>ERZ773155.2080-NODE-2080-length-15865-cov-8.285769_pt1 | contig 15865 bp, 7 predicted proteins | sample MGYA00511262_ERZ773155 | MGnify/ENA primary metagenome ERZ773155 (study PRJEB29015, sample SAMEA2737828) | human gut metagenome | biome: human gut; feature: human-associated habitat; material: faeces | place: China | collected 2012 ... | reverse complement strand
CGCAAGGTTCTCTCCCCCACCGCCTGCGGGCGGAGCCCCCTCGCAGAGGGGGCCAGGGTAATGAAAAAGCCGCACAGCTTTCACTGTACGGCTTAACGGCTCACTTATTTTTCCTTCTTCGCCGTCTTTTTGCGGCGGCGGGCGCGCCCGCTGTCGGCCTTGGCCTCGGGAACATAGAGGCTATAGCTCAACAGGTAGCGGCCATGGGCAGGGATACGGTAGAACGCGGCCTTGATGCGCTCCAGCGGGCTGGTGCCGCTCTCGGCGGTGCTGCCGCTCAGCATAACAACATACTGCATATCGGTGTAGCGGGCGCCCACATCGCACTGGCGCAGATTCGTGCGGATCAGATCGCCCAGCTGCTCCACCATCAGAGCGGTCTCGGCAGCATCGGTGTTCTGGCTGGGAGCCACGGTCAGAATCGCCAGGAATACCTGCAGACCGTAGCGGACCTGCACGCCGCGCTGTACGCGGTAAATTTCCTTGAACGTCTCAAAGTCGCAGATACAGGCCCCCGTGTTGTCGGTATCCGGCAGGGCAGAGATCAGCTTGGAGACCTCGCTCTCCATATTGCGGTCTGCCTGGCGCATCTGGCGGTAGGCAGAGCCTGCGCGGCCCGGCTCAATGGCATGATGCAGGCAGCCCATGGCGCTGCCGCGGCGTGCCAGATCCTCCGCCTCCTCGTGGCGGCCCAGCGTCTCCAGCGCGACGATCTTTTCCAGATAAAGGCGCTCCTCGTAGGGGTCCAGCTCCAGCGCGCGGGTACACAGCGTAACGATGCGGGTGCTCTCGCCCCATTTTTTGCAGAGCTCCAGCAGGTTTAAAATGGCTGTGCGGTACTGCCCGTGCAGACGCACGCTGACGCTTTCGACCCACGGCTCGGACGCAGACTGCGGCAGCAGCCGCCCGTCGTACAGGTTGACGATCTGTTCATAAATGCGGCTGCGCTTCTCGGCGTCGCTCTCCTTGCGGGCCAGCTCCGAGAGGTCGTTGACCTCAAACACATCCACGCTGCAGTCCAGATGGGGGTTCCACTGGTAGTAGCCGCGGCTGGTCACGATGCAGCCCTTCATCTCATCCAGACCCTCCGCGTCGATCATAAGGCGGAAGCGATGCAAGATGGCGCGCAGGGCCATGTCCGGGTTGGTGGACCGCTCCCCTGCCCACAGGGTATCGGTCAGTACCTTGTGGGAGACGCGTTCCCCGCGCCGCAAAACGAGATACTGCACCAGCGCCGTTGCCTTGCGGGACTGCGCCAGCTGTGCCAGCACGGGCTTGCCGTTCACACGGATCTCAAAGCCGCCCAGCATTTTGATTTCAATTGTTGCCATCCTAGTCATCCTCTCTGCTCTGATGTCCATGACGTTCCTGCATTTTGTGCGGCACACAGGTATTCATGTTTTAAAGTATAACAAGTCCATTTGAATTTGTCCAGTACATCCGCCAGGATTGTAATAAACTTTTCAAAAATCGTCCCGGAGGGCACCGCTCACGACTCCGACGATGCCTTGCCGTCCCAGGTGCCGGGTTTATACAGGATGACCGGCTCACCGGGTAACTGCACAATGGCTTTTTGGGTGCACAGCGGCACGATCTGGTTGTCGGCGTCCCGCTTGGCCACAGTCAGCACCACCGTCATAGCCGTAATGCGCGGGGTCTTGGTTTCGTCGCCGTCCTGCGTCCAGCTGCGGGCGTAGAAATGCAGTTCGCTGATGAACAGCCCCATATAGGCATCCCGGGGATAGGCCGTTGTGTAGCCGTAGGCAACGTAGGGCCGTGTGACCGTCTCAGTACCGTCCTCGGCCTTGTCCTTTTTTGTGTGCTGCGGGTTGCCGTAGTGCCCGGCGTCATTCAGTTCATCGCGGTAAAAGCGCATGTGCAGGTAGCCGTTCAGCGCATTGGCCTGTTCCGCTGTCAGCAGTTCTGTGCCGTCTGTCTTTGTCAGCGGCGGCACACAGTCCTTGTCGATCAGCTCAATGTGGTTGGGGTAGACGCTGAATTCCAATGCCGTGCCCTTGCTGTAGTCGTTACCCTTGGACAAAAAAACGCTGTCCAAATTATTAGGGTCCGTCGCGCCGTCGGTGAAGCGGATATAGCCGTTCGCCTCGAGCACCTCGCCGCGGATCGTCTCAATGAGCGCGTCAGCCAGATTTTGCGCGCGCGTCTGCTGCTGGATGTCCATGTACGCCTGTGCGCTGGGCTGTATCAGCGTGACCGCCGCCAGCGTAAAGATCGCCAGCAGCACCATACAGACGATCAGCTCCACCAGCGTTGTGCCGTTCTGGTTTTTCAAACGCTGCTTCATGGGTTGGTCGCCCCTTCTTCCTCCTTGTTGCAGTAACGGTGGAACACGTATTTCTCAGTCTTTTCTGTGCCGTTTTGACTCACTTTCACTTCTGGCGTTGTGCTTTGTAGCTGCACACCTTTAACCGTGAAGTCATTGTTGCCGAACGTCATATCCTGCGCCGCGCCGTCATCGTTCCATTTCGGCTCTTTGTCATTAGGCCCGTATAACTTTGCGCAGAGCTCATAGGCTGTCTCCCGCAGCGTTTCGGCCTTTTGGGACATGGCGCGGGCGTACCGCAGCGAAACGACGAACATCGACGTAAAAATCATCAGCAGCAGGAACGACACAAGCACTTCCACAATCGTTTCCCCTTGCCGATTTTTGAAAATGTGTTTCATAGCGGGTCACTCCTGTGTTGTGCCGGTGCTCTGTTTGGCACCGCGGGTGTAGGTGATGGAATCGGGCTGCTGGCTGGTGTCGCAGTGGAACGTCAGCTGGTTGCTTTTGATAGTATCGTCTGTGATTATCAATTTCTCATAACCGGCGGCAACAAATGTCAGGGCACTCTCACGGTAATACTTCGTTGGTCTGCCATTTACCGTGTAGTACACCTTGCTTGTTGAATTGCCGCTGCTGCTGTACTTTACCGTGCGGTCATAGGTCCGCGTGAAGGCAAAGCTCTCGCCGTTTTTCGTGACTGTCACCGTAATGTCCAGCTGTAAATCGACGATTGCCATGCCCTTGCGGTCTTCGCCCTCCAGTGTGTCGAGCAGGTTGCGCAGGTCTGTGGCATTGGTACTGTTCACCGTCTGGTTCAGCTTGTCGGCACCGTCTCCCGGGCGGCGGCGCAGTGTTACCGTGATGGCCTCGGCCCCGCCATCAGGCTGGCTGCCGTTCGGTTTCCAGGCGAACTCTTTGGGCTGGGATTCCAAATCATAGATGTCCTTGCCGTAGCTTTGGGAGAACATGAACTGCTCATTGACGAACTTGGCAAAGTCGCTGTCCTTATTGTTCAGCTCCCCTTCCAGCACGTCGGAAAAGCTGGTTGCCAGCTGGTAGGCTTCCTGTTCCAGCAGCTGGCGGTTGGCATTGGCCGTCAGCACGGAGGCCGCATAGACCAACGCTGCCGACAGCGCCACAAACAGCGCGCCGATGCAGAGGACCAGTATCATCGAAAGTCCCTGCTCCCCGCGCAGAATGCTGCGTGCCCTGCGGTGCATAATGCCACCTTCTTTCCTGAAATAAAATTACGATGCGTCGCTTGTTTCCGTCTGTTTCGGGGGCGTGGTTTCCGCCGCGTCCGTCTCATCCGGGGCAGCGGCGGTCTCCGGGGTCGCCATGGGCAGTGCCGCACGGGCCCGTATCAGGACCGGGGGCACGCTTGCGGGGGCGCTTTCCGCCGCCGTGCTTTCTGCAGTCTCGGCGGGCGCGACGCTCTCCGTGGAGTCCATACTCTGGGCATCCTCCGCCGCATCGGCGGTGTTCGTCTCGTTGACGGTGACCTTGACCGAATCGGACGCAACGGTCTTATCGTCGCCAATCGAGTGCGCCAGCGTCTGCAGCGTCACACTTGCGGTGAACTTTTGCAGATTGAGCGAGTCGTCCTGCACCTTTTCCTGCAGCTCGGGCAGGGTGATGCGGTAAACAGGCTCGGCACCGTCCTCCTGCACCAGCTCCAGCATGGGAACCGTCTGTGCCTTGTAGTACAGCGTACCGCCGTCCTTTTCCACCGTGCCGGTGACGTCATAGGGTTGCGATTTCCAGCCGGTCAGGTTGTTATCTTTGTCGTAGACAGGCTCAACGCTCAGGTCGTACCAGATGCGGGTCTTGCCGGTCTCCTTGTCCACATCGTCGGTCTGCTTCGCAATCTCCGTCGTTTTGCCGTCATAGGTCTTGGTAACGGTTTTGATTTCCCCGCGCTTATGCGTGGTGCCGTCTTCGTCCGTCTCGTCCCTGTCGTAGGTCGTCACCGTAATGCTGTAGGGCTTTTTGTCCTTGTCCTTGTCCAGCGGCGTGACGGTAAAGGTATAGCTGTCGGTCAGGTTGCGCACCGTGCCGTCGGCCTGGGTGTACTTGTTCACCGCGGTCCACTCCACCGTAAAGCGGCGCAGCTCCAGCGGGGCCGTACCGCGATTGCTCTTACACTCGGGGTCGCTGTACAGGTTGACCTCCTGCGTGTAAACGGCATTGCCAAGTGCGCGTTCCGGTTCGGCAGCGTCCACGGGGGCGTCCAGCGTGATGGCCGGCAGCTGTGCCGCTGCGGTATCCTGCTGCAGGATGTAGAACCAGTTCGACGCTGTCGTGCCGTCGGTGGGCATAACGCGCACCGCGGGCAGCAGGTATTGTTTTGCATGGTCGGGCGTCAGCGTAAAGCCGTTGCCGTCGGGCACAAAGGTATAGCTGGCGTTGGTGTCTTTGGCGCTGGCGCTCCCGCCCACCGTGCGGCTGTCCTTCGGGATGACCAGCTCGGCGTCGCGACTTTTCAGCATCTCGTCCAGTGCTTGGGTCAACTTCTGCTGGGCCGTGTACTTGGCCTGTCCGGTGGGGGTATTCTGCCAAGCCTCGGCCAGTTTGGCAATTGTATTGTAATTGTCCTTGTTGCTGAAGATATAGCCGGTAAAGTAGACATTGCCCTGTGCGGCTTCCGCCAGCGTCATGTTGAGCTTGAGGTCGTTCAGGAACGTCTCCTGATTCGGGCTGGCGGGCGCAAAGCTGCTGGCCGTAACCTTGGGCGCAGCGGCGCGGCGGACGATGGTCTCGGGCTGGCTCAACGCGCCGTCCGGGCCGTCAAAGCAATTGGTACCAGCCTTGCTGCGGGCAATAACGCGGAAGCTCATCGCAACGCCCTGATACTGCTCCAGATCCAGCGTCAGGCTGCCGACGTTGCCCGTGGTGGGCAGCGTCAGCACAGTTTTGCCGTTGGCATCGACGACGCACAGGTCATAGTGGCCAATGCGCGCGTCGTCGGACGGCGACCAGCTGACCGTGTAGAGCAGGGCATCCGCGTTGTCGGTCTCGCCGTTGACGCGGGTGATGGAGCTCGGCGCGCTGATGCCGGGCAGGCGCTGCTTAACGCTGTAATCCGCCACAGCAGACGCGCCGATTTCGGTGGTGTCGGCTGCCGCCACGCGGGTGACCTCGAGCCGGACCTTGTTATAGCGCCAGCTGTCGCTGCCGTTGGCCAGCATGGTATCCACGTTGACAGGCAGGGTAAAGCTGTTGTCATTTTGTGTCGGCGTCAGGGTGTCCTTCAGCGCAATTTGCTCCTGACCGGTCACATTGCCGTTCTCGTCCGTCAACAGGCCGTAGAGCTTGATCTGGTAGACGGGGGCTGCGTCAGTAGCCTTCATGTCTTCCTGCGTCCATTTGAACGTGTAGGTCAGCTGATTGTTGTCCGGGTTCACCTTGCCGCCGTCGGTATCTTCGGCCAGCGTCGGGGCTTTCAGGACATTCAGGTTCAGCTGCTTGAAGATGATCTGCGGGGTCGTCTGCGTGGCCTGTATAGCCCAACTCTTGTCATCGGTGCGGTTCACGTCGGAGAAGCAGAGCGGCGTCAGATGGGCATAGGTATAGCTGTGCTCGCCCGTGCGGACGATCTCATAGCCGTTCTTCCACCAGATTTCTTTGTTGGTGTCGTTTGCATGGCTGGCGATGGCTGCGGACACTTCGTCCGCCGTGGCATCCCAGCGATACTTCATATCGCCCTTGCCACTGGTGACGGGCACTGCGACAACGAGGAAGTCGGTGTAGTTCGTCATGGCATCCGACGGCAGGCTGTTCAGATTGAAGGTGACCGGAGACTCTGTCACAATGCTTTCCCGCGCGGCCAGCGTGATGTACTGGCCGTTCAAAGATACGCCGTTGACTTCGTCATTACCCAGATATTTTGCCAGCAGCATGACGCGGTAGGTCGGGCTGCCGTGCTCGCTGCTGTCGCTCTTGACCTTCGGGGTAAAGCTGAACTTCACGGTTGCTTCAAAGCTTTCCGCTGTCTGGCCGGTGTAGGTCACATACTCCGTGTCGCCGTCCTTGTTCAGCTTGCCCAGCGGCAGACCGTCCTCGTCCTTGCCGTTATCGCCGTTGTGGTCACGCCACTGGGACGGGAGATAGGTCTCTGACTTGTACTGGGCCGAGCGCAGATACTTTGTACTGCTGCTGTTGTCCGGGGTTGCCAACGCCGTAAGCGTCAAAGTGCGTTCCAAATTTTGGGTCAGGCGGATGTACTGCTTGCCATTCTGTCTGCTGAAATAATAAGTATGCCTTCCATCGGTCAGCTTGACGATCCAAGCCTCGTCTGTCGGGTATTCGGCGTAGTTTTTCAGCACCGCGACAACTTCATAATTGAATTCGCTCCCTGCTTCATCCGGCGTCTGGCACTGCTCCCAGTCAAAGCCGCCGTTCTCACGTTTGACCAGCCGGAACTCAATCTCCGGTGTCGGCAGGGCGTGCATAAAGGTCTGCACGCCGCTGGTGTTGGGGTTATCAGGCTGCTTCGGGTCGTCGTTGGTGTTGTAGGGCGTTACACGCACGACGAAGTTACCCGTCCACGCTTTATCAGCCACAAAGGTATAGCTGCGCTGGTAGACGTCCGCGGTCAGGTAGGCGACCCCGGTGATGTTGCCTATGGCATCGCAGGGCAGAATTTCAACACGGTAGTAAGCGGCGGGGCTGGCTGTCGTGTCGTTCGGCTCGTCCCACGTCACTTTATAACGGCCATAGACGTTGTTGTCCGCGTCCTGCAGCTGGCTGGCCTTGACGTCGATTTTTTCCGGCTTGGCGGGCTTGGTGCTGTCCAGCACGTACTTATAGTAGTTCTGGATGACCTCGTCGGTGATGTCGGTAATATCAACGTCTGAGTCGTTCGTACTGTTCGCGGCTTCGCCGAATTGCAGCATCACGTCCGCTCTCTTTTGGCCGGGATTTTCATTATAGCCCGCGCCGGTGTCATCGAAAATGTAGGCTTTCTTACCGTCGGTCTTGATATAGGCAGAGTTTCGTTTGGCACCCCATTCCTCCTTAGCATCACGGCCGCGAATCCACCACAGACTGTACGCTGCGCCGTTCCCATCCTTTGCCAAAGTGGGCAGGAACGCAATATAAGGATCTGTCTGACTATCGACGTTATAGCCTATGTACAGACGGTGTGCTTTTACTTTTCCCGAGGACGAGTTCCAATCTGTCTCGTTGTAGGCTGGGTTTCTTCCTTCCCGATCCGCTTTCTCCCAGTTACCTGTTGTACTGTTCGGTTTTACTGTGGTCAGTTTACGCTCATTCTTTTTAAAGAAGCTATTGACTTTACCGTCGGAATCTTCGGATTTTTCAATATAATAGTTGCCGTGGCCGGTGACATTCTCGTAACCCTGGCGCAAATAGGCAATAGGATACCAACCTGTACCAACCGTGGCAAAGCAGTTTGTGACATTGGTTGCTTCTTTCGACCCAGAGCCATTGCCGCGGCTGCCGACAATGCCGACTCTCCTGTCATACACTCCGCCACACGTAAAGTCTGTATTAAGGTTTCGGCAGCGGTCAATATTTACCGTAACATTATCAATGTTCCCCTTGTTGTACGGGCCGATCCATGCCAGAATGCCGACTGCCTGCGATTCTGCCTTGATTGCACCGCTATTGACGCAGTCGATGATGTTCAACGTCATAATATCGGTGACCTGCTTCATCTCGATTTTACCGATAATGCCCGCGCAGTCATTTGCGCCGTATGATTTATACCAAATCTGACCGTAGTTACGGCAGGAAAGCACATTTGTGGTGCCGCCGGAAATAGGCTGGTCAATAATGCCGACAACACCGCCGACTGCACCGTAACCGCCTAAATTACTGTTTCTGTCGTTCGTGTTTGTTGTCATTTTGCCAAAATTGAAGCATTTCTGCACGGTTCCGCCGTAGTCCAGCCAATAGGCGATCACGCCGCCCACATTGGCCGAGCGGCTGTTGAACACACTGCCGCAGTTGACTACCTTGCTGACAGACCAGCGGTCATCGCTGCGGTTCTGCTGCTGGCCAATGACACCGCCCACATGGACAACAACACGGCTGCCGCCCTTGTAAATGTTGTCATTGTCTGTATCGTCCTTGTTCTTAGACCCATCAAACACGCGCGTAAACCGGCGCACGGCGGCACAGTTTACCACAGTGTCCAGCACGCTTTTGTCTGTGACGTTGGATTCGTTCTGGCCGACAATACCGCCGACGGTGGATGCCGTTGTCGCATTGTCAGAATAGACAAACCACTGGCCGGTGGCGGAAGTGTCGATTGTACCGCGGAGAGAGTTAAAGCCTGCCAGACCGCCCAGATAACCGGCGGCACGGACGGTCTCGCTGTTGTTGCTGCCGCGCAGGGCGACAAGCAGATCATTGGCGGCAAGACCGCTTTGGCTGTAGACGTTCCCATAGCCTTGTGCAGACACAGTGTCAACGCCCTTGAGGCCCGCGTAGGTCGTGCCTGTGGTCAGCTCTGCCGCCATGCTGTTGATGCCGGCATTGGCATCTGCCGCACCCAGCCAATTTTTAACCTGTGCAACAAGGGCGGGTGTTGCTTCTTCGTCGCTGACCAGCGCTTTTTTGCTGCCGCTGCCCTTGATAGTGCCGTTGTTGGAGCCCGCGACGCCGCCCACAAAGCCGTAACGCGCCGTGATGATGCTGCCCGCGCTGCCGCTGCGCTCGGTGGCGACATAGCTGTTGGTGATTTCGGCATTGTTGCGGCCCGCAATGCCGCCCACATGGCTGGCACTGGCGAGCTTTTCGTCTGCGGTCTGGGTCGTGGTGATGTTGCTGATACCGCTGACCTGCAGTTTGATGTATTTGACCTCACAGCCGGTGATTTTGCTGTTATTCAGACCGGCAATGCCGCCAACCGTGCTGCCGGTGCTGCGCGCACCAGCGGAGACAAGGCCGTCCCGGTCTGCCTCGCCGCCCATCGTGCCGGAATAGGTACACTGCTCCAGGGTACCGTCGTTCTTGCCTGCGACGCCGCCCAAATTTGTATATTTATCAAGATTTTGTGTAAGGTCCAGCAGAACGTCGGTGCTGCTGACCTTGCCGCCCGCCGTAGTGCGGCCCACCGCGCCGCCCAGCGTGACGGTGTTGGTGCCCGCGCGCAGGCCGTCGTTCAGCGCCAGCGCGCCGTTTTCGACCTGACAGCCGGTGACGGTGCCCTCGTTCATGCCCGCAAGGCCGCCGATGGTGACCGCCGGGGTGCTGAACTGCACGTTGGCGTTTTTCGCCAGCCTGACGTTGCGGATGGTCGCGCCCTTGCCGTTGTACGCCGCAACAGCGCCGATGCTCTCCGACGTGCCGGTGATCGTGCAGCCGCTTACGCTGCTGTTGTTTTCCAGTCCAGTCTCCTGGCCGATGGTGCCGAAGTTCGTGGCCGTGACGCCGCCCGCCGTGCCGTTGGCCGCGGTGACGTTGGCCTTGACCTGCACATTCTCAATGGACGCACCGCTGTTATTATTGCCCGCGATGCCGCCCGCCTCGCCGTTGGTGGCGTAGACCGCGTCGGCATTGCCGGACGCATGGCTGCAATAGCTGATCGTGCCGCCCGCGTCGTTCACGCCCGCAATACCGCCCGCATATTTTGTGCTGGCGCGCACCGAGGCGTGGTTCTCCGCACGGGTGATTTCGGCACGGTTCGTACCGGCCACGCCGCCCGCGTAGTTGGCGGCAGTGACGCTGCCCCTGACCGCGCCGTTGGCGTTTTCAGCGCTGTAAATACTGCCCTTATCCGTATTGATACCGGCCACGCCGCCCGCATAGTCGGTGGCGGTGACACTGCTTTGCAGCTGGCCGGACAGCGAGATATTGCCGACGTTGGCACCGGCCACGCCGCCCGCATACCGGTTGGCCTCTACCGTGCCAGTGCTGTTGTTCTCTGTGCAAATGATGAGGCCCTTGCGGGTGCTTGCCGTAGCGTCACCGCCCAGGTTGACGCCCGCAATGCCGCCGACACAGCTGTCGCCGCGCACGGCGCAGTCTTTAGCCGGGTAGGCAGACTGAATAAGACCGCCGTTGACGCCCGCAACGCCGCCCAGATAGGTATACCCGGCTTCACGGTTGCCGAGGGACGCCGCCATGCTGCCGCCGGTGATCGTGCCCTCGTTCCAGCCCGCAAAGCCGCCCGCGGCGCACTTGTGAGCCACTGTGCCGTAGTTTGTGCAGTTTTCCAGCTTCGTGTTGGGCGTGGCATAGCCGATGATACCGCCCGCCAGTGCGCCGTACGCGGTGCCAAAGTCATAGCGGCCACCGGCCAGCGCGTTCAGCGATACGCCGTTTTTAAACGCGCCGTTGGACGGGTTCAGGCCGCCGACGGACAGGGCATTCTGCGTTGCGCCGTTGGTTGCCTTTTGAATCGTCAGCTTCGTATTGGCGTCGTTTGCGCCGACGATGCCGCCGACGTAGATGTTGGCCTGCAGGTTGAGCTTGTTCCAGAAACCGGTCAGGATGACCTCGCCGTCCGACGTATTCGCGGCGGTGCTGTCGGTCAGCACGCCGGTGCTCTCGTTAATCGTCGGCAGCAGCGCCGCCAGCGTGACGCCCGCGGGCTTGGCCGCCAGCAGACGGTTGTAGCCGATGATGCCGCCCGCGACGGCGTCGGCCTCGACGCGGCCCGAGGGCACATTTGTTATAAACGCGCCGTCGTCCGCCACGGTGAAGTCGCCCACCGGCAGGTTGGCGCCGATGACGCCGCCGACAAGCTGCTGACCCGCCACGCGGCTGACCGCCACAGTGGCGGAGGGCAGCGTGGAGGCGCAGTTCAGGCCGATCATGCCGCCGACAGCCTTGCCCGCCGCCACGATCTGGCCGCTGATGGTCAGGTCCTGGCCGGAGGTGTTGGAGATCGTCGCCTTTTCATCGTTATAACCGGCCACGCCGCCCACGTAGTTGTTGCCGTACAGGATAGCACCCAGCGTCGGGGTGCCGTTCTTATCCCACGTCACAACGCCGTTTTTGCCGTTGCAGCCCGCGATGCCGCCGACGTAGTCGGCGCAGCCGCTCAGCTCCTTTAACAGGTTGATGCGGCGGGTATCGGTGGCGTTGTCGCCGGACATACGGTTGGCGCAGTTCTGCACGGTGGCTGTGGCTTTCGGGTCTTGACTGCCGCCCCAGCCGGAATCATTGACGCCGACGATGCCGCCGACGTAGGCCGCGTTCTTTCCAAAGGCCGCGACCAGACCCGTATTGGTCATGCCGTTGATTATGCTGTTGTTGCCGTTGACCGACACGATGCCGCCGACGTAGCGGCTGCCAAAGACGTCACTGCTGTTCGTATCGTTCTGTTTTACGCCGCTGCCGGTAAAGCCGCCTGCCAGACCGCCCACAAACCGGCTGCCGAGCACGTAGCCCTTGCCGGTCTTGCAGTCCTCCAGCACAATATCCTTGCCGTAGCCGACAAGGCCGCCGACGAAATCACCCTTGAGGGGGCTGGCGTCGGTCAATGTGCCGGTTTCGTCGAAGCCCGCCTTGACCTGCTCCTTGAGCTGGGTCTCGGTCAGGTCGCTGCGGGTCACGCTGTTGCAGTCTTGCAGGGTCACGCCCCTGCCGTAGCCCGCAATGCCGCCGAAGAACTGCCCCAGCACCAGGCTGCGCGCATCGCCCGCGGTATCGCCCTTATAGTTGGCGCCCGCGCTGACCGTGCCGTTGTTCCTCAGGCCCGTCAGCACCGGCGGCGTGCTGGTATTTGCGCCTGTCGTAAACAGGTTGCCGACGATGCCGCCCGTAAAGCCGTTGCCGGTCACAAAACCGTTGTTGACGATGTTCGTTTTACTGTCTGTTTTCATCTGGGCAGCGTCCACCGTGCCGAACACGCCGCCCACGCCAACGCTGCGCCAGAGGGAGTTCTCGCCATCCGGCCCGGCTGCCGCGGCAGCGTAGCGGGCCTTCTCGGCCTGCTGGTCTGCCGCTGTGGTCTTTGTAACGGATTGCGTGTCCTTGTCCACAAGCAGACCCGCCACCGTCACGTCCGACGCAACGGTCAGGTCCTGCATGACGGACTCGGCTTTGGGTATGGCAACGCCGACGAGACCGCCAATGCCGCGCGGCTCGTCTGTATAGTAGGTATAGCTGTTGCTGCCAGCGTCCGGCGTCTGCTCTATGCGCTGCGTTGCGGTGGTAGTGTTGTCAAACGCCAGCGCCGCGGCCACCAGCGCACTGGTCGAGGAGTTCGTGCCGCGGGTCAGGGCGCAGTTTTCCAGCGTGCCGGTATTGACGCCGCAGAGTGCGCCGACAGCACGCACATCGCGCCAGTTCTCGTCGTCCTTCGCCAGCGCCGTGACGAATTTGGTCGCGGTCAGCTTGAGCTGGTTTTCGTTCGGCAGCGCACCGGCGGCAACGGTCTCGGTCTTGACGTTGACCTGAATGTCCGGGTCGCGCAGTGTGATGTAAGAAATTTTGCCCTTGTTCTCGCCGATAAGGCCGACATAGTGGTCGGCCAGCTCGTCCTTCCCTGCCCTGCCGGTTTTTGCAACGGACTTGCTGCTCAATTGCAGATTGAGGATGGGCACACGGGTCGTCTTGGTTGCAAGGACCGTTGTTTTGCTCGTAAGTTCGATTTTTTCACCCAGCTCCGGGATCGTCGGCCATGCGACAGGGTCATTGAGGGACGGCACCTTGGCCACAGGAGGCCATGCGCCCGCGGCGCAGTAGACCGTGACGCCGCCGCCCGTCCAGTTCAGGCCGGTGCTGTTGCTGGCCTGGGGGGTCAGCGTGTAGATGCCCTTGTTGGTGATGTCCCAGTCGGCAGACCAGCGCAGGTTGTACAGATGGCGGAAATATTTCAGTTCTGCTTTATCCGTCTTGCCGCCCTTGGCCAGCAGGGTGTTTTCCTCGTTCGTCGTTTCCTCTTTGCTGGCTGTGTAGGTATCGCTGTAGTTCTCCCGCGGCTCGGCGCGCATGGCAATGTAGATGTCCTTCGGGTCGTTCAGCAGACGGGTGATGCTGTACAGGCTCGTGGCGGCAACCTCGTCGTTCTCACACGCACGCAGCAGCGCCGCGTCCGCCATGGCGTCCAGCGTCAGCACAAAGCTGCCCTTGTTGTAGCTTAGCGGGAAGTAGAGTTCTTTCTCGGTTTCCGTCCGTTGGCCCGCATCATTATACGTATAAATCGTGACAGGCATCTTGGTGATGACCTGCTTGTTATCATCCGCCGCACCCGCGGTGTCGCGCTTGATCGTGATGGTAAACAGCGGTTTCCGATTTTCGCCGGTGTCCCCGGCGGCGTAGGCCGTTGCCGTGTAGGAGGTGTCCAGATCGCCGAGGCTGGAGTTGCCGCTCCAGCTCAGGGTCAGCGTCTCGCCGTTCGTCAGGCGGGGATTCTTGACCTTCAGCTTCGTCTGCACCAGCTGCACAACGTTGACGCGATCCTCGGCAGAGTAGTAGCCGACAAGGCTGTCATTGCGGCGGTGGGCATAGCTGCGGTCATAAATATTCGTAGCACCGTCCTGATTGAAGCGTAGCTTATCGGATTTGGTATCGTAAAAGACCGAGTAGACCTGCCCGCTCTGCACGTCGATCTCGACACAGATCGAGGCATTCAGCAGCGAGGCGTCGTAGATGTAATCGCCCAGCAGCCGCTCCACCAGCGCGTTATGGTTGCCCGCGGCAGCGCCCGTGCGGTCATAGTAGAGCGCGGCCACGTTCTGGTTCAGTTCGGTCTTGGTGCGGCTCACAAGGGTTTTGCCGTCCGCGTCGGTCACGGTGACGTCGTTTTGGAAGTGGTCGCCCGTGCTGCCCTCCTCCATGACCTGCCGGCGGAACGCATCCAGCTCCCCCGCCGTCTCCATCCGGGTCAGGGAGATCTGCGCCGTCTGGAACAGTGTGCGGGCGTTGGCCTCGTTCTTTTCGAACCGGGCCAGCCGCGTGTAGGCGATCAGCCCGCCGCCGACCAGCACCGCCAGAATGGCCGTGATAGCCAGAACGACCATCAGCTCCACCAGCGTAAAGCCTTTCTTTTTGTTTTTTATAATTTTATTGTACTGCACCATAGATGCTCCCGTCGTTTCTCCGGTGAAAGGTTACAATTAGACACAATATCAGATTATATATATTGGCATTATACTCGGAATGTGACGTTTTCGCAACAAATTCCGCGAGATTTCAGCAAATTTACACCAAATATAGTGGGTCAGCGGCAAGCTGTGCACGATTTCGCCATAATTTCCGTTAGCTTTGAACAAAAAACAGAGTTTTTTTCGTGAAATTTCTTGCAAATACAGGCCCGGCACGCTATACTAAATAGCGTGTTATTATATGGTAGAGGATGTGTAACAATGCTGGCAGCACGACTGGGCGCATGGCTGCGCCATACCGGGGAACGCTGGGCCAAAGCTGCGTTTGCGGAAAAGCTCGCCGTACTGCTGGCGCTAGGCGCTGTCCTGTATACTATTGTGACCGGCGCGGCGGAGCTGCGCTATCAGGCCCGTGCGCGGGAGGCCCTGGCTCAGGTCAAGGCTGCGCGGCTGGCGGCCAGTGCCGTGTCTGCCCAATGCTACTCCGCCGGGCAGACGTTTGCCGACCAGACAAGCGCGGACGGCTTTGCGGACGGCATTGCCGAGGAAATCCGCACGCTGGGCTCACTGCCCGGCACAGTGACGCTTTTGCAGATCGACCCGAACGGCTACACCGTGCAGCGGCTCCTGTATCAGGAGAACGGCATGTACGCCATCTATGATGCCGACGGCGGTTACCGCGTTTTCCGCGCGGAGGACCGGCTGCAATACGGCGCGGGGGTGGGCCATGCTGCTGCTTGAGCTTCTGTTGGGACTCATTCGTTTTCTGCTGGGCGCGGCGCTGTTCAGCTTTATGAACGTCGTCGCGTGGCGGCTGCCGCGGGGCATGGACCCGCTGAAGGGCCGCAGCGTATGCCCGCAGTGCGGCCACACGCTGGGTGCGCCGGACTTAGTGCCTGTGTTCAGTTGGTTATTCTTGCGCGGGCGGTGCCGCCACTGCGGTACGCACATTCCGGCGCGGTACCTGCTGGTGGAGCTTTTGGGCGGCGTGCTGGCGCTGGGCTGCACTTGGCGGTACGGCGCTGCCTACGTCCTGCCGGGCGGGCTGTTCGGCATGAGCTGGGCCGCGCTGCTGGCGCTGGCGGTCTGCGGGATCTTGCTGAGCGTTTCGCTCATTGATGCCGAGACGCAGACCATCCCGGACCGGCTGAATCTGGCGCTGGCGGTCTGCGGCGCGGTGAGCGTGCTGCTCTCCCCTGCCGACTGGCTGCCGCACATCATCGGTGCGCTCTGCGTCAGTGTGCCGATGTTTCTGCTCTGCCTTGTCATCGACGGCGCGTTCGGCGGCGGCGACATCAAGCTGATGGCAGCCGCCGGGCTGTTCCTGGGCTGGCAGAATACGCTGCTGGCGATGTTTTTCGGCATTGTTTTTGGCGGTATGTACGGTATATACCTGCTGGCCGCCAAAAAGGCAGGGAAGAAGGACCACTTCGCCTTCGGCCCGTTTCTGTGTGCGGGCATCGTGATCGCGATGCTGTTTGGCGGGCCCGTTTTGGAATGGTACTGCGCGTTTTTGTGATGCTCCTTGCCTCCCTCTGCGAGGGAGGTGGCCCCG
>ERZ773155.2074-NODE-2074-length-15925-cov-5.831380_pt1 | contig 15925 bp, 15 predicted proteins | sample MGYA00511262_ERZ773155 | MGnify/ENA primary metagenome ERZ773155 (study PRJEB29015, sample SAMEA2737828) | human gut metagenome | biome: human gut; feature: human-associated habitat; material: faeces | place: China | collected 2012 ... | reverse complement strand
GGCCATGCAGGCGCTGATGCGCCGGAACGATTGCCCGGAAGAGGTATTCCACCGCTATTTCGGATAGGCGAGAGGAGAGAAAAACGATGAAAAAGAAACACGTACTGTGGAAGCTGTTCATTTCCACGCTTTACCTCAGCGCCTTCACCTTCGGCGGAGGCTATGTGATCGTGACACTCATAAAGGAAAAATTCGTGGATGAGCTGCACTGGATCGAGGAGGACGAGATGCTGGACCTCATCGCCATTGCCCAGTCCGCGCCCGGGGCCATTGCGGTCAACGGGGCCATTGTGGTGGGCTACAAGCTGGCAGGCCTGCTGGGGGCTCTGGTGGCGATCCTGGCGACGATCCTTCCGCCCTTTGTGATCATTTCCGCAATTTCCTATTTCTATGAGCTGTTCCGGGACAGCTTTGTCATCAGTACGCTCCTGGCCGGAATGCAGGCCGGTGTGGCTGCGGTCATCGCCTCCGTGGTCTGGGATATGGGCGGCGGCATTGTGAAGCAAAAAAGCGCCCTTTCCCTGGTGATCATGGCGGCGGCCTTTGTGGCGGTGTGCGTGTACCGGGTGAATGTGGTCATTGTGATTTTGGTCTGCATTGCCCTGGGGGTGCTGCGGACGGTGCTGGCAGGGAGGAAAAAGGCATGATCTATCTTCAGCTGTTCCTGAGCTTTTTGCAGATCGGGGCCCTGAGCTTCGGCGGCGGCTATGCGTCCATGCCCATGATCGAGGCCGCCGAGGGCTACGCACGCAATTTCCTGCTGCCCAAGGGCATGGCCGTTCTGGCCACGGCAGATGCCGTCAACACCATGAACCTGCAGGCGAAGGCGAAGGCCAAGGCGGACGCCGAGGCGAAGGCCGCCGCGGTGAAGATCGCCGCCAAGGGCGGCGAGGGCGGCAAGCTCTTCGGCGCCGTCACCGGCAAGGAGATTGCGGCTGCCCTGAAGGAGCAGTACGGCATGGACGTCGACAGCAAGAAGCTCGTGCTCGACCAGCCCATCAAGACTTTCGGCAGCTTTGAGATCAAGGCCAAGCTCGGCTTTGAGATCAGCGGCACGGTCTATGTCCTCGTGACGGAGGAGAAGTAACACGACAGCGCCCCGCCGCGCGCGGCGGGGCGTTTTTGCCCCGCGTATGCCGGGGCAAAAACCGTTTCATCGGCCCGCCGGCGGCTTTCCGCCCGGCGGAGCAGCGAAGAGAGGAGCGCAATCATGGACGAATTGCTGGTGCGGCAGATGCCGCACTCCCCGGAGGCGGAGCAGGCGGTGCTCGGCTCCATGCTCATCGACGCCGAGTGCGTCAAGGACGTCATGGACCAGCTGCGCCCGGAGGACTTCTATCTGCGCGCAAACCGCGAGATTTTCGAGACGATCTACTCCATGTTCGTCTACTCCAAGCCCATCGACGGCGTGACCGTCGCGGGCGAGATGGAGAAGAACGGTCTCTATAACGACAACACCCGCAGCTACCTGCTCCAGCTCATGGAGATCACGCCCACCAGCGCGAACGTCATGGAGTACGCGAAGATCGTCCGCGACAAGGCGCTCATGCGCGCCGTGGCCACCGCCGCCGGGGACATCACCGCCATGGTGCAGGAGGGAACCGGCTCGGCAGGCGACCTGCTCGAGGCGGCGGAGCAGAAGATCTATGCCATCCGCCGCGGCCGCAACGCCCAGAGCATGGTCACCATCGGCGTCGTGCTGCAGGACGTGATGGAGCGTCTGGCCGAGCTGACCGCCGCGGGCGGTGAGAAGGTGCCGGGGCTCTCCACGGGCTTTTCCGCGGTCGACAGCAAGATCAACGGCCTGAACGATTCCGACCTCCTGCTCCTCGCCGCCCGTCCCGGTATGGGCAAGACGAGTATGGCGCTGAACGTGGCGCTCTCTGCGGCGAAGGAGTCTGGCAAGACGGTCGCAATTTTTTCCCTCGAGATGAGCCGTGAGCAGCTCGTTACCCGCCTGATCGCGACCGAGGGGCTGGTGGAGAACACCCGCCTTGTGACCGGCAACCTCCGCGAGAGCGACTGGGTCAAGATCGCCGAGGCCGCCTCCGCGCTCAGCCGCACCGACATCCGCATCGACGACAATCCACTGCTGACCGTCGCGGATATGAACGCGAAGTGCCGCCGGCTCGATAACCTCGGCCTCGTCGTGATCGACTATCTGCAGCTGATGACCTCAGCCGGCGGCAAGGGCTACAGCGGCGAAAACCGCCAGCAGGCCGTCTCCGATATCTCCCGTATGCTCAAGATCATGGCCAAGGAGCTGCAGGTGCCGGTGCTGTGCCTGTCGCAGCTGAGCCGTGCCAACGAAAAGCGCGAGGATAAGCGCCCCATGCTCTCCGACCTGCGTGAATCCGGCGCCATCGAGCAGGACGCGGATATCGTCATGTTCCTCTACCGCGACGACTACTATAATGAGGACTCCGAAAAGCGGAATATCGCCGAGTGCATCATCGCCAAGAACCGCCACGGCGAGACGGGCAAGGTGCCGCTGCGCTGGATGCCGGAGTATACCGCCTTCGGCACGCTGGAGAGCCGCTATGACGAGGACGAATGAGATGAACCTTCTGCCGTGGATGGAGCGTTGGGGGATGCTGCCGCCCGCGGGCGGGACGGTACTGGTCGCCGTCTCCGGCGGGCGCGATTCGGTGTGCCTGCTGCACTATCTGGCGCGGCTCGGCACCGCGCGGGGCTTTTCCGTCGCCGCGGCGCACCTCGACCACGGCCAGCGCCCCACCGCCGCGCGGGACGTCGCGTTTGTGCAGTCGCTCTGCCGGACGCTGGACGTCCCCTGCCATGTCGGGCGCGCGGATGTCCCCGCGCTCGCGCGGGAGCTGGGCGTGGGTGTTGAGGAAGCGGGCCGCCGCGCGCGGTATGAATTTCTGGAGCGGACAGCCGACGAGATCGGCGCCGCGCGCATCGCAACGGCACACCACGCGGGCGACCAGGCGGAGACGGTGCTGCTGCACCTGCTGCGCGGGGCCGGGACGCGAGGCCTGCGCGGGATCCCGCCCGTGCGCGGACGCGTTGTCCGCCCCCTGCTCCAGACGACCCGCGCCGAGATCGAGGCGTATCTGGAGAAAAACCACCTCGGTCACATCGAGGACGAGACAAACGCGGACACGACCCTGCGCCGCAACTTCCTGCGGCTCGAGCTGATGCCGCAGATCGAGCGCTTCCAGCCCGGCACTGCCGCGAACCTCTGCCGCGCGGCGGAGCTGCTGCGCGCGGAGGACGACTATCTCGACGGGCTCGCGCGCTCGCGCCTGCCCGATGAGGGGACGCGGGTGCCGTGCGGCGCGCTGCGGGATGCGCCGGAGGTGCTCCGCACGCGTATGGTGCGCTTGCTGCTCGAGCGGCTCGGCGCGGGACAGCGCGACTTCACCGCCGCGCACTATGAGGCGATGACGGCGCTGGCCCTCTCGGAGAAGGACAGCCTGCTGCACCTGCCCGGCGGCGTCCGCGCCGAAAAGCGCGGCGATGTGTGGGCACTGCGATATGCGCCGCCGCCCCTGCCGCAGACGGCGCTTCCCGACGGCAGCGCCGTCCGTTGGGGAGATTATACAATTACTCTGCGCAAAAAAACGGAAAAATCTTTCAAAAAAAGTGATGCAATTCGCCTGAATTGTGATAAGATAAACCAGTCTCTTACCGTCCGGCCGTGGCGCGGGAGCGACCGGCTGCGCCTTCCCGGCGCGCGCGGGGCGCGCAGCCTGAAGCGGCTGTTTGCGGACGCGGGCGTCCCGGCGGCGCAGCGTGAGCGCATCCCGGTGCTCTGCGCCGGAGAGCGGCCCCTCGCCGCCTACGGTATCGGGACGGACGCGGATTTCCTGCCGGAGCCGGGCGGCCCGGGGCTTATCATCGAAATAGATCATACAGAAGATACTTGAGGAGGATACAGGCAATGGCAAAGAGCAATATGGATCAGGACATCCTGAAGGTCCTGCTGACCGAGGAGGAGATCAAGGCGCGCGTGGAGGAGCTGGGCAGCCAGCTCTATGACCGCTTCGCCGGGGAGGATCCCCTGTTCGTCGGCGTTTTGAACGGCTGCTTCATCTTTATGGCCGACCTCGTGCGCGCGGCGCAGCTGAAGAGCGAGCTGGAGTTCATCGGTCTGTCCTCCTATCAGGACGGGACGAAGTCCTCCGGCGTCGTGCAGATCACCCGCGACCTGCAGAGCGACATCACCGACCGCGACATCATCGTCGTCGAGGATATTCTCGACTCCGGCAATACCCTCGCCTTCCTGAAGGCCTACCTCATGACCAAGGGCGCGCGCTCCGTGACGATCGTCACCCTGATCGACAAGCCCTCCCGCCGCGAAAAGGCCATCCATGCCGACTACGCGGGCTTCGTCGTGCCCGACGAGTTCGTGGTGGGCTACGGGCTGGACTATGCGCAGCAGTACCGCAACATGCCGTATATCGGCGTGCTCAAGCCCGAGGTATACAGCAAATAAAGCGTTTTTATGCCCCGCGCCCTTTCGCGCGGAGACACCGGAAAGGAGGAATCCGCATTGGATGAAAATCGCGGCTATCAGGGCAAGCGCCTGCAGCCGAAAAAGCGCGCCGCGAAGTTCTGGTCGGACTACGGTTATCTGCTGGTGACCGTGGCGGTGGTGTTTGTCCTGTTCAAGGTCGTTTTCCAGCTGGCCTATGTCCCCACCGGCTCGATGGAGACGACGGTGCCGTCAAAATCGCTGATGGTCTGCTGGCGTCTGCCGTATGTTGTGTCCGACCCGGTACCCGAGCGCGGCGAGGTCGTGACCTTCTGGAGCGACGAGATGGGCAAGCTCCTCGTCAAGCGCGTCATCGGCCTGCCGGGCGATGAGATTTCCTTCTCCGGCGGCTATGTCTATATCAACGGCGAACGTCTGGAGGAGGACTACCTGCCGCAGCAGGGGATTACCACCAGCGACGGCGTCTTTCAGGTTCCGGACGGATGCCTGTTCCTGCTCGGCGATAACCGCGCCGGCTCGTGGGACAGCCGCAGCTGGAGCCAGCCCTATATCCCCGTCAGCAAGCTGCAGGCCCGCGTGCTGGTCTGCGCGTCCGTGCTCAAGGACAACAGCTGGCGCGGCATCCGCACCATCCACTAACCGAGAGGAGGGAACCGTTTGAACGGAAAAAGAAAGTACGGCTTTTCCGGCATTTTTCTGGTCGTTCTGATGCTCCTGCTGCTGTATTACCTGTTTGCCGGCATGCGCAGCAGCGGCGACATCTCCTATGCCCAGCTGCGCCAGCTCTTTCAGCAGGAGCAGGTGCAGAGCTTTGTCATCCGCGACACACGCATCACCGCCGACTTAAAGGACGGCACGACCGCCACCTGCGACCTCTACAGCTTCGACCTGTTCTATGACGATCTCAACGAGCTCGTCGAGCAGCAGAGCGCGAGCGGCATCATCACCGACTATAACTACCACGCCGACCACTCGACAAACTGGCTGCAGCTGCTGCTGCCGTATGTGCTGGCGATTCTGGCGTTCATCCTGCTGATGAACCTCATGGCCCGCAACGCGGGCGGCGGGATGGACAGCAAGATGGCCCGCTTCGGCGAGGCCCGCGTCCAGACGCCCGGCGAGGGTGACAAAAAGACTACGTTCCGCGACGTCGCGGGCGCGGACGAGGAGAAGGAGGAGCTGCAGGAGATCGTGGAGTTCCTGCGCGATCCGGAGAAGTATCTCAGCCTCGGCGCGCACATCCCGAAGGGCGTCCTGCTCGTCGGCCCTCCCGGCACGGGCAAAACGCTGCTCGCGCGTGCCGTGGCCGGTGAGGCCGGGGTGAAGTTCCTCTCCATCTCCGGCTCCGACTTTGTGGAGCTGTATGTGGGCGTGGGCGCCTCCCGGGTCCGCGATCTCTTTGACCAAGCCAAAAAGGACTCCCCCGCCATCGTCTTTATCGATGAGATCGACGCCGTGGGCCGCCAGCGCGGCGCCGGCCTGGGCGGCGGCCATGACGAGCGTGAGCAGACCCTGAACCAGCTTTTGGTGGAAATGGACGGCTTTTCGGCCAACGAGGGTGTCATCGTTCTGGCCGCTACCAACCGGGTGGACATCCTCGATCCCGCCCTCCTGCGTCCCGGCCGGTTCGACCGGCAGGTCTACGTGGGGTATCCCGACATCAAAGGGCGGGAGGCCATTTTGAAGATCCACGCCCGCAATAAGCCCCTGGCGGACGACGTCTCCCTGGCGGAGCTTGCCAAGGCCACCGGCGGCTTCACCGGTGCGGACCTGGAGAACCTGATGAACGAGGCGGCCCTGCTGGCCGCCCGCCGGGAGGAGCGATTCATCACCATGGAGGATCTCCACGAGGCGGTCATCAAAGTCATCGCCGGCCCGGAGAAGAAGAGCAAGGTGGTCACGCCCCGGGAACGGCGGCTCACCGCCTATCATGAGGCGGGCCATGCCGTGGTCAATCACAGCTTGGAGACCGCCGATCCGGTCCATCAGATCACCATCGTGCCCCGGGGCGGCGCAGGCGGCATGACCATCAGCCTACCCCAGGAGGACAAGAACTTCCTCTCCCGGACGGAGCTCACTGAACGCATCGCCTCTCTGCTGGGCGGACGGGTGGCCGAACAGCTCACCCTGGGGGATATCTCCACCGGCGCGGGCAACGACATCCAGCGGGCCTCTTCCATCGCCCGGAACATGGTCATGCGCTACGGCATGAGCGACCGGTTGGGTAGCGTCACCTTCGATACCGGCCATGACGAGGTCTTTATCGGTCGGTCCATGGCCCAGGCCAAGAGCTATTCGGAGGAGGTCGCCGGTATCATCGACGAGGAGGTCAAGACCCTCATCGACAACGCCTACGCCCGGTGTGAGTCCATTTTGAAGGCGCACGCCAAGGAGTTGGACCTGGTGGCGCGCTACCTGCTGGAGCATGAGACCATGGACGCCAAGACCTTTGAGCAGGTCTTTACCGACCCGGCCTCTCTGCAGGCCCAGCTCCCCGCAGACGGGGACGGCGACTCGGCCTCCGACCCCTGGCCGGAACCCGGCAACGGCGATGCGTGAGCCCATCCGCACCCTGCTGGGCGACATCACACAGATCCGGGCAGATGCCATCGTCAACGCCGCCAATCCCTCTCTTCTGGGAGGAGGGGGTGTGGACGGGGCCATCCACCGGCGGGCCGGCCCGGCCCTCCTGGCTGAATGCAGGGCCCTGCACGGCTGTAAAACAGGGAGTGCTAAAATTACAAAAGGTTATTCTCTGCCCGCAAAATACGTTCTGCATACCCCCGGTCCGGTATGGCACGGCGGCGGACATGGGGAGGAGGCTATGCTGGCCTCCTGTTACCGCTCCTGTCTGGAACTGGCCCTGTCGCATGACTGCCGGACCGTCGCCTTTCCCTCCATCAGCACCGGCGTCTATCGATTCCCTCTGGACCGGGCCGCCCCCATTGCCGTCGGAGCGGTGCGGGGATTCCTCGCCTCCCACCCAGCCGCCTTTGACGAGATCCTCTTCGTCTGTTTTGACGAAAAGACCAAACACGCCTATGACATGGCGCTGGAACGCAGATAATATAAAAGGCAGCCCGTCTCTTGGCTGAGGACGCAAAAGATCAAGCAGCGTAATGTACTTTCGTACATTACGCTGCTTGATCTTTTAGATCGAGTTTTACAAGCACCTGTGCGTCCTCCATCGCACCGATGAAGGTATGCGCTGCTGCCGATGGCCACTGCTTCTGTCACCTTCATGAATAACAATTTTTCAATCAGATCTCGAAGCATTCCTGGGGGCAGTTCCTCAAGTGTATTACTCGCCATCTTTAATATGATCTGGCCGCGATTAGCGCGGAGCGGGGAGCCCCAGTCCGCACAGTACAACATTCCAGAGAACAGCGCAGGAATTCTTGCTTAGTGAGGCGTTTCCGGTGAGCGCGTATCCTTTGAATTGTTTAATTGTTTAAATATCTTTTTAATAGGCGGGTCAATTCTATAATATCAATCGGCTTTGCTATATGGGCATTCATACCGCACTCCAAGCAATGCTGTATGTCGTCAGAAAAAGCATCTGCACTCATAGCTATAATTGGAATAGATAGGGCATCCGGATGATTCAGTCCACGAATCGCTTTTGTGGCCTCATATCCCGTCATATGCGGCATCCGTATATCCATAAGAATGGCATCGTAATATCCTTGTAGTGATTTTTGAAACTTGTCCAGACATATCCGGCCATCTTCTGCCCAATCCAGCTCTACACCCAGGTCAGACAATAATTCATTTGCGACCTCCCAGTTAAGCTCATTATCCTCAGCTAACAGAATACGGCGTCCGGATAGATCAATACTTTGGTTCAATGTCTGATCATGTTCCGTTTCAGTGTCTATATACTGACGCAAAGCATGATATAGCGTAGATTTAAAAAGTGGCTTAGAAATGAAACCACTAATGCCCGCTTCACGAGCCTCCGCTTCAAATTCACTCCAGTCGTATGCAGAAATCAGCAGAATCGGTACTTCATCTCCCAGATTACACCGGATTTCTTTTGCAACCTGAATCCCATCCATTCCAGGTAGCTTCCAATCCAACAGAATAATTTGATAATCATCTCTTTTTTTGTGGTGTTGGTTTACCAGTTCTATCGCCTTTTCTCCGCTTAATGTCCATTCAGCCTTTATTCCGATGGCCTTTAGTGTGTCTATAGCTGTCCTACATAATAATTCATCATCATCAACCACCAGCATATTCCAGGGGGGGAGAACCATATCCATTTCCACTACATCTGCTTTTTCAAAATCAAATGTGAGAAAAAATTCGGTACCTTTATCAAGCTCGCTTTGTATATCAATGGTTCCTTCCATTGCGTCCACAATGTACTTTGTAATCGCCATTCCCAAACCGGTGCCTTGCGTTTTACTCACCCTGACTCCATCCGCACGGCTATAGGATTCATATATCTTTTTCAAAAAATCTGGCGACATACCAATTCCATTATCCTTGACCTTAATATGAATTCGAACGTAGTTTTCTCCTTTCGGGGATTTTTCTTCTGAGAGGGATAATTGTATCGAACCTCCCTCTGGTGTATACTTCGTTGCATTTGATAAGAGATTTAAAGATACCTGTAATTCATCAAATACGGTTTTTGAGATTTTAAAACAAAAGGAAGGCATTTTACAGGTATATCAGACTTTTGCTTTAATACTGCCTTCACTTATGGTTTTTGCTTTGCAGGGGTGTGATGTGGAGATAATGCCCCACTATAAACAGGCTATGAAAGCATTGCGTTTGGGACATGCTCCTGGTGGATGGCGTTTTTCTAAATTATTAGGATATGATATATTAAGAATCGGTGGTAATTCCCTATTCAGCGAACTCTATTCTACATTTGGCCTTTATAATAAGCTTACATTTTTTACAGAAGATTGTCCTTATTTCTCTGAACACTTTTTACAAGGGCCTGTATCTGCAACCAGTGTTATTATAGATATATTAAAGGGCGATGATCCGCTCACAAAGTACAACCGGTTATCCAGTATGTATCAAAAACTTACAGATTCCATTGAGAATACGTTAAATTACCTGTCAGAGACCACTCCCCAATGTCCTACCCAAACTGGTTTGAAGTTTTCGTGGAATCCCATGCGTGGTCAGGATTATTATTACTCAAAAATTATTGATGACCTGAATCTAAAAATTGGCCTTGGGGAGTATTCTGTTGGAATGTTTCTTCCATCTGAAAAGCGACTGGCCAGCCAGTACGCTGTCTCTATATCGACGGTTAGAAAGGCATTGTCAGAACTCGAACAAAGAGGTTTCGTAAAGAAACTAAATGGTAAAGGCACTATAGTTATAGAACCTGATGATACGAAACTTCATCAGTTGGCTTTTAATTCCGGGTATGTAGAAAAGGCACACCGTTACCTTCATGCTTTACAGCTAATGGTATTAATTATGCGCCCGGCCGCTTTAGTTGCAGCTCCGCAGTTTACCAGAGAAGAATTGGACGAGTTAGCAGATAGATTTACTTCTTCTGACTCTATTTATTTAGCAGATATTTTGGAATCCATAATGAAACATATCACTTTAGACCCTTTATACATAATATTATCTGAAATCAATCACCTTCTTGAATGGGGACACCATTTTGTCTATTATCCGTCCAAGGAACATACACTTTTACATCTCAACAAGCAAGTCATTCTAGCGCTTCAGCAATTACGTGAAGGTAATGTGACTTCCTTTGCAGATGACATAGCAGATTGTTACCGTTACAATTTGGTTCGTATGAAGAAGCATATGGTAGAAAAATATAAGTTTTATAACGCAGCTAATATCCGGGTTCCAGAAAAATACTAGTTAGCACGCAATGGAAAGAGATATCCTTTCCCGCTTGATGGTGAGTTCCCCAAGCCCCTGGCCCGACACAAAACGTGCGGGCCGAACACCACGCGAACGTGGTGGCTTGCGCGTCCTTGCGGACGCTTCTATCCCGGAGGCATAGCAAAAGCCGGAAACGGAGTCAAGGGTAAAATAAATGCGCTACGCGCACCCCTGACACCGCTTCCGGCCTTTGTCTTTGGGCAGGCAAAGCGGGGTTGCCTGCCCTGTTCCTGATTTTTTTCTCTCTCGCCCTGGTGATTTTTAAAAGCGCGTCCACATTGGCCTTGCCCCAATGTTTCGGCTGGTCTTAATCTCGTACCCCTCCTGGCACATAGCCGCAAGAAATTCTTTATGGTTGGACACGGTGGGCAACACTCGGTCAATTGTCCGGCGCAGCCTATCTTTCCAGTTTGCGCCCCGCCGCCCGCTGGCCCATTCCGTATAGTGCTTGCCCCTTTCTTTCGGTTTCTCAATCACAAAAAGGCCATGTTCCCGGCTCAGGCGGTCGTTGGTCGTACGAATGGTTTTGGTTCTGTCCTTTTTCCGTGCGAAATCCACGCCATATTTCCGGGTCACACGTTCAAAGGACTTGATATCGCAGTTTGTCACTTCGATATTGAACCCACCCGCGCCCTGCCGGACAAGGTGTATTGCTCTGCCTCGGCTCCATAGAAGCGATCTTATGCACCCGGCTCGGCCATCTTCTCGCCTCATTTCCTGGAGGCAGCTATCCGGAAATGGGTATGAAAAAGGGACACTGCTTCAAGTCAGTGTCCCTTTTCGTGTATTTTTCTTAAAACCCTCGCCCGTTTAGCCGCCTATCCGAATCATGTTTTCTTTCCTTATTCGTCATCAGCCCTTGAGGGACGGGCGGCCTTTTATATTGCAAGCTTCCGTTTCAATTGAGGTAGGCCGCCGGATTTACCGCCGTGCCGTTGATGCGAATCTCAAAGTGGCAATGGCTGCCGGTGGAGCGCCCGGTGGAACCGGCCTTGGCGATGGTCTGCCCCTGATAGACCTTGTCGCCCGCAGAGACCAGCAGGCTGGAATTGTGTCCGTAATAGGTCTGCTCGCCGTTGCCATGGTTGATGATGACCAGGTAGCCATAACTGCCCTTGTACCCCGCAAAGGTGACGGTACCGCCGTCAGAAGCCTTTACCGAGGTGCCGTAGGGAACGGCGATATCCAGTCCGGAGTGGTAACTGTAAGAGCCGAAAATGGAGCGGTAGCCAAAGCGGGATGTGATGCGCCCATAGACTGGCCAGATATAGTTCCCTGTGGGATACCAGGTGGGCCGCTCTTTGGTCCCGACTGCGATGACCTTCTCCGTGGCCTCCCGCAGGACAGTGGTAGAGGTGACGTTGCGCTCCTTTTCCACACCGTTGACATAAGTCACGTCGGCGGTCACCAGCGCCTCGCCGGGGATACCGGCATCCAGCACCTTGGACTCGCCCTGATACATGCTGTCGTCCTCCACTTCCCGGACCTCGCAGGCGATCTCCTCATGGTAGGTGAGGCTGTCCACCGTCTGCACCCCCAGGAAGGGGATCTCCTCTTTGATGTTCAGGATCTGGCCGATATACAGCTTGTTGATGTCGACACCGGGGTTAAGCTCCTCCATCTCGGCCATGGTCATATCATTGTCGAAGGCCAGAGCCATAAAGGTATCGCCCTTTTGAACCTCGTAGGTGGTCTGCCCGTTGGTGTTTTCCGTGAGCATGGCCAGCATGGCGGCGGTGTCCTGCTGAACATCGGAGGGCGTGTACTCCCGGGTGATGTGGACGTTCTTGGTGTAACTTACGGAAACCGTGTTCTCCGTCACGTAGGGGGCCGCCAACTGCTCCAACATTCCGTCCAGCGCCGCCCGATCCGTGGCCGCACCCACGAACTGGCCGTCCACCGTGAGGACATAGCTCTTCATGACCTCACCGATCTGATCAAAGAGATAGGTCTCAAATTCAGCAGCCGGGGTAATCTGATCCTGTCCGGTGAGGGCCATCTCGTAGCTCACCTCGTGCGCCAGGTGGTAGTCATAGCCCAAAATATCGGAGGCCCGCTCTTCCACGCGCTCCACCGCCTGCCGGAACACCGACTGGTCTCTTACGAGCCCCACATCCACGCCGTCTACCGTGACAACATAGGCCGGGGTGTACATCGTGCCCACCACAGCGGCAATGCCGATCACGGCTGTCAGCGCCAGAAATGGCAACGGCGCCATTTTGGGCCGCCCGGCAACAGCGGACCGAGTCCGGTGATATACCCGGATGCCCTGCAGCCGGAACACGCGTCCCTGCGCAGCCCCCGCCTCCATCAGCTTGCGGAACCGCTCTCCTGCGCGCTCAGCCTTCTCTCTCCCGCCCTGAGCAGACGGGGCGCGGCCTTTGCGCTGCGTATGGAGCGGGAACTCTTCCTGCGGCGCCCGTAGGATCTCATCCATGCAGACGAAGCCTCCCTTATGCGTTAGTCAGAAAATCCGATCAAAATAATCGGAGAATAATGACAGAGCGATAATAAATGATTACAAAAGGTTACAAAAGTAATGATACACGCTTTTCCGTACAGCGTCAAGTCCTTTTTGGTAAGAAACGGTCGAGTCCATTCCCGCTCTTTTGATGGAGTAACGCCGCAATATGTTGCGGAGTCCTGCCTCTATTTTATAAATATCCACCATTTATCGGGTCACAGGTTCCAAGTGCGCCCTCTGCGCAGAGCAAATTTTTCGTGATTTTGCTGTAACATTCCTGTAACAATGCCTATGCGGCCAGTCCCCCGGCCATCGGAGCGAGCGCGATCATCACCAAGCTGAACGCCATGGAGGACACGGAGATGAGCGTGGCGCGCTGATCTGAGGGCAAGTTTTCGTTGAGCCGGCTGCCGGTCAGCGTCTCGAGCGCGTCGTCACAGGCTACGGCCAGGAGGCCGCCGGCAGCCATCAGATGGACGGCCCCTGTAAGCGGCATCAGGCATCCCACGGCTACCCCCACAGCGCAGAGCGCCCCGGCCCTGCGGTAGGAGAGCCGGGAAAGCGGCAGCGCCAGCCGCGCTCCAGCCACACCCCCCAGCTCGATCAGCAGCAGAAGCGGCCCCAGCAGTGCAGAGGGTGCGCCGGCGCGGACCAGCGCATCCTGGAGAAAAAAACGCAGCAGTGTGGCGCAGGCGCCCACTAGGGCGTTAAAGAGCATAAGCCCCACCGTCCGGGGATGGGCGGCCAGAAAGCCGAGGGCCTCCCGGCCGCAGTTCTCCAGGCGTTCCGGCAGGTCCCGAAGAGCGGGCCTGCTCCGTGCCCTTTGGGCATCCGTGACTTCCGGCTCGGCCAGGCGGCAGGTCAAGGCGGCGGCCAGCAGGGAGAGCAGCAGATCGACGCCGTATCCCCGGACATATCCCAGCGCCGCCGCTGCCCCGGCGCACAGGGTGGAGAGTGCCTGCGCACCGCGCCACAATGTATTCTGTAAGGAAGAGATGCGGAGATAGTCTCTTTCCCGTCCCGCCTGGAGCAAAGAGTCGTAAGTAATGGCCTCCCTCGTACCGGAGGCCAGGTTATATGCCATTGCGTTGAGCGCCATGGCCAGGCACACCCCTGCCATAGACTGTGAGAGCATCATGGCGGCGGCGGAGCAGGCGAACATGGTCTGACTGGCAATCAGCGTCCTGCGGCGGCCCAGAACGTCGGCCAGCATACCGGATGGCACTTCGCAGCAGAAACTGACCACATGGAAAAACGCCTCTGCCACCCCCACTTGAAACAGGGAAAACCCCCGTCCCACCAGCAAAAGGACCCAAACACCCCCCGCCAGCCGAATATTCCCCCAAAACTCCAGCCGCAGAAGCGTGCGGAGCTGTTCTTCAATCTCAAACATCTTTTTCATTCCCTTGTTTTCAAAGTATCACCGCAACAATTTGTCACAATAAATTTGTGAAAAGTGGTTGTATCCATTTTATATCTCTGATAAAATGTTGCATTATCAACTAATTGCTCCCCTTTGTCCCCGTCCGCCCCCGTATATCTATGGAAGAAAGGAATTGGGACCTATGAAGAAGCTGATGAGAAACCCCATTGCGGTCCTGGTCTGCGGTATGGCCTCTCTGCTGTTGTTTGGCCTTATCTATGTCTGGTCTATTTTTGTCGTGCCCCTTGAGGCCGAATTTGGCTGGACCCGCGCAGAGACCTCGGTGGCCTACACCCTCTCCATGCTCTGCCTCTTTGTAGGAATGGCCCTCAACGGCGTGCTCGCAGCCCGCCTGTCGCAAAAAACCGCTCTGATGCTGGGGATCACTTTGGCGGTATCCGGCTTTTTGGGCAGCTCCTGTACGGTCTCCCTTTTTACTCTCTACCTTTTTTACGGGGTCTTTGTGGGCACGGGCATCGGTATTTGCTATAACGCCTGGCTGACCGGAGTGGTCCACTGGTTTCCTGGCCGGAGTGGTTTTGTTTCCGGCATCCTGCTGGCCGGCTTCGGCATGGGCGGCCTGTTGTTCAGTCCTCTGCTCTCCCACTTTGTAACCTCTGGGCCGGGCTGGCGGAATGTTTTCCGCATGATCGGCATCGTCCTTCTGGCTGTCTCCGTCCTGACTGCGGGATTTCTCCTCCAGGAGCCGCCGCAGGCCGGCAACGGCAAAAAGGACTCCTCCGCAAGCCATGATTTCACCACAAGGCAAATGCTTACTTCCCCCTGCTTTTACCTTTTTTCAATTTGGAAGGTTATTTTGTCCCTTTTGGGTCAGGCCGTGATCGGACAGGCGGCGCTGATCGCGGCGGACATCGGGATGCCCGCCACGTTGAGTGCAATTGGCGTCGGCCTGCTCAGCGCCGGAAACGGCCTTGGCCGCCCGCTTTCCGGCTGGCTCGCCGACCGCTTTGGGAGCTGGAAGCTCATGGTGGCCCTTTCCGCCATCTTTGTTTTCCTGTCCATAGGAATGGTGGCGGCCTATCAGGGCAGCTATGCCCACCTGCTCATCCTGCTCTTCGTTCTGCTGGGGCTGGCCTATGGAAGCATGGCTCTGCTGGCCTCCTCTTTTACCGGAGAGATCTACGGCATGAAGTATTACCGTTTAAATTACGGCGTTGTCTCCTCTACCTCTATCGTGGGTACCCTGGTAGCCTCCTACATCAGCATCATCAAAACCGCCACCGGCTCTTACCTGAATTTCTTCTATATCATGATAGGAGCCAGCCTCTTCTCTTTCCTCAGCGTGGTGATTCTGCCCTTCTCAATCCGGCGTATGAACCGAAAATATGCACATACCTAAAAGGGAAGCCGCGCTGCCATTTTCAGCGCGGCTTCCTCCTGCAGGGCACAGAAAAGCCGCGGCGGAATGCCGCGGCCGGTGTCTATGGGATACGCTTCACCGCCGTGGGGTCCGCAAAAAGGGCGCAATAATCCTGTTTGCGGCAAAAACGATTTATTTGCCATCGTCATTATTTTCAAGATCATGCTTTCCAAATCGTCCTTCAATACCTTTGTTCGCGCGCTTAAAAAGCAGTTAGATATATTAAATAAGGCGCTGACTACCATCAATATCACCGCAGTAACGGATGCAATGGGACTTCCCGCTAACTGGGAAGATATTCAGACAATTTGAGCCATAATCAGG
>ERZ773155.2038-NODE-2038-length-16099-cov-5.383944_pt1 | contig 16099 bp, 10 predicted proteins | sample MGYA00511262_ERZ773155 | MGnify/ENA primary metagenome ERZ773155 (study PRJEB29015, sample SAMEA2737828) | human gut metagenome | biome: human gut; feature: human-associated habitat; material: faeces | place: China | collected 2012 ... | reverse complement strand
TACCTACCGGCCTTTGAGGCTTGCATAAAGGACGGAAAAGCTGCTTCCATCATGTCTGCTTATAATGCCATAAACAATGTTCCTTGTACGTTGAATTCGTGGCTGTTAACCAAAGTTTTGCGACATGATTGGGGATTTCAGGGATATGTGGTATCCGATTGCGGAGGTCCCTCCTTGTTGGTTAACGCACATAAATACGTGAAAACGAAAGAAGCGGCAGCTACGTTGTCTATCAAAGCAGGTCTTGATTTGGAATGTGGTGATGATGTTTATTATGAACCGTTGTTAAATGCCTACAAACAATATATGGTAAGTGATGCCGATATTGACTCGACCGCCTATCATGTTTTAAAAGCACGAATGCGGTTAGGCCTTTTTGACAATGGTAAAAACAATCCTTATACTAAGATATCTCCGTCTATAATCGGTTCAAAATTGCATCAAAGAGTGGCACTTGAAGCAGCCCGTCAATGTATAGTATTACTTAAAAATCATAATTGGGTACTGCCACTTGATACAAAAAAATTAAAGTCAATTGCCGTAGTTGGAATCAATGCTGGAAACTGTGAGTTTGGTGATTACAGTGGTTCGCCAGTGATAGCCCCTATTTCTATTTTGCAAGGCATAAAAGAACGGGTAGGCAAAGATATTAAAGTTGTATATGCCCCATGGAGGTCCGCTGTAGATGGCATGGAGCTTATCCAAGGAATTAGTTTCCCAGATGGGCTGAAAGCTGAGTATTTTGATAATATCCAATTGAAAGGTATCCCCAAAGTAAGGAAAGAAGAGTGGATTAACTTCGAACCTGGAAACCAAGCACCGGATCCGTTTCTTTTCAAATCACCTTGATCAGTTCGCTGGACAGGTAAGCTACGTCCTACAGTTACCGGACGATATGTACTCAGCTTCACTTCGGACGATGGTTGCCGTCTGAGCATTGATGATAAAGTGCAGATAGATGCATGGCAAGGACATTCAGTACGTACAGATACAGTTTCCGTATATTTGCAAGCAGGAAAGGATTATCATTTGAAGGCCGAATATTATGACAATCGTGATTATGCCGTGGCAAAGTTACAGTGGAGTGTTCCTAAAGTAGGTAAAACAAGCCGATTAGATCTGTATGGCGAAGCCGGGAAAGCTGTACGTGAGTGTGAGACAGTGATTGCGGTATTGGGAATCAATAAATCGATAGAGCGTGAAGGACAAGACAGAAGTGACATCTTGCTTCCGGAAGATCAACAGGAGTTCCTGCAAGAAATATATAAGGTAAATCCTAATGTCATTGTAGTACTTATTGCTGGTAGTTCATTGGCAGTCAATTGGATGGATGAACATATACCAGCTATTGTTAACGCTTGGTATCCTGGTGAAAGTGGAGGTAAGGCTGTGGCAGAAGTACTTTTTGGGGATTATAATCCAGGAGGACGCTTGCCATTGACTTACTATAAAAGTTTAAAAGATTTACCTGATTTTAATGATTATGATATTACCAAAGGACGTACATATCAATATTTTAAGGGAGATGTGCTTTATCCTTTCGGATATGGTTTAAGTTACACAACATTTAAATATTCAAATTTACAAATAAGTGACGGCCTGAATGAAATTTTAGTTTCTTTTCAACTGAAAAATACAGGTAAATATGCAGGTGATGAAGTAGCACAGATTTACGTACAGCTTCCCTCTCGCAATGAAATAATGCCTATAAAAGAGCTAAAAGGATTCCGACGCATAACTTTAAAAAAAGGAGAGGAACAGGAAATAACAATTAAATTGCGTAAAGACCTACTGCGCTATTGGGATGAAACTCAAGGTAAGTTCCTGCATCCTTCGGGTACCTATACGATTATGGTAGGAGCATCTTCGGCAGATATCCGTCTTCAGCAATCACTAACTATTGACATGAATCAATAATAAAAACACCAACGCGGATTCATGCAGATAAAAGTTGCACAAATCCGCGTTTATTCTATTACTCAAAAATACAGGTTTACTTGTTCAATTTCCAGGTAAATCCGTCTTTTGTATCTTTTACTTCAAAGCCTAATGCAGCCAGTGTATCACGAATCTTGTCGCTGGTAGCCCAATCTTTATTAGCTTTTGCCTGCATACGCTGTTCGAGAAGCATGTCTACCACCTTGCCAAAAGCTTCTTCACGCGCCGCATTGTTTTCAGCCTCAGCTTTCAATCCCAAAATATCGAACACAAAGGTATGGAATACACTCTTCAACTCTTCAAGGTCGTCGGCACTGATAGTTGCTTTCTTATCGATTACAGTATTAATCATACGGATAGCGTCGAACAGATGAGAAATAACAATCGGTGTATTCAAGTCATCGTTCATCGCTTCGTAACATTTCTCACGCAATCCAGCCGGTTCAATGCCCGAAGTAGTCTTCGAAGGAGTAATACGTTCCAAGTTCTTCACACCCTCCATCATACGTTCGAGTCCTTTTTCTGCGGCCTGAAGAGCCTCATTACTGAAATCAACTGTACTACGATAATGTGCCTGAAGAATAAAGAAACGGATTGTCATTGCTGAATAAGCCTGAGTAAGAAGCTTGTTCGAACCAGTGAAGAATTCATCAAGCGTAATAAAGTTACCAAGCGACTTACCCATCTTCTGACCGTTAATGGTAATCATATTATTATGCATCCAGTAACGTACCATATCATGTCCTTGAGAAGCTACACTTTGAGCAATCTCACACTCATGATGCGGGAAAATCAAATCCATGCCTCCTCCGTGAATATCGAAGTTTTCTCCTAAATACTTGCGTCCCATAGCAGTACATTCACAGTGCCATCCCGGGAAGCCATTACTCCACGGTGACGGCCAGCGCATGATATGTTCCGGCTGGGCACATTTCCAGAGGGCGAAATCGGCAGGATTATGTTTTTCCTGCTGTCCGTCAAGTTCACGGGTAGTATTGATAACATCGTCCAGATTACGTCCGGAAAGCTTTCCATAGTGATGGTCTTTGTTATATTTTGCCACATCAAAATAAACAGACCCCTGGCTTTCGTAAGCGTATCCATTCTTCAGAATCTCCTCTACCAACTGAATCTGTTCGATGATATGTCCTGAAGCATGTGGTTCAATGCTTGGAGGAAGTACATTTAAAGCTTCCATAGCCTTATGATAGCGGTTCAGATAATACTGAACAACTTCCATCGGCTCTAACTGCTCCAGACGTGCCTTCTTTGCAATCTTATCTTCACCATCGTCTGCATCATGTTCCAAATGTCCAACATCAGTAATATTACGGACATAACGTACCTTGTAACCCAGATGTGTCAGGTAACGGAAAAGAATATCGAATGTAATAGCCGGACGAGCGTGTCCCAAATGAGCATCACCGTAAACAGTAGGCCCGCACACATACATACCCACATGAGGAGCATGCAACGGAACAAAAAGTTCCTTACGACGGGTAAGCGTATTATAAATAGTCAGCTTATTTTCCATAAATAATCTCTTTTAGTTAAGTCACAAAAGTACGGAAAAAAGAAATAATAAGGAAACAGAGGATATTTTTTTTCACAAACAGGCTTCCTATATGCCTTACCAAATACGGAAAGCTATATATATTCGTCAAAAACTAAGGCAAGAAATTTAGTTAACAAACATAGAAGAGGTGGGCAATTTCTTAAATCATGTTATAAAACATAGTTTTTCGGTCCAAATATTTGCAGATATCCTGAAAGTCCGTACCTTTGCACTGTGTTTTTCATAGTATTAGATTTAAGGTTAACAAAGGTTGGAGTACAGCGGTACTCCTTTTTTTATGCCCATACGTAAAATATATGCAAGAAAACAACAAAGTCCTGTTAGGTATGAGCGGAGGAACAGATAGCTCAGTAGCTGCCCTGCTCCTGCAAGATGCCGGCTACGAAGTAACCGGTGTGACTTTTCGTTTCTATGAAAAAGACAACAATACCGAATACCTGGATGATGCACGCGAATTATGTGAACGTCTGCATATTTCTCATATAACCTATGACGCACGCAATGAGTTCCGCGAACGAATCATTTCCTATTTCATCAATGAATATATGACAGGACGTACTCCTGTTCCCTGTACCCTTTGCAACAATTATCTGAAATGGCCGTTACTGAAGAAACTAGCCGATGAAAAAGGCATCTATCATTTTGCTACTGGACATTATGTACAAAAACGGAATATTGACGGATATTGGCATATCACAACCGGAACAGATGTAGATAAAGACCAGTCATTTTTCTTGTGGGGATTGCCTCAAGACATACTGCAACGTATGCTATTGCCCATGGGAAAACTGACCAAAAATAAGGTACGCGAAATTGCAGCCGAACGTGGTTTCCTGAAAGCTGCTCACAAGCGCGACAGTCTGGGAGTATGCTTTTGCCCTATGGACTACCGCAGTTTTTTAAAAGAGCATGTAAAAAAAGAGCTTATCATGCCCGGTAATTTTTATGATGAATCCGGTAATTGCTTAGGAAAGCACGAAGGCTACCCTTTCTATACCATCGGACAACGCAGGGGGTTAGGAATCTATCTGAATAAAGCATTGTTTGTAAAACAGATTATCCCTCAGACCAACAGTATTATTCTCAGTGACCAGCTCTGCTCACTGGGACAAACAGAAATGTATCTCACCGACTGGCATGTAACGAATCCTTCTGCCTTATTTGAAACAACTGATGAAATCATCGTAAAAATCCGTTATCGCAAGCAGGCCAACCGTTGTACCGTTATCCCTACCCCCGACGGACAACTGCATATCAAACTACACGAGCCATTGACTTCCATCGCAGCCGGACAAGCCGCTGCTTTTTATCGCGATGACGTCGTATTGGGTGGAGGCATTATTTGTTCGTCATTATAACAAGATTATCACTTGACCCTCCTGTTCAACTGATTATTTGCTTTTTCGGGTTTTGATTTTCCTACTCGCTTACCGCTGGATTTCTTTTTCCCCGTCTGCTTTGCTTTCCAAGCAAAAGGATTCTTCTTATTGACTACCATATTATCTGTATTTTTTTGCAAAAATACAATTATAATCCATAAATAAAGACGAAAACATACCTTCTCCCTCATTGACTTAATGAAAATGACTAATTTTGTTTTTCAACCAAATACAGAAAGCTATGAGTCTATCCGATTACACACATACACTGACACAAGCTGTAAGCGAACTTTCTGACAAGCATTCGTACGAAGGTTTGTTTCATCAATATAAAGATGGCGATCCGCTTCCATCAGGGAAATCACTGCGCCGAATTGTAGAACTCTCCCGAGAAATTCTTTTCCCTGGCTATTTCGGAAACTCTACCGTCCACCGAAGAACTATCAACTACCACATCGGAGTAAATGTAGAAGAACTTTTTGGCTTGCTGACAGAGCAAATACAGGCAGGATTATGTTTCGGACTAGAGAATACTCCTTCGGATAATGTAATCAAGAAAACTCCTGACCGAGATACAGCTGCATCCATAGCAGCACGTTTTATCAGCAGACTCCCTGAAATACGACGTATTCTTGCTACCGATGTAGAAGCAGCATATTACGGAGATCCAGCAGCTACCTGTTTTGGAGAAATCATCTGTTGTTATCCTATTATCCGTGCAATTACCAATTATCGCATTGCACACGAACTGTATATGCTGAATGTTCCGCTTATTCCCCGCATCATTACCGAAATGGCTCACTCGGAAACCGGAATTGATATTCATCCCGGAGCACAGATCGGGCATCATTTTACTATCGACCACGGTACAGGGGTAGTAATCGGTGCCACGTGTATCATTGGTAATAATGTAAAGCTCTACCAAGGAGTTACATTGGGAGCCAAGAGTTTCCCACTCGATGAAAACGGAAATCCAATAAAGGGTATTGCCCGCCACCCCATTCTGGAAGATGACGTCATCGTATATTCTAATGCAACTATTTTAGGACGTATCACCATTGGTAAAGGTGCAACAATTGGTGGTAACATTTGGGTAACGGAAAGTGTACCAGCTGGTTCACGCATCGTACAACGCCGGGAATAAATTATATATAAGAACAAAGTTTTAATGATTAATAGAAAAAATATGAAACCAACAATTACAATATGTCTAGCTATATTGCTGGCTGCTTGCAATACTCAAAAAAAGCAAGAAACAGATAACAATAGTGACTCTTTAAAGAATATCCCACAAGCAGTAGGAAACGACCGAGATGAGCATGGTTGTCTTGCTTCAGCCGGATATACGTGGAGCGAAGTACAGAAAGATTGTATCCGTCTTTTTGAGAAGGGAATACGAGTCGATGCGGCTGATGGAAGTGAACGATCGGCCTTTATTGTTTTCAGCCCCGATTCGACATTAGCAGAGCTATTCTTTTCTGACGAACAGCCTAAGGAAATCTTGGAAAGACGTACATTACCTACAGGCAAATATGCTTGGAATATCGAAGATGATGATACAAAAAACGTGCGTTTCATTGATGGTATATGGACTATCAGCCAAAGGAGTAAACTTATCTATACTCAGAGTAAAGATGAACTAGGTCCAATGCAAACCCTTACTTACGAAGGATTGCTTCCTGCCGCCTCCGGTCCCGGGATATTCTATTCGTTAACCATCAAAAGTAAAAAGCATAGCGGAGACGGAACATTTTCGTTGGCTTTGACTTACAAAGAAGCTGAAAACGGGAAAGATAAGACATTTACTTATGAAGGGAAACGCTTCACTTTACGTGGTATGGCCGGAAATGAAAACGCTACCGTATGGCAACTTATAACAAATGACCAAAAGCAAACCTTTAATTTCCTGGTAGAAAATGACCAAACTCTTACCTTACTAAATGATAAACTGGAAAAAAGTCAGTCGAACCTGAATTATCAACTGAAAAAAGTTAACTGATAAAAAATCCTTCTCACAATGTTAAAGTTACCTCTTCAACTGTGAGAAGGATTTTTTTAGATACTTTAGAAAGTTGTTTTATTACATCATACTACCTTTCTCTTACATAAGTCTTTTTATCAGAACCTACACCTGTAACAGTTACCCGTTTCCAGTGAGAAGGAAGCGCTGACGGAAGCTGGACGATTCCTTCATCCGTAATCTGGAGTCCACAAAAGCCATTCAATACAGCCTGCAATAAACCTCCTGCTCCAGTCATAAAATATGGATTGTTACTTGTGGGAGTTTCCGAAATAACTCCGAAAGGCTTTTTCAGATTGGGCTCATAACAACGACGAAACATCTCGTATGCTTTATCTGCTTCTCCCATACGAGCATACTGTACGCAATAAACAGAGTACGACATAGCCGGTCCATCTTTTTGGTCTATACGCTCGGCATAATATTCCAAATCTTGTCTCTGTCTGTATTCATCAGTTATCACCCCTAGTGGATAAGCTAGCAGATTTGCATCAGCTTGTTTGATCATTTCGCCTTTATAAGTGAAATGCTCACGTGTCACACCATTTTCGAATTGTAATATGCGGATATTTTCTCCAATCTCCCACCATATTTCCGGAACCTTTTCTCCACAAATCTCTGCAGCCTGACAAGCATACTTAAGCGCAAGTGACGCTGCACCGTTAGTAAACGCATTATCTGTAACACCGTTTGCATATTCATCAGCTCCGGTCACGTTATGAATTGAATATGAACCATCCTGATTGCGAGTAACACGACTTGCCCAAAAGTCTGCAATTTCTTTGAGCAGTGGATAACCTTCACGTTGCAGCCAACGCATATCACGAGTTACACAATAATAATTCCAGCAGGCAATTCCTATGTCGGCTGTAATATGATGTTCAAACGGACCGGTCAATGCATGAGTAGGCGTAGCTTCTTCACCAGAATCATCACTCTCCCACGGGAACATTGCTCCCCGATAACCATATGCCAATGCTTTTTTACGAGCAGCAGGAAGACGGTCAAAGCGATAATCAAGCATCGACCGGGCTATATCCTGATTCAACAGAAGCATAGGGGGATACATCCACAATTCTGTATCCCAAAAGATATGTCCATTATATCCCTGCAACGATAATCCCATAGGAGGGATACTTAAGCGACTACCTCCACGACAAGAAGAATATAAATTAAATAAGGCAAATCTTACGATACGCTGTGCGTCATCATCTCCTTCAATACGTATATCACCTTGCCATAGTTCATCCCAAAGACGATAATGTGCCTGCATCAATGCTTCTTCTCCCTCATGCACTGCATAAATTACCTGCCGCTCTGCTTCATTATAGGGATCAAAAAAATCACGTGATGAACATACGCTTCCTACTAAAGAGAAACAAAATGTTTCTCCCTTTTTTAGCTGAATCGAAAAAAACAATTCCCGAGTAGCTTCATCATATATAGGCTTTATCTGTTCGCCATTGAAAAGAAAAGAAGAAGTAGAAGCTACCCGACGGTATCCAAACCGAGAAGTTGCATCCGATTCAAGCATGTACATACGATTTCCATCAGCTTCCATTTCACGATGCCGAATTGAAGATTGCGAATAATCGTCTGGAATACCCATTCCTGAACGGACTTCCAACAACATATCCTTACATGCCTGAACAGTCACACGAATTAAACCGGCATAAGGCAAATTGCGTAAAGCACACAACTCATAAGAAACATCTGCTTTTTCTAAAGTCTGGAAACTTGTTTGATGTACAGCACGACGCATATCTATCGTTTGTTGCCAGTCAGAGATATTTGAAGTATCAACTTTTATATTGTCTATTTTCATAGAAAGACAAAACGGATTAATTCCTCTCATTACTCGACTAACAACATGGGGAGATGCAGCATCGAATACATGATTCAACATAACATGCTCTACAGCAAAAGGTTCTTTTTGAGGAAGAATCCCTATACATCCGTTTGCCATAGGAGCAGGAGCATATGGAGCTTGAATATCAACAGCATGCAGTTGCCATAGTCTTTCTTCTTCAGCTCTTATAGACGTTGCAGACAAGATTATTCCCAGTATAAAACATAGAGCATGTATTCTCATAGTAATTTTCATTCTGAAGTACATTTCTTATTATTTTCAATTCAGGCTTTGGCAAAGATACATTTTTCTTCAAAATAAAAATCAACTTCCTTGAGGGTAAAGCGAGCAGCAGTAATATTTTTCACGAAAGCAAGATATTACATAATAAAAATATCAAAGTTGACTTTCTTTACAACAAAATGTATTTAAACCTTATCAAACAGTTGACTGGCTGACCGAAAATTCATATTTTTGCACAATTAATTGAAATTACGTAATTTAGTTAAAATGAATCAAGAATTCGAGCTTATCGCCAAGACCTTCCAGGGACTGGAAGAAGTGCTGGCACAAGAACTCACCGAGTTGGGAGCCGGAAATATTGAAATCGGACGCCGTATGGTTTCTTTTACCGGTGACAAAGCAATGATGTATCGTGCTAATTTTTGCTTGCGCACGGCTATTCGTATCTTAAAACCAATCAAACATTTTACTGCAAAAACAGCAGACGAAGTGTATGAAGCTGTTAAAAGTATTGCTTGGGAAGACTATTTGGATAATATGAGCAGCTTTGCTGTTGATGCGGTAGTATTCTCCAATGAATTCCGTCATTCGAAGTTTGTTGCTTATAAGGTAAAAGATGCTATTGTCGATTATTTCCGTGAAAAGACAGGCAATCGTCCATCTGTACGTATTAGCAATCCGGATCTGGCTATTAATATCCATGTTGCAGAAGACCGTTGTACACTTTCACTCGACAGTTCGGGTGAATCACTTCATCGCCGTGGCTACCGTCAGGAACAAGTAGAAGCTCCTTTAAACGAGGTATTGGCTGCCGGAATGATTCTGATGACTGGATGGAGAGGCGAATGTGATTTAATAGACCCGATGTGTGGCTCTGGAACAATTCCTATTGAAGCAGCACTTATCGCACGCAATATTGCTCCGGGAGTATTCCGTAAAGAGTTTGGCTTTGAAAAGTGGCGTGACTTCGACCAGGATTTATTCGATTCAATCTATAATGATGATTCTAATGAACGTGAATTTAACCATAAAATTTACGGATATGACAACAATCCGAAAGCCAACGAAATTGCTGTGCACAATGTAAAAGCAGCAGGAGTAAGCAAGGATGTCATTCTAAAAATCCAACCGTTCCAGCAATTTGAACAGCCTAAAGAAAAGAGTATCATTGTGACTAATCCACCTTATGGAGAACGAATATCTTCTGATGATCTGCTAGGCCTATACCAAATGATTGGAGAACGCTTGAAACATGCATTCAGCGGCAATGATGCCTGGATATTAAGCTATCGTGACGAATGTTTCGACCAAATTGGACTAAAGCCATCAGTCAAAGTTCCTTTGTTTAATGGTTCACTGGAATGTCAGTTCCGGAAATATCAGATTTTCGATGGAAAATACAAAACCTTCCGTAGTGAAAACAGTGACAAAGAATTTAAGCCTAAGCGGGAAGGAAACGAAACCCGTCCACGGAAGCGTGCAGAAAAAGTAGAATATAAAGGAGATAAAAAAACAAGTTTCCGAACAGAGCGTAAGGAAAACGATAAGAAAAACTTTTCTCGCGAAAATCGTCCTTCACGTCCTTCTACTGATGACGGACGCCCTAAGCAGGCACCCGCACCTCGTTACATGCACCGTCGTCGTGCAAACGAAGAAAATACAGAAAATGAATAAGTAACGTATATCCACTGAAAATGAAGCGTATATTTCAAATAATAGCTCTATTCTGTATGATAGCAACAATTTCATCTGCCCAAGAGAAAAAGACATTCACCCTCAATGATGTAATACCGGGTGGAGATAATTATTTTAATCTTGTGCCGAAAAGCATGCCCGGACTACAATGGTGGGGTGATATATGTGTCCGTACAGATATAGAGAACATCAAAAAAATAGATACTAAAAGCGGAAAAGAAAGTATACTCGTCACACTGGAAGAGGTAAATGAAGCGCTGAAAAATGGCGAAATGCCTTACAAACTTACAGGTCATATCAAACCACTTCGTACACTGATGGCTGCTTCACTTCCTTGGGGTGACCGTAATGTGATTACTTTTACCCAGTATGACGACCGTACTCCCGGACAAAAGTACATGATATGGTATGACTTCAGCAAAAAGAAAATAGTCAATCTATTTAACCTGCAGGGAGAAGGCCCGACAAACTTCGATTTCTGTAAAGAAAATGGCTACATGGCATATACTATCGGGAATGACCTGTATGTAGCACATGAAAGGGATTTCAGCAGCATGGTTAACCCGAAAGTTACAGGTAATCAACAGCAGGAAAAGGATGTCGTATATGGCCAAGCTGTACACCGTAATGAGTTTGGTATCATGAAAGGTACTTTTTGGAGTCCGAAAGGTACTTACTTGGCTTTCTACCGTATGGACCAAAGTATGGTAACCGATTATCCACAGGTAAATACTACAGCACGCATTGCCGAGCTTGTTCCCGACAAATACCCAATGGCTGGTATGACAAGCCATAAAGTAACTGTCGGAATATACAATGTAAAAGATGGCAAGACAATTTATTTACAAGCCGGTGATCCTACTGACCGTTATTTTACTAACATCAGTTGGGGCCCTGACGAAAAGAGTATATTCGTTATCGAACTGAACCGCGACCAGAATCATGCACAACTGGTTCAATATGATGCCGTAAGCGGACAAAAGATAGGAGTACTTTATGAAGAGAAACATGCTCGTTACGTAGAGCCGCAGCATCCTCTGATATTCTTACCTTGGGATGATAGCCAGTTTATTTATCAGACACAGCGAGACGGTTTCAACCATTTGTATCTTATGGATACAAAAACCAAACTGAAAGGTGAATGGAAAACTGGAAAGGATAGTGAAGACAAATATTGTGAATATCTGAAAGCAATCCCATTGACTGAAGGCAACTGGTTAGTTCAAGATGTTTTAGGATTCAATGCTGCTCGTAAAGAAATCATAATTGCAAGTACGGAAATATCTCCTTTACAGACTAATATATTCAGTCTGAACGTAAAAAATGGGAAACGTACACTAATCGGTATGGAAGATGGTACTCACCAGGCCAAATTATCAGCCAGTGGAACCTATCTTATCGATTACTTCACTTCGAACAATGTTCCACGTGAAATCAGTATTCTTCCTACTACCGGGAAAAAAGGTACAACCCTGTTCACAGCAACCGACCCGCTGAAGGAAAACTACAATTTACCGGAAATTACTGTAGGAACAATTAAAGCAGCCGATGGAGAAACAGATTTGTATTACCGCTTAATTAAGCCTGTTAATTTCGATCCGAACAAAAAATATCCGGCTATTATTTACGTATACGGAGGTCCACATGCACAAATGATACATAATACCCGTTTTTATGATGCACGTGGATGGGATCTTTACATGGCACAACAAGGTTATGTAATGCTTACTGTTGACAACCGTGGAAGTGATAATCGCGGTATTAAGTTCGAAAATTGTACCTTCCGCCATCTTGGTACAGAAGAAATGAAAGACCAAGTACAAGGAGCCAAGTTCCTGCAATCACTTCCATATGTTGATGCAGACAAAATCGGTGTTCATGGATGGAGCTTCGGGGGATTCATGACAACTAATCTTATGCTGACTTACCCGGATATCTTCAAGGTAGGAGTAGCTGGTGGTCCGGTTATCGACTGGCAATTTTACGAAGTTATGTATGGAGAAAGATACATGGATACTCCACAAGCTAATCCTGAAGGATATAAAGAATCAAATCTTCGCTTAAAGGCTGGTAACTTGAAAGGTCGTCTGGAAGTAATTATCGGTGGAATGGATCCTACCTGTGTACCGCAACACAGCATCAGTTTTTTACGTGCTTGTATTGACGCTGGAACTCATCCAGATTTCTTCATCTATCCGGAAGACGGTCACAACATGATGGGGCGCGACCGCGTACACTTGCACGAACACATCACCCGTTATTTTCTTGATCATTTGAAATAAAATAAAGAAACAAATCATAATACTGTAAACATATGAAACTGTTACTGTTAGGTTCAGGTGTGTCTGGGCACATGGGTTTTCAGGCAGAATATCTGCAGGATGAAAGTTGCGCGGAAAATGCTTGCGGATAATGTTCAGCATGACGCAGTTCTGGAAAAGTTCGTTATTTCCGGCGTTTGTGACGACAACCATATTCATGTCAGGGTAAACGATTACATTCTGACCAAGCATTCCATTGAATTCAAAGCTGCCCGGGCGAGCTTCCATCCACAGCTGGTAGCCATAGCCGAAAGTACCTTCAATGCTTTCCTTATGCTTGGCGGTGGAGACTTCAACCCAGAATTCCGGGATAATCTGTTGACCGTTCCATTTACCTTTTTGTAGATAAAGCTGACCTAATTTTGCCATGTCTTCGGTGCAGAGGAAAAGTCCCCAGCCGCCTTTGGTAATGCCCTTAGGGCAGGTTTCCCAGAAATAGCGGGTGATTCCAAGGGGAGCGAAAAGCCGTGGTTCCAGATACTCGGTAAGTGACTGACCGGTGCGTTCCGTGACGATGGCGGACAGAACGTAGGTATTCAGGCTGTTGTACTGGAAATTTTCCCCGGGGGTGCCGCTGATGGAAGAATTCAGGTAGCTGGTGAGCCAGTCGTTTCCAGAGACGATCCCAGATTCGTTGAAAGTGACGCCGCTGGTCATTGTGAGAAGATTTTCTACAGTGACTTTAGGGCGGAAAATCTTGTTAAAGGTGTTCAGCTTTTTCTGAAAAATGTCGTAAATGTTCTCGTCCAGAGAAAGCTTGCCTTCCTCAACCAGAAGACCAATTGCCATGCCGGTGATGCTTTTGCACATGGAATGGGTCACGTGCCAGATCCGGCTGCGGTAGGGGGCAAAATTGGCCTCGCAGATGACCTTTCCATTTCGGAGAACCATGAAATGGTGCATGTCTGTATAGTGTGAAGTGTCCAGATCCCGCAGCAAGTCGGCCAGCATGTCAGAGGAAATACCCTGGCTCTCCGGCGTGGCGCGGGGAAATGGCTGCTCGTATGGTTTGTCAAATGGAAATTTAGGCTTTTGCGGGAAGAAATCTACCCGGCTGGCTCCGTCCGTTTTTCCCAGAATAATGTTTGTAATCAGTTCTGCAACTGCAATCTGTTCTTTTGCCATAAGGTGCTCCTTTCTTTGGGAAAGCGGTAAAAGTTGTTGTTAGGGTTATTGTAGCAGTGGGGGACAAGTGTGTCAATAAGGGGTGAAATGGGGAAAATTTATAAAAAATGGTTCTATGGGTTGTATTGGCAGACATAAATATTACTAGTACATCGAAAATTAAGTATCTGCTATATTGACGCAGGATGATTTCTTCATATGCAAGGCGGAGGAAGGAGGCGTAGCGGTGGCTACGGCGACCGACGACAACGCAGCAGATGAAAAATCAGACAAGTCAATATGGCAGTTACTTAATATTCGATGTACTAGCTTATCTGCCACTTCACATGACTCCCCTTCTCGTCTTTGCTGACGATCAGCTGATCTTCAATCTCCTGCTTCAGCTCGGTCACATGAGAAATAATTCCAATCAGCTTGCTTCCTCCCGCCAGTTCCTGAAGAACCTTTACCGCCTGTTCTCTGGAATGCTCATCAAGGGAACCGAAGCCTTCATCCACAAACATTACATCAAGATGTATCGCTGCAGAGCTCTCCTGAATCTGATCTGCCATTCCAAGTGCCAATGCCAGGGCTGCCATAAAGGATTCTCCTCCGGAAAGGGTACGGACTTCACGCTCTTTGCCGGTAACATTAGAATATACCATAAGATCCAGACCACGATTCTTTCCTTTCCCCGCATTCTCCTCGTCTACCATACGAAGTTCAAACTGTCCGGCAGACATATTCGCAAAGCGGCGATTGGCCGCATAAAGAATCTTCTCCAGGTAATATCTCTGCACATAGGTTTCAAGATCCATACGGTTTCCGGACATATTTCCAGACAACAGCTTATAAAGAGTTTCCAGCTTGGTATGCTTTTCAATGATTTTACCTCGCTTCTCCATCTGAGGGCTAAGAATATCATATGCCTCTTTATCAGCTTTATACTGTTCTTTATAAAGTTCCAGTTTCGTCTGAGTCAGAAGCCGTACTTTCTCAGCTTCCTCCATCTGGGACTTGGCAGCTTCCATATCCGGCTTGCTCCTGCCATCTATGGCTTTTCCAGCTGTTTCTGCAGTGGTCTGTGCGGCTAGTTTTTTTCGCTGCCAACTATCTGCTTCTTTTTGCAAAATCTCCGCTGTTTCACGGGTATAGTTCTCTGCTATATCCGCCCATTCTGCCTCTGTCATATTCTTCTCATTCATCAAAGTCTGATAAAAGGCCTGCCGCTCCTGGTAAAGCTTCTGGTGATCTGGAAGTTCCCCTTCAAATCGTTTAATCAAGCTGGTACAGTTAACCAGCTCTTCAGAAGACGCTTTTTCTTTCTTTTCAGCTTCCTTGGAAGCAGCTTCTGCAGCTTTCCATTTTCCTTTTGCCTGGTTAAACTCTGTCATAGCCGCCTCTTCTGATGGATATTCCCGGGAATCATTCAACTGCTTCAGAAGAGCTTCTGCGCTCTTGGCTGACGCTGCTGCCTCAGTCAGCTTTTGTCCGCATTCCTCTACGGCAGTTTTTCCTGATTTCTTCCGCTCTTCTACCTGTCCCAGAGCATCCTGAAGATTACGCAATGTTTTCTGGGCTGTATTAAGTCTTGTACCCTCTTCCTGTAATAAAGTTTTCCAGGTTCCAAGAAGTGTCTGTATCTGCTTCAGCAAGGCATTCCAATTACACTCTTTATCCGCCATCTGATCCTGGGCTGCACCAGGGACTTCTGAATTTCTGCTCTCCTGGAAATTTTTTATATTGTCTCCCAAAGAATCAAATACTTCCAGCATTCCTGCTTCCGGGAACTGCTCATGATCATTTAAAATACGCGTGCACAGCTTCCTTCCTGTCTCTTCCAAAAGTCGTTCTTTTTCTGCAACTATATCCACAGCTGACCTTGCTTCACCGGCAGACTGTTCCTGCCTGTTTCGAAGCTCAGAAACTTCTTTTTCTGCCAGTTCCAGCGCGTAAGCAAAGGCTTCGTCGTAA
>ERZ773155.2032-NODE-2032-length-16120-cov-6.771304_pt1 | contig 16120 bp, 10 predicted proteins | sample MGYA00511262_ERZ773155 | MGnify/ENA primary metagenome ERZ773155 (study PRJEB29015, sample SAMEA2737828) | human gut metagenome | biome: human gut; feature: human-associated habitat; material: faeces | place: China | collected 2012 ... | reverse complement strand
GCTCCCACGATGCAGCCTTCTCCGATGGTGATTCTGCCCAGGATGGTGGCGTTGGCATATACGATGACATCGTCTTCCAGGATAGGGTGGCGAGGGATTCCCTTGATAGGATTGCCGTCCTTATCCAGTGGGAAACTCTTGGCTCCGAGGGTAACACCCTGGTAGAGCTTCACATTGTTGCCGATGATGCAGGTGGCACCGATAACCACACCCGTGCCGTGGTCGATGGTGAAGTGGTGGCCGATGGTAGCCTCCGGATTGATATCGATACCCGTCTCCGAGTGTGCCAGCTCCGTCATCATTCTTGGGATGAGTGGCACGCCGAGCTTGTGCAGAACATGAGCGATACGATAGTTGGTGACAGCCTTGATCACGGGATAGCAGGAGATGATTTCTCCGTGGCTCATCGCTGCCGGGTCGCCGTTGTAGGCTGCCTCTACGTCGGTGGCGAGAATCTTGCGAAGTTTGGGAAATTCCATAATGGCTTTGGCGGCGATGACGCCTGCCTTGGCACGCTGGTGCTGCAGTTCTGCCTGGGTTTCCGATTCGCAGTCGTTGGCGAAGCAGAGTCCGGCGAGAATCTGTTCTGCGAGCATCTCGTAGAGTTTCTCAACTCTTACTCCGATATGGTATTTGATGGTAGAGATATTCACGGAAGAGTTTCCGAAATATCCCGGAAAGAGGATGGAGCGAGACAGATTGATGATGTCTTCGAGCGCCTTGCCCGAAGGAAGTGGATTCCCGTCTCTATGCTGATGGAAGAGACCCTTCAGCGATTCGGCGCTTGAAAGCTCGTCGATAGTCTCTGTCAGCTGATGAGTTAGTGTATCTTTACTCATTTTCTTCATGTATCAATAAAATTCGACTGCAAAGATACGATTAATTTCTTGAACTGCAAAGAATTCGTTCTTGTTTTTTGTGATTTTTTTAGCGTTGCTGAAATTTCATATCCCTGAATGCACTCCAGGCTATCGGTATCGCCACGAGAAAGGAACAGATATCTGCCCACGCCTGACACATCTCCACACCCAGTAATCCGAAGAAATGAGGGAGGATGAAAATGAGCGGAATGAAGAACAAACCGCTACGTGCTGCTGCCACGATATTCGCACGTACAGGCTTGCGGATGGTCTGCATCAGCATATTTGTCAGCACGATGGTGGCTACCAGAGGGAAGCTGATAACCTGCCACTTCAGGGCAACAGAACCCACTGCTACCACGCTGGCATCATCACGGAAGAGTTCGATGATAGGTTCGGAGAAAAGGAAGCCGAAAACGGCACAAACCGCCAGAAATACCGTGCCGCATTTGATGCAGAAAAAGAAAGCCTCCTTCACGCGGTCGTACAACTTGGCTCCATAACAGAAACCGCAGAGCGGCTGGAAACCCTGACCCAGTCCGATGACCACGGCATAGGTGAAGAACGAGATTCTCGTCACGATGCTCATACCCGCAATGGCTGCATCTCCATAGGCTCCGGCAGCCACATTCAGCACCAGCGTGGCGATGCTTCCCAGGCCCTGTCTTGATAAGGAAGGCGTGCCGCCAAAGATAATCTCCTTGAAGTAAGCCCTGGTTGGCGTGAAGTTGTGCAGATGGATTCGGATGTTCTGACCCTTGTGTGACATCCAGAAAAGCATGGCGCAGCCGAAGCACTGGCTGATGAGGGTGGCGATAGCGGCACCCGTGATGCCCATGGCAAAATAAAGGATGAGCAGTGGGGCAAGGATGAGATTGAGGAGCACTCCCGACATGATTCCCTTCATTGCATACATCGCATTGCCCTGGAAGCGCATCTGGTTGTTGAGGGTCAGAGAGGTTGTCATGAAGGGAGCACCCAGCAGGATGATGCCGAGATAGCGCTCGGCGTAGGGCTGGATGGTGGGGGTGGACCCCAGAAGAATGCACAGTGGTGTAAGGAAAAGTTGTCCAAGAATGGCGATGAGAAGTCCCGTCAGGAAACTCAGCACGAAGCCCGTGGATGCCATCTTCTTCGCCTTCTCCACCTCCTTGGCTCCCAGCATTCGGGAAATATAGTTGCCGGAGCCATGACCATAGAGGAAACCAACGGCCTGGATTACTGACATCATGGCGAAGGAAACGCCTACCGCTGCCACGCTCTGGGTATTGATGCTGCCCACGAAGTAGGTGTCGGCGAGGTTGTACATACTCGTCGATAACATGCTGATAATGGTAGGAATCGCCATCGTAAAAATCACCCGATGCACCGGTGCATGGGTCAGGAATGTATAATTATCTCTTGATTTCTTCATATCAGCCTGCAAAGTTACTGCTTTATTTCCGAAAGGGGGGAAATATTCGATGATTTTAACGCTCGGCAGGAAAAAAAAACAGTGATTTCGTTTGCCATCTCGGAAAAAACTCGTACTTTTGCACCGTTTTTCTGATGATACATTATTATAAAAAGAAAAATCAGAGCAAAAAGTTTTAGAAAAAAATCAGATCAATGAGTGATATTAGAATCATACCCGTTACTACCAAGAAAGGATTGAGAACTTTCATACAGTTCTATTACGACCTTTATGAAGGTAGCAAATATGCCGTTCCTTACTTGCGTTTTGACGAGTGGAATACATTGAGCAAAGACAAGAATCCAGCCTTCGATTTCTGCGAAGCGCAATATTTCCTGGCTATCGATTACAGCATCCCGAAGGTGGTAGGCCGCATTGCCGCCATCATCAACCATTGTGCCAACGACCAGTGGAACAAGAAGCAGGTGCGCTTCGGATGGTTCGACTTCATCGATAATCTCGAGGTTTCCGGTATGCTGCTGGATGCCGCAGCCCGGTGGGGCAGAGAGCGTGGCATGGAAGAATTGGTAGGGCCACTTGGCTTTACCGATATGGACCGCGAAGGAATGCTCATCGAAGGATTCCACGAGAAATCCACCATGTACGTCAACTACAATTACCCTTATTATCCCAAGCACATGGATGCACTGGAGCTCTTCCAGAAGGACAACGACTGGCTGGAGTACCGCATCAAGGTGCCTGAGGTAACTCCTCCGAAATTCGCCAAGACAGCCCAGCTCATCGAGAGCCGCTACAATCTGCATGTGCATAAGTTTACCAAGCACGAACTGGTTCAGGGCGGTATGGGCAGGGAAGTCTTCCGCATCGTCAACGAAACCTACAAGGATCTCTACGATTTCCAGCAACTCACCGACCGACAGATCGACGGGTATGTGGATTCGTATATCAAGATGGCGGATATGAACCTCATCACCGGTGTGGTAGATGGCAACGACAACAACCGCCTGATCGGTTTCGGCGTATCCTTCCCATCCATGACCGAGGCGCTGCAGAAGAACCGCAACGGCAAGCTCTTCCCATGGGGATGGCTGCGACTTCTGCGGGTGATGAAGTGCCATGCCACCGATACCGTGGATCTGGTGCTCATCGGCGTGCTTCCGGAATACCGCAGCAAGGGTGCCAATGCTCTCATCTTCGCCGACCTCATCGAGCAGTACCACCGCTACGGCTTCAAATGGGCGGAGGCAATGCCGCAGATGGAGAGCAACAAGGGAGTGCAGAGCCAGTGGCAGTATCTGGAAAGCGTGCAGCACCGTCGCCGCCGCTGCTACAGAAGAAAGTTATAGGAATTTGAAGAAAAATAAAAATAATTAGAAATAGAATGAGATTTGCAGTTATAGCCGCAGGCGAGGGAAGCCGATTGGCACAGGAAGGCGTGGAACAGCCTAAACCCCTGGTGCCGGTATGCGGCGAACCGATGATAGAGCGCCTTCTACGCATCTTCGTAGATTGCGGTGCTACCGAAATCGTAGTGATTGTCAACGAATGGAGCACGGCGGTGCGTGAACATCTGGAGCAGATGAAGCTGCCGGTGCCTCTGCGCCTGGTGGTGAAGACCACTCCTAGTTCCATGCACAGTCTGCATGCCCTCTCGCCATATCTCCGTGGCGAGCGCTTCTGCCTTACCACCGTGGATACCATCTTCCGTGAGGAGGAGTTCAAGAAGTATATCCGCCACTTCCAGGAGGCAAAGGATATTGACGGCTGCATGGCTGTCACCCCATACGTGGATGATGAAAAACCGTTGTGGGTAGGCGTGGAGAAGCAGGAGGATGCCGAGGGTGCCAGTCTGCTCGACAAGCAGGGCTCGCACAAGAAACCCCGAATTACGGGCTTCCATGACAAGCAGGAGGGAGATGACCATCTGATTTCGGGTGGCATCTACTGTCTGGGCGACAAGGCGCTCGATGTGCTCGACCACTGCATGGAGCAAGGTATGAGCCGTATGCGCAACTTCCAGCGCCAGCTGGTGGTAGAGGGATTGAAGCTGGAGGCTTATCCTATCAACAAGATTCTCGATGTAGATCACAAGGAGGATATTGCGAAGGCCGAGGCTTTCATCCATCCGCTGGAGGGTAAGACCCTGGTGGGTGTATGCCGCGGTAACGAGTTCTCGCCTAATTGCGTGGATAACGATGCAGCCATCATGAATGCCGTAAAACAGCAGCTGGAGGCACTCGGTGCGAAGGTGATGCTGATGTGCGAGAAGGAATTCTGCCGCAAGGCAACTGTGTTGGAGAGAGCCTACGGATGGCCTCGCTGCCGTGTGACAGTGGGCGTGGATGGCTTCTTCTCGATGGCACGCAGCAAGCAGGCACTCGATATTCTCGGCAGAATAGAGGAGGAAGGCGTATTGGTGGTGAACTCCAGTCTGGGTGTAAACCGCTGCATCCGCCGCATCATGACCGAGCGTTTCATCGCCGGAGGCATCGCTACTCCCGAGAGCCGCATCATCGGCAGAAACGGAGAGATGGTGAAGGATATCCACTATCCTTGCTGGCTGAAGCGTGGCGACGGCTGTGCGCAGCAGAAGGAGGATACCTGCTATGTGCAGAACGAGCAGGAGGCTGAGGCGTTGCTGAAGGAATTCTGGCTGCGTGGCATCACGTCGGTGGTGGTGAATGAGCATCTGAAGGGCGACCTCATCAAGTTCTACGGCGTATCGGGTACTGATTTCTTCTATTGGTTCTATCCATCGAAATGCGGTCATCGCTCCAAGTTCGGACTGGAGGTGATCAATGGTGAGGCTCAGGGCATCGCCTTCGATGCCGAGGATCTGAAGACTGAGGCTGACAAGGCTGCCGACATGCTGAATGTGCCGGTATATGGCGGCGACTGTGTGGTCAGCGAGGATGGCAGCATCCGCATTATCGACTTCAACGACTGGCCTAGCTTTGCGCCATGCCGTGATGAGGCTGCCTTCTATATCGCCACAAAAATGATTTGCACGCCCTGAACCAACGCTCCTAGCCCAGTGAAGGGATAACACCCATACGCCCTGAAAGGGCAGAAGCTCCTAGCCCAGGGTAACACCCTGGGTTTATAAATAGATAATAGTCTGGCGCCCTGAAAGGGCAAAAGCTTTAAAATAAACAAAAAATTTAAAAAAGATGAATCAGGAATTTAAGGCTTCTCTGAAATCAGCGGATACCGAGGAGCACATTGATATTTACTTCTATCGCCCCATTGGCTACCAGTGGGCGCGATTCTTCCGCATGCTTCACGTCACCCCAAACGTGGTGACCATTCTTTCCATTTTCCTCGGCGTAGGAGCGGGCATCTGCTTCTATTTCGACGATTTGGCAATCAATATCTTGGGCATCTTCTTGCTCATTTGGGCAAACGTATATGATAGCTGCGATGGTCAGCTGGCACGACTCACCAATCAGAAGAGTGCCCTGGGCAGAATCCTGGATGGTGCTGCTGGCGACTTCTGGTTTGTCAGCATCTACTTCGCCATCTCCTTCCGTCTGATGCCGGAGTGGGGCTGGAAAATCTGGGCACTCTGCATTGTTGCCGGTTTCGGCTGCCATGCCATTCAGAGCCGTCTTGCCGACTACTACCGTCAGATTCACCTCTTCTTCCTGAAAGGAAAGGAGGGAAGCGAACTGGACGATGCCAGCAAGCAGGTAGAGCTGTGGAAGCAGATGAAGTGGAAGAAGGAGCCTGTGCAGAAACTCTTCCAGTTCTTCTACAAGAACTATACCTTGGGACAGGAGCGGGATACTCCTATCTTCCAGATATTCAAGAGAAATCTGCGCGAAAGATATCCGCAGCAGTTGCCTGAGCAGTTGCGTGCCGACTTCCGTGCGGGCAGTCTTCCATTGATGAAATATGCCAATATCCTTACCTTCAACTGGCGCAGCATCACGCTGTTCATCTCTATCCTGATAGGTCTTCCATGGCTTTATCCGGCTATCGAGATTACCGTGTTCAGCCTGATTTTCTTCTATATGAGAGGAACCCACGAGCGTCTTTGTCTGAAGCTTAACCAGAAGGTCCTGAAGGGAGAGTATGAGGCATAAACGTCTTATTTCGGGAATAACAAATACTTTTGTGAAAAAAAAACTTTTGTGAATAACAAGTTCATTTATGAATAACAAGTTCAGAAATATATTCATGGCGTTCGGTATCATCGCCATCATCATCATGCTCTGCACGATGGATATGGACTATACCGATATCTGGCGCTATCTGAAGCAGGCGGGCATCTATTTCCCGCTGATTCTCGGTCTGTGGCTCGTGGTTTATTGGGTGAACACCGTTTCCTGGTGGCTCATCATCAACGACGAGGGTAGGGTGAAGGGACTCTCGTTCTGGCGAGTATATAAGCTCACCGTGAGCGGATTTGCCCTGAACTACACCACTCCCTGCGGATTGATGGGCGGTGAACCTTACCGCATTATGGAGCTGAAGCCTTTTACGGGTGTGAGCAAGGCTACATCATCGGTCATTCTCTATGTGATGATGCATATCTTCTCCCATTTCTGGTTCTGGTTCCTTTCGGTATTTCTCTATATCGCCCTGTATCCGATAGGGGTTCCTATGGGCATCATGCTGGGCTTCATCGCAGCCTTCTGCCTGCTCGGCATCTACTTCTTCGCCCGCGGCTACAAGACGGGAATGGCGCAGAAGGGCATTCGTCTGCTCACCCATATTCCTTTCGTGAAGAACTGGGCTAAGCGGTTTGAGCAGGAGAAGCAGGAGACCCTGGAGCAGATAGATTCGCAGATAGCCCTGCTGCATGGTCAGCACAAGAGTACCTTCTACAGTTCCCTCTTCTTCGAGGTGATGGCGAGAGTGCTCCAGAGCCTGGAGATTTATCTTATCCTGAAGGCTTTTGCGGCGGATATCAGCATCGCCGACAGCATTCTGATTCTTGCCTTCTCATCGCTTTTCAGCAACCTCATCTTCTTCTCTCCTATGCAGTTGGGAGCCCGTGAGGGTGGTTTGGCTCTGGCGGTGGATGGCCTGCATCTTACGGGTGCCCTGGGTGTATATACCGGTCTCATCACCCGAATCCGTGAGCTGGTATGGATAGCCATCGGCATTCTGCTCATCAAGGTGGGAAACAAGGATCTGAAGAAGATTCAGGAAGAATACGAGGCTGATCAGAAGAGCCAGCAGCAAACAATTAATAAAGGAAAATAATGAAAGTACTGGATATAAAAGGAATCATTTTTGATTATGGTGGCACGCTCGATACCAGGGGCGACCACTGGTCGGAAGTGCTGTGGCAGGGCTACGAGCACTTCGGCATCGGTGTGGCTGATGACGAGGAAGTAGAGCCAGGAGTAAGTATCCACAAGCAGGCGTTTCGCGATGCCTACGTGTATGGTGAGCGAGCACTGGCTGTGAATCCCATCGTGACTCCTGATTTCCATTTCGAGGATATTCTCAGAGAAAAACTGATCCTGGAATTGAATTTCCTTGCAGGAAAGAAATTGCTGGAGACTGGAAAGGATGATTCTGAGAAACAGGCGAAGCTTGGGAATCCCGGAAAAGATTCAGATGCTTCATCAGAAAGCCTTTTCCTCTCCCTTTCTGATTCAGAAATCCTGCAGATTGCTGTGGATATGGCTCGCTATATCAATGCCAAGACCCTTGCTCTTCTGAATGAAAACAAGCAGGTGTTGGAGCATCTGAAGCAGAAGGGTTATCCGATGGTGCTGGTTTCCAATTTCTACGGCAACATCAATCAGGTATTGAAGGATGCAGGAATTGATGGCTATTTCGAGGACGTGATAGAATCGGCAGTAGTGGGTGTGCGCAAGCCGAACCCAGCCATCTTCGCCCTCGGAGTCTGCGCCCTCGATCTTCCTGCCTCCCAGGTGCTCGTAGTGGGCGATACCTATGGCAAGGATATCGTTCCTGCCCACAAGCTGGGTTGTCACACCCTATGGATCAAGGGATTGCAGTGGGAAGAGAAGAAGGTGGATGAATCCATCCCCGATGGCATCATCAAGAAACTCTCTGAGATGGAGGAATTTCTGAAAATCTCATAAAAAACTGAAATATATAATAGGTTTTTGCAGCTATTTACGAATAATGTTATAACTTTGCAGCCTGAAAGTAGAGAATGATTAATAATGGGCGCAAGGCCCCTATATATATAATAAGGTAATGAAAGGTATAAGAAAATTGTATTTGGTGCTCGTCCTCCTGGTGGTTTCTACACTCCAGATGATGGCGCAGCAGAAGATAACAGGTCGTGTCATCGACGATGACGGCTTTGCCGTATCGTATGCAAGCGTGCAGTACAAGGGACACAAGATTGCCGTTTCCAGTGATGGAGAAGGTAAGTTTACCATCGAAAAGAAGCCGGGACTGATGCTTACCGTCAGCGCTCTGAGCTACAAGACCACAACGGTCAAGGTAGATGAGAAAACCAGCTTCCTCGAAATCAAGCTCAAGGACGATTCCCACAAGCTGGGAGAAGTCGTGGTGAAATCGAAGAAGGGAAGATACAAGCGCAAGGATAACCCTGCCGTGGAACTCATGCGACGTGTCATCGCTGCCAAGAAGAAGAGCGACCTCAGCAACTATGATTATTATCAGTATGATAAATATCAGAAGATCACCCTCGCACTCAATGATATCACCAAGGAACAGATGGAGGGCAAGTTCTTCAGCAAGCGACAGTATCTCCTCGACCAGGTAGAGCTTTCGCCTTACAACGGCAAGCTCACCCTGCCGGTAAGTATTGATGAGACCGTTTCGCAGCACGTTTACCGCAAGGACCCGAAGAGCGAAAAGGATATCATTAAGGGTCAGCAGAGCAATGGTATCGGACAGGTGATCCAGACCGGAGAAATCCTGAATACAGCCATCAAGGATGTCTTTACCGATGTGGATATCTACGATGACTACGTGCGACTGCTCCAGTATCCGTTCCCGTCTCCGCTGGGCAGAACAGCCATCAGCTTCTATCATTATTATATAGAAGATACGGTGTATGTGAACCGCGACCTCTGCTATCATCTGCAGTTTATCCCGGCCAACAGTCAGGACTTCGGATTCCGAGGCGAGCTCTATGTGCTTGCCGACAGTACCCTGCACGTCAAGAAATGTAATCTCTATATGCCTCACAATTCAGCCGTCAACTGGGTGAAGGACATGAAGATTGAGCAGGAATATACCAAGCTCGACAATGGCGAGTGGGTGCTCACCAAGGATGATATGATAGCAGAGATGCACATGAACAAGCTGCTGCAGGACCTGCTTGTGGTGCGCAACACCCGAATCACCGATTACGCCTTCGACCCTTTGCCGAAGATGCTCTTCAAGGGCAAGGCAAAGGTAAGGCATGATATGGATGCGATGAACCGTGATGAGGCTTACTGGAACAAGTACCGACAGGTGGATCTTACCAAGAGTGAGTCGTCGATGGACAGTTTCATCCACCGCATGGAGAATTCCAAGGGATTCAAGTACATCATCTTCGGCATCAAGGCGCTCATGGAGAACTATGTAGAGATAGGAAGCGGAGGAAAGGATGGCAGAAAGAGCCTCTTCGACCTCGGACCTATCAACACCTTCCTCTCCAACAACTACGTGGATGGCGTGCGCCTGCGTCTGGCAGCCCGCACCATGGCGGCACTCAACCCTCATTTCTTCTGGGATGGATATGGCGCCTACGGTACGAAGAGTCACAACTGGTACTACGGTCATCTCTTCACCTATTCGCTCAACAAGAAAAAGAACAGTCCGTTCGAGTTCCCGATGCGCAAGTTCGTCTTCGAGATTGGTCACGATATCACCTCTCCATCCGATGACAACCTGCTGCACAACAAGGATAACTTCTTCATGACCATCCGTGCCGCTACGCAGGACCAGATGTATCTCTACCAGCGACAGAAGTTCAGCTTCGTCTATGAGACCGACTGGGGACTCCGCTTCGATGCGGGAATGAGATGGCAGAGCAACCGCACCGTGGGCAATCTGCATTATTTCAAGGTGAACACGGGCGAGGAAGTAAAGAAGATACGCACCACTGAGGCATCTGTGGGCATCGACTACAACCCGGGTGTTACCTATGTCAACACCAAGCAGCAGCGATTGCCTATCAATCTCGACAGTCCTGAGCTCACCCTCCGCCATTCCATGGGTCTGGACGGATTCATGGGCGGTCAGTATCAGAGCAACCTCACCACGCTGGGCATCTACAAGCGCCAGTGGCTGGGCAGCTTCGGATATGTGGACTTCAACATCGTGGGCAAGATGCAGTGGAACAAGGTTCCATTCACCATGCTCGTCCAGCCACCAGTCAACCTCTCCATCTTCGAGCAGGAGGCAACCATCAGTATGATGAAAGACTGGGAGTTCCTGAGCGACCGCCAGCTCTTCTGGTCGGTAGCCTGGGATATGAACGGCAAGCTTCTCAACCGCATTCCGCTCATCAAGAAGCTGAAGTGGCGCGAGTATGTAGCCGTGAAGGGAGTATGGGGACAGCTCACCGACAAGAACAATCCGGTGAAGAATACATCGGATGACGTGATTTTCAAGTTCCCTAACAACTCCTATACCTTTGGCAACACGCCATATTGGGAGGTGGTAGCCGGTGTGCACAACATCTTCAAGTTCTTCGGAATCGATTATGTGCGCCGTATCAACTACCTGAATCATGCCAATGTAGATAAGTGGGGCATCCGAATGGGATTCCTCATGTCATTCTAGGAAAGATAAAACAGGGAGAACATAGCCTTTTGCTATGTTCTCCCTTCATAAAAGTTTGGTCATAAAAGAGTATATAACAACATAAAAGAAGGAGATTGCTTATGAAGATTCTATTGGCAGATAAGCAGGATATCACGCGTGCCGGACTGATATACGTGATAGAGAGAATGGAAGGATTGGAAACCAAGTATGTGGAAGACAAGACAGAGCTGATGCTTGCCTTGCGGGAAAACGAAGATACGGTGGTGATACTCGATTACACGCTTTTTGATATCAATGATTCCGCCGAACTGCTCATTCTCAACCAGCGCTTTCCCTATACCCGATGGCTGCTGTTCAGCGAAGACCTGAGTGCCGATTTCGTGCGGGTGCTCATCGCCAGCAGCAGTATGTTCAGCGTGCTCCTGAAGGAGAGTCCGCTGACGGAAATCAAGGAGGCGATACGCTTCTGCGTGGACAGCAAGCGGTTTGTCTGCCAGCGAATGATGGAGGTGCTCCTTACTCCGCCGCAGGAAGCAGAAGAAAAGGTGAATCTCACCAAGACCGAAACCGAGATTCTCAAGGATATCGCCCTGGGTATGACAACCAAGGAAATCGCCGAGAAGCGCTTCTCCAGTTTCCATACCGTGAATACCCACCGGAAGAATATCTTCAGAAAGCTCGGTGTGAACAACGTGCACGAAGCAACAAAGTATGCACTTCGCGCCGGACTGGTAGATTCTGCGGAATATTATATTTAAAAAAAATGCTTCAGATTGTCTCCCGACATTCTGAAGCTTTTTCATTTCTAACTAACTTATTATCAACTATTCATTACTTTTCGTGCTGCAAAATTACAAGTATTTTCAGAAATATGTGCTATATTTGCTAAAAAAATACACGTAAACGTTTGCACTTTAGAATAAAAAATAGTATCTTTGCAGTAATTTTGATGCAAAGTCGCACCATACATAACTAACTTATTATACATGAAGCAGCGTAGAACATCATTAAAGGACCTTGCAGATAAGCTTGGTGTCAGTATAGCTACCGTTTCCAGAGCATTGCGAAACAGCCATGAAGTAGGAGAGGAGATGACACAGAAGGTGAAGCAGCTCGCCAAGGAGCTGAACTATCGCCCGAATCCCTTCGCCCAGAGTCTCCGTAAGGAAGCTCCGAGGGTGATTGGTGTCATCGTCCCAAATCTCGTGACTCATTATTATGCCGCTGTCCTCGATGGCATCGAAGACTATGCCTCCAAGTTGGGTTATTCCGTTATCAGTTCCAACAGTCATGAAGACCATGAGCGCGAGGCGCAGGCTCTGGATAACTTTCTCAATATGCATGTAGAGGGTATCATCGCCTGTCTGGCGCAGGACACCACCGACTATTCTCACTTCGAGCAGCTCCACGAGATGGGGGTGCCCCTGGTATTCTTTGCCCGCTGCTGTCTGGAGGATAAGTTCTCCCAGGTGGTGGGAAATGGTGATGTGGCGGCTCAGGAGGCCACCCAGCACATGATAGAAACCGGTTCGCGCCGTGTGGCTTTCATCGGCGGTCCCAACCATCTCGATATGGTGCGCCGCCGCAAGCACGGTTATCTCGAAGCGCTCCGCGAGAACCGCATCCCCATCGACCGCGACCTGGTGGTATGCGACAAGATAGATTTCGACGTAGCGCGCAATGCCACGCTCCGACTCCTGGAAGGTGAGAATCCGCCTGATGCCATCCTCGCCTTCAATGATATCATTACCTATGCAGCCTTCGATGCCATCAAGTCGAAAGGTCTGCGCATTCCGGAAGATGTGGCTATCATCGGATTCACCGATGGAGATACAGCCGCCTTCGTAACCCCTCGCCTCTCCGCCATCATGGACCAGGCACACGTGCAGGGCACCAAAGCCTGCCAGCTCCTGATGAAGAGCATCAATGGCGATGAGAAGATCTACAAGGAGGTGGTGCCGATGATTCTCAAGATACGTGAAAGTTCGGAAAAGAATCTCGTGAAGAAATAAACTAGTATAACAATTTTATAAACTCTAAAAAAACAAACTAAATGAAACCAACCAAGACATTGTTAGTTTCGGCTGCATTGATTCTGGGCGCTATGGGTGCCCAGGCAGCTGATTTTGTCCAGAATGGTAACTATCTTACCGTACAGTTAAAACAGCATCAGAACTTCGGACCAAGTCAGGTTCGTTTGCAGGTGGTCAACGACCGCATCATCCGTGTGCAGGCTACTGTCGAGCAGAGCTTCCGCAGCAAGCAGAGTCTTATCATCGTGCCTCAGGAGGGCAAGGCAAATTACAAGGTAGAGGAGCAGGGCGATGACCTCATCATCACCACCGCTGCCATGCGTGCCGTGCTGAACGAGGCTACCGGACAGATTACCTTCTACGATCTCAAGGATCAGGTTCTGTTGAAAGAGGTGGCACAGGGAGGAAAGACCTTCAAGCCTTTCACCGTACCCGACCGTGAAATCGGTGTGGATATCGCCAAGGTACCCGATGCTCAGAAGCACGGATGGTCATGGCGTGCCCTCTTCGATTCGCCAGACAATGAAGCCTTCTATGGACTCGGTCAGCACCAGAGCGAAGAACTCAACATGAAGGGCAAGAACGAAGACCTCTTCCAGTATAACACCAAGGTGAGCGTGCCTTTCGTCATCTCTAATAAGAACTACGGCATCCTCTGGGATTCCTATTCTTATTGCCGCTGGGGTAATCCGGACGATTATCTCCAGCTAAACCGTGCCTTCAAGCTCTACGATAAGGACGGTAAGGAAGGACAGCTCACCGGTACCTACGTGGCTAAGAACGGACAGAAGATTGTTCGTGGCGAGGACAGCATCTACTTTGAATATGCCATGCCTGAGACTTCAGAAATCTGCAACAAGACTGATAAGGGCGGCATACAGAACCTGCCTAAGGGCTTTGCGCTGAATGGATCCAAGGTGGTTTACGAGGGATATGTAGAGGCGCCAACCAGCAGCTTCTATCAGTTTATCCTCTACTATGCCGGCTATATGAAGATCTATATCGACGGCAAGCTGGTGGTGCCTGAGCGCTGGCGTACCGCCTGGAATCCGAATTCCTATAAGTTTGAGACAGCCATTCAGAAGGGCAAGAAGACCCCAATCCGCATCGAATGGCAGCCGGATGGCGATGTTTCCTACTGCGGTCTCCGTGTGGCTGCCCCACGTTCTGAGGCTGAGAAAAACCAGCTGAGCATCTGGAGCGAGATGTCGCCGGATATGGATTACTACTTCATCGCCGGAAAGAATATGGACGAGGTAATCTCGGGCTATCGCACCCTTACCGGCAAGGCACCGGTATATCCTAAGTGGGTGCTCGGTTTCTGGCAGAGCCGCGAGCGCTATCAGAGCAGCAAGGATATTGAGGAGAACATGAAGAAGTTCCGCGACCTGAAGATTCCGGTGGATAACATCGTACAGGACTGGAACTACTGGAAGCTGGATTCATGGGGAAGCCACGAGTTTGAGGCGGCACGCTATCCGAACCCTCAGGCGATGCTCGACAGCGTGCACGCCCTGCATGGAAGATTCATGATTTCGGTTTGGCCGAAATTCTATGATACCGTGAAGAATTACAAGGAACTGGATGCCAAGGGGTGGATGTATCACCAGGCTATCAAGGATGATATCCACGACTGGCTCGGTTTCCGCGGCTCCTTCTATGATGCCTACGATGCCGGAGCCAGAAAGATGTTCTGGCGACAGATGGATGAGAATCTCTATACCAAGTATAAGTTCGGTATCGATGCCTGGTGGATGGATGCATCAGAACCAAACGTTCGTGACTGTACCCCGATGTGGTACCGTAAGGCGCTCTCCGGTCCTACCGCCCTGGGCACATCTACCGAGTATTTCAATGCCTACAGCATCGTGAATGCCGACGCCATCTACAATGGTCAGCGCAGCGTGAACCCTAACCAGCGCGTCTTCCTCCTCACCCGTTCGGGCTTTGCTGGCGAACAGCGCTACAGCACTGCTACCTGGTCGGGCGACATCGCTACCCGCTGGGAGGATATGCGTGCGCAGATGACTGCCGGACTGAACTATTCTATGGCAGGTCTTCCTTTCTGGGGAATGGACCAGGGTGGTTTCTGTGTGGAAAACCGCTATGTAGCAGCCCAGCAGGAGTTTGACAAGACCGGTAAGGAGAATGCCGATTTGAAGGAGTGGAGAGAGTTGCAGGCTCGGTGGAACCAGTTTGGCTGTTTCGTTCCGCTCTATCGTGCCCACGGTCAGTGGCCGTTGCGTGAGGTTTGGAACATCGCACCAGCCGATCATCCTGCCTACAAGACCATCGTAGCCTACGACAAGCTCCGCTATCGCCTGATGCCTTACCTCTACAGTATGGCGGGTATGGTGCATCTCAAGGATTACACGATGATGCGCGGACTGGTGATGGATTTCAATGGCGATGAGAAGGTGTTGGACATCAAGGACCAGTGGATGTTCGGTTCTGCCCTGATGGCTTGTCCGGTGGGCGAGTATCAGAAGTATTCACGCGAAGTCTATCTGCCTAAGCAGAAGGGCTGGTACGATTTCTATACCGGAGCATATCATGCAGGCGGTCAGACCATCGTGGCCGATGCGCCATACGATAAGATTCCTGTCTTCATCCCAGAGGGCGCCATCCTTCCGATAGGTCCTGAGATGCAGTGGAGTGATGAGAAGAAACCGGAGTTGATCGACCTCTATGTCTATGCCGGCAAGGATGGCTCTTATACCTTGTACGAGGATGAGGGCACGAACTATAACTACGAGAAGGGCAAGTATGCTGTAATCGATTTCAAGTATGATGATGCCCGGAAGCAGGTAACCATCGGTGCCCGCAAGGGTAGTTTCGACGGCATGCTCCAGAAGCGCCGCTTCAACATCATCCTGGTAGATCAGAAGAAGCAGCAGGGCGTGAATCTCACCAAGTCGCCTAAGGGCAAGGTAGTGAAGTATGCAGGTCAGGCAATGACTGTAAAATTGAAATAATATGAAGAAGATATTTGCTTTAGCAATTCTACTATTGGGCGCTCAGTCTTTGAGCGCCCGCGATCGAGGGTGTGTCATAAGTCTATGGCGCACCCTCTTTTATGTTATTTATTGCATAAT
>ERZ773155.2031-NODE-2031-length-16121-cov-9.367235_pt1 | contig 16121 bp, 10 predicted proteins | sample MGYA00511262_ERZ773155 | MGnify/ENA primary metagenome ERZ773155 (study PRJEB29015, sample SAMEA2737828) | human gut metagenome | biome: human gut; feature: human-associated habitat; material: faeces | place: China | collected 2012 ... | reverse complement strand
AGGGTAGGGGGTATTGTCACTGGTTCAAGCACAATAGTGTAATTTCGAGCAAAAAGCAAAAACAGAATTGATATTTTGCTCGAAATAATGTATACTTTGAGCAGAATAGGAAATTCTAGTTTCAAAGGAGATGTGGGGGTTATGAAATCTAGTGAACAATTTGCAATTGAATGGAATCGTTCAAAACGTGCAATCAATGATTTGTGCAATAAAGGAAAAATCCCAGGTGCTATAAAAGAAGGAAGAAAGTGGCTTATTCCGGATGACGCAGTAAGACCTGTTGATAAGAGAGTTTCTTCAGGGAAGTACGCAAAGAAGAAGGCTGCGAATAATAAGCCATTACCTATTGGTATTTCTGATTATGTCAGAGCACAGGCAGATTATTACTATGTAGATAAGACTTTGCTTATAAAGGAATTCCTTGATCAGAAGCCACTGGTTTCTTTGTTTACAAGGCCGAGACGTTTCGGAAAGACATTGAACATGGATATGCTCAGAGTTTTTTTTGAGATTTCAGAGGAGGATACAAGTAAATATTTCGAGAATAAAGCAATCTGGAGATGCGGTGAAGAATATCGCAGACAGCAGGGACAGTATCCAGTTGTATTCCTTACTTTCAAAGATGTTAAGTTTGATTCCTGGAAAGCAACTCTTGATAAGATTAAAGATCTTTTGCAGGAGGAGTTTGGAAGACATCAGGAGATTGCGGATAGTGATAGACTTGCAGAGTATGAAAAGACCTATTTTGCGAAAATCATAAATGGCGAGGTCTCAGAAGTTGACTTGACTGTATCATTAGCAAAGTTATCTCAGATGCTTACAAAACATTATGGTAAAGCGCCAATCATTATTATTGATGAATATGACACACCGATTCAAGAAGGTTATTCCAAGGATTTTTATGATGAAATAATTGGATTCATGAGAAATTTCTTCTCTGGAGCATTTAAGGATAATAAGAATCTAACTTATGGATTTCTAACTGGTATTCTTCGGATTGCTCATGAGAGCATCTTTAGTGGCCTGAATAATTTAACAGTGAATTCTGTGATGGATGAAAAGTATGATCAGTTCTTTGGATTTACTGCTTCAGAAGTCAGAGATATGCTGGAGTATTATGGTGCCCTGGATAAAGAAGCAGAGCTGAAGGATTGGTATGACGGATATTTATTTGGATCTACAGAGATCTATAATCCGTGGTCAGTAATCAATTATATTTCTAAAGGCTGCATTCCGCAGGCCTATTGGGTAAATACCGGAAAAAATGAAATTCTGGAAGATGTCCTTAAGGTGGCAACGGATGATATTACTGAAAGACTTTATTCTTTGCTACAAGGCGAAAGAGTTATTGCCCAAATTGATCAGAATGTTGTTTATAGATCTCTTTCAGAGGATCCGGCAAATATTTACAGTTTACTGTTAGTAGCTGGCTATTTGAAAATACCAAAGAAAGAATTGCAGGCAGATGGTTCTTATCTGTGCGAGGTATCCATTCCGAACAGAGAGATTGCAGCCGTATATAAGAGTGAAATATTATCGCACCTGTTACAGATTGGAGCTATCACAAGAACGACCGCCAATAAGATTGCAGAAAGTCTTTATGCAAATGATTATAAGAAACTGCAGAAAGCAATTGCTGAATATATGGATAAATCCATCAGCTTCTATGATGCTGGCGCAGAAGGATTTTATCATGGATTAGTTCTTGGTTTGATCGCTTTGATGGATAATCAGTATAAGATTAAGTCAAACAGAGAGTCCGGGGATGGACGATATGATATTAGTCTATTCCCAAGAGAAGGTAGATATCCTGGAATCATTATGGAGCTTAAGTGGAAAAAGGACTTGAGTGCAGATGAGCTTTCAGGGCTTGCAGATGAAGCGTTAATTCAGATTGCTGAGAAGAGATATGACGCTGAAATGAAAGAAGATGGCATTCAGGATATTTTGAAATTTGGAATTGCATTTTCTGGAAAGAAGGTAAGTGTCAAAACAAAATAAGATTAAGCATCGTTTTGGAGACTAAAAAGGTGCGATGCACAGTATAAAAGAAGGGAAAATAACGGTATGGGAATGACTTTATCTATGGAGGAAAAGGTGCAGACAGCAGCTGAGGCGGTGATCCATGCACCGGCAGCTGACGAAACAGTAACGGGCAGAATAGTGCATGCAGAGGATTTTGATCCGCTGTTTGCCATGTCCGAGGAGGATTGTGTCGAAGGGTTTATAAAACGTGAAATGCAGCGCGCCGGGATCACGGAAGAACAGAATCTGATCCCGGAGGATATGCTGCGCAGAAAAAACATACTGAATGCCGTTTTGGCGGTTCTGTTATTCGTATACATATCTCTGTTTTTCTTTCATTTTCCGATGAAAACCTATGTGATCGGACTTATCATCCTGGTGGTATATGCATTTTTGACCAGCCGTTATCAGCTGATAAAATATTTGAAAAAGGAGATCAGATCCAGATCCCAGGAGAAAATCTCGAATATTGTCATGAATGTGAAGGCATCCATGGTGCCGGATTACAGCAAAAAGTTAAAATGGGCGCTCATGGCGGTGGCTGTGGCAGGCTCACTGCTGTTGTTCAGTAAGCCCAGGATCTTCTATGAGCAGGCAGATGACGGATATTATGTGCGGTTTTATGTCTATGGTCTGACGAATATGACTACGGCGACCATCCCCGATACTTATCAGGGGGAGAAGGTAGTGGGCCTGCGCGGCAACACCTTTTCCAATATGCCCTTTTTATCAGAGGTAACGCTGCCGGACAGCATTACAGAGATCCGAGGGCAGGCATTTAAAAACTGCAGAAGCCTGGAACGTGTCACATTGCCGGAGCATCTGACGTATCTGGGCGGGGAAGCATTTTACCATTGCAGCAGTCTGGAGGAGGTAAATCTTCCGGCGGGTCTGACGGAGATCCGCGGCAACACCTTTGAAGAATGCAGCAGCCTGCTGCGCATAGAGATCCCGGATAACGTGACCAGGATCGGCGGACACGCGTTTTATGGAAATACCAGTCTGGAAGAGGTGGTGATCTCCCCGGACAGCAGGCTGCAGCAGATCGGGTCTTCCGCTTTCCGGTGCTGTGATTCTCTGCGGGAGATCACACTGCCCCGGGGCGTATCTGTCAATGAGCGTGCTTTCAAGGAGACACCTGTAAGGATCGATTACTATGAATACTAAATTTATTCATTTGTTATATGTGCCGACCATGGCATGTAACATGCAGTGCCGGTACTGTTATCTGGAGGACCACACCGTAGATACCCTGCGGGGCGGAGATTGCCTGGAGACCCTGCAATATGCCATCGCGAAATTCCGTGAAGCGGATGTGGTACCCTTTAATATTTCCCTGCATGGCGGCGAGGTGACCACTTTGCAGGAGCGGGAATTCCATGACCTGGTCCAGTATATCAGCAGTTACTATCAGGAAAACCGTGAACTCATCACGGATGCCGGCTTCCGGGTGGGGCATCCCCACATCAAGACGAATCTGTACGGACTGGACAGACATATCGAGACCATCCGTGAGTTCAACGTGTCCATATCGGGCAGCCTGGATCTGCCTCTTTCCCTGCATGAAAAGTACAGGGTGACCAAGGGCGGAGAGGGCACACTGGAACGGATACTGGATAATATCCGACTGCTGGAGGAGATCCCTGACAAGAAAAAAGTATCTGCCACGATCTTTCGGGAGCATTTCGAACAGCTGGATCAGATCATCGAGGATATCAGATTTCTGGACCGGAACACGTGCCTGGATATGAATGATTTTAATTTTATGATAGGGTTTGACTACAATTCCTGTGGCCTGCTGCATCACATGAGTGAAGAGGAACAGCTGATCTTTTACCGGCGGATGCACGAGGCTTTTGACGGGACCAATCTGGATGCCGGGGTCAACGGTGCATGGTTCGATGAGTTCGGACCGGAATACTGCACCAACTGCGATAATTGCGGAGAGAAATTTTTCCTGTTGGAGCGTAACGGAGACATCTATTCCTGTGTCAGAGGTCAGAAGAACGAAGATTTTTACTATGGCAATATCTACCGTGACACGGTGGATACCATTTTGAAAACCGCTGCACGGAAGATCTTCCAAAACCATAACAGACAACCGTTTCCCGAGGAATGTGCGAGGTGCGCTTACCTGTATCTGTGCAAAACGGGCTGCCCTTTTGTGAAAAATGTTTATGGATCCGGCAAAAGCTACACCTGCCTGCTGCAACAGCAGATGTACCGGGACCGCGGCTATGCCCCGGATGCTTCTGCTGACGAGACGGCATATGAATATGTGACGAAAATGCGTCTGGAGGAACCGGAAAAGTATCTGCCTGCAAAAGCATCCACAGAATATCCTGCGCTGGAACAGATCATTGCACAAGATGCGAAGTTACAATATATCTATGACAGCGGTGTGTTCGAGCTGGACGTGGATGGAACCAGATATCCGCTGATCTCCCAGATCCTTAGGAAGTCCAGGGAGATCCTATATCTGACGCCCATCAGTACGGTAAAGCTGCGCATGAAAAAGCATATGCTGGAGGAAGAATGCGATTATCCGGAGAACAACGCATTGTACCTGATGCTGTTGTCCGGAGATCCCGTGACTTACGGGGATGAAGGGAGAACAAAACAGCGGCACATTGCCACGCATCAGATTTATAAAGGGGTGCTGGACCATTCCGGGGACAACGAAGAAGAATGGTATGTATATGATATTTCCGGGCTCCTGCGCGAATATGCACAGGAATATGCCATGGACAGCCCGAACAATCTGTTGTGCACCACTACGGAGCTGAGAGACTGCCATTACCGGAAACAGGAAAATAATGCCTATTACCATATACAGGCCATCAATCTCCCCTTTCAGAACATTGAATTTTATTATCTGACACTGGAGCAAAAGAATGACAAGGAGGCTTTCCATGAATTTTGAACCGCAGACCTATGAAGAACTGATCCGCATGAAGCGTTGCGTGGAACTGACAAAATATTATGAGGTGACAGAGGAGGAGCTTTGGGAGATCTATCATTTCCTGGAGCAGGAGCCGGAGGCTTTCATCAAGGGAGGCAGACAGAATCTGTCCCTCATCATTGGGCAGAATACCGCAAAAACCCAGAAGGTGATCATGGCGAACTGCACCGACAGCAGCATTGACGGAATCCTGCTGTCACGGACGGAATTCAAAGTGTTCCCCCATTACACACCATCCTCAGGCTCCGGCAGCAGCGGTGGTTCCTCTTCCAACAACAATAATAACAATAACAACAATAATAACAACAATAACAGATAGGACACGAAAGCAATGGCATTCATATCCGAAACACTTCAAATGCGCAGGCTTACAGAAAGCGGCGTCAATATCAAGACTACTTACATCGTCGATGGCACCCTGAGGTACCGGTCCACAGACGGAACCTGTCAGGATGATGTGCACAGTGGTATCCGCTGCCGCAAAGAGTATTTCCGGCAGGGGAAATTGCTCCATACAGAGAAAATCTTCGATTCCCGCATGGAGTATACCTATGTATCCGGAATGGATGAAGAGGCACAGCATACCTGTGAGAACTGCGGCTTTACCGGCAAAGTAAAGGAATTTGTGAACGGCTGTCCCTGCTGTGATGCGGCCTCCAACATTGACTACGCAGACAAGGAGCTGGGCAGCAAGCACCATTATGACCTGGTATTGCAAAGCCCGGTCTACCGGATCGTCACGGGAGTGGTAGACTACATCATATCATTCCTGCTATGCAGCCTGTGGATCATAAATACCTCCAGGACCTTCAATGGCTATGATGTGGGCAAGATTTTCATCTACAGCACAATCCTGGCTATGATCCTCTATTATTTTTTCTACCTGTGCGATGCTTATGCGGTATTGGGGCCTGTCAGACGATACAAAGAAAAACAGAACCGTCGGCAGCAGGAATTCTGGACCGGCACCGGCATCGACAAAAAGCGGTTCTATAATAACCTGAACTACGAAGCCGGCAGACGCTACTATTCCCGGCCGGATGTCATTGATTACGACATTATGGACTATACCGGGCTGCAGGAGCATGTGGAGAATGGCATACTGTGCGTGGATGTGGAGTTACAGGTCAGACTGGTGTATCTGCGAGGTGGCCGGATCACATCCGCATATCAGAAGGATACCTTCTCCCTCAGCCACAACGACAGAGTCATGACCCTGGACAGCGGGATCCACGTGATCAAATGCCCTAAATGCGACGCCAATATAGATGTGACCAAAGGCGTGTGTGAATATTGCGGGACCGAGATCGACAGCCTGCAGGAATGGAAGTGGATAAATTAAGTACTGAAAATTGGACACAAAATATAGATAATCATATTTAATAAGATGCCTGAGAGAGGAAAAACGGATGGAACATTTTGAACAGATCAACGAAACTTCCTACTTGTCGGTACAGAATGCACCGGTATACCGGAAAATTATGAGATGCTTTTACCGGGAATACGAAAAGATGCATTTTCAGCTGTATAAAGAAGATATTTACAGGCTCTTAAAAGAGGATGAAGCATTCGAAGCGTATTCCATGGAGCAGCTGGTTCAGGATCTGGAAGCGCTTGTTAAGTGGAAAAATCTTACACCGATACAGGATCCGGGCAAAGTGTACACAATAGCCGATTATAAAAATAAGCAATACCGCTATACGATGTCGGAATATGCTGTGGAGATCGAGCGTCTGACGGTACGTTTGGAAAATTTATTTTTGGAATCGGGAAATCTGTCGACCAACTTTTTTGTCCGTCTGGAGAGAAGTCTGGATGAGGCGGAGAACATGGAGAATGCAGAGCTTCGGATGGTGAACGAATGGTGGCAGACGCTGCAGGAGGATTTTAAACGGCTCAACCAGAACTATCAGGATTATCTGCGGGACTTTTACTCCGGGAAAACGGAAAAACTGATGAAATCAGTGGAATTCATGGTTCATAAGGACAAATTTATCAAATACCTGAATGAATTTGTGCAGGAATTGCAGCGGCACTCCAAACGGATGGAACAGCTGCTGGAAAAGAATACGGAGCGCATGGAGAATACGATTCTGGATCGGGTTGTGGCGAGTGAACTGGAGATTCCCCATGCACTGTTGGAAATACATGGAAATGCTGAGCCAAGCATCCGGGAAAATGTATACGGAAAATGGTATTCCCTGAAAAACTGGTTCGTGGACGGACAGGGACAGGAATGCGAAGCTAAAAAAGTATTGAAGATCACCAGTGATATTATACGCAATATTATTCAAAATGCAGCCCTGATCGTACAGGTCCAGAACTGGGGCATCAGCCGAAAGGATGATTATAAAAAATTTCTGGAATTGTTCTTGAAATGTGAGGATCTGGAGGAAGCCCATAAACTGTCAGCCCATGTCTTCGGAGTGCAGCAGATCGAGCATTATAAGACTAATATTCCGAGAGACGAGGATGGTATTAATAACAGTGTTTATCAGGAAGAGCCGGCATTGTTTTTGCTGAAGCCTCACACGAGAGGGTATCGTGAGAGAAAGGACAGAACAGGTTTTGCTGATAAATCGTTGGAAAAAATGGCACAGCGGGAAAGCTACCTGCGACAGGCGCAGAAGCAGAAGGAAGTGGTACTCCGGTATATCAGGGAGCAGAAGATCCGGTTTGCGGAGATTGACGAAGTGGTTTCCGAAGACACACGGGCTATTTTCCTGCAGTGGATCGCACAGGCCAATATGAGCTCGGAGAAGATGGGACGGACGGAATACGGACAGGAGTATCAACTGAGGAAAAAGGAAGGCAGCTGTGTACTGAAATGCGAAGACGGCGATCTGAAAATGCCGGATTATACATTGGAGTTTAAATAAATATGAATGAAATCAGAACCTTAATGGAAAAATTCTGGATCTGCCGGGACAGTGACAAGGAGACTTTCTATAAAGTAAAACGGGATATTCCGAACTTTCAACGTTTTATCAGAGAACAACTGGGATGGAAGCTGATACATACAGAGAAGCTGTTAAAGCTGGAGAAGAGACCGGCGCATGCAGAAGCATTTATGGGAATCAGCGAATTTACGGACATTCGGGATTACTGCATACTATGTGTGGTGTTGATGTATCTGGAGGATGCCGAGGAGGGCAGGCAGTTTTTGCTGTCGGAACTGATCGACTATGTGGAGACACAGCTGAAAAATTACATGCCGGTAGACTGGACGTCCTTTACACAGAGAAAATCACTGGTTCGGGTATTGCAGTATATGGAACGGCTGCAGATGCTCAGGGTGTATGAAGGAAAAAGTGAATCCTTCAGCCAGGAAGCCGGGCAGGAAGTACTGTATGAAAATACAGGCTATTCGAAATATTTTACCAGTAGCTTTACTACCGACATTTCCGGATATGAATCCTGGAAGGATTTTGAAAAGACAGATTTTGAGGAATTTGAGGAAAACAGAGGATCACGACGTATTAACCGGGTATACAGGCAGCTGGCAGTCTGTCCGGCACTTTACTGGGACAGCACAGAGGACGCTGATGCCTTATATTTGAAAAATCAGAGACAATGGGTCGGCAGATATTTGCGGGAAAATTTGGGTGGTAATCTGGATATCTATCGTAATGCGGCATTTCTTACACTGGATACAGATGACTGCTACGGAAACGTGCACCCGAGGGATGCCCAGATTTCGGAAAGCGTCCTGATCGTATGTGCAGAGATACAGAGGCAGCTGGCAGAAGGACAACTGGAATTACAGGAGGATGAATGCATTGCCATGACAAAGCAGGAATTTTCCCGGATTATCACAAGCTGTAGAAACAAGTGGAAGAATGCATGGAGCAAGGAATATTGCGAAATGGACGAGGACAGGCTTGTGGAAACCATTTTAAAGTATATGACGGACTGGATGATGGTGCGCAGCAAGGAAGAACAGATCATTGTATTGCCTGCGGTGGGCAGGCTGGCAGGACAGTATCCTTCCGATTACAAAGGAGACGGAGAAGAATGAACGAACGTTGGAAAATGAACCGGATCGGGTTTGTGAATTTCTGGTTATATGACGAAGAGGACTTTGAATTCGAGGATGGGAAACTGCTTCTGCGCGGACAGAACGGCTCCGGAAAATCCATCACGACACAGAGCTTTATTCCGTTTGTACTGGACGGAGACCGTACTCCCAGCCGACTGGATCCGTTTGGTTCCAGTGACCGCCGGATGGAATACTATTTTCTGGGAGAAGAGGGCAAGGAGGAGTCTACCGGTTATCTGTTCCTGGAATTTTGGAAAGAGGACTCCGGAGAGTATCGCACCATTGGAATCGGACAAAAAGCTAAACGCGGGAAACCGATGGATTTTTGGGGCTTTGTGCTCCTGGACGGGCGCAGAGTGGGATATGATCTGTGGCTGTATAAGGAAGTGGGATCCAACAAAATTCCCCGGGACAAGAGGGAGATGAAGGCAGAACTGGGCGAAGACAATTTTTTCACAGACAGTCCGTCGGAATACAAGAAGCATGTCAACCAGTATATTTTCGGTTTCCGTAAGGAAGAACAGTATGAACAATTCATCAAACTGTTGGTGAAGGTGCGGGCCCCCAAACTTTCCAAAGAGTTTAAACCCACCAAAGTATATGATATTCTGAATGATTCCCTCCAGACTTTGACGGATGAGGATCTGCGCCCTATGGTAGATGCGATGGAAAAGATGGATGAGATCCAGGATAGTCTGGAGATGCTCAACCGTGCTTTCGATGATGTGAAGATCATCCGCAATGAATATACCCGTTACAACCAGTATATGCTGGCAAAAAAGGCTCAGGGTTACCTGAACAAGAAGCAGGAAGTGGAGAGAGAACAGGGAATACTGGAGGGGAAGGAACAGCTGCAGCGTGAGGCACAGGAAAAACAGAGCCGGGCAGCACAGGATACGGAGAGACTTACGGCAGAGAAAAAGCTGAAAGAAACGGAGCACAATGCGCTTCTGGATCCGGAACTCGAGGATGCAGACCGCAAGCTGGAGAAATTCAGGGCAGAGTATCAGGAGGCTGCGGATGGAGAACAACGCTGGGAGAAAAAGATCGAGGATGGCAGGGAACGGATCCGGGATGAAGAGATGACTCTGAAAAAGCTGGAGGAACAGATGGAACTCCGCCGGGATACCTTGAAGGAAAAGCGGGAAGAACTGGAGGAACAGCAGGAAATCCTGCAATGGGAACATCATGAGAAGGCGAAAGAGAAAATCAGCCTGGAAGAATACGAAGAAGGAGATGAGATTGCAGAGCAGCTGCAAATATGGAAAAATCAACTGACATCAGGAAGGACAGCTCTCGGACAATATGAGCTGATATTAGGACAGTACGAGGAAGCCGCCAGTCTTCTGGAAGAGACGAAGAAGAAAAAAGCGGAGGAAGAACAACGGCTGGAGATGGCAGAAGAACAGGTGTCGGACAGAATCGATGCATGGATCACGGAAGTCTTTCGCAGAGCGGAGACCTCCGGGGAATGGCATCCGGAACGTGAGATCCTCCTACAGGCGGAACAGAAAGCAAGACAATACGAGACCGTAGCGGATGGCGTGGAGATACAGAGGGATTTCCGTGCAGATTATGAAAGACAGCGTCAGCAGCTTACAGACGAAAAGAATGAGAAACAGTATCAGAGGGAGATTCAGGTAGAACTTCTAAAAGATGTCCGGGAACAGCTGAAGAAGGTGCAGGAGCAGCGGGAACTGGAGCCGGAACGGGATGAGGCAGTCGAAAAATCCAGGGCATCCCTGGCACAGGCGGGAATCACGGCCATTCCGTTTTACAGAACGGTAGAGTTCGCAAAGGAGCTGGATGAGGCAGCCTGTGCAAGGCTGGAGGCACAATTACAGATGTCCGGAATGCTGGATGCGCTGGTGGTGACGAGGGAAGATTTTGCGAAAATAAGAGCGGAGCATCCGGAATTTCTGGATGCGGTTCTGCAGACAGACGGACAGGGCAACAGCCGCTTTTTTGGATTGACAGTAAGTGATGATCTGCCGCAGGAATTGAGAACTCCGGTATTGGAAATCCTCAGTAACATTTATGACGAAGAAGGGACGACACAGGGAATCTGTTTCGGTGCAGACGGCAGCTTCCGGCAGGGAATCTTAGCCGGTAAAGCGCATAAGCAGGCAGCAGAATATGTAGGATATCTCGCAAGAAAACGGAGAAAAGAACAAAAAATCCGGGAACTGCAGGAACAGATAGAAAGCATCAGCAAAACCATAGCAGAATGGGATGCTGAAATTACGCAATTACAGGAACGGATGGACAGGTTACAGGCGGAATACCAGGAGATCCCCGATTTTTCGGAGATTCAGATCGCATTGTCGGAGAAAAGAGAGCTGGAACGTATTCTGGAGACATTGGAGAATGAATATCTGAAACAGCAGGCTCAGGAGCATAGGCTTTCCGAACAAAAGAACCGGCAATATCAGGAGGTATTGAAGCTTTGTAAAATGCTGCCCTATGGAAGAACGGCAGAGGCTTATGAGGAAGCCTGCGGCGCAGCGGAAGAATACGGAAGGATATGGCAAAGTATAAGACGTGAACTACTCCATATGCAGACGGAGCAGATCAGTTGTCTGGATAAAAAAGAACGGATAGACCAATACAACGATGATCTGGAGGAAGCCTATACGGAAAAAAGAACTTACAGTACCCGTGCAAAGGCCTGCGAGATTCAGATCCGCCAGCTGGAAGAGTATCTGAGGAGTCCGGAACTGCTGGAAAAGGCAAACCGGCTGAAACAGGTGAAGGAAGAACTGGAACAGATCAGTAAAAAAATAAATGATTTGGAAAAAGAGATGGCGAAACGTGAAGGAATGTTGCAGGGCTTGCTGAAAGACCTTCCGGAACAAAAAGCAAAACTGCAGGGATTGATTATGGAGGAAACGGCACTCAGAAGCTATTTTGAAGAGGAACTGGATCTGAGACTGATTTTGAACCGGGAAGGCCGCACGGTCTGTGAATGTGCCGAAGAGGCAGTGAAATTAGTAAGTGACAGTGATAAGAATAGAGAGTCTGTTGATATGCTTCAGTCTTTGCATGATAAATATCATAAACATAATGGAAGCCTTGCAAGCTATGGAACGTCCATAGAAGAGTGCTTTGGTGATACAGAAATTGTGGGAGCTATACGTAAGCGATATCGTATTCTCTCTGTCTGGAATGGCAAGAAAGTATATCTGGAGGAATTTTACAATATCCTGAAGACCGCCATCGAAGAGACGGAACTGCTGATACAGAAAAAGGACCGGGAGCTTTTCGAAGATATCCTGTCCCAGACGATCAGCCAGCAGCTTACGGACCGCATAGCAGAGAGCAGAAAATGGGCAAAAGACATGTCGAAGCTCATGCAGGAGATCGATACCTCTATGGGCCTTCGCTTTTCGCTGGAATGGAAGCCCTGCAAAGCTGACAATGACAAAGAACTGGATACGGCGGATCTGGAGCAGATCCTTTTGCGCGACAGAGAGCTGCTTACCCTGGATGATATTGAAAAGGTAGCAGGTCATTTCCGCAGCAAAATCCGTGCAGAAAAGGCAAAACTGGAAGAGACGGGAACGATCATCAATTACATGGAGCTGGTAAGAGATGCCCTGGATTACCGGAAATGGTTTGAATTCCAGATGTTTTACCGGCGCGGGGATGAGACGAAGAAGCCACTGACCAATGCTGCGTTTAACCGGTTCAGTGGAGGTGAAAAAGCAATGGCAATGTATGTGCCGCTGTTCGGAGCAGTAAACGCACAGTATAAAAAGGCGGATAATAAAGATCACCCCAGAATTATCGCACTGGATGAGGCATTTGCCGGTGTCGATGACAAGAATATCAAAAGTATGTTTGAACTGGTCCATAAGCTGGATTTTGATTATATCATGAATTCCCAGGCTCTGTGGGGATGCTTTGAGACGGTCAAAGGTCTTCGGATCGCGGAACTGCACCGCCCGGAGAACTCCCAGGTGGTATCGGTGATCCGGTATACATGGAACGGACATGAGAGGATTCTGGATGAACAATAATGAAGCATGTGCGGCATATTTTAAGGGAAATCCGGCGTACAGAAGGTGCTTTTCGGAATTTGAAAAGAAATGGAATTCTTATGGAAGAGCAAAAGGAATCATTACACTGAAGCATACTTCCGAAGAAGAACGGAGAGCCATCGGCGGGATACTCGGAAAGACGTTTTATGAAGATGCCATACGTTTTCCTTTTACGGAATTTGAAAAAGGACTGCAATCCACAAAATTTGCTCCTGTAAATTTCGAAGAGGTTCTGGAAGCATATTTTGGCAGAAAAATGATAACCACGCAGAAGATGCGGATGGAGGAAGAGCGTAGCAGGGCGGAATTATTTGAAACGGTGGAAGGCTGTCTGGCAGAGGGTGCCGGTCCGGATTCAATTGTTGTCTCCTGGCTGCGGGAAATGTATTCCAAAAAGAAGTATGGCTATCAGACAGTGATCAGAGAATACGGAAGAGACAGAGAACGGACGGAAAAACTGTTGAAAACCGTAGGAAGAGCACTTGTTCTGCTGGAAGATATTCGAGAGACGCAAGAGGAATATCCTCTGGCAGTATTTTCCGCGGAGATATCCGGCAATCCTCACTATTTTGATCAGGGAACGACTGCGGGGCAATTATTAGTCCATGGAGTGTGCTACGCTGCGAGGACAGATTATCCGGAAAACGCTCATCAGTGGAGGGAATTACTACTATCCAACGGTATTGTACCGGATAATATTTCCTCTATCGTGCATATCTATGGATTGCGATTACAGATTGGCGGTGACTGGCACCCGGCGTACGATGCCTTTTGCAGAAGACAGGAGCCCTGTGCGGTTACCATGGAAAATCTGCAGGAGCTGACAGCGGTACAACCGACAGGAGATAGGGTTTATATTGTAGAAAATGAGATGGTGTTCAGCTACCTGCTGAAGCACCTGGAACAAAAGAATGTGACATTACTATGTACTTCAGGACAGCTGCGGAGCGCTGCAGTGAAGCTGATTCCTTTTCTACTGGATAGTGGGGCAGAAATCTATTATAGCGGAGACATCGATCCGGACGGAATCCGGATCGCCGACAGACTCTGGAGAAAATACGGTGACCGGATCCGTGTGTGGAGAATGGCGCGTAGAGATTATGAGAGAAGTCTTTCAGAAGAAGTGATTGGAAATATTTCTATGAAAAAGCTGGAGACCGTTGAGAATCCGATTCTCCGTGAGACGGCAGAAGAGGTAAGGAAGAAGAAAAAGGCGGGGTATCAGGAGAATATATTAACAGATCTGGTGGAAGACATGGATGGGAAGTAAGCGTCAAACTAGAAGCAGGCATCGTATTTTAATGGGAAAGAGAATGCACCCAGCGAGACGAAGGTGTTTGAATAGAAAAGATCATAAAATGTGATAAAATGCAAAAATATGGCTCATGAAATGTGAAAAAATGCAAAAATATGGCTCATGAAATGTGAGAAACGGCATCGAGATCGGTCTTCTACCCCGTGGAGATCCATACCGCGAACCCCGTGGGCAGAGCGAATATGGAGAGCGTGCTGGCGAGGTACTGGAGAGAGGAGTACTGGTAAAACACAATACTCGAAAAAAGCAAAATAAAACTGCCGAAAAATACAAAACAAAATAGCCGAAAAATACAAAATAAAACTGCCGAAAAATACAAAACAAACTTGAATAAATTATTTAAAAAATGTTATACTAGCAGTAAAAGGAGTGTATAGCATATGGAATATATCAGGCGAGTTGTAGACGATGAAATAGATAGAAAAACAGAAGCGTTTAATGCGGTAAGCATTATTGGTCCGAAAGGGTGTGGTAAAACGAGAACTGCCAAGGAACGTTGCAAAACGGTTATTGAGTTCCAGGATGAGGATAAAAGAGATGGATACATTGCTGTGGCAGAGACGGCGCCCAAGCTTTTTTTAAAAAATGAGAAACCGATTTTGTTTGACGAGTGGCAGGATGCTGTAAAAATATGGGGAACTATCCGAAAAGATTGCGACGACCATCCGGAAAATGTTGGACAATATTTTCTGACAGGTTCGGCGAGCAAAAAGATAGATACCCCCCATACGGGAACGGGAAGAATAACGGAAATTACAATGTATCCCATGACATTATGGGAAACAGGTGAATCAAATGGGAAAATATCTTTGGCAAAAATTCTTGAAGATCCAAACTATGATATAGATGGAATTATGTCGGAGACAAATCTGGAACAGTTATTTTTTGCAGTGTGCCGAGGTGGATGGCCGAGGTGTCTGGCATTATCAAAAGATAGCGCTAAATTGGAAATTGCAAAAGATTATTATAGGCAAATTATCCATAAGGATATTACAGCTATTGATGGGGTGAAGAGAAATCCCGAATGGACAAGAGCACTATTATGGTCATATGCAAGAAATATGGCAACTACCGCAAAGAGAACAAGTATTTATGCCGATATTAAGGCAACCCAAAATGTAACGGATATAACACTTGCATCATATATTGATGCGCTGGAAAGCTTATTTGTTATAAAAGATATTGATGCCTGGACACCACAGATTCGTTCAAAAACGGCAATAAGGACAGCGAAAAAGCATATTTTTATTGATCCGTCTATCGGATTAGCGGCTCTTGGTATTAATCCGGAGTATTTTTACAATGATTTAGATTTATTTGGTCATGTTTTTGAAAATTTGGTTTTAAGAGATCTGCTGGTATATGCAGAAAATCATAATGCACGAGTACTCCATTATACAGATGATACAGGGATGGAAGCTGACGCTGTATATCAAATGGAAGATGGAAGATATGCGCTTATTGAGATTAAGACAGGTGCCAACAAGATACCTGATGCTGAAAAATCTCTCTTAAAATTTAAAGAAGTGATTCAAAAATATAATCAAAGTGCCATCAAAAATGTGGATCATCCACGAGCTGTCTATAGGGAGCCATCTGCACTGATTGTGATATGTGCGAATGCACCTATGGCATATACAACGGATATGGGAGTCAAGATCGTTCCAATTGGCTGCTTGAAAAATTAAAAAAGTTTGTAAGATTCTGTCGCATATTGTCATATATATAATAGAGGGAGCA
>ERZ773155.2011-NODE-2011-length-16192-cov-13.831691_pt1 | contig 16192 bp, 10 predicted proteins | sample MGYA00511262_ERZ773155 | MGnify/ENA primary metagenome ERZ773155 (study PRJEB29015, sample SAMEA2737828) | human gut metagenome | biome: human gut; feature: human-associated habitat; material: faeces | place: China | collected 2012 ... | reverse complement strand
TCTCTATCGTGTCATCTGGTTTTTGTTGGGACAAAAGAACAACCGTCTCCACATGCTCCGTATGAGGAAACAAATCAAATGGCTGACATGCCGTAACCTTATATCCACCCTTAACCAGCACCTTTATATCCCTTGCCTGTGTATCAGGACCGCATGAAATATACACAATCCTGTCTGGCTTAATCTTAAGAAGAGAATTAAGAAATTCCGGTGTGCTTCCGCTTCTTGGCGGATCCATGATAACAACATCTGCCTTTGCATTTTTCGCATACCCAACAAGGAAATCTCCTGCATCAGCATTAACAAATGTGACATTCTTTATATTGTTAATTGAAGCATTTATCTTAGCATCTGATACAGCTTCTGAATTAAGCTCAACTCCTATAACTTTGCCAGCCTTTTTTGAGGCGACTATTCCAATAGTACCAATTCCGCAATATGCATCAATTACAGTGTCATTTTTTGATATATCTGCAAGCTGGATTGCCTTTTTGTACAGCTTTTCAGTCTGCTGGTGGTTAATCTGATAAAATGATGTCGGGCTTATTCTAAATCTGCAGCCACACAACACATCCTCGATATAACCTTTTCCCTTAAGAACAATATTTCTCTTTCCAAGCACCATGCTTGTGCGCCTGTCATTAATATTCTGCACAATTGTAGTAATTTCTGGATGCTTCTCACATAATGCCTTAAGAAAATTGTTCTTTGATGGAAATGCGACTCCTGCTGTAACAATAACAAGCATAATCTCCTTTGTCGAAAATCCTTTTCTTAAAAGAATGTGTCGGATCATTCCCTTTCCCGCATCTTCGTCATATGGCTGATATTTAAATGAAGCTATTAGTCCTTTAATATCCTTAATAATGTCTGTACACTGTGAATCTTCAATCATACAGTCCGATGTATCAACTATTCTGTGGCTGTTTTCCTCGTAGGTTCCTGCTATTACATTTCTGGAATCATCAAGTCCCACAACTGCATGAACTTTATTGCGGTAATGTATTGGTCTGTACATTCCTACAATATCATCAACTTTTACATATTCTCCAAAAAGTTGTTCAATGTACTTCTTCTTAACTGCAAGCTCATTATCGTATTTCATTCCAGCATAATCACAACCGCCGCATTTTTCTGAAAATGCACAATGAATCCGTCTTTCTTTCTCATCATATCTATTCGTCATAAAATATTTAACTCCTCATCTCTCCTCATGCTTGTAGCTCATACTCAAGATTATTGTTATGTCTTGCCTTAGCTACTCGCACAAAAGGGCAACCGCCCATACAAGCAGTTGCCCTTAACATCAGTCTTTGTTAATTATAATGAAGTATTCTCGTCTGTACTTCCAAGAATCTTAACCTTACCTTCGTAGAATTCTTTAACTGCGATTGATAATGGCTTGTCTTTCTCTGAACATCTTACAAGAGGAGTTCCAACCTGAAGCTTTCTCTCATCTTCCTTAGAGATTCTCTTCTCCTCAACCTTATCCTTGTCCTTATCTTTCTCTTTTTCCTTGTTGCTTGCTTCAATTCTTGCCTTGGCAATCTTCTCCTCAACACTTCTTGCATCGATGATTTCTTTAGCTCTGTTAGCAGTTGCCTTAACAATTGAATATCTGCTCTGCACTAAAGGCTGCTCGCCCTCTTCAACCTCACTGTTAATTACAGCCATTAATTCAGTATACGATGGATGTATCATTATATTATTCTCCTTTCGAATAAACCTTTAATTCTTCTTTAATATTATTAATCAGTCCAAGATTATACTTAGCTTTCATCTTCTCAGATAACACAATATCATGAATACGGCCGACACATAAATCGACTTCATCATTGATAACTATGTAATCATAATCCTCAACACCTTCTGCTTCCTCTGCTGCTCTTGAAAGACGGGCTTTGATTGTCGCCTCGTCTTCTGTTCCTCTGCCACGGAGTCTCTTTTCAAGTTCTGCCGCTGACGGTGGTGTTATAAACATAAGCACTGCATCCGGGAACATTCTCTTGATATTCATGGCACCCTGTATCTCAATCTCAAGAATAACATTGTTGCCCTTATCAAGCTGTTCTTCAACATATGCCTTTGGTGTTCCGTAATAATTGCCAACATACTGTGCATGCTCTATTAAAGCATCTTCAGCAATCATCTTCTCGAATTCTTCTACAGTCTTAAAGAAATATTCTCTTCCATCAGCTTCGCCTTCTCTTGGCTTTCTTGTTGTAGCTGATATAGAAAGTGAATACTCGTCATGAAGCTCTAAAAGTCGCTTCATAACAGTTCCTTTTCCTGCACCAGAAAATCCTGAAATAACTAATAATAGTCCTTTGCTCATATAATTACCTCATTCTGCACATAAAGTGCACAAGTTATTATACCTAACAAGCCCGAAACAATCAAGTAAATTTAATCAAAACCCATTAAAAATATATTGAAAGCCTACTCAATGTTCTGAATCTGCTCTCTTACCTTCTCAATCTCAGTCTTTAAGTCAATAGCTGCATTAGATATCTCAATGTCATTAGCCTTAGAAAGAGTTGTGTTAGCCTCTCTGTTCATCTCCTGTGCAATGAAATCCATCTTTCTTCCAATGCCGCCTTCCTCGTTAAGACATTTTCTTGCATGCTCGATATGGCTTCTTAATCTTACAGTTTCTTCGTCAACACATATCTTGTCTGCGTATATAATAACCTCTGTTGCGATTCTGCTCTCATCAATAGTTGTATCGCCAAGAAGCTCTTTTACCTTACTCTCTAACTTGCTGCGGTATTCCTTCATAATCTCAGGACTTCTCTTTTCAACAAATGCAACAAGCTCCTCCATGTGGTCTAACTTTCCTAAAAGGTCTTTCTTAAGATTCTCACCTTCCAGAATTCTTGTATTAACAAACTGTTCTAAGGCTGCCTTCATGGCTTCCTCTATAAAATGCCACAACTCCTCTTCGTCTTCCTGCACTTCATCCATTGTGATAACCTCTGGAAATCTGGCAAGACCTCCAACAGTCATATCATTTTTAAGATTGTATTTTTCGGACATATTATTAAATATAGCCATATATTCATCAGCTATATTCTGGTTGAACTTAAGATTAACCTGACTTTCTGAATCATCCTCATAATTAATAAATATATCAATCTTGCCTCTTGTTGCATACTTCTTAAGTAAGTCTCTCATTCTGCTCTCGAATACATTAAGCTTCTTAGGCATCTTGATACCTGCTTCAAGATATCTGTGATTAACTGACTTAATCTCAACTGAAATCTTTCTGTTACCTTTAACAATTTCACTCCGGCCAAAGCCTGTCATACTTTTAATCATTGTTTCTATCCTTCCATTCGCATATAATGCTTAGGAAAGTATACCAATTTTTGTGAAAGATAACAAGACTTACAGCAATAAGTATGTTAATATAATGCAATAAGATTAATGAATATTACTAATTAAAGGAGACATTATGGCATTCGATGGTATTACAATATCCAGTATTGTTAATGAATTAAACGACACAATTAACGGCGGAAGACTTTACAAGATATCACAGCCTGAAGCCGATGAAATAATGCTTACAATAAAGACACAATCTGGTCAGTACAGACTTGTTTTATCTGCAAATGCATCGCTTCCTCTTGCATATCTTACAGACGATAACAAGCCATCCCCTGCTACTGCACCGAATTTCTGCATGCTTCTTAGAAAACATTTGAACAACGGAAGAATAATATCTATAACACAGCCAAAATTTGAGCGTGTAATTGATATTGAGGCAGAACATTTAAATGAACTTGGCGACCTGTGCAGAAAGCACATAATCGCAGAATTCATGGGAAAGCACAGCAATATAATATTATGTGACGACAATAATACTATATTAGACAGTATCAAGCATATATCAGCACAGACAAGCTCTGTCAGGGAAGTTTTGCCTGGAAGACCTTATTTCATTCCTAATACTTCTGACAAGATTAATCCGCTTGAAGCTGACAGAAAGCATTTTGACGAAACAGTATTTACAAAGCCTGTACCTGTTGTCAAGGCGCTGCTTTCAAGCTACACAGGAATAAGCACATGTATAGCAGAAGAGCTTGCATACCGTGCCCGAGTTGATGGCGGACACCCTGCCAACTGCCTTGATGAGCCTATGAAAGATGCATTATACAACGTATTTGACGCACTTATGTCCGATGTAAGAAATGGTATCTACCACCCCGATATGGTAACTGACAACGGTGTGCCTGCAGAATTTGCCGCTGTGAAGCTTTCTATGTATGACAACCACACAGAATATGATTCGATAAGCAGACTGATTATCGATTATTACAGACAGAAAGAGATTGCAACACGAATCCACCAGAAGTCTGTTGATATAAGAAGAATTGTAACAACACATCTTGAAAGAGCATACAAGAAACTTGACATTCAGGAAAAGCAGATAAAGGACACTGAGAAAAAAGACAAATACCGTATCTACGGTGAACTTCTTACAACCTACGCTTACAGTATTCCTGCAGGTTCTAAGGAATATGAAGCACTTAATTACTACGATAATACTACAATTAAGATTCCGCTTGATAACACTCTCACACCAATTGAGAATGCCAACAAATATTTTGCAAGATATAACAAGCTTAAAAGAACCTATGAAGCCGGAATCCGTCTTATTCAAGAGATTACTGAAGAAATAAGTTACCTTGAATCTATTATCAATGCAATTGAGATTTCAGTAACAGAGGCTGATCTTGCTAACATTAAGGAAGAGCTTATTGAAACTGGATATATTAAAAGGACTGTTAAAGGAAAGCACAAAATCACAGCCAACAAGCCGATGCATTTTGTATCAAGCGATGGATTTGACATATACGTTGGAAAGAATAACATACAGAATGACGAACTTACCTTCAAGACAGGCAACGGCAATGACTGGTGGTTTCACGCCAAGCAGATGCCAGGCTCTCATGTACTTCTTAAAACAGATGGAAAGGAAGTTCCTGACAGAACATTTGAAGAAGCAGCAAGCCTTGCCGCCTATTACTCTAAAGGCCGTGAGCAGGAAAAAGTTGAAGTCGATTATGTATTAAAGAAAGAAGTTAAAAAGCCTGCCGGTGCCAAACCGGGATTCGTTGTGTATTACACCAACTACTCAATGGTTGCAGACACCGACATTAAAGATATTAAACAGTTATAAAATAATGGCTGAATCAGAATTTAATCATGCGGTGCCCCAAAAAGTCAGACTTTTTTGGGGGTACCGCATAACTCAGCCATTTTCTTATTAACAGGCTTAACAGCCACACATATGAACGCCAGTATAACTGATGCACAGTCTGCCACTATCCATGGCATATACTGGATTGCAAGTGAAGATTTGCCCGAAACAATAATCATAAGAATTACACTTGTAACAACATTTATAACAAATATACCTGCCAGCTTTCTCATATCCAGAAGCCCGCTTATCACAAGATATATCAGTATGTATGCAGCCGTCATGCACACGCAGAAAGTTACGAGATACATGTAAAATGCGTTATCAGTCATATCACATAACGATATATCCAGCGTAATATATCCAAACAGTGCAGGCGGGTTAAATGCATATATTACAGATGGCATTATCGTTACAAGTGCCGGAATACCGATACCTACCAACATTCCTGCCCTGCCGCTTAATCCCTTGATAATACCTGATTGTATAATTATACAAAGAATGGTTGCTATTAAAAGCATTATCATCCATGACCAGTTAAAGAATATTTTATTACCAATATAATATCCGGTAAGATATTCATTAACTGTCATTCTTTGGGAATCACCATTTTTTATAATTTCTGACAATATATTCCTTCTTATAAAGCCTTCCCACACATATATAACAAGAGCAGGCATAAGAAAAACCACTGCGTTAGTCTGTTTATTTTTAGAAAACATTTTTATGTGTCTGATACCGGAGCTTTTCACCATCATCAGCTCAAGTATTCCCAAAATCACCAACAATATATACAACACAGGTATTTTATCCATCAGCTGTGCTGTCTCAATCTGTCCTTTTACTACACCATCAATATAGAAAGAATCTATCCATGCATGCATTGATGATGACGATTCCAATATTCTTGCCATTAATAGCAATATTCCAGTCATCATATTAAATATAGCAGCAACAGAAGCAATTATACCCGTGTTGCCTATTCTTAAAAGAATTCCTGTAAGTGATACTGCCGTAAAGAGTACCGTTAAAGAGAAAAATAACTGATATACAACATTAAATCCCGTATAGTAATACAGATTGTATACTGAATTCTGATTTTCAGAAATATTAAGTGAATTATTATTCATTTTACTAATAATATGTCCGAATTCATTATTTCCTACAAGAACAAGTAAAATAAACAGACTCAGAGCCATAAGAACGGCGAGGCTTAAAAGCCTCACCCTTGTAATCTCATCTTTTTTCATAATCCTTCCTTTTCAGGGAAACAATTAATTAACAGATACTTTAACGAAAGATTTCTTACCCTTCTTAACAACTACTCCGTCTCCTTCGAACATACTCTTAGGGAACTTAGCTGCTATATCTGCTACCTTTTCTCCATCTACAGAAACACCACCCTGCTGGATAGTTCTTCTGGCCTCTGACTTAGTTGTTGCAAGTCCTGCTCCAAACACAAGATTAATTGCATCAATTTCATCATCTGTAAAGCTGTCTGCTTCAAGCTTTGCTGTAGGCATGTTAGCTGCATCCCCACCAGTAAAGATTGCCTTTGCTGTAGCTTCTGCTTTCTTAGCTTCTTCCTCACCATGAACAAGCTTTGTAAGCTCATAAGCAAGAATCTCCTTAGCCTTGTTAAGCTGAGCACCTTCCCAGCTATCCATCTTATCAATCTCTTCAAGTGGAAGGAATGTGAGCATACGGATGCATTTAAGAACATCTGCATCATCAACATTTCTCCAGTACTGGTAGAAATCGTAAGGACTTGTCTTATCCGGATCAAGCCATACAGCACCTGAAGCTGTCTTACCCATCTTCTTACCCTCTGAGTTAAGAAGAAGTGTGATTGTCATAGCTGAAGCATCCTTATCAAGCTTTCTTCTGATAAGCTCTGTTCCACCTAACATGTTGCTCCACTGGTCATTACCACCAAACTGTAAATTACAGCCGTATTTCTGGTATAACATATAGAAATCGTATGACTGCATAATCATGTAGTTAAACTCAAGGAAGCTTAATCCCTTTTCCATTCTCTGCTTGTAGCATTCAGCTCTTAACATGTTATTAACTGAGAAACATGCTCCAACCTCTCTTAAAAGTTCTACATAGTTAAGATTAAGAAGCCAGTCAGCATTATTAACAAGTAATGCCTTGTCATCTGAGAAATCAATGAATCTTGCCATCTGCTTCTTGAAGCAGTCAACATTGTGCTGAATCTGCTCTGGTGTAAGCATTTTTCTCATATCTGTACGTCCTGATGGATCACCAATCATAGCTGTACCACCGCCAATAAGCGCGATTGGCTTATTTCCTGCCATCTGGAGTCTCTTCATAAGGCAGAGTGCCATAAAGTGTCCTACATGAAGGCTGTCTGCTGTTGGATCAAATCCAATGTAAAATGTAGCCTTTCCATTGTTAATAAGGTCTTTGATAAGTGCTTCATCTGTTACCTGTGCAATAAGACCTCTTGCAACTAATTCATCATAAAGTGTCATTTTGTTTCCTCTCTTTTCTTCTTTATTGCTGCTTGCGCTCGCAGCTCATTATCTGCATTCGCCATATAAGACAGAATCTGTGCTAGCACATTCTGTCTTGCATGGCTCATTGCTTACAAAAAAGGCTTCCGCCCTTCTTTAAAAGGACGAAAGCCTAAACTTACGTGTTACCACCTTTATTCATGACAGACTCACATCTGCCACCTCATTAAGTCCACCAACATGGACTTATGCACTATAACGTGTGCTACTCCGGCTGCCCCTACTTGCATATGCTTTCAGTTCGCCGCTCCGGAATGTATTCAGTTACTCTTACCCTTGCGCCTCTCATCAACCGGCTGCTTTCTGTAAGTTCAGTAATAACCTACTTGTTTCCATCAACGCTTTGTAATATTAATTGTGTATTACTTATAACATAATAGAATATTAAAATCAAGCCTCATTCCGAAACAAATGTATCAAATGTACTAGATTGTAACTACTCTCATTGTGTTAGTAAGTCCTCTCTTAGATGAAGGATCAGAAGATGTAGCGATACCAGCAGAAACAATTACTGTATCTCCTTCTTCTACGAAACCAGCATGTTCAGAAACTACTAATGCATGCTCAATAATCTTATCTGTAGAAGCTTCTGTTGCTGTCTTAAGAGGTCTTACGCCCCAGTATATCTGCATCTTTCTAAGAACGTTATCGTATGGAGAGCATCCGATAATCTCAGCTTCTGGCTTTAACTTAGATGTAAGTCTTGCTGTAAATCCTGAAATTGTAGGACAGATAATAGCCTTAGCTCCAAGGTTATCTGCTGTCTGAACTGCAGCATTACATACAGCGCTTGAAATGCTTCTCTTGCTGTGAAGATTAGAATATTCTACTGAATGTCCCTTAATCTCCTGCTCTGTTCTTTCTGCAATCTTAACCATCATCTTAACAGCCTCTAATGGGTACTTTCCATTAGCAGTCTCACCACTAAGCATAACAACATCTGTTCCATCGTAGATAGCATTAGCAACATCAGTAACTTCAGCTCTTGTAGGTCTTGGATTTCTAATCATAGAATCAAGCATCTGTGTAGCTGTGATAACTGGCTTATACTTAGCATTGCACTTCTTGATGATTTCCTTCTGAACGTGTGGAACTTCCTCAGCAGGAATCTCAACACCCATATCTCCACGGGCTACCATGATTCCATCAGCAACTCTGATGATTTCATCTATATTAGCAATACCTTCGGCATTCTCAATCTTAGCAATAACTGGAATATCTGCACCATGCTCCCAGAGAAGATGCTTAATTTCCTCGATACATGCTGCATTTCTTACAAATGAAGCTGCGATAAAATCAAATCCCTGCTCAACACCAAAGATGATATCTTCCTTATCTTTCTCTGTGATGCCTGGAAGTCTGATGCTTACGTTAGGAACATTAACCCCCTTCTTAGAACCAAGATCACCACCATTAATTACTGTACATTCAATTTCTGTACCTTCAACCTTATCAACCTTAAGCTCGATAAGACCATCATCGATAAGAATAATATTACCTGTAGTAACATCTTCTGGAAGACCTGCATAAGTTACCATATTAATCTTATCATCTGCTGGCACCTGTCTTGTTGTTAATGTATATTTCTGTCCCTCAACAAGTGTAACCTTCTTGTCATCCTTAACAGCACCTGTTCTGATCTCAGGTCCCTTAGTATCAAGAAGAGTTGCAATAGGGATATTAAGTTCTTCTCTTACACTCTTAATTAAGGCAAATCTTCCTGCCTGCTCCTCATGGTCACCATGAGAAAAATTAAATCTTGCAATATCCATTCCTGCTAACGCAAGATCCTTAATAAGGTTTCTGTCGTTAGTATTAGGACCCATTGTGCAAATAATCTTAGTCTTTTTCATTGTTTCCTCCAAAATAATTAAAATCTTTTCAAACACATACCTACAATATAATAACATATTTGCGTGTCAAATCAACTAAGTTTTTTATTTAACAAGCTTTACCTTATTTATCACCAGTTACATGGATGTGGGTATATAAGTGGTCGGAACAGTATTCGTAGTTGCCGACGCATTTTGAGCAGAATCTGAATGTGAGGTTTTCATCGTCAAGTTCTGTCCTTCCGCATACTGCACATCTGTGCTTCGGCACGCCGCGCTTCGCGTGTTGTGCCTGACTATCCTGTGTTCTGCTGTCTGGGGACACAGAACCATATGTGCCAGACTGTGCTGTATTATTCTGCTTCCAATAGTCTTTTCTGGCGTTCTGCTGTGCTTTCTTTGCTGTTCTCATTGCCTTGTCGAAGTTTCTCTGTGTACTGCTCTTTGCAGGGCCTTTCTTGTACAGGAAGAAGAATATTATGAAATTCAGCATTGACACAAGCGCCGCCGTTGCGTTGGCATAACACATAATTGCTGATGGTGCGAGGAAACCTGCTGCATACAGGCTGTACCATACATTTCTTGGAAGAAATGGCACAAGATATCCGAATACTATAGTAATTCCGAATATTACAGCATCAAGTATTGCCATCCATTTAATCTTGATTGGGATAATGAAGAATAATAAAACCTCCATATCCGGCTGCTCCATAGCGAATGCCATGAACAACGCAAGGTTTATATAATTCGTACTTAACTTAAAGCTTAATCCCCATATAAGATAGATAATAAGTGATGCAAGTATATTAAGGATAACTCCTGTGAAGAAGTATACATTAAATCTGAACGAGCCCCATATTCTTTCAAGTACCGAACCAATCAGATAGTAGAAATACAGCACAAATACCACAAATATTATGCTGTTAGAAGGCGGTTGTAATATAAATGTGACGAGTCTCCATACCTGTCCTTTGAAAATCATAGCAAAATCAAGTGAAAAATATGCGTCATATAATCCATTAAAAAATGTATTCATCACAAATCCTATTGCATAAAGGACAATGATATAAAACATAAGATTCTTAATCGCATACTTAGAGAATTTTTTCTCAAATTTAGCAAACCAGTTCATAAAATGTTCCTTTCAGTCTTACACATGTTACAGACTAATAATTCATAATCATATACAAGAAATTATAATAAACAAAACAATATGATGTCAATTAAACTTACTCTTAAGTTCTTAAATTTTAATAAAAATATCTACAATAAATAATTAAAGCTATTTTATTATTTCCTATTAATATTGAAATTTATTCCATTTTACTCTATAATGCATGAGTTGCATAGAAAATGACATATTCTGCGTTTTTTCGCCAAAGTCACTATGTAATTGGTAACTTTTGTATATTTATATTAAGGAGGACAGCTGCAGCTGTATTAGGTTATGAAGAAATTCAAATTAGGTATTGATATTGGATCAACAACTGTAAAAATCGCTGTTTTAGATGATAATAATAATATTTTATTTTCTGATTATGAAAGGCATTTTGCGAATATCCAGGAAACTCTCCAGTCACTTCTTGAAAAGGCAGTGGCAGAACTTGGTGAGTTTGAAGTATATCCTGTTATCACAGGTTCAGGCGGACTTACTCTTGCCAAACATTTAGAAGTACCATTCACACAGGAGGTAGTAGCCGTGTCTACTGCCCTTCAGGATTATGCTCCACAGTGTGATGTTGCAATCGAGCTTGGTGGTGAGGATGCTAAGATTATCTACTTTACTAACGGTATTGACCAGAGAATGAACGGAATATGTGCCGGCGGTACAGGTTCTTTCATTGACCAGATGGCAACTCTGTTACAGACAGACGCAATGGGACTTAATGAATATGCCAAGAACTATAAGTCAATATACCCTATTGCCGCAAGATGTGGTGTATTTGCCAAGACTGATATCCAGCCTCTTATCAATGAAGGTGCAACTAAGGAAGACCTTTCTGCATCTATATTCCAGGCTGTTGTAAACCAGACAATAAGTGGTCTTGCATGTGGTAAACCAATCCGTGGTAATGTTGCATTCTTAGGCGGACCACTTCATTTCTTATCAGAGTTAAGACAGGCATTTATCCGTACATTAAGCTTAGGTCCGGATGAAATCATTGCTCCTGACCATTCACACTTATTTGCTGCTGTTGGTTCAGCAATGAATTACAGTGAAAATGTATGTGTTCCTGTAGAAGACATTATCGCAAGACTTAAAGGAAAGATTAAGCTTGAGTTCGAGGTTGAACGTATGGAACCTCTTTTTGAGAACCAGTTTGCATATGATGAATTCACAAAGCGTCACAGTTCTCATCATGTTAAGACTGCTGATATCGCATCTTACAAGGGCAACTGCTATCTCGGAATTGATGCAGGTTCAACAACAACAAAGGTTGCTTTAGTTGATGAAGACGGTAATCTTCTTTACTCATTCTACTCAAGCAATAACGGTTCACCACTTGCTACAACAATTAAAGCTATTAAAGAGATATATACGCTGCTTCCACCAGAAGCCAAGATTGTACAGTCATGTTCAACAGGTTACGGTGAAGCACTTATCAAGTCGGCTCTTATGTTAGATGAGGGTGAAGTTGAGACAGTGTCACATTTCTACGCTGCTGCCTTCTTTGACCCGGATGTAGACTGTATCATCGATATCGGTGGACAGGATATGAAATGTATCAAGATTAAGAACCAGACTGTAGATTCAGTACAGCTTAACGAAGCATGTTCATCAGGATGTGGTTCATTCATAGAAACATTTGCAAAATCCCTCAACTTCACAGTTCAGGACTTTGCCAAGGCTGCTTTATTTGCTAACCACCCTATTGATTTGGGAACACGTTGTACAGTATTCATGAATTCCAAGGTTAAGCAGGCTCAGAAGGAAGGCGCTGAAGTTGCAGATATCTCTGCCGGACTTGCTTATTCTGTTATTAAAAATGCTTTATACAAGGTTATCAAGATTTCTGACCCTGATGATTTAGGTAAGCATATCGTTGTTCAGGGTGGTACATTCTACAATGACGCAGTTCTTAGAAGTTTTGAGAAGATTACAGGTGTTCAGGCAATCAGACCTGATATCGCCGGTATAATGGGAGCTTTTGGTGCTGCCCTTATTGCAAGAGAAAGATATGACGGTATATCAGAGTCATCTATGCTTTCTATAGATAAGATTAACTCTCTTACATATGAAACAAAGCTTACAAGATGTAAGGGATGTACTAACAGTTGTCACCTTACAATCAATAAATTCTCTGGCGGCAGACAGTTTATCACAGGTAACAGATGTGAACGTGGACTTGGTAAAGAGAAGAACAAAGAAAAGCTTCCTAACCTTTTCGATTATAAGTTCCACAGACTCTTTGACTATGAGCCTCTCTCTGAAGAAAAGGCTGTAAGAGGTACTGTAGGTATTCCAAGAGTTCTTAACATGTATGAGAACTATCCGTTCTGGTATACATTTTTCACAAAACTCGGATACAGGGTTGTACTCTCACCTCAGTCAAGCCACAAGCTTTACGAATTAGGTATTGAGTCAATTCCATCAGAGTCAGAGTGTTATCCTGCAAAGCTTGCACATGGTCATATCATGTGGCTTATTAAGCAGGGAGTTAAATTCATCTTCTATCCATGTGTACCTTATGAGCATAACGAATATGAAGGCACTAACAACCATTATAACTGCCCTATCGTTACTTCTTATGCCGAAAACATTAAGAATAATGTAGAAGAACTTAAAACAGAGAATATAGATTTCAGAAATCCTTTCATGTCATTTGAAAGTGAGGAGAAGATATCCAAAAGACTTGTTGAGGAATTCTCATCATACATTCCTGCCGCAGAGATTAAGTCTGCTGTCAAAGCCGGATGGGATGAAATGATGGCTTGCAGACAGGATGTCAGAAATAAAGGTGAAGAAGTAATCGCTTACCTTAACGAAACCGGAAAGCGCGGTATTGTACTTGCCGGCCGTCCTTACCATGTTGACCCTGAAGTAAACCACGGTATTCCTGAACTTATTAATTCATACGGACTTGCTGTACTTACAGAAGACAGTGTTGCACATTTAGGAACAGTTGAAAGACCTCTTATCATTCTTGACCAGTGGATGTATCATTCAAGACTTTACGCTGCTGCTAACTATGTAAAGACTGTAGATAATCTCGACCTTATCCAGCTTAACTCATTTGGATGCGGTCTTGATGCCGTTACAACTGACGCTGTCAACGATATACTTACTAAGTCTGGAAAGATATATACAGTACTTAAGATTGATGAGGTTAATAACCTTGGTGCTGCAAGAATCAGAGTACGTTCACTAATCGCTGCTTTAAGAGTACGTGAACAGAAGAATTACCAGAGAAAGATTCAGTCATCTGCCTACCACAGAGTACAGTTTACTGAAGATATGAGAAAGAATTACACAATTCTCTGCCCTCAGATGTCACCAATACATTTTGACATATTAGGTCCTGCCCTTAATTCATGTGGCTACAATATTGAAGTCCTTGAGAACGACAACAAGTCATCAGTAGATGTAGGTCTTAAATATGTTAATAACGACGCATGCTACCCTTCACTTATGGTAGTCGGACAGATTATGAATGCACTTCTGTCAGGCAAATATGACCTTTCAAGAACTGCTGTTATTATGTCACAGACAGGTGGCGGATGCCGTGCTTCCAACTATATCGGCTTCATCAGAAGAGCACTTATAAAGGCTGGTATTCCAGATGTTCCTGTAATCTCACTTAGTGCACAGGGACTTGAATCTAATCCAGGCTTCAGCTATGATATACCAATGCTTAAGAAAGCTATGATGGCTGTTGAATATGGTGATATCTTCATGAATGTTGTATACCGTACAAGACCTTACGAGGCAGTTCCTGGTTCAGTTAATGCACTTCATGAAAAATGGAAGAAGGTCTGCATTGAACAGCTTACTAAAAATAAGGTTCATATGAAAGAGTTCAATAAGAACCTCCGTGCTATTGTTAAGGATTTTGATAATATTCCGCTTAAGGATATCAAGAAGCCTAGAGTTGGTGTTGTTGGAGAAATTCTTGTTAAGTTCATGCCTGCTGCTAACAACCACATTATTGAATTACTTGAGGCAGAAGGTGCTGAGGCTGTTATGCCTGACCTTATGGGATTCCTTCTCTACTGTATGCAGAATTCAACATATAAGCATGAATTATTAAAGACACCTAAGAAGGGTGCTATTCTTTCAAGTACACTTATAAAGATACTTGAAACCTTCAGAAAGGCTGGAACCAAGGCACTTGCAGAAAGCAAGAGATTCGATGCTCCATCTAAGATTAGTGAGACAGCCAATTACGCTAAAGACTTCGTATCACTTGGCAATCAGACTGGTGAAGGCTGGCTTCTTACCGGTGAAATGATTGAGCTTATCCATCATGGTGTAGGCAATATCGTATGCTGTCAGCCATTTGCATGTCTGCCTAACCATATTGTAGGAAAGGGAGTTATCAAAGAACTTCGTGCAGCATATCCCGAAGCTAACATAATTGCTGTAGATTATGATCCTGGTGCTTCCGAAGTTAACCAGTTAAACAGAATCAAGCTTATGCTTTCAACTGCTAACAAAAACCTTGCTAAAGAAGAAAAAGAATCTAAAAAAGACGCTTAATTGCTTGTACATATTATAAAACCGATATATAATGGATATAATAAATATGTTCGAAGAGGTGTAATGTTATGAGTTTTATGTTATTCATCGGACCAATTATAGGTGTTGCAGTTGCTATTATTGCTGCTGTGGTTATCATATCAGTTGTAGCTGCTGCTGTTGCACAGAAAGATATTAACGACGAAGATTAACAAAAAGTTCCTGCAGTTTCCATTGTGCCAGAAACACTGGAAACTGCAGGAACTTATTTTTTACTGCTTATTGCTTTTCTTATCTTTCTTTGGTTGTATTTTTCCTTCTGCTATCTCAATAATCTCATCTGACAGGAATTCCAGTTCATCAGCATCATGACATGCAATAATAATGAGTGCCCCTTTTTGCTTATGTTTCATAAGAATCTGCCTTACCTGCTCAGTTCCTGAATCATCAAGCGCATTAATCGGTTCATCAAGAATAATAATATCTGGATCTTCCATTATCGCAGCCGCTATACCTAGTCTTTGTTTCATACCGAGTGAATATTTCTTGAATGTTCTCTTATCATCCGGTTCAAGCCCAACCTCCGTAAGTGTCTGCCTTATCTTGTTATCATCAATTCTTTCTCTGATTGAAGCAAGAGTCTTTAGATTCTCAAACCCAGTATAATTACTTATAAATGACGGATTCTCTATAAGAATACCTATGCTTGGCGGAAACATTTCATCTTTTCCTAATATCTTCCCATCAATATCAACTGTTCCTGTAACCTTGATAAGACCTGCTATTGCACGCATAAGCATTGTCTTACCACTTCCATTCTTTCCCCTGAAACCATATATCTTTCCAGATTCCATTCTAATGCTGACATCATCAAGAATATCAATGCCTTTAATTTTCTTAGATACATTTTTCAATTCAATATACATACTTACTCCTCCTA
>ERZ773155.1998-NODE-1998-length-16279-cov-3.676529_pt1 | contig 16279 bp, 10 predicted proteins | sample MGYA00511262_ERZ773155 | MGnify/ENA primary metagenome ERZ773155 (study PRJEB29015, sample SAMEA2737828) | human gut metagenome | biome: human gut; feature: human-associated habitat; material: faeces | place: China | collected 2012 ... | reverse complement strand
CGGGTAACCATACCCTTTCTGTGACTCGTGAAGGAATACAGCGTACATGGCGATTGATGTTCACCACGCTGCCGATTATCTGTTTCGATTCAGACCTGGAAGCAATGCTTGCCGTGCGTAACAGTGAAGATTTGTATTATCAAAATCCCCGTAAAAAAACAGATGGGTATATCGTGATTGTCGATCCTCTGAAACGTACGGATGGTGAATATGTGTTTAGCCAAAACACAAAATCCCGCATTCGTGGTGCGGCATCGGGTGGATATAGTAAAAAATCATTCACTGTTAGCCTGTATGATGATGCTTACGAAGATAAGGTAGATGCCACCGTTCTCGGTATGCGCGATGATGACGGATGGATTCTCGATGCAATGTATGCCGACCATGCACGGATGCGTAACCGCTTGTTGTTTGATATTTGGAACGATATGGACGATCTGCCTTACGACAAAGACTCTGATAAACCTTTTCAGGCCAATGGCACCCACGGCATGCATGTCGAGATACTGTTCAACGGTTCATACTTCGGGCTTTACTGCCTTACCGATAAAATCGACCGTAAACAGCTTAATTTGAAGAAATCGCGTACCGATTTCGACGGTAATTACACGGGTTCCCGTGGCATATTGTGGAAGGGGAGATTCATGCAAGATATCTGTACTTTTAACTCATACCCCAAAGAATATCCTGCTGACACATTGTATTGGGGATATGTTTCTCAGGAATATCCCGACGACAATAATTCTCAGGCTAATTGGGAACTGCTCAAGCAATTCATCGACCTGATTTCTCCGGCCAATAATGGGAAATACGATGAAGGAGCCAAAGGACGTCTCACGGCAGCATTGCCCCAATGGATTTATATTGACAATGTGGTCAATTATCAGATATTCGGCGAAGTATTTTGCCTTCAGGATAACTGGGGCAAAAATCTGCTTTATAGTATCCGTAATTTGGAGAAAGGGCATAATATTCTTTTCACTCCTTGGGATCTGGATGCAAGTCTGGGGCGCACTGCCGGTGGAGACATTCACGGAATCGATGATCCCAAATGGCACCCTTTCGGGGAACATTGCTCCCCGAAAAACGGCATGTATTTCACTCTTTTGCAGCATAATCCCCTTGAGTATAAAACTCGATTGCGGCATCGTTGGAATATGCTGAAAGATAACCTCCTCTCTCCTGAAGCGGTATACACGCGTATGAAAACCTATGCCGATAAACTCACAAATAGCGGTGCATGGGCACGGGAAAAAGCCCGTTGGCCCGAACATGCCGGAGACGTGTACGAAGAAATAGATTATATGAAATCGTATTTTGAAATTTATCACGACCTTTTCGAAAAAGCGGTGGTAAATTTCCCGACGGGTATAACGTCTCCTGCTATGGAGGAATCTGATGCTATCCTGCAGGTTTATACCGGTGCAGGAAGTATAAATGCCAGTGTTTCCGGCAATAACGATAAAGGTGTAATTGCTGTGTTCGATGGTGCAGGACGTTTCATTACCTCTTCGGAAACATCACAGTTGCAAATTGGCGGATTGGTGTCCGGAATATATTGTGTACAACTTAGGCTTGACAATCGGGTTCAGATTCAAAAAGTGATTGTGAGAGAATAGGGGGGGAGATATCGACACATTATCAGAAACAATTTTGAACGATTGCTGAATGAACATGAGGGATATTTTGAATGTCTATAGCCCGATAACGCTCGACGAGATGAGTGGAATAAGTTTGATGAACCGGACGGATACCAAATTTGTTGCCGGTATCGAAAGGGTTCGTGAGCTGTTGTTTATGGCAAAGAACGATTATTTTGTACAGCAAACCGGTGGAATGCGGATATTGTCATACTATTCGGTGTATTTTGACACAAAGACATTCGATATGTACGTAGCCCATCAAAATGGTAAATTGAATCGCCAGAAGATACGTATTCGTTCGTATGTCGACTCGGGGGATAATTTTCTTGAAGTGAAAACAAAGAACAATCGTGGACGGACTGATAAAAAACGCATACCTGTTGATACATTTGATCCGTCTAAACCGCAATACAACATTATATTTTCCGATGACATTCATGATGATAAACCAAACTGTGTCGATTTTCTCAAAGAATATCTCCATTGTTCCCCTGCCACACTTAAGGAGTCGCTTGAGATTCGTTTTGATCGTATCACTCTCGTGAACAAGAAAAAGACCGAACGATTGACAATTGATATGAATCTGAATTTCTTTAACACATCCACCGGTATTATAAAGTCCCTCGAAAAACTTGCCGTAATTGAGCTCAAGCGTGATGGATTAGTACATTCGCCTGTTCTTGAGATGCTTCGTACTTTGCGTATTTTACCGATGGGATTCAGTAAATATTGCATAGGGTCGGCTATTACCAATCTGGCTTTAAAACGTAATCGGATTCTTCCGAAATTGCGGCAGATTGAAAAGATATCCGTGGTTTGATGTACAAAATGACTATGTAGTAAAGCGTCGATAAAAATACAGAATAACACATTTATCAAATATAATTTTTACATAATGGAAGATATTGAAACTTTAGACTTATTGGGAACACCGTTGATGGAAGGATATAACTTGATTACTATGTTATTGAGATTTTCGTTCAATATGCTCGTGGTGTGGCTTATGATTCATTGCCTCTATTACCCTAAGAGCGGACGGAGAGACTATTACTTTACATTTATGCTTATCAGCATCAGTATCTTTTTTCTGATTTTCCTGCTCGGTGGTGTGAAATTGAAAATCGGATTTGCACTCGGCTTGTTTGCTATTTTCGGAATAATACGTTATCGTACGGAGTCTATGCCGGTGAGGGAGATGACGTATCTGTTTTGTATCATAGCAATATCGGTTATAAATGCTCTTGCCATCACGATAAGCTATATCGAACTTCTTGTAACGAATGTCATATTCTTATTGGCCGCATGGTTCTTTGAAAGTTACATACTACTGAAGCATGTATCGACGAAACTGATCCAGTATGACCGTATTGCGCTTATAACGCCCGATAAGCGTCTTGAACTGATAACTGACTTGGAGCATCGCACAGGATTGAAAATTAACTCGGTTGAAATCGGTGCGATTGATTTTCTACGTGATATGGCAATAGTGAAAATATATTATGAGACAGATCATGTGGGCGATAACAGTATTAACAACGAACTTAAATTATCCCGTGAAGAATGGACAGATGTAGGAAGACAATAACCCGTTATGCCCGCATTCCGACTCTTGCGGCAATATTAGTCGTTGGGTTGCTTGGGCCGACAAGTGTAAAGGCGCAATCTTCCGATTTTGGTATATGGTCGGCGGTTGGGGTTGAAAAGAAAATTAACAAGAAATGGAATGTCGGTGCGGAGACCGAATTTCGCACCCGTAACGATTCGAAGACACCCGAAAGATGGAGTTTCGGAGTGGATGGCAGCTATAAGTTAATGCGTTACGTCAAAGTTGCTGCTGCTTACAGCCTGCTTTACGATAATAACAAAGAGAAAATAACGTGGAATCCCGACGGTAACTACAACAATTGGCGTCCGTCTTATTGGGGAGTACGCCATCGCTTTTCCTTTTCCGTGACCGGGAATGTCGATATAGGAAGGTTGAAACTTTCATTGCGCGAACGCTGGCAGTATACTTATCGTCCGTCGAAGATTACCGAACGCTATGATTTTGATAATGCGCAATGGGAGACTACTGAAGTTCGTGGCAAGGGGCGGAACGTTTTACGTTCGCGATTTCGTGTAAGATACGATATTCCTCATTGCAAGCTCGATCCATATACTGATATTGAGTTGTTTAATTCGTGGTCACTGACTAAAATGCGCTACACTATCGGTGCTGATTATAAAATAAGGAAAAGACACGTTGTCGGTCTTTATTATCGGTGGCAGAACATTACCGGTGACGATGATGATAATCAGCCGGATTGTCATATTCTCGGTATGGGTTATACGTTTAAATTTTAAGATATGTATAAATTCTATTCAATAATAATATTTGTAGTCATGGCGGTATTTACGTCATGTGAGAATGATGACACCGATTTCAGTCATATCATTGATGGGGCTGAAGTTGAAGTGAAAGATATCGAATTTGATTCTACGCCACTTGACGAGGGAGTCGAAAACATTCCCTCTGACGATAACGACTACGTTGAAAACAGTGATTTTTATTCTGTTGTCAAAGTCGATTATCGTGGGATGACTGCTGTAGTGAGCGGTGATGTCGATATGGTAACCGTATTTGTCGAAGGTGCACATGTCACTATCCATTCTTATCGGCACAACATCGAGTATGTACTTAAGGGTTCGAGTGATAACGGTTCGTTCAAAATTTACAGCGACTACAAAATGAAAATCACATTGGATGGCGTTGCATTGCATCATCCTTCGGGTGCCGCTCTCAATAATCAGTGCGGTAAGTCACTCTATCTCGTACTTGCGCCCGGCAGCGAAAATACTCTCAGCGACGGTGATCATTACATAATGTCCGGCAATGAAGATATGAAAGGGGCTTTTTTTAGTGAAGGGCAAATTATATTCAGTGGTTCGGGAATTCTTAATGTAAAAGGGGTGTATAAAAATGCCATTGTCAGCGATGATTATATCGTGTTTCGTCCCGGTAATGTGATTAATGCCGGCAGCACAGCTGGTCACGGCATTAAAGCTAATGATGGGGTGAAGATAATGGGGGGAGTACTCAATGTGGAAGTGACTGTAGCGGCAGCCAAAGGCATTAATTCCGAGTATGATGTGATTGTGCGCGGAGGACGTACCACGGTTATCACATCGGGCAATCCGCGTGTTAAGAGTGATGATAGCAGCAGTTGTGCAGCAGTAAAATGTGACGGCTCATTCATCATGACTGCGGGAATGCTTAACCTCAAAAGTACCGGTGAGGGAGGTAAGGGTATCAATTCCGATAAAGACATTTCGATAATATCCGGAGAACTCAACGTTGTGACACTCGGCGACAAAGGTGTGGCATCGCCCAAAGGCGTTAAAGCGGACGGCGACATCACTTTCGGAAAGGCGGACATATATGTTTATAGTAAAGTGGGCCGTGCCATCGATGCTTTCGGCTCATTTACATTTGGTTCTGACTACGCTTCACTTATCGACAGTAAACATTTCTTTGAGATAAAATATTAATAAACCCTTAATGCCTAATATCGCTTTTGTTTAATATTTTTTGAAAGCAAAATTGAAACAAGTCAATCTTTTCTATTTTTTAAAAATATTTTGTTCGGAATAGTATAATTTCATTTGAAATCTTATAGTTATAGACATTTTTGGAAAATAAAAAAATAGTTTTAGACATCATTTTGTATTTATCATCGTAAGTTTGCAATAATATTCAAATATTTGATGATATCGATTCGATATAAAAGTGTTGTATAGCTTTCTGGAGAGATAATAAACTATAAAAATAGAAATTATATTGAAATATGTTGAGTATATGTGAAATGTTCGGGCTTTCAACTAATGGGAAATCGTATGAGGCCTGTTGAGTGAAGTTGATAGATGAAGGAGGGAAAATATATTGAGTAGGATTGAATTCTTGGTTGCGGCTTAGTACTTTTCCTTTTTCAAATGTAATATTATTAAAGAAAGTGTGTTATGTCAATGAATTGGAATGTAGTGGAAAGATAACTTTGTATTAAGGAAATAGTGTTGACGGTTTATCATTGAATAGTAGAGAAAATCCATTCATGACAAAGAATATTTCTGTAATTTTGGAACTGGATAGTATAACGTAATGGATTTTAAAAATAGTAAAGTGACTGGCATTGTAACTATTTTGTAAATTTCCCAATGGAATATATGTGGTAAAGTTATATTAAACTTAGGTTGACTACCTTTTGTAAGGTTAAATAGATGAATACTATGAATAGAGATAAAATATTGGAGAATAATTCTTCTCGACTTGCTTCATTAGATATATTACGGGGCTTTGACTTGTTTCTTCTTGTTTTTTTTCAACCTGTGTTTGTAGCATTAGGGCAACAATTAGATTTGCCTTTTCTGAATAGATTAGTCTATCAATTTGACCACGAAGCGTGGGTTGGATTTCATCTTTGGGATCTTGTAATGCCGCTTTTTTTGTTTATGACAGGGGCTTCGATGCCTTTTTCTTTGTCTAAATACAAAATTTCTTCTGCCGGCTGCCAGTTTGTCTATCGTCGGATTTTTAGGCGGGTTGTTTTGCTATTTTTATTTGGTATGATTGTTCAGGGCAATCTGCTGGGATTTGACAGTCAGCATATTTATTTATATTCTAATACATTGCAGGCCATTGCTGTAGGGTATCTCATAGCTGCTATTATCCAATTGCATTTTTCATTTAAGTGGCAGATTATAATAACCTTGTTACTACTTCTGGTATATTGGATTCCTATGACATTTTGTGGCGATTTTACACCCCAAGGAAACTTTGCAGAGCAAGTAGATAGATGGGTTTTAGGCCGTTTTCGAGATGGAGTTTATTGGAATGGAGATGGTACATGGAGTTTCTCACTTCAATATAATTATACGTGGATTTGGAGCAGTCTGACATTTGGAGTAACTGTAATGCTTGGAACTTTTGCCGGAAAACTAATGAAAGAGGGGGAGGCGAACCGGAAAAGGGTAGTGAGGATATTGTTGATAACCGGATTGATTTTGATAGGTGTAGCAGTGTTGTGGAGTTTGCAAATGCCTGTTATAAAGCGTCTGTGGACAGGCAGTATGACATTGTTGTCCGGTGGATATTGCTTTTTGTTAATGGCGTTTTTTTATTATTGGATTGATTATAAAGGCCGTATCTGGGGGCTGAACTGGTTGAAAATATATGGAATGAATTCCATTGCGGCTTATCTGTTGGGTGAAGTGATAAATTTTCGGTGTGTTGCAGCTTCGGTGAGTTATGGGTTGGAACAATACTTGGGTGATTATTATCAAGTATGGTTGACTTTTGCCAATTACCTTATTCTCTTTTTCATTTTGAGGGCCATGTATAAATGTGGATTATTCCTTAAGGTTTAATAAGTGGATGTAGTGGAGAAATGATATATTGGCGGAATGTAGAAAGTAAAATGAACCTGATAATCTGGAAAAAGGATATTTTTCATATTTAGAATATTAATAATTATGGCATAGAGAATGAGAAAATTGTATTTATGTTTTGTGAGTGTGTTTTTATCTTTTTCTGCGCTTTGGGCGGAGGGAACGGATTATACCCGGGGACTTTCCATTTGGTTCGATACCCCGAACAGTCTGGATGGAAGGGCGATCTGGTTGCGTGCTGACGGATCGGGGATGAATCCCGATAGAGAGTGGGAAAATGCTTCTTTACCGATTGGAAACGGTAGCTTAGGGGCTAATATATTAGGCTCGGTAGCTGCAGAACGGATTACCTTGAATGAAAAGACCCTTTGGAAAGGAGGTCCGAATACAGCCGGAGGGGCCGACTATTATTGGAAAGTGAATAAACAGTCGGCTTCGGTAATGGAAGAGATACGGCAGGCATTTACCGATGGCGATTATGAAAAGGCAGAATTGCTGACTCGGAAGAACTTTAATGGTTTGGCACATTACGAGGAGGGAGATGAGACTCCTTTCCGTTTCGGATCATTCACTACGATGGGAGAAATTTATGTGGAAACCGGATTGAGCGAGATAGGGATGAGTGACTATTACCGGGCACTCTCGCTGGATTCGGCTATGGCGGTGGTGAGTTTTAAGAAAGATAATACCCGGTATATGCGTAAATACTTTATTTCGTATCCGGATAGCGTAATGGCGATGAAGTTCACTGCTAATAAAACCGGGAAACAGAACCTGGTACTCCGTTATTGTCCGAATTCGGAGGCAAAGAGCAGTCTGTGTGCGGACGATACCGACGGATTATTATATACTGGAGTATTGGAGAATAATGGGATGAAGTTTGCAATCCGTATCAAAGCGATAACGAAGGGAGGAACGACGACCGTAGAACAAGATCGTCTGATAGTGAAAGATGCCGATGAAGTAGTTTTCTTGTTGACTGCCGATACGGATTATAAGATGAATTTTCAACCGGATTTTAAAGATCCGAAGACATACGTGGGGAGCGATCCGGAGCAGACGACCCGAAAAACAATGGAAGGAGCTATCCGGAAAGGATATGATGAACTATATCGTGCCCATGAAGCGGATTATACCTCTCTTTTCAATCGTGTGAAGTTACAATTGAATCCGGAGGTAACTGCCCGGAATCTGCCTACCAATCTGCGTTTGGCAAACTATCGGAAAGGGCAGGCCGATTATCGTCTGGAGGAGTTGTATTATCAATACGGCCGTTATCTGTTGATCGCTTGTTCCCGTTCGGGTAATATGCCTGCAAACCTGCAGGGCATGTGGCACAACAACTTGAATGGTCCCTGGCGTGTGGATTATCATAACAACATCAATATACAGATGAATTATTGGCCGGCCTGCTCCACCAATTTAGGAGAATGTACCCGGCCGTTGGTTGATTTTATCCGGAGCTTGGTGAAGCCCGGTGCAGAAACGGCAAAAGCTTATTTCAATGCCCGTGGGTGGACAGCTTCTATTTCCGCCAATATTTTCGGTTTTACGTCGCCTTTGTCGAGCGAAGATATGTCATGGAATTTTAATCCGATGGCAGGTCCCTGGCTGGCTACCCATATTTGGGAATATTACGACTATACGCGTGACAAGGAATTCCTGAAAAGCACGGGATACGATCTACTTAAAAGCAGTGCACAGTTCACAGTGGATTATTTGTGGCATAAACCAGACGGAACTTATACGGCTGCTCCTTCCACTTCACCGGAACACGGTCCGGTGGATGAGGGGACTACCTTTGTACATGCAGTGGTGCGTGAAATCCTGCTGAATGCCATTGAAGCAAGTAAGGTGCTGGGAGTGGACAAGAAAGAACGAAAAGAGTGGGAGTATGTGCTTGCGCATCTGGCTCCTTATAAGATAGGACGTTACGGGCAGTTGATGGAGTGGTCCAGAGACATCGACGATCCGGAAGACGAGCATCGTCATGTGAATCATCTGTTCGGATTGCATCCGGGGCATACCCTGTCTCCGGTGACGACTCCGGAATTGGCTCAGGCTGCCCGGGTGGTGCTCGAACATCGTGGAGATTGAGCTACCGGATGGAGTATGGGTTGGAAACTGAACCAATGGGCAAGATTGCAGGATGGAAATCATGCTTATAAACTGTATGGCAATCTGTTGAAGAATGGGACATTGGATAATTTGTGGGATACGCATGCGCCTTTCCAGATCGACGGGAATTTTGGAGGTACGGCAGGTATCACCGAAATGCTGCTGCAAAGTCATATGGGATTCATTCAGTTGCTGCCTGCACTGCCGGATGCGTGGCAAGACGGTTCGGTAAGCGGAATTTGTGCAAGAGGCGGTTTTGAAGTGAATCTTTCGTGGAAGGATGGTAAGTTGGCAGAGGCGGTAGTGACCTCTGAAAAGGGTGTTCCGTGTACGGTGAGATACGAAGATAAGACGTTGTCTTTTAAGACAAAGAAAGGTAGCAGCTACCGGATTGTAATGGACAATAATGAACTGAAAAAGAAAATAATAGAATGATGAAGAAAGGACTTTTTTTATTGTTATTGCTTTGGTTATGGATGATACCGGCCGAAGCGGCTTATCAGCCTCAGTATTCAGTGGCCGGCTTCTATCCTTTGGATGATACCGGACGTACGGTGTACTCTATGAATCCTGCCTGGCGTTTCCATAAGGGAAGTGCTTCCGAAGCGTATCGGGTGGATTTTGAAGACAGTGCCTGGGAAGTGGTTTCATTGCCGGACGGAATAGAGTATCAGCCGACGGAAGCCAGTGGGTGTACGAATTATCAAGGAGAGGTATGGTATCGTAAGCATTTTACTCCGGTAGATGAATGGAAGAATAAGAAGCTGTTCTTGCATTTCGAGGCGATCATGGGTAAATCTAAAATCTGGATTAACGGACATTTGGTGAATGAACACTTCGGGGGATATCTGCCGGTTATTGCGGATGTTACCGCCTATGTGGATTTTGGAAAAGACAATGTGATAGCCGTATGCGCTGATAATAGCGACGATCCTTCGTATCCTCCCGGTAAGGCGCAGGATGTACTGGATTTTACTTATAGCGGAGGAATCTACCGCGACTGCTGGCTGATTGCCCATAACGATGTGTACATTACAGATCCGAATTATGAAAATAAGGTAGCGGGTGGCGGATTATTTGTTGCTTATAATAATGTGTCGGAAGAAAGCGCGGATGTATTGCTGGATATTCAGGTAAGAAACGACCGTAAACAGTCTTTTAATGGAAAGGTGGTTTATGAATTGCTCGATGCCAATGGCGGGAAAGTGGGTGAAGCTGGCCGTAAACTTTCCATAGGCAAAGGAAAGGCGGTTTCCGGTGCCAGTAAGATAAAATTGTCTGCTCCGCATCTCTGGTCGCCGGAGTCGCCCTATTTGTATCAGTTGCATGTGTATATAAAAGATAATCAAGGAAATGTGATTGATGGTTATCGTCGTCGTATCGGTGTGCGCAGCATAGAGTTTAAGGGGAAGGACGGTTTTTGGCTGAACGGGAAACCTTATGAAGCTCCCCTGATAGGTGCTAACCGGCACCAGGATTTTGCGATTGTGGGCAATGCACTGTCTAATGGCATGCATTGGCGGGATGCAAAGAAATTGAGGGATGCCGGATTGAAAGTGATCAGAAATGCCCATTATCCGCAAGATCCCGCCTTTATGGATGCTTGTGATGAATTGGGGCTTTTCGTAATAGTCAATACTCCGGGATGGCAGTTCTGGAATGAGGCTCCGGAATTTGCGCAACGGGTTTATTCTGATATTCGCAATATGGTGCGTCGGGATCGGAATCACCCTTCCGTATGGATGTGGGAGCCGATTTTGAATGAGACGTGGTATCCGGCGGATTTTGCACAAAACGTGAAAAACATCGTGATGGAAGAGTATCCGTATCCTTATTGCTATACAGGATGTGATTCGGAGGCGAAAGGACACGAATATTTTCCGGTACTTTTTAAGCACCCGCAACTGGGAGGAGTAGATAAAGAGGAAGCGGAACATCCGGAAATTACTTACTTTACCCGTGAATGGGGAGATAATGTGGACGATTGGTCATCGCACAATTCTCCCAGTCGTGCCAGCCGTGCCTGGGGAGAAACTCCCATGCTGATTCAGGCACAGGGGTATGCGAATCCTTCTTATCCGTATACCTGTTATGAGACGCTGTATCAGACAACCCGGCAGCATATCGGCGGATGTCTGTGGCATTCGTTCGATCATCAGAGGGGCTATCATCCCGATCCTTTTTACGGGGGGATTATGGATGCTTTCCGGCAGCCGAAGTATTCGTATTATATGTTTCAGGCGCAACGTAGCCCGCAGAAAAGCGATTTGATAGCCGAAACGGGGCCGATGGTATACATCGCACACGCGATGACTCCTTTCTCACCCAAAGATGTGACGGTTTATTCCAATTGTGACGAGGTTCGTCTTACGGTATTTAAAGAGGGAAAACAGTATCATTTTAAAAAGGAGAAAAGGGAGAAGGGAATGCCGTCTCCGGTGATTACGTTTAAGGATGCGTATGATTTTATGCAGGATAAGGCTTTGTCGCGTAAAAGAAAGCAGGCGGATGTATATATGTTTGCAGAGGGGCTTATCGATGGAAAAGTGGTGGCTACTCATCGGGTATCTCCGGCACGTCGTCCGTCCCGGCTTTTGCTGTGGGTTGATAATGAGGGGATGCAGATGGAAGCCAATGGCTCGGATATAGTTACGGTAGTAGCTGCTGTGGCAGATGAAAACGGGAATATCAAACGTTTGAATAACTATTTCGTTCGTTTCGAGATTGAAGGTGAAGGTACGATTTTGGGTGATGAGGACATTATGGCGAATCCACGTCCCGTACAATGGGGGACGGCACCTGTATTGGTGAAGTCGACTACCCGTCCCGGCAAGATTAAGGTTCGGGCTTCCGTATTGGTGGAAGGTACACAGATGCCCGCCAGTGAAACGATTGAAATAGAGACTTATCCGGCAACTGTTCCTTTGATTTTTGATGAGGCCGAAGAGAATGCTATGGGTAAGATAGTCAGAAAGAAAACTACCGGGAAAACGGAAGACGAAGATTGTGCACGCGAAGTGAAGAGATTACAAATGGAATTGAATCAATATAAACTGAAAGAGGTGGAACAACAACAAACGGATTTCGGTGAAAAAAGATGAATAGAGAAGTACAATGAAGAAAATTTTATTATCAATGGCTCTGCTTGCTGCGGTTTGTAGCGGGCAGGCACAAAACGGAGAAGAGTATTATGTGAAGCATCTGGATTTTCCACAGGGTGCTACACTTCAAGAGAAAGTGGATATGGCGGCAAGATTGGTACCGACGCCACAACAGTTGGCTTGGCAACAGATGGAACTGACTGCTTTCCTGCATTTCGGTATCAATACCTTTACAGGTCGTGAATGGGGAGACGGGACAGAAGATCCGGCCCTGTTCAATCCGACACAGTTGGATGCAGAGCAGTGGGTGCGTACATTGAAAGAAGCCGGTTTTAAGATGGTGCTTCTCACGGCGAAGCATCATGACGGTTTTTGTTTGTGGCCTACCAAGACTACGGCTCATTCGGTAGCTTCTTCATCTTGGAAGAATGGTAAAGGGGATGTGGTGAAGGAACTTCGGGACGCTTGTGATAAGTATGACATGAAATTCGGAGTGTATCTGTCTCCCTGGGATAGAAATGCGGCATGCTATGGGGATTCTCCGAAATATAACGAGTTTTTCATTCAGCAATTGACAGAGTTGCTTTCCAACTATGGGGAAGTGCACGAGGTGTGGTTCGATGGTGCCAATGGTGAAGGGCCTAATGGCAAGAAACAGGTTTATGACTGGGATGCATTCTATAAAACGATCCAGAAGTTACAACCGAAAGCTGTAATGGCTATTATGGGTGACGATGTGCGCTGGGTAGGCAACGAGAAAGGAATCGGCCGCGAGACGGAATGGAGTGCTACCGTGCTTACTCCGGGAATCTATTCCCGTTCGGAGAAAAACAACAAACAGTTGGGGGTATTTGGCAAGGCGCAGGATTTGGGAAGTCGGGATATACTCGGAAATGCAACGGAACTTTTCTGGTATCCTTCGGAGGTAGATGTTTCTATTCGTCCGGGTTGGTTCTATCATCAGGAAGAGGATAGTAAGGTGAAAAGCCTGAAACATTTGACGGATATTTATTTTCAGTCTGTCGGTTATAATTCGGTTTTACTGTTGAATATACCGCCGGATCGCCGGGGATTGATAAACGAAGCGGATGTGACCCGTTTGAAAGAGTTTGCCGAATATCGTAAACAGACTTTTGCCGATGACAGGGTGAAAGGCGGACAGAAGTTATGGGAAGCGAAACCGGGTGAAGAACGCATTTATAAACTGAAATCGGGTTCGGAGATCAATGTAGTGATGTTGCAGGAGGATATTTCGAAAGGACAGCGTGTGGAAGAATTTTCGGTAGAGGCACATACTGCTGATGGCTGGAAAGAGGTAGGGCAGGGGACTACCGTAGGTTATAAACGTATGTTACGTTTCCCTGCAGTAAAAACCGATCGGTTGAAAATTAAAATAAAGAATTGCCGTCTGACCGCCAATATCAGTAAGATAGCTGCTTTTTATGCGGTTCCTTTACAGGAAGAGGGTGAAACAGTCGATTGGAACAATCTGCCGCGGTTCTGCTTGGAAACAGGTTTCTGCTTCTCCGCTCGTTATTGATTTAGGCAGTCCGGTATCGTTGGGGGCTTTTACTTATGCTCCTGCCAAAGCCGAAGCCAAGCCGACAATGGCGTTCCGGTATAAATTCTTTGTGAGCTTGGATGGTAATAATTGGAAAGAAGTTCCTTCAAGTGGAGAGTTTAGTAACATTATGCATAATCCGCTTCCGCAAACGGTATCATTTAAGGAGAAGGTGAAAGCCCGGTTTATCAAATTAGAAGCTACTACACCGACAGATACTCCTGCTGTGGTGGAAATAAATGAAATCGGGGTAACGGTGAATAAATAACGTCCACTTGCAACAAGGATGCTGCAGCATAGCTTCTCCTCCTTTTGGAAGCCATACGGAATATAAAGTTATATCGAACTTAGATTAAATAAATAATTGATGAGTACAATGAACATAAATAAGCGTAATTTATATACTACCGCCTCTGCTTTGGTTTTGTCTGGGCCATTAGTGGCTCAGCAACCGAATATTATTCTTTTTCTGGTGGATGATATGGGGTGGCAGGATACCTCAGTTCCTTTCGGGGCAGAGCCCACCAAGTTGAACGAAATTTATCATACCCCCAATATGGAGAGGTTGGCACAAAAAGGGGTGAAATTTACTCATGCTTATGCAAATTCCATCAGCTCTCCGTCGCGGGTAAGTCTTTTTACCGGGGCAAATGCTGCAAGACATCGGGTAACTAACTGGACCTTGAAGAAAAATGTTTCTACTGATCGCAAAAACGATCTGTTGGAATTTGGAGATTGGAATTACAATGGTTTGTGTCCGGAAGAGGGTGTGCCTTATACATTTTATGCCAAATGTCTACCCGAACTGCTTCGGGAAAACGGATATACAACCATGATGGTGGGTAAAGCGCATTTTGGATCATTGGATACTCCGGCAGCTGATCCGTTAACAATTGGCTTCGACTATAACATTGCCGGACATGCTGCCGGAGCGATGGGGAGTTATTTGGGAGAAGAAGGATACGGGGCTACCGGAAACCCCGAGTGGGCGAAGATATGGGCCGTTCCCAATCTGGAAAAGTATCATGGTACGGATACGTTTTTGACTGAAGCTTTGACGTTAGAGGCTAAAGGATTGATGGATAAGGCACTGCTTAAGCAAAAACCTTTCTTTTTGTATATGAGTCATTATGCAGTTCATGCTCCATTTGCTACCGATAAGAGGTTTTATGATAAGTATATTGCTAAAGGACTTTCTCATAAAGAAGCGCAGTATGCCGGACTGGTGGAAGGTATGGATAAGAGTTTGGGCGATCTGATGGATTATCTGGAAGAAAAAGGTATCGCACAAAATACGGTTGTCATTTTTATGTCGGATAACGGTGGTTATACAATAGGCCGTCCGGATAAGAACTTTCCATTAAGTGAGGGAAAAGGGTCACTGAAGGAGGGAGGTATTCGTGAGCCGATGATCGTCTACTGGCCGGGGGTGACGCAACCTTCTGCCGAAAATGCGACACCGGTGATTATTGAGGATTTCTTTCCCAGTATTTTGGAACTTGCCGGGGTAAAGAAAGGAATACATACTCCGCAAGTTGTGGATGGAAAAAGTTTTGTGCCATTCCTGAAGGGAAAACGGGGGGATATGAAACGTCCTTTATATTTTCATTATCCCAATAATTGGGGGGAACGTCATGGTACTACCGGTGCCCCGCAAAGCGCTATTATTGAGGGAGACTGGAAACTGATTTATTATTATGAATCACAGACTTCTGCTTTGTTTAATTTGAAAGATGACCTGTCGGAATTGCACAATCTTATCAATGAGGAGGCATGCGGGAAAATCGCTGCCAAGTTGGCGAAAGATTTGACTCGTCATTTGAAGAAAACAAATGCTATCATACCTGTATTGAAATCAACCGGTAGGCCGGTGAGATATCCGGATGGAACAGAGATAAAAACGGTTTCTTAATTGAATAATTTTATTAGTAGTTAAGTAGTAAGTAGTCAAGTAGTTAAGTAGAAATGATTTGCCCGGTGTTTTTCTTGACTACTTACTACTTGACTACTTACTACTTAACTACTGATCATGAATTGTTGAGGCCTAATTGTTTCTTATTATTTCAAAGTCGGTATATATAGGTAGATGATCGCTGTACCCTCCCAGATATTTTATGCCGGAATAAGTGCGGAAAGGTTGTTTTCCTCCATATTTTTCATCTTAACTTGATATACTAAATATCAAATTAATTATAACGTAATTATGTTTAAATAGCAATTACATTCTTTTGGCGTGAAGAAAATTTGGTTAAAACGTGATAATAATATGAAAAATCGACCTTTTTCTCTATTTTTTAGCTGAAGTTTGTATCAAAACATATCTAATTTATGGGATGTTTTAAATTGAACCCTCTTTGTTTCCCATCCGCTTATGTACCATTGTTAGGACACGACAAAAATAGTACGGCCCGCTGCGGCAAGTGCAGCGGGCCGAT
>ERZ773155.1987-NODE-1987-length-16323-cov-10.192710_pt1 | contig 16323 bp, 15 predicted proteins | sample MGYA00511262_ERZ773155 | MGnify/ENA primary metagenome ERZ773155 (study PRJEB29015, sample SAMEA2737828) | human gut metagenome | biome: human gut; feature: human-associated habitat; material: faeces | place: China | collected 2012 ... | reverse complement strand
CACGTCCATAACAAACTTCAAATGCAAACACGTCTTCCGAAACCGGAGGGCGTGTTTTGTATCTCGACGAGGTGATTCTATTTGATCTGCGTCTACACCCCGGGCAGCACGGACTTTTCCGGCAATGGCCTCGGCCCTGTTGCGCCAATGTCCTGCACCGTAACTGAAACATTGAACGGCGAATGGGAATTGACGCTGGAACACCCGCTGGATGAGACAGGTAAATGGCATCGTCTCGTCGAGGGCTGCATCCTGCGCGCGCCCGTGCCCGCCGCCATGACGCCCGGCATCACCATGATTACGCAGGCCACGCCTGAGGTCAGGCGCGAGATATGGAAGGTCAGGACGAACGGTTCCCGTCTCATGCTCCGCTCCGGTACCGGCACGCGGTATAAGATCATCGGCAAATACCATAACGGTACCGAAGTCGTGCTGCTGGAAAAAACCACTTCCTCGTGGTATAAGATGCTCACCCCGGACGGCAAGCAGGGTTATATGTCCACCGATTGGCTTCAGTATGTGCGCACAGAGGTCACGCCCGGTCAGGGCGAGGCGGTCAATGAAGTGGTTGAAGCCCGGCAGCTGCGCGAGCAGCCCTTCCTGTGGGCCGACGACCTCTCGTCGTACGACAGCATCGTGAACCTGCCGTTCTCGATCCCGTTCTACGGCGACCATGTCAGCCTGTTCGCGCTGCTGATGGCCGTGTCGCTGTTCGGCTACTCCTACTTCAACTACCAGCAGACCGCTTCGTCGCAGCCCCAGATGGCCGGCATGAAGTTTATGATGGTCTACATGATGCCGATCATGATGCTGTTGTGGTTCAACAGCTATTCGAGCGGCTTGTGCTACTATTACCTGCTGTCAAACCTCTTCACGATCGGGCAGACGCTCGTCATCCGCCGCATCGTGGACGACGAGAAAATTCATGCCGTGATGCAGGCCAATGCCGCGAGGAAGTCGAAAGGCAAGAAATCGAAATTCCAGCAGCGCTACGAGGAGCTGATGCGTCAGCAGGAGGCTCAGCAGCGGGCCAAACGCAAGTAGTTCCCGGACCGGAAGCCTTCGGAGAGGGACCGGACCCGACTGGAATTGACCGGAGCGGTCAGAACCGGCCCGAAGCGTTCGGACTGCGGAATGGACTGCAGAGAACAGGCCGGAGACGAAACCTTTGAACCGGGTGTGCGTCTCCGGCCTTGTTTTTGCTCTGGTGCGAATGTGTAAAATCGTACGACTATGATGAAACGAATTTTTTTTGTGCTGGCGCTCATGGCGGCCGGCACGGCACTCCGGGCGCAGAGCCTCGGCTGGGAGTATCGGCTCAAACGGATCGTTCCGGTCGAAGGACGGCAGGGAATCGCCGCCGACTCGAACTATTATTACGTTTCGGGCAGCACGGCGCTCTACAAGTATGACAAGCAGGGACGGCTGGTCGCCGAAAACGAACACCCGTTCGAAGGACTGCCGCTCGAAGCCAATCATTTGGGCGATATCGACGTGTGGAACGGCGAGCTGTATGCCGGTATCGAGACTTTCGAAGACGGCAAGGGCGAGAACATTCAGGTCGCCGTTTACGATGCGGACAACCTGAAATGGAAGCGTTCGATCGACTGGGACCCCGAATCGGGGCAGGTCGAGGTGAGCGGACTGGCCGTGGACCGGGACAACGACATGGTCTGGATGTCGGACTGGGTGGACGGCCGCTATCTGTACGGCTATGATCTCAAGACGGGGAAGTATGCCCGCAAGGTGCATCTGCGTCCGGTTCCGCAGTGGCAGCAGGGGATCTTCATGGTGGACGGCCGGATGCTGATTTCGGCCGACGACGGCGATGCGGACCTCGACGAGCCGGATACGATCTATGTCGCCGACATGCGCGACGGGAAGAGTTATGCGACGGCGCTGCCGTTTCATGCGATGACCGATTTTCTGCGTGCGGGCGAAATCGAAGGATTGGCGATAGATCCGCAGACCGACGAATTGCTGGTGCTGGCCAACCGCGGTTCGCGGATCGTGCTGGGGATGGTCAAGGGCTTTTATCCCGGCTACGACAAGGAACTGCACGAGGTTTATGTTTTCGAAAAGGTAAAATAGAAAAAGTCCCTTTCGGGACTTTTCTATTTGGAGCGGACATGGCGCCGCCGGGTGCATTTGTCGGGCGTGTTTGGCGGGGCCGGGACGGAACCCTCTCCGGAACGGTTGCAGGAACCGATTGCCGTGGCATCTGAGAGGGCGGACGATGGGGCGGGCTGGGTTGCGGGGACCGCGATGGTCCGAAGCCTGCTGCTTGGCGGTTTCGGGTGCGTGATTTATAGATCCGGTCCGGTTGCTTGCAGGGAGTTGCGGTCGCTGACGATCGCGTCGAAATTTTCCAGTGCCCAGCCGATGAGCGAGACGAGATGGGGCATGAGCGATTCGCCGCGGGGCGTGAGGGCGTATTCGACGCGCGGCGGCACTTCGGGGTAGACCGTGCGCGAAAGCAGGCCGTCCTGTTCGAGCCGCCGCAGGGTCGAGGCGAGCATCTTCTGCGAGATGTCGGTCATCCGGCGGTGTATCTCCGAAAAGCGCAGACGCCCGCCCGTGTGCAGGTTGTAGAGCACCAGCAGGGACCATTTGTCGCCGAAGCGGTCCACGATATTGCGGATGGGGCAGGCGGCGTACCCCGGATCGGTTGCGGTTTTCGCCATCTTATTCGACGTAGAGTACGAGGCCTTTGAGGTATTCGCCTTCAGGGTGGTAAATGCTGATCGGGTGGTCGGCGGGCTGCGTCATCTGGTGCAGGATGCGTACGTTGCGGCCTGCGATGGCTGCGGCCGAGAAGACCGTCGTGCGGAACAGTTCCTTCGATACGGCCTGCGAGCAGGAGAACGTGAAGAGGATGCCGCCGGGTTTGATCTGCGAAATGGCGCGGGCGTTGAGCCGCTTGTAGCCTTGCAGGGCGTTGCCCAGCACCTTGTGGTGTTTGGCGAAGGCCGGAGGGTCGAGGATGATCAGGTCGTATTTGTCGCCGATGTCCTTGAGATACTCCACGGCGTCGGCCGCAATCTCGCAGAAGTCGGCCTCCCGGCCGAAGTTGAGCACCATGTTTTCGGTGGCGAGTGTCACGGCGCGTTCGGAGGAGTCCACCGAGCAGACCTTTCGGGCGCCGCCCGCCATGGCGTAGACCGAGAAGCCGCCCGTGTAACAGAAGGTGTTGAGCACCGTGCGGCCTTTGGCGTAGCGTTTCACCAGTTCGCGGTTTTCGCGCTGGTCGAGGAAAAAGCCCGTCTTCTGGCCTTTCTCCCAGTTTACGAGGAATTTCTCGCCGTTTTCCGTCACGATGTGCGATTCGTGGTCGGAGCTGCCCCACAGATAACCGTCCACGGCGCCCAGCCGGGCGTTGTACGGCACCGTCTGCGAACTTTTGTCGTAGATGGCCGTGATTTTGTCGCCGTAAGTCGCCCGTATCGCCTTGGCGATCTCCATGCGGGCGTGGTACATGCCGACCGAGTGGCATTGGACCACGGCCGCCGTGCCGTAGATGTCCACGACCAGTCCCGGCAGGGCGTCGCCCTCGCCGTGCACCAGCCGGTAGCAGTTCGTGTCGGGATTGTCCGTAAGTCCCAGCGTGCGGCGAACGTCGTGCGCCACGGCGATGCGGCGGTTCCACCACTCCTGATCGATCGTCTCCCGGCAGAACGACAGCACGCGCACGGCGATCGAACCGATCTGGTAGTGTCCCTGCGCGATGAATTCGCCCGAACGGGTGTATACTTCGACCAGAGCGCCCTCGGCGATTTCCGATTCGTCTTCGGCCTTGATGTAGTCGATGGCTCCCGAAAAAATCCACGGGTGGCGGCGCATAAGAGACTCTTCCTTGCCTTTGCGCAGGTAGATTTGAGGTGTCATGCTTTGGGACGTTTTATTTTGGGTGTGTGCAGCAGTTTGTCGTAGATCGCCGTGCAGACCCACGCATCGGTCGCGGCGTAGAGTTTCTGTTTGTCGGTGAGCGTCGCGGCCTCCCAGTTGCTCAGACGCTGGGCTTTGGAGACGCGCTGCCGGAGGACGATGGCCGAGAGTTTGCGCAGGCTCTTGTCCTCGATGCCCCATTCGGGGGCGATGGACTGCAGGTCCACGAATCCGCCGTCGCGGAAGTGGCGGATCTGGCGCAGCGAGCGGAGGTCGCCCGCCACGTCGGCGCCGATTTTGAGGATGGAGTCGGTTTCGAGCACCTGAAGGATCGGCTTGGCCAGCGGAATCTTGTTCAGCCGGAACAGAAAGCAGAGCTGCGGGGTCGAGAGCTGAAGCAGCGACACCCGGTAGCTTATGCCCGGACGGAACGAGGGGCGCGTCTCGGTGTCGAAGCCCACGACGGCCTGTTTCATCAGAAACTTGCAGGCCGGCACGATGTCGCGCTCATGCTCGATGATGCGGATCTCGCCCTTGAATTCGATGGCGGGAAGCGCGGCGGTCTCCTCGTTGCTTATTTTATCGGTAAAATTATTTGTCGTAGTCATGCGATGGAACGTTCCCACAAAATTACGGAATTATTTCCGGAAAACGACATGTTCGCAGACCTTTTTGCGATCAGGCGTCGGGGCGCCGGGTTATTTCAGCCTGATTTTCCCGTCCTTGCCGGTGGCGAGCAGGCCCTCGTCAAGCAGCTGCCGGATCACTTCGCCGGTCCGCTGCACGCCGCCCGGAAATCCGTCGGCCAGTTCGCGCGGGTCGGCGGGGCCTTGGGCCAGCCGTTCGAGCACCTCTTTGCGCAGGCTTTCCGCCGCATTGCCGGCGGCGTCCGCGGATTTTTGTTTTGCGGCGCGCCGGCGCGCCAGACAGATGTCGCAGACGCCGCACGGCGCGGGATCGCCCTCGCCGAAGTAGGCTTCCAGCACGGCGCTCCGGCAGCGGGTTTCGTTGGCGGCGTAGTCGAGCATGTGTTCGAAACGTTCGCGCATCAGCTCCTGACGCCGTTTGTAGGTGTCGGGAGAGATGTAGAGGTCGGCGCGGGGAAGCCGCTCCTCGTTCATGAAGAGGATCGGCGAGCGGTTGGAGGGGACGTAGCGGATCACGCGCAGCTGCCAGAGCCGTTTGAGCAACTCCTTGACCCGCTCGACGGTGTAGCCGCTCCACGTGGCGATCTCGCCCTCGTCGATCTGGCGGAATTCGGTGAAGACGCCGTTGTAAAGGCGCAGCAGCGTGCGGATGAAGTGGTCGAGTTCGTCGCGCTGGACACGGATGCGGTAGAGATCGTCGCGGCTTACGCAGAACATGATCCGCGCCGGATTTTCCTGCGCGTCGGTCAGCGTCATGTAGCCGTTCTGCTGCAGGAGCTTGAGCGCGCTCTGCACCGTGCCGGAGTAGAGGTGCTCGCGGGCGCAGAAGTCGTGGATGTTGAACAGAAACGAAGCTTCGGCGCCGTCGCCGATGCCGATCTGCAGGTAGGAGCAGACCTTTTCGTAGATGTCCTTGATCTTTTCGAGCGGCGGAAATTCCTGCTCGAAACGCTTTATGATGCGCCCTCCGTCGTCGGGGGAGGTCAGCAGCAGGGCGTAGCTGCGCACGCCGTCGCGGCCTGCGCGGCCGGCCTCTTGATAGTAGCTTTCGAGCGAATCGCACATGGCGTAGTGGGCGACGAACCGCACGTCGGGTTTGTCGATGCCCATGCCGAAGGCGTTGGTGGCGACCATGACGCGCGTCCTGCCCGCGACCCACTCCTCCTGCCGCAGCGAGCGCTCGGCGTGTCCCATGCCGCCGTGGTAGGCCGCAGCCGTCACGCCCTGCCTGCGCAGCATGTCGGCGACCTGCTCGGTGCCTTCGCGCGTGCGGACGTAGACGATGCCCGAACCGGGAACGTTCTGGACCAGCCGGAGCAGCTGCCCGTTTTTGTCGTCGGTGCGGCGGACGCTGTACGAGAGGTTGGGGCGCGCGAAACTGCTGCGCAGGATATGCGGCTCGGCGAAGCGCAGGTGGCGCATGATGTCCTCGGCCACGAGCTTGGTCGCCGAGGCCGTGAGCGCCAGCACGGGAACGCCCGGCAGTTTTTCGCGCAGTTCGGCGATGCGCAGGTACGAGGGGCGGAAGTCGTAGCCCCACTGCGAGATGCAGTGGGCTTCGTCCACGGCCAGCAGCGAGACCTTCATGCGCTCCACGCGCAGACGGAAGGCTTCGGTGGCGAGCCGTTCGGGAGCCACATAGAGGAATTTGACGTCGCCGTAGACGCAGTTGTCCAGTGCGATGTCGATCTGCCGCGGCGAGAGTCCCGAATGGATGGCGACGGCCGGAATGCGCCGCGCCCGCAGGCGGTCCACCTGATCCTTCATCAGGGCGATCAGGGGCGTGACGACGATGCACAGTCCCGGCTGCGCGAGTCCCGGAACCTGATAGGTCAGCGACTTGCCGCCGCCCGTGGGCATGAGGGCCAGCGTATCGCGCCCGGCCATCGCCGAGCGGATGATCCGCTCCTGTACGGGACGGAATTCGGTGAAGCCCCAGTAGCGCTTCAGCACCTCGAAAATCTTGTCTGCGGACCCTTCCATGCACACAAAGGTAGGAAAAATTAGGCGGTTTGAGGAATTTTTCATACTTTTGCATTCGGTTAAACGTTCGACAAATGAAGATAAGCGAAAAGTTCAAAGTGCGCGAGATGGCGGGGGAGCATGTGATTATCATGCCGGGCCGCGTCGGTGCCGATATGACCCGGATTCTTGCGCTCAACGACTCGTCGCTCTATCTTTGGGAGACGCTCCGCGGCCGCGATTTCACCACCGAAGAGGCCGCCGGCCTGCTTACCGAACGTTACGAGGTGGACGAGGCTACCGCCCTGCGCGACGCGCAGGCGTGGGCGGGGAAGCTCGCCGAATGCGGCGTGCTGGAGTAGCCGGAACCTAATATTATTGCATGAAACTGAAAAGACTCATATCGCTGTTGCTGCTTTCCGTCTACCTGCTGGCGACGGGCGGACCCGCGTATGTGTCGCTTTCGTGCAAGTGCGTCGCGATGAAGGCCCGTGCCGCGCACGTATGCTGTCATCACTGCCAGCACGGTGCGGATACTTCCGACGGAACCGCGTCGCTGAAGGCCACCTGCTGCGGCAATCACCATTCGACGGAGATCAATCTCTATACATTCTCGCAGGACAACGAAAAATCGACCCGCTGTACGGTTACCGACCTGCCGCCCGCGCTGGTGGCCGAGGCTCCGGAGCCTGCCGACATCTCGCTCGGCGGGGAGAAAACCGTCGGACGCTGCGCCCCCTTCGTCGAACGGGGCCATGTCCGCTGCGCGGGACTCCGCGCCCCTCCCGTATTGGCTTGAAACCCTTTTGGGGCGGATGCTGCGTGCATCCGTCCGGAATCAGTTTTAACCAATAACGGAACGTAATGAAAATCAACAAAATTTTAGTTTTATCTGTTTCAGCCCTCGCTGTGTGCGGCACCCTCAGCGCGCAGGATTTGCGGGGCGTGGTCCGCGATGCCGACAACCAGCCGCTGGTGGGCGCTTCGGTCTACTGGGAGGGTACCACGATCGGCGCCAGCACCGACGCCGAGGGAGCTTTTCTGCTCCACCGCGTGAAAGGTTACGATAATTTGGTGGCTTCGTATCTGGGCTTCGTGAACGACACGCTGCACGTCGCGAACGGCGCGGAGCGGATCGAATTCGCACTTAGGGCGGACGGCGTGGAGCTGGAGGACGTCGTGGTCGAGGGCAACCTCAGCGGCAACTTCGTCAAGCGCGACGGCATCGTCAAGAACGAGATGATTTCGTTCGCGGGTCTCTGCAAGATGGCCTGCTGCAACCTCGCCGAGAGCTTCGAGAATTCGGCTTCGGTGACCGTGGGGTACAGCGACGCCATTTCGGGCGCGCGTCAGATCAAGATGCTGGGCCTTGCGGGCACCTATACGCAGATTCTCGACGAGAACCGTCCGATCATGCGCGGCCTGAGCGCCCCCTACGGCCTGAGCTACACGCCGGGCATGTGGCTCAATTCGATTCAGGTATCCAAAGGCGTGGCCTCGGTTACGGCCGGCCATGAAGCCATCACGGGCCAGATCAACCTCGAACACCGCAAGCCTACCGACGACGAGCGTCTGTTCGTGAATCTCTACCTCGACGACGAGCTGCGTCCCGAAGCCAATATCTCGACGGCGTTTCCCGTTTCCAAGAACAAGAAACTGTCGAGCGTGATCCTGCTGCACGGTTCGATGGACACCGACGTGCGCAAGATGGACCACAACGACGACGGGTTCCGCGACCTGCCGCTGGCCGACCAGCTCAACATCGCCAACAAGTGGCTCTATGCCGCCGACAACGGCACGCAGATTCGCTGGGGCTGGAAGTTCGTGCAGGAGAACCGGCTGGGCGGCATGCTCGACTATAAGAATTCGATGCGCGACCAGATGCGCGAGAAATGGGACCAGCCGGGTACGCTTTACGGATCGAAGATCCGCAACCGCGGCGCGAACGGCTATTTTAAAATAGGTACGCCCGTCGGTCCTTCGGTATACGATCCCGACGAGAAGGACGAGATGCGTTCGAACCTCGCGTTCGTGGCCGATTTCGACCATTTCAACGAAAACGCCTACTTCGGTCTGAACGACTACAAGGGCAACGAGAATGCGCTGGCGATGAACCTGATGTATAATCACTACTTCACCTACCGTTCGTCGCTGATCGTCGGCGCGCAGGCGCAGCTGCAGTATTACCGCGAGAGTCTGGCCAACAACACGCCGTGGATCGAGGCCGCGAAGTCGCGTTTCTACGACTTCGACCGCAGTGAGCAGGAGGTGGGCGCCTATGCCGAGTACACCTATGCCGTCAAGGATAAGTTCTCCATCGTGGCCGGTATCCGCGGAGATTATAACGCCTTCTACGACAAGTTTTTCGTAACGCCCCGCGGCCATATCCGCTGGAACATCACCCCTTCGACGACCTTGCGCGGCTCGGCCGGACTGGGGTACCGTTCGACCAATGTCATCACTGACAATATCGGTATTTTGGCGACGGGTCGCGCGATCGTTTTCAAAGACAGCGACTTCTCGAAGTTCAACCGGCTGGAAAAGGCCCTGACCGTGGGCGGAAGCCTGACGCAGACCTTCGGGCTGGTGAGCGCCGACGACGCGACGCTGAGCTTCGACTATTTCCGCACGCAGTTCTACAACTCGGTGATCGCGGATCAGGAGTATAACGCCGACCAGATACTTCTCTACAACTCGGACAAACGCTCCTATACGGATACCTACCAGATCGACTTTTCGTGGACGCCGGTCGAGCGGCTCGATATTTTCGCGACGTTCCGCTATACGAACAGTGAAATGACGATCGACCGTCCCGACGGAACGACGGCCCGCGTGGAGCGTCCGCTGGTGAGCAAGTACAAGACGCTGCTCAATATCCAGTATGCCACGAAGTTCCGCCGCTGGGTGTTCGACGCCACGGCGCAGCTGAACGGTCCCGCGCGCATCCCGACGCAGACCGGAGATCTGGCCGACGACAAATATTCGCCCCGTTACCCGATGTTCTTCGCGCAGGTGAGCCGCAAGGTCGGCAAGTTCGATATTTATGTCGGCTGCGAGAATATCGCCGACTACCGTCAGCACGACCCGATTCTGAATGCGGACAATCCCTTTTCGACGGGATTCAACTCGATGAACGTCTGGGGACCGCTCATGGGACGTAAGTTTTACGCGGGTCTGCGCTTCAACCTCTATTGATGCGCTCTGCGGAAAAAAGAGATTCAAACCTTAAAATAACACGAAGATGAAAAAGATTTTAATGCTTTGCCTCGCCCTTGTGATGGGTGTCGGCATGTGCGCGGCCGAGAAGCCTGCCAACAAGAAAACGGTGACGACGGTGTTTACGACCGACATCGACTGCGAGCACTGCGTCAAGAAGATCATGAACAACGTTCCGTCGCTGGGCAAGGGCGTGAAGGACGTGCAGGTCGATCTGCCGAAAAAAGAGGTGACCGTGGTATACGACGGCACGAAGAACAACGACGAGAATATCGTCAAGGGCTTCGCTTCGCTCAAGGTGAAGGCCGAGCCGAAGAAAGCCGACGCGAAGAAATAGCGGCGGCCGGGTTTTGTTATTGAAAAGGGAGGACTTGCGGTCCTCCCTTTTTTGTCAGCCGTTCGTGTGATTGCGCGGCCTATTCCATCGGCCGTATACGGACTTCGGTGACGCCTTCCAGCTCGCGGGCGAGACGGGCGGTGTCGGTTTTCTCTTCGACCTCGCCGTAGTGGTAGGGATAGAAGACCGCCGGACGGATCGCCTTGACCGCTTCGACGGCCTGATCCACGGTCATCGTGTAGGGCTGATTGACCGGAAGGAACGCGATGTCGATATTCTTGAGGGCTTTCATTTCGGGCGTAGGCTCCGTATCGCCTGCGATGTAGATGCGCGTGCCGCCGACGGTAAGGATATAGCCGCAGTCCTCGCGGTCTTTGGGGTGGAATTGCAGGTGCCCGTCGGTGGTGTTGTAGGCGGCTACGGCCTCGACCTTGAGGTAGTCGCGCGGTGCGGCGACGCTGCCCGGCCGCATCGTGTAGCAGTTCATTTCGAACGCTTCGGCCGAGGTGCGGTCGCAGAGGAGCTCGGTTTGCGGCGTCTGGATCGCTTCGACGGCCGCTATGTCCAGATGGTCGTAATGCGAATGGGTGATCAGGATCACGTCGGCCTTCGGCAACGCCGCGTATCGGGCGTAGCCGCTGACGGGATCGACATAGACGTATTTGCCGCCGACCTCGATCGAAAGCGAGGCGTGCCGGAAGAAGGTGATCGTGATTTGCGTGCCGTCGCGCGTGGTCAGCGTGTCGGCGGGGTATTCGGGCGCTGCTTTCTTTCCGCAGCCGAGCAGTGAAAGGAGGGACATAAGTAACAAGAGTTTTGGGTTCATTCCTCAAATATTGTACATAACAAGGGCAATATAGTGAAAAAAAATGAAATATTCGTACCTTTGGCCCGCATTCGAAAAGGTCGAGGTGTCGTTCGAGGACGACCGGACGCTGCGCGTCAAAGGATCGCTGCTGGGGTTCAGCCGTTCGGTCTATTGGCAAAAAATCGAATAAATGTGCATTTTTTTGCGCCGGGGCGCAGTATTTTTCGAATTTGTACGTTTATATCGCATAATTTAGTATTGAAATTCTTATGATGAAAAAAGTTTTATTTGTAGCGGCCGTGGCTATGTCGCTGGTTTTTAGCGGGTGTATGAAGGAAGACGACACCTACAAGAAATTGAAGCCCGTACAACCTGGGCTTAACATCTACACCGGTGCCATGAACCAGAATATCGTGTCGATGCAGCAGGCCAACTTCGGCTTGCGGCTTGCGATGCTGGTGGCCGAGGCCGACAAACAGCAGAAAACGATCGAGGAAGTGACGGTCGGCAGCAGCAATACACTGCTGAAAAGGCAGTTGCTGGGCAATGCCAAAGTCGAGACTACGGCGAACGGTTACAAGATCACGTTCGATGCCGATTATGCCGACCTCGACACTTATGTCCGCAAGGGCACGCTGCTGATCAACACCAACGAGACGGCGCTGCTGAAAGATGCTACGGAAAGCAAGCCGTGGACCGTTACTTTCGAGGATAAACTGACGATGGGCTATTCGGGCGGCGACATGCAGGCCATCACGCTGACGGGCGGTCTGACGAAACTCTATTTCGCCGAGTCGTCGGGCGCTTACGGAATCGGGCTGGAGGCTCAGCAGTCCTATGTCGGCAAGACCGAGGAGCTGACTTCCAACTGGAACGGCAAATTTACGGTGAAGCCTGAGAACGTGAATTTCACCTATACGGACTGCGCCGGCAAGAAGTTCATGCTGAACGGCACGGCTACGGGCCGCACGTTCAACACCTATGACGGCATTTCGGCGACGACGATGAGTCTCAGGATGACCAACGGCGAGTATTACTCTTCGTCGGCTCTTTACGGCGGCAAGATCGAAGCGTCGCTGGGCGACGGCTACAATCCGAGTCTCTATCCTTCGAAGGATGTCATCGTGGAGATCACCTTGGAAGGTACGCGGCTTCGTCAGACGATCACCTATGCCGGTCACATTGTGACGGTTTAGGGAATTTTATCCGAATGAAAAAGAGCGCGGCTTGTCGGCCTCGCTCTTTTTTTTGTCGCCCTGTATTTCCGTCGTCAGGAAGATTGTCGGTCGAGCCGCATGACCGAAGGGATGCAGAATGCGACGAGTCCGATGCAGCAGATGACCGTGCCGGCGATGACGAAGGTCGTCGTCAGGCCGACATGCTCGGCGAGGAAGCCCGTGCCGAGCAGTCCGATCGCCGAGGGGAGCAGTCCGAAACTGTAGTACAGCGACATGACGCGCCCCAGCACTCCCGCGTCGATGCGGCTCTGGATGACGGAGACGAACGACGAGTTGAAGACGCTGCTCGTGACGCCTTCGATCAGGGATAGGGCGGCGAAGAGCGCGAATGCCGTGGGCGGCAGCATGCCCGAAGCGGCGAACAGCAGTCCGATGGTCAGGTACATCAGGTTTATCAGCACGATGCGGTTGACGCGGTAGGTTCGGGCGCCCATGACGGCGCCGCCGATCAGCGCGCCGCCGCCCCACACGATCTCGATCAGGCTCATTTCGTAGGCCCCTCCGCCGAAGTGCTGCAGCGTCATCAGCGGAAACATCACACCGACGGGCATGATGAAGAACCACACGAGGACGGCCAGCGTGAAAAACCAGCCCATGCCCGGAACGGCGTGCATGGCGCCGAACCCTTCGCGGAACTCGCGCCAGAGACTGGGCGTCTGCGCCGTGTTGCGTTCGGGATTGGGAATGCGGACCAGCAGCAGGGTGGTGCAGGCGATAAAGGCCCCCGCGACGTCCAGCAGCAGGATGTTGCCGATGCCCGTCAGGTTGAGCAGCAGAGCGCCGAACGCGGGCCCGATGATGTTCGACAGCGAACTGGTGATCTGGTTGATGCCGGCGATGCGTGTCAGCTGCTGCTTGGGCGCGAGCAGCGGCACCGAAGCCTGCATGGCGGGGGTGTGGAAAGCCGACCCGATGGAGCGGCATGCCAGCAGCACGTAGATATGCCACATGCGGGCGACGTCGAGCCAGAAAAGTATGGCGAGGAGCAGGGTGCACAACGCGATGAAACTGTCCGCCAGAATCATCGTCCATTTGCGGTCCCAGCGGTCCACATAGACGCCGACCAGCGGACCCAGCAGCGACTGGGGAAGCATGCCGGCAATGGCGGCCAGCGCCAGCACCTGCGCCGAGCCTGTTTCGAGGCTCACCCAGAAGATGATGGCGAAGGCGACGACCGAACTGCTCAGGATCGAGGCCAGCTGTCCGCTCCAAATGACGGCGAATGTCTTTTTCCAGTTTTCCACGCTGCGTTTTGCGGTTACATGCCGATCCGCGGGAAGACGAAGCCTACACGCGTTTGATCGGACCAGAACCAATAATGCTGTTTGTCCGATTTGAGCAGCACGAAATCTTCGATGCTGCCGATGTTGAGTCCCGTGTTGTCGGTGAAGGTGCCGCGGACCTTCTGTCCGTCGGAGGGCATCGACTCCAGCTGGAGACTGACAAATTTCAGGCCCGCGTCGTCCTGAATGCGGAACGTAAGCGTCGTCGGATCGACGAACAGCTGCTGCTTCGCCTTGTCGAAGAGCCGCAGCGCTTCTCCGCTGCGGTAGATTCCTACGGTTTGGGTCTCCTGCAGCGCCGTGCGCTGGGCCTTGAGCGTCGGGTCTTCGGTTTTGTCTTTCGAGCAGGCGGCTGCGGCCGCGAGACAGATCAGCAGAAGATATTTGAGGTGTTTCATGGCGGATGCTATTTGACGGTGATGTATTTGACGATATACTGCTGCGACTCCTCTTCGGCGTCGGTGACGACGGCCATGATGGTGTGTTCGCCTGCCGCGAGAGTCGTGTAGGTGTTTTCGGTCTTCCGGTTGTCGATGTACCAGTCGATCCGGCCGATCTTGCCGCGGTAGTCGAGCAGACTCAGCATGACCGGCGTGTCGTGCGTGTATCCCTCATCCGGGACGCAGATGCGTACGCTTTTATAGGTGTAGGTCGGCTCCGTATTGAAGATCAGGTCTTTGCTGCTGTCCACCGTGTCGGACACCTGTGCGATGGAGAGTGCATATTCGGTGGCGGGCGACAGACCCGTTATGTGGAAGGCATTGCATCCCGTTACGGTCTCCGAACGCTGTATGCCTGCCGATTTCCATGTGATCTCCCACTCGGCGGCCGGATCGCCCTCCCATGTCAGCAGGGCGTCGTACTGTCTGGCGCTGACCTCGGCCTTGAGATTGGCCTTGGTCTTGACCGACAGTCGGACCTGCGAACCGTCGAGTTTTATATCGCTGAACGAAACGGAAGGTTTGCCGCTGTTCCATGAAATATAGTCCGCGTTGGTTTCGGGCGAGAGCGATGTGATGTTGTTCGCGCCGGGGAAGAACGTCTTCTGGGGAACGTCGTAGGACGACCGGCCCGGAACCGACCGCACGAGTTTCATACATTCGTGGGCCGGATTGTTGTTGAGCGTATTGTAGGACCACTGCGGGACGTATCTGCTGGTGTAATCGACATGATATACCAGCAGGCCGCGGCACGCTGCTGCGCTGTTGAGGGGCTGATCCCACTTGTTGTTCCGGGTGTCGCGGTTCTCCAGCAGGAAATAGTCGTTCGTCGTCGGCGTCTGCACCAGATAGCCTTTGTTCTCCGAGACCGGAGCAAGCGTGTAAAGCCCGTTTTCCGTGACCTCTTCGGGTTCGGCCCAGCCGACCATCCAGCGTTCCAGTATGTTGACCGACGGCGGCGTGCGGCTGTTGTTGTTATAGCTGCCCGAACACATCAGCGAGAAACTCTCCAGCGCCGGAGCGGTGCCGCCCGATGCCGAGTAGTCGGTGTCGTAGAAGTCGGGCCAGCCCAGCACATGGCCGAATTCGTGGCAGAACGTGCCGATGGCGGTCATCTGGTAACCGCCGTTCAGCTCTGCGCCGCAGGCGTATCCCTGCAGTTGTACACCGTCGAATCGGACATCTAGATACTTCGAATTAACCCGTACGTCCCACCGGTGCGGCCAGATGCTTTGCGTATCGCCTGAGTCTGCCTGTCCGCGCCCGGCGTAGAATACGAAGACGTCGCGTATGACTCCGTTGTCGGCGAAATCTGTGAAGTTGACGTCGTTATCGGCCAGCCGGCATGCTTCGACGATCAGTTCCGGTACATTGTCCGAACCCTCGCTCCCGGCGTAATATGCCGATGTTTTCGAGGCTTTGTAGGGACCCACCACGACGAATTCGGGATCGAACAGTCTGTTGGAGTTGTCCTGATAGTAATTCCATGCGCTGCCCGTCGCGCCGTTGACGCTGTAGCCGTCCTGCATGAGCAGGTTGCGGAAATCCTGCTGCGCCGATGCCGAGGCGAATTTCTTGTCGGAGGACTCCACCAAGATAATCAGCGATTTGAGCCGGCCTGTGGTTTGGGCCGAGGTGATGCGCCGCGGAGGGGCGGGCTTTCCGGCTGCGGGAAGCACGGGGGCCTGCGTTTGCTGCGGCGCCGGCATGACCATCGGTTTGACGTAGGTCGGTTTGAGCTCCTTCCCCAGTCGTGAGACGACGGCTTTCTCATCGGCGGTGAGTGCGTTTACCGGTCGGGCCTTGACTTTTGTCGGGATCAGTTTTCCCGAAGCCGAAAGCTCGGCGTAGTAGAGGTCGCCGTCGGGACCTCCGGTCAGCGTGTAGCCGTCTGAGGAGAGCATGTAGTGGCGGCGCTCGTCTCCGACGAGACGGACGGTGAGTTGCGTGCCGTCGCTCTGGGTTACTTGGATGAGACCCGGTTTGGCGGGAACGGCGTGCGCAGTTCCGATACCGCAGAGCAGCGCTGCGGACGCGGCGGCAAGCGAAAGGAAAAAGTGTCGCATATGGTTTGTTTTAGATATAAGTGTATAAATGTACGATAAAATCCGGAAATTACTGCCGATTTTATCGAAAACCGCATCGTCCGGTTATATATCGGAATTAAAAAAGGCGGATACCGAGGTATCCGCCGCTATAAACCTTTCCGCAGAGAGGTTATTTAACTGCTTTAACTATTGCCTCGAATGCTTTCGGCTCGTTCATCGCCAGATCGGCCATAACCTTGCGGTTGAGGGCGATGCCCTTGGCGTTGACTTTGCCGATAAATTGCGAATAGGTCATTCCCTGCGCGCGGACTGCGGCGTTGATACGCGTGATCCACAGCGAACGGAACGTCCGCTTCTTGAGTTGACGGTGTGCATAAGCATAGCACAGACCTTTTTCGACCGTGTTTTTCGCAACGGTCCAAACGTTTCCCCTTGAACCAAAGTTACCTTTGGCAAGTT
>ERZ773155.1973-NODE-1973-length-16423-cov-6.050587_pt1 | contig 16423 bp, 16 predicted proteins | sample MGYA00511262_ERZ773155 | MGnify/ENA primary metagenome ERZ773155 (study PRJEB29015, sample SAMEA2737828) | human gut metagenome | biome: human gut; feature: human-associated habitat; material: faeces | place: China | collected 2012 ... | reverse complement strand
AAAGACCCACCCCTGCGGCTCCAAGCAATGGGAGATCACCCGGGTGGGCATGGACATCAAGCTGAAGTGCCTTGGCTGCGGTCATGAGCTGATGCTGCCACGGTCCAAGGTAGAAAAGAGCATCAAAAAAATTCTCCCCGCCAGCGGGGAAGTTAAAGGAGGAACCCCGAAATGACTCCGAAGCGGACCCGTATCATTGCCCTGATTCTGGTGGGCGTATTGGTCTTTGGTTTGGCGGCTACCGGTATCAGCGCGCTGCTGATGGTATAAAGCGCCTCGTTTGCCCGGCGGACAAGAAAGCTGTCCGCCGGGCTTTCTTTCGACCTTTTTTCGGAACGGCCCGGCTTATAATCTCCTTGTGAGAGGGGGGAGAGCGTATGACGGTGGTGTATCTGGACAGTGTGTTTCTGTTCAACGCCCTGCTGGACTACCTGTTGTTTCTCTCTACGGCACGGCTGGCGGGGATCCCTCTGCGCCGCCGGCGCTACCTCCTCTGCGGAGTGCTGGGCGGGCTGTATGCCGCGGCGGTGTTCCTTCCCGGCGGGGGCTTTCTCACGGAAACGCTGGTAAAGGCAGGCGTGGGGCTGCTGCTGGCGCTCATCGCCTTTGGCCGGGAGACCCATTTTCTCCGGCTGACGCTGCTGACCGTCGCCATCGCCTGCGCCTTGGCGGGGACGGTTCTGGCCCTCGGACTGTTGGCGGGGCAGCACATTCCTAACGCCCGGGGAATTTTCTATACGAATGTCAACGGGAAAACCCTGCTGCTTTCTGCGTCAGGGGTCTATCTGCTGCTGACGGTGATCTTCCGGGCGGCGGCCGCCCACGGTATCCGGGGGGAGTGTCTGCCGGTGACGGTGTGCCTGCTGGGGCAAACGGTGGCCCTCACCGCATTGCTGGACACGGGCAACAGCCTGCGGGACACCGCCGGGGAACCGGTGCTGACGGCGGAGCTGTCCCGGTTTCCGCAGCTTGCGGCGGCCATTCAGCACCGTCCGCCGTCAGAGGCATTGCCTTTGCTGCGCCAGCGCTTTCCAAAGCTGCGTCCCCAGCTTTTGCCGATGCGGACGGCGGCGGGAGGCGGGCTGCTGGTCAGCGTGAGCAGCGATTGGACGGAGATCGGCGGCGTTCGTTATCCAAATTTGCGGATCGCCCTGACGGATACGGAGCTGGGGGGCGGATATACCGCTTTATGGGGCGGGGAAGGGAGAAGGAATCATGAGAGAATGGCTGCGGCGGCTGCTGTGCCGTCTGGGATTGTGCCGGGAGCCGGAGCTGCATTATATCGGCGGCAGCGATACGCTTCCACCGCCGCTGAGCCGGGAGCGAGAGACGGAGCTGCTGAACCGATTGGGAGAGGAGGCAGCCCGACAGGAGCTGATCGAGCATAACCTGCGTTTGGTGGTGTACATCGCCCGCCGGTTCGAGAATACGGGCATCAACATCGAGGATCTCATTTCCATCGGCACGATCGGTCTCATCAAGGCCGTGGGCACCTATCGGACGGATAAGAACATCAAGCTGGCAACCTACGCCTCCCGGTGCATCGAAAACGAAATATTGATGTTTCTGCGGAAAAACGCGGGACGGCGGGTGGAGGTCTCCTTCGACGAGCCGCTGAACACGGACTATGACGGCAACGAACTGCTGCTCTCCGACGTGCTGGGTACCGAGGCGGATGTGGTCATGCGGCCTCTGGAGGACGATGTGGACCTGTGCCTGCTGGCGTCGGCGCTGGATACCCTTTCACCACGGGAGCGGGAGATCATCACTCTGCGGTTCGGCTTGGGCGGAGGAAAGGAGCAGACCCAGAAGGAGGTGGCCGACCGGCTGGGGATTTCTCAAAGCTACATCTCCCGGCTGGAAAAGCGCATCATCCAACGGCTGAAAAAGGAAATTCTGCGGCTTTCTTAGGTTGACAAAGCACAAAAGCTATCGTATAATGAATTCCGTTCAAACGCTGAGAAGCGGAGCAGTAGCTGATTTTAACGGTCAAGAGAGAGGGCGGACGGTGCAAGCCCTACCGGACGGTCAGTGAAGTCACCGCGGAGCGGTCGTGCTGAAATCCAGTAAGCCGGACGGGTGTCCCGTTACAGACGGTAAGTGTCACGCGCTTTGCGTGGAATCCAGGTGGTACCACGGACTTTTGTTCGCCCTGAGCCTTATGGCTCAGGGCGTTTTGTTTTCAAAATCTGGTAAGACCGTGAAATAAAGGAGAGTTTCAATGAACAAAGAACTGCCAAAGGTGTATGAACCCCAGCAGGTGGAGTCCCGCATCTATCAGATGTGGGAGGATCATGACTGCTTCAAGGGCGTGGAGGACTCCAAGAAGAAGCCCTTCTCCATCGTCATGCCGCCCCCCAACGTCACAGGCCAGCTCCACATGGGTCACGCGCTGGACTGCACCCTGCAGGACATCCTGACCCGCTTCAAGCGGATGCAGGGCTACGCCGCCCTCTGGGTCCCCGGCACCGACCACGCCGGCATCGCCACCCAGATCAAGGTGGAGGAAGAGCTGCGGGTCAAGGAGGGCAAGACCCGCTATGACCTGGGCCGGGAGAAGTTCCTGGAGCGGGTCTGGAAGTGGAAGGAGGAGTACGGCAACCGCATCGTCCAGCAGCAGAAGAAGATGGGTGTTTCCTGCGACTGGAGCCGCGCCCGCTTCACCATGGACGAGGGCTGCTCCAAGGCCGTCCGGGAGACCTTCTGCGAGCTGTACGACAAGGGTCTCATCTACAAGGGCAGCCGCATCATCAACTGGTGCCCCCACTGCGTTACCGCCCTGTCTGACGCCGAGGTGGAGTATGTGGACAAGCCCGGCCATCTGTGGTATATCCGCTATCCTCTGGCGGACGGCTCCGGCGATATCGTAGTCGCTACCACCCGTCCCGAGACCATGATGGGCGATACCGGCGTGGCCGTGAACCCCGAGGACGAGAACTTCAAGCACCTGATCGGCAAGAAGTGCATCCTGCCCATTATGAATCGTGAGATCCCCATCGTAGGCGACGAATACTGCGAGATCGGCTTCGGCACCGGCGCGGTAAAGATGACCCCCGCCCATGACCCCAACGACTTTGAGGTGGGCCTGCGGCATAATCTGGAGGTCATCCGGGTCATTGCCGATGACGGTCACATCAACGAAAACGGCGGCCCCTACAACGGCATGGACCGCTACGAGTGCCGCAAGGCCATCGTGAAGGATCTGGAGGAGCAGGGCTATCTGGTGAAGGTGGAGCCTTACAATCACAATGTCGGCACTTGCTACCGCTGCCACAATGACGTGGAGCCCCTGATCTCTGCCCAGTGGTTCGTGAAGATGGAGCCTCTGGCCAAGGAGGCCCTGCGGGTGGTGAACGAGGGCGAAGTGAAATTTGTCCCCGAGCGCTTCTCCAAGACCTATACCAACTGGATGGAAAACTGCCATGACTGGTGCATTTCCCGTCAGCTCTGGTGGGGTCATCAGATCCCTGCGTGGACCTGCGATGACTGCGGCCACATCAACGTGAAGCGGGAAGATCCCACCGTCTGCGAACAGTGCGGCAGCACCCACCTGACCCGGGAGGAGGATGTGCTGGACACCTGGTTCTCCTCCGCCCTGTGGCCCTTCTCCACGCTGGGCTGGCCGGAGCAGACCGCCGACCTGAACTACTGGTATCCCACCAGCGTCATGGTCACCGGCTATGACATCATCTTCTTCTGGGTGGCCCGGATGATCTTCTCCGGCTGCGAGCAGATGAAGAAGATCCCCTTCCACACCGTGCTGATCCACGGTCTGGTGCGGGACGACAAGGGCCGCAAGATGTCCAAGTCCCTGGGCAACGGCATCGATCCGCTGGAGATGGCGGAGAAGTATGGCGCCGACGCCCTGCGCTTCAACCTCATCACCGGCAACTCCCCGGGCAACGACATGCGCTTCTACGTCGAAAAGTGCGAGGCGATGCGCAACTTCTGCAACAAGATCTGGAACGCGAGCCGCTTCGTGATGATGAACCTGACGATCGACCACGTGGAGCTGCCCAAAAAGCTCGAGCTCGAGGACAAGTGGATCCTCTCGAAGCTCAATACGCTCATCCGCGAGGTCACGGACAATATGGACGCCTTTGAGCTCGGCGTCGCGTCCGCAAAAATTTATGACTTCATCTGGGACAACTACTGCGACTGGTTCATCGAGCTGACGAAGAACCGCCTCAACAGCGAGGATCAGACCACGCGCGAGAACGCACAGAACGTCCTCTGCTATGTCCTCATCGAGACGCTCAAGCTCCTGCACCCGTTCATGCCGTTCATCACGGAGGAGATCTGGCAGGCGCTTCCGCACGAGGGCGAGTTCCTGATGCTCTCCAAGTGGCCGGAGTACAACGAAAAGTCCAGCTTCCCCGCCGAGGAGGAGGCGATGCAGACCGTCATCGAGGCCATCACCGCCATCCGTGCCCGCCGCAACGAGATGAACGTTGCGCCGTCGAAGAAGGTGCACTACACCGTCGCCACCGCGCACGCCGATACATTCAGCGCCGGTATCCCGTTCTTCACGCGTCTGGCCTCTGCCAGCGATGTGACGATCGTGCCCGCCGATGCCGCCATCGACGCCGACGGCAAGGTCGAGGTCGACACCCACGCCGCGCGTATCTTCATGCCGCTCGCCGAACTCGTCGACTTTGAAAAGGAGCTCGCACGCATTGCCAAGGAGAAGGCAAACGCCGAAAAGCAGCTCGCCGGTATCGAGAACAAGCTGAAAAACGAGGGCTTCCTCGCCAAAGCGCCGGAGGCGGTCGTCAACGGCGCCCGCGCCGATGCGGAAAAGCTCAAGGCGCTCATTGAGAAGCTCGATGCTTCCGCTGCGGCGATGAAAAAATAATTACTTTCCTTTAGGAAACGGATTTGGTTCCCTGTGCCGCGCAGGGGACGGATAAAGGGGGAGGTTCTCTTTTACAAAAGAGAACCTCCCCCTTTTGATCCCCCAAGAGAAAGGTTTTGACATTGCAAGCGAGCAGCTTGAAGAGCTGCGGCGCTTGCCGAATCGGGTGCCTGCCAGGTGGTGTTGCTATACGACTTGGTTTGCTTCTATCTTCGCTGTCGCTTTGCCTGCGATTCGTTAGTCTTACGCAATCTCCATCTACTAGGGATTTGTGCAAATTTGCTTCTGCCTGCCGGGGCGACTTTGCTGCGCTCGCCGCAATATACGCACTATCGGTAGTAGGCGATCACACTGAACCTGCGATTAGATTCGAGAGCGGCAGCGGATAATAGAAGTGAGTCAAATCGTATGGCAACACCAACCGCGGCAATGCCGCGCGCAGGCCTTCCTATTCCGGAGGCATAAAGTCATTCAAGCCCGAGACTGCCAATCAGACCCTTTCTCTTGGGGGTCAAAGGGGGATATTCTCTTTCCTCGGAAAGAGAATATCCCCCTTATTCGCTCCCCTGCGGGTACGCAGGGAATGTGGTGCAGCGCCGGCGGCGCTGCTATTTCTCCGCGCTACGCGCGGATTTTTTATGCCTTTTCCCATGTAAAGCTTACGCGTAAGCGCCGCCTGGGCCGCACCGGCCCGGCAACAACATCCTTGTCGCGTACGACGCTGCCGACGCGCAGCGTGGAGAGCAGAAAACCGAGCTGTAGCATGTTGAGCAGGATCGTCTTGATGCCAAAGGTGAACAGCGGGAAGGCTGCGGCGGAAAACGGCAGCAGCGTGAGATCATAGAGAAGGTAGGCGAGCGTCTGCGCGCTGAACGAGAGAAGAACTGCGTAGGAAACGAGGCGGGCAAGCATACTCTCCTGCCTGCGGCAGCGGCGGAAGGCGAGAACAAGCAGCGCCGTCAGCAGCGTGACGAGTGCGATGAGTGCCAGCCAGCCGCAGCGGTGGACGAGCAGCGTCAGCGCGTGCGCCTGTAAGTCGACCATGCCGAAGCCCTCCCAGCGGGCAAGGTGCTGTGCGCTGTACGGTCCCACGCCGCCCGGACCGATAAATTTGGCATTTTGCAGCAGTTCACGCAGTACAACGGTTTGATAGCCGTGTCCGTCAATGTAGGAGTGAGGATCAAGCACAATGGCGAACTGACGCGCAAACCAGCTTGCGCCGAGAACAAGGACCCACACGATGTCGGCGGCGAGCGGCAGGGTGGTGAGCAGCGTCTCCAACTTTTTGCCAAGGCCGAACCAGCCATTGCGGGCGCAGAAGATCAGCAGCGCGCTGTCACAGAGAAACAGAAAGCCCAGATCGAGCAGGCACGGGACGCGCAGGCAGAACATGCACTGCACCGCGAGGCAGACGAAGGCGGCGAAGACACCCCAGCCGTGCCGCCCGCGCAGCGCATAGAGCAGCACAGCGAACATCAGCGGGAACAGCAGCGGTAGGCCGCGCAGGAGAATATGCGTCGAAACATAGATGTAGCGGAGCCAGAACCCGCCGATGGGCAGGAGACCGAGCGGGATCAATGCGGCATGGAACATGAGCGCGAGCGGCAGGGCGAAGCGCCCAAGCAGCGTAAAATCGAGAAAATAGGCCGCGAGCATCGCTGCCGTACCGAGCAGCAGCGCCACGCTCTGATGCACAGCAAAATAGGACAATTCGTAGTCACGAAAGCTTACAAGCGCGGTGAACGCAAGCCCTGCAAGCGCGATGAGTGCCGCGAGCGCAAAAAGAAGCTTTGGTGTTTTCGGCCGGTGGACGCGGTCAAGCTCCGTGCCGATCTCATACGGGTCGCCCGTCAGACGAAGGGATTCTGCGGTCGCGACGGTCTCGTCCATGCCACCCGCCATCAGCGCGTCGCGCTGGTCGCAGAGGTGGGTCAAAAGCTCGTCTTCGACGAGCGGTCGCGCCTTTTTCCACCGCAACTGCTCAGCCGCGGTGCGGGCAAACTGGGTAAAGGTTTCAGGCAGAGCCAAGGCAGACGCCCCCTTTCAGCACGCGATCGACCGCAGTGGTAAATGTCGCCCATTCGACTTCTTTTTCGCGCAGCAAATGTTGCCCCTTGCGCTCCAAATGGTAGTAGCGGCGCGGGCGCGCCGCGCCCTCATCTTTTTCATAGGAGCGAATGAGCTCCTTTTCCTCAAGTGAGTGCAGCAGGGGATAGAGCGTGCCGGTCTTGAGCGCGAACGCGCGCTCGGAGCGGCGGGAGAGCTCTTCGATCATCTGATATCCGTACATGTCCTGCCCGTCGAGCAGCTTGAGCACGAGCATCGTCGTACTGCCCGCGAGCAGACTTTTGTCGACCGTCATACATACGCCTCCTGATAAGTAGATTGTCTACATAGTAGATTGCCTACATAATAGCGGGAGTGCGGCGCGTTGTCAAGCGGGAAACAGGATATTGCAAAAAAAGAGCGATTTTGCTATGCTTGGGATATCCAAGATAGGAGGGAGAATTTCCATGAACAAGATCACGCTTGGCAAGACGAATCTTGTCATCGAGAAAAACGGATTTGGCTGCCTGCCGATCCAGCGCATCAGAGAGCAGGATGCGGTCGACCTGCTGCACAAGGCGTATGACGGTGGCATCAACTTTTTCGACACGGCGCGCGCGTATTCCGACAGCGAGCAGAAGGTCGGCGCGGCGTTCTCGTCGATGCGCGACAAGATCGTGCTGGCGACGAAGACCGGCGCGCAGACGGCGGAGGGCTTCTGGAAGGATCTGGAGACCAGTCTCCGCACGCTGAAAACCGACTACATCGACATCTATCAGTTCCACAATCCCGCCTTCTGCCCGAAGCCGGGTGGAGAAGACGGCCTGTACGACGCGGCGCTCGAGGCGAAAAAGCAGGGCAAAATTCGCCACATTTCGATCACGAACCACCGCCTTGCCGTGGCGCACGAGGCCATCGACTCGGGCCTCTACGAGACCTTGCAGTTTCCGTTCAGCTACCTCGCGGGCGAGCAGGAGATGGAGCTCGTCAGAAAGTGCCGCGAAACAAACATGGGCTTTATCGCCATGAAGGGCATGGCAGGCGGCCTGATCCGCGACGGCTTCACGGCGGCGGCGTGGATGGCGCAGCAGGATGGCGTCGTGCCCATCTGGGGCGTGCAGCGCGAGAGCGAGCTTGATCAGTTTTTGCAGTGTATCCGCGAGGGCGTTGAGCTGACGGATGAGCGCAAAGCGACTATCGAGCGTGACCGCAAGGAGCTATGCGGCGAATTCTGCCGCGGCTGCGGCTACTGCATGCCGTGCCCCGTGGGCATCGAGATCAACCAGTGTGCGCGCATGTCGCTCATGCTGCGCCGCGCCCCTGCAGCGGCGTGGCTCACCGAGGAATGGCAGCAGAAGATGCACCAGATCGAAAACTGCCGCCACTGCGGCCACTGCATGTCGAAGTGCCCCTACGGCCTGAACACGCCCGAGCTTTTGCAGGCAAACTACAAGGACTACTGGGAAGTGCTCGCGGCCAGCAAGGCGGAGAAATGAAGCTGGATTTTTCACAAAAATACGCCGTCCGGCCGCTGACGGCGGGGGATGTAGACAAGATTTTAGCGCTCTGCGCGGAGAACGAGCAGTTCTACCGCTACCATCCGCCGCTTGCGACGAGGGAGAGCGTTTTGGAGGACATGACGGCGCTGCCGCCGGGGAAATGCGCGGCGGACAAGCATTATCTCGGTTTTTTCGACAGAGAAACGCTCGTCGCCGTGCTGGACCTGATCGAGCGTTACCCGCAAGATGACACCGCCTACATCGGCTTCTTTATGACGAAAAAGGAGCGGCAGGGCCGCGGCCTTGGCACGGCGCTGATCGGCGAGCTGTTGGACGAGCTGCGGCGGGAGAAATTCTGCAAGGTGCGCCTTGCGGTCGACAGGGGCAATCCGCAGAGTAAAGCGTTCTGGGAAAAGAACGGCTTTGCGCTGACGGGTGAGGAATTCCCGAACGGCGATTCGGCGTATCTGCCGATGGAACGCGCGCTGTAAAACTGAAAAGAAAGCACCGCTGTGCAGAGGGTATCTGCATAGCGGTGCTTTTCATTTTTTGAGATTATTTCAATTCGTAAGTCCAATCTTCACCGTTCTGGCGGTAGAACAGCTCGCTGAGATCATCTTCTTCAAACACGCGGAGAAGGTCGAGCATGTCGGAAGATGCAAGATCGAGCGAGGGGAGACCGGCGAGCTCCGCCCACCAGACCTCGCCCCCGTCGGAAGAGCGCAGCGTTCCGGTAAACTGCTCCGCGCGATAGAGCAGCACGACATGACGCACGCCGTCTTCGCACCAGTCCTTGATCCCGCACAGGCGCGGAGAGGAGATTGTCAGACCTGTCTTCTCCTGAACCTCACGAATGACGGAATCTGTAAAGGATTCACCCTTTTCAACATGACCGCCCGGAAAAGCAACGCCTGGCCAGTTGGGATCTGTGCGGTCCTGCACCAAAACCTTGCTGCCGCGGCGGAGCACGCACATATTCATCAGTTCGACGGGCTCAGAGCGTTTCATGTACAACACGTCCTTTTGGGTTTGAAAACTTGCTTGCTATCCATGACTACTGCGCACTGTGCGGCACCTTTGCCTTGGCGCTGAGCTTGTCGGCGCGAACGGCAAAGACCTCGACTGTGCGGGCTTGCTGCTCGGTGAATTGATCTTCACGGCCCGCCATGTGGCACATGAGGGAGGTCAGCGCGACGAGCTTTTCTTCACCGTCCAAAAATTCGACATGGCCGACGCCGGTGACGGAGGCGAAGTAGTATCCGCACTGGCAGGCGACATCGTGCTCGTCGAGCGCACCGCGGCAGTCCATTTCAAAGGCGACGGTCGGATTTTTGCGCAGAATGTCGAGCTTACGGCCTTCGCGTGCGCTGTGGCAGAAGAACGAGAACGCACCGCCTTCACAGGCATAGCCGAAATTCAGCGGCAGAAGATACGGCTCTCCATCGTCTACCATGGCAAGATGGATCACTTTACAATCGTTGATAATGGAGAGAATTTCGCCCAGATCGGTGATCTCGCGGTCGCTTCTTCGCATGAGAAATCCTCCTTTGATCGTTTTCCTCATTTTACAGGGCGGAAGCGCAGGTGTCAAGGAGGCGCGGCAAAGAAAAATCAGAATACCGGCGGTCTTCGACAAAAAAACGGCAGGAGGACAGGCTATACTTTGAGAAACGAAAGGGAAAACGCTTGAAGGAAACGGAGGGAGAGCAATGGAGGTCATTTCATCGGGCGAAGGGCGTGAACTGACGCTCACGCTGCGCGGGGAGCTCGACCATCACGCGGCGAAGGAGGCGATGCGGAAGCTCGAATGGGAGCTGGATGCGGCGCTGCCGAGCAAACTGACACTGGATTTTTCGGGTGTGAGCTTTATGGATTCGTCTGGCATCGCCGTCGTGATGCGCGCGCTCAAGCGTATGCGCGCCATGGGCGGCAGCGCTGCGATCAAAAACGTTCCGCCGCAGGCGAAAAAAGTGTTTACCGCCGCGGGAATTTTCCGCATCGTACCGCTTGAGGAGGGGGAAAAGAGCGATGAAAGTAAAACCGAATAACTACATAGCCATTGAATTTCCGAGCCGCAGCGTCAACGAAGGGCTGGCGCGCGCCGCGGTCGCGGCGTTTGCCGCGCAGCTCGACCCGACGCTCGACGAGCTCGGTGACATCAAGACCGCCGTGAGCGAGGCGGTGACGAACGCCATCGTCCATGCCTATCCGCAGGAGATCGGCAAGATCGCGCTGCGCGCATGCATCTTCGACGGAAATCTCCTTGAGATCACCGTGCGCGACTGGGGGTGCGGCATTGCGGACGTCGAAAAAGCGCGAGAGCCGCTCTACACGACTGGCGGTGAAGAGCGCAGCGGCATGGGCTTTACGATCATGGAGAGCTTTATGGATTCGCTCGCTGTGCGCTCGAAAAACGGCAAGGGCACGGTCGTGACGATGAAGCGCAGGATCGCGCTGCGCACGGCGCGCCGATGAACGCCGCGCCGGAATTGCTCAAGGCGGCGGCACAGGGCGACGAGCAGGCCTGCGAGCAAATGCTGCGCGAGAACAGCGGCCTCATCTGGAGCATCGTGCGGCGCTATTACGGCCGCGGCGTGGAGCCGGACGACCTCTATCAGCTCGGATGCCTTGGATTCATCAAAGCAATAAAGGGATTTGACTTTGCATTCGGCACGCAGTTTTCAACCTACGCTGTGCCGAAGATCGCGGGCGAAATTCGACGCTTTCTGCGCGATGACGGCGCAATCAAGGTGAGCCGCAGCATGCGTGAGCAGGCGGCGACGATCTTCGCCGCGCGCGAAAAGCTCAAAAATACACTCGGGCGCGAACCAGCGCTCTCCGAGCTTTCGGAGGAGACGGGATTCAATGCCGAGGAGATCGCGCAGTGTGAGCTGGCGGTCGCTGCGCCGGACAGCTTGCAGCGCGAAACGGGCGACGGCCTGACGCTCGAGGGGATGCTCGGCGGCGAATCGCCAGAGGACGGGCTCATTGAGCGCATCGCGCTGCGCGAAGCCATCGACGAGCTCCCCGAGCGCGAGAAAATGACGATCCTGCTGCGCTTTTTCAAGGGGCTGACGCAGGAGCAGGCGGCGCGCCTTCTGGGCGTGTCGCAGGTGCAGGTATCGCGGCTGGAGCGCCGGGCGCTGGAGAAGCTGAGGGCGTCTCTTTCGGACGAGCTTTGAAGTAGCTTTCGTCCTGAAACTCCGTCATCATGCCCCAGTAGCGCTTGGGCATGTGCGTCATGCGAAGCTTTTCATTTTTGCGCGCCTCGATGGCGACGGTGTCGTAAAAGCGGCGCCAGAGGCGGCGATAGCCCGCCTCGACTTCGTCCGGCTGCGCCATTTCAAAGTGATTGAGCGGCACGATGCGCGACACGCCGCCGCTATAGAGCAGCGCCTCGCGGTGCGTGCGGTCGTAGAGGAAAAACGTCTCGTTGTGATAGCGCTCGCAGAAGTGGCGGCGCAGGACAGGGAGCACACGGTTTTTCGGTTCGATTTCCGCGCCGAGTACGCCGTCAAAGTCGGAAAAGCGGGTGAAGCCGCGGAATTGCTCGACCTCGCCCGAAAGCTGCCGCACGGCCTTGAGCAGCGGCAGATAGGTGTCGTCGCTCAGGCGCGAGAGCAGCGGCGCGCCCTCGCGGTAAAATTTGACGATGAAGCGGTAAATGGCCATCTCCTTGTCGGGAAGGCAGGTGAGAAACGCGCGGCGCAGGAAGGGGCCGACTTCCGGACTTCGCTTGTAGAGGCTGCGGTAGATGCGCTGCGCGTGGGCGCGGTCCGTCGTGACCGCGCGAATTTCAAAAAGGGAGGGCTCGTCGTCCCCATCGCGCAAAATCGCGGTGGGGCGTTCTTTTTTTGTGTAGCTTTCAAACACGCAGCAGAGGAGCCCTTCAAAGCTGCCGTCGTATTGATAGATGATCTCGCGCCATGCCATAGAGGCCTCCTTAGCCGACCTGATCGAAAAGGGATAGCTGCTGTGCCTCGGCCTGTGGGAGCGCGCGGCGCTCCACGGCCATCAGGTTTTGCAAAATGCCCTCCTGCGACAGCTTGAGCGGCGAGGCATAGCGCCCGCCGCAGGTGAGAAAGTATTGCGCACGCTTCATCACGACGCCGAGCTTTTTGAGGTCCTCCGCGCGCAGCGCGCCCGAGCGGCGCGCGACCAGAATGCGCTTGGCGCTCACAACGCCGATGCCCGGCACGCGCAGCAGCGCTTCATAGTCCGCGCGGTTCACCTCGACGGGGAAGAACTCGGGATGGCGCAGCGCCCAGCAGCACTTGGGGTCAAGGGCAGGATCAAAGTCCGGCGCGTTGTCGTCGAGCAGCTCGTTTGCGCGAAAGCCGTAAAACCGCAGCAGCCAGTCGGCCTGATAGAGCCGGTGCTCGCGCAGCAGCGGCGGCTTGGTGTCGAGCGCGGGCAAAAGCGTGTTCTCGACTACCGGCACATAGGCTGAGTAGAACACGCGCTTTAACCGATAGGAATCGTAAAGCGCCTGCGTGAGATTCAGAATGTGCAGGTCGCTTTCCTTTGTCGCGCCGACGATGAGCTGTGTGCTCTGCCCCGCGGGGGCGAAACGCGGTGCGTGCTTGTATTTGACAAGCTCCTGCTTGCTCTGCTTTGCGCGGTCGCGGATCTGCGTCATCGGGCGCAGGATGGCCTGCTTTGTTTTATTGGGGGCGAGCAGCTTGAGTCCTGCTTCGCTCGGCAGCTCGATGTTCACGCTCAGGCGGTCGGCCAAAAGGCCGAGCTGTTCGACAAGCTCCGGCGACGTGCCGGGGATAGCCTTGGCGTGGATGTAGCCGTTGAAGCGGTACTCGCTGCGCAAAATCGACAGCGCGCGGATCATCAACTCCGTCGTATAGTCCGGCGAGCGCAGCACGCCGGAGGAGAGGAACAGCCCTTCGATATAATTGCGGCGGTAGAATTCGATCGTCAGCTCGGCAAGCTCTTCGGGCGTAAAGGTCGCGCGCGGTGTGTCGTTCGTGCAGCGGTTGACGCAGTATTTGCAGTTGTAGCAGCAGTCGTTCGAGAGCAGCACCTTCAAGAGCGTCACGCAGCGGCCGTCGGACGAAAACGTGTGGCAGCAGCCTGCGACGGACGTGGACGTGCAGCCGATCTTGCCCTCCTGATAGCCGCGCTTGGCCCCGCTCGAAGTGCAGGCGGCGTCGTACTTTGCCGCGTCGGAAAGGATCGTGAGCTTGTCGAGAAGGTTCATGTTCTCAGCGGGCGGATCTCGCTCTGCGGCGCTTGGGCTGGTCGAGCAGGAGCAGCGTGTTCATCACCTTGGTGGTGACGACGCTGACGCCGATGAAAACGAAAATAAATGTGGAAGCAGCCATGGAAAATTCCTCCTGACAAATAGAATCTTTGTTCGAGTATGATTATAAATCGAACAAACGTTCTTGTCAACAAAAAATCGAACAAAAAGCCGATTTTTGTCGAACGGAGTTGACCGGAGCACGAAAAAAGGGTAAGATGTGGAAAGATCAGGAAAGGTGAAAACAATATGAGCGATTTTATCGCCCGCTATGCCGCTGCGAGAAAAGCGGCCATTGCGCGGGATTTTGCAAAACTCAACCCTGAACAGCGCCGCGGCGTGCTGACGACCGAGGGCGCGCTGCTGCTGCTCGCGGGCGCGGGCAGCGGCAAGACGACGGTTCTCATCAACCGCGTCGCAAATCTTTTGACCTACGGGCGGGGGAGCGACAGCGCGGATGTGCCGGCGTGGGCGACGGAGGACGACCTTGCATTTTTGGAGAGCTATCCCGAGCATCCGACGAGCGACGAGCGCAGCCGCATGGTGCACCTCTGCACGCTTGAACCCGCCGCGCCGTGGTCGGTGCTGGCGGTGACATTCACGAACAAGGCGGCAAACGAGCTGAGAGAGAGACTCTCCGCCTTCGGTATCCAGGGCGCGGAGAGTGTTTGGGCGATGACGTTCCACTCCGCCTGCGTGCGCATCCTGCGCCGCGATATCGACCGCCTCGGCTTTTCGCGCGACTTTACGATCTACGACACGGATGACTCCAAGCGCGTCATCAAGGACATTTTGAAAGAGCTGAACATCGACGAGAAGAAGCTCACGCCGCGCGAGGTGCTTTCGGCCATCTCGAACGCAAAGGACGCGATGGAGTCGCATCAGGACTACTCCCGCCGCTGGAAGGACAGCGGCGACTGGCGCAAAGAGGCAATCGCCAAGATCTATACGCGCTACGTGCACCGTCTGGCCGAGGCGAACGCGCTCGACTTTGACGACATCATCCTCCACGCGGTCACGCTGCTGCAGCAGGAGGGCGAGGTGCGCGACTACTACCGCCGCAAGTTCCGCTATGTGCTCATCGACGAGTATCAGGACACGAACCGGCTGCAATACCTTTTGATGAAGCAGCTCGTGGGGGAGAAGGGAAACATCTGCGTCGTCGGCGACGATGACCAGAGCATCTATAAGTTCCGCGGTGCGGATATCACAAACATCCTGAATTTTGAAAAGGAGTACAAGGGCTGCCGCACGATCCGCTTGGAGCAGAACTACCGCTCGACGCAGAACATCCTCGACGCGGCGAATGCGGTCATTAAGAATAACACGGGACGCAAGGGCAAGACCCTCTGGACCGATGCGGGTGCGGGCGATAGGGTGCTCATCAAGACCGTCTTCAACGAGCAGGACGAGGCGAACTTTGTCGTCAGCAGCATTATGATGGACTACAACCGCGGGCGGAACTGGAAGGAAAATGCCATTTTGTACCGCATGAACGCACAGTCGAACGCGCTCGAATACGCGTTCAAGCGCAACGGCGTGCCGTATCAGGTCGTCGGCGGGACAAAGTTCTTTGAACGCGCGGAGGTCAAGGACATGCTCGCGTACCTCGCGGTCATCAACAACCCGAGCGATGACTTGAGACTTCGCCGCATTATCAACAATCCGCCGCGCGGTATCGGCAATACGACGATCGAGCGCGTGCAGGATCTCGCAAGCGAGCAGGGCGTGCCGATGATGGCCGTTTTGCAGCACGCAGGGGAGTACGCCGTGCTCAAGAGCGCGGCGGGCAAGCTCGAGCGCTTCGCCCAGCTCATCGCCGCGCTGCGCGAGATGGCGGACACGATGGAGCTCGCGGAGTTCTATGACGCGGTCTGCGAGCAGACGAGCTATGTACGCACGCTGCAGGAAAAGGGCGACGTGGAGAGCCGTGGGCGGCTTGAAAACGTGCAGGAGCTCAAGTCGAACATCGTTTCGTTCCTCGAAAACGATCCGGAGGATGCGACGCTCTCGGGCTTTTTGAACGAGATCGCACTCTACACCGACCTCGACAGCGCGACGAGCGACAACTGCGTGACGATGATGACGATGCACAGCGCAAAGGGTCTTGAGTTCCCGTGTGTGTATGTCGTCGGCGTGGAGGAGGGCATCTTCCCCGGCGAGCGCGTGCGCTACAACGATGAAGAGGTCGAAGAGGAGCGCAGACTGTGCTATGTCGCGATGACGCGTGCAAAGGAGCGCTTGACGATGACCTGCACGCGCCAGCGCATGCTGTTTGGCCGCACGAGCGTCAGTGAACCCTCGCGTTTTTTGGAGGAGGTCCCGTCGGAGAATGCCGACTGGGTCGGCCGTCAGGCGCAGGGCGCGTCCGGCTTTGGCGACACGAGCTTTGACGAGGGAAGCTCGTATTCTACGCGCGGCTATGGCAGCTACGGTCAGGGCGCGGCGCGCTACGACAGCGTCATGCAGCGCAGACCAAAATCGCAGGCGTCGCAAAAACTCGCGGCGCAGAAGCCCGCCGCCTCCGCGCCGCTGCTTCAGCTTTCCTCCGGCGACCAGATCCACCACAAGACGTTCGGTGACGGACTGGTCATCTCCGTCACCCCTATGGGCGGCGATGCGCTGCTTGAGGTGGCGTTTGATACCGTTGGCACCAAAAAGTTGATGCTGAAAACGGCGGGGGTACATATTACTAAGTTGTGATTGCCCCACACCGTGTGGGGATGCGGATAAGGGGGCCATTCTCTCACGTGAGAGAATGGCCCCCTT
>ERZ773155.1960-NODE-1960-length-16514-cov-11.208518_pt1 | contig 16514 bp, 19 predicted proteins | sample MGYA00511262_ERZ773155 | MGnify/ENA primary metagenome ERZ773155 (study PRJEB29015, sample SAMEA2737828) | human gut metagenome | biome: human gut; feature: human-associated habitat; material: faeces | place: China | collected 2012 ... | reverse complement strand
TATATTCCCACATACGAAAAGGAGAGGCTCAACTCGGAGCCTCTCCTTTTTCCTTGATGGATTCTATTCTACGCAATTCCCTTATTGACCGGCGCCATCAGCACCTTGCCGGTGCCGCGGTAGACGTTGACCAGGCCCTCGCCCGAGGCCGCCGAACCGATCAGGCTCTTGCCCGAGCGCTCCACGGTAAAGTCCAGCGTGCCGCTCCAGGCAATCGCCATGTTGCCGTCCACCTTGAGCACATCGTCCTTGAGAGTGACCTCAATCAGCTCCTCCTTGGGCGACAGCGATTCCAGGCAGAGGATGCCGCTGCCGTTGATGCCAAGGTTGAACAGGCCCTCTCCACCAGCCACCGCCGAGGAGATGTTGGCGCGCATCACCGCTTTGTGCTTGAGTCTGGAGTCACAGGCAAGGAACAGGCCGTCATCGAGGACGATGCTGTTGCCCCACTCGTCCAGATCGATCAGCAGGATGTGCTTATAGGTCGGCTCCAGCACCAGAATGCCGTCACCGGTATATTCCGGCTTGATGGCCGACTCGCCGCTGACCTGGCCGCGCAGCGCCTTGCCAAAAAAGTCCCCCACGCCCTTGACGCCGGTGGTGGCGTTGACGTTGCCCACTGTCCACTGCATCGCTCCGGCCTGCAGGGTAATCTGCGCCTTGCTCAAATCGCAGATGACCTGGCGCTTGCGCACGTTCATCTCGTTGCAGAAATAAGCGGTCTGCGCGCTGCCCGGGGTGACGCTCAGGTCGCGCTGGTACTCGATAACGGTGAATGGCCCCTTGCTGTCCAGTGTCCTGACGTCGTCATTGTCGGTAAAGTTTTTGATCTGGAACATAAATTTGCCCCTCCTTTAAAACATCTCGAATCCGCGGTTTTATCTCCGCTTCTCCTTCATTATAGCAACTGCCGGGACACTTGACAAGGATGATTTTTGTAAAAAGGAAAAAGCCAGAAACCCCGTTGCAGGGATTTCTGGCTTTGGAGCGGGTTACGAGACTCGAACTCGCCACATCCACCTTGGGAAGGTGGCGCTCTACCGGATGAGCTAAACCCGCATTTTAAAAATACGACTGCCTCAAAAAGCATCTGGAGCGGGTTACGAGGTTCGAACTCGCTACCTCCACCTTGGCAAGGTGGCGCTCTACCAAATGAGCTAAACCCGCACAACACCGTATTTTTAAAATGAAAAGAAGATTTAAAAAATCCACCCAAAATTGGATGGATCCTTTGGAGCGGGTTACGAGGTTCGAACTCGCTACCTCCACCTTGGCAAGGTGGCGCTCTACCAAATGAGCTAAACCCGCATGTGGTGCCTTCGGTCGGAATCGAACCAACGACACGAGGATTTTCAGTCCTCTGCTCTACCAACTGAGCTACAAAGGCATTTGTTCTGCCCAGCAAGAAAAGAGTGGACAAGAAAAAGAAAAGTGGCGACCTGGATGGGGTTCGAACCCACGACCTCTAGCGTGACAGGCTAGCGTTCTAACCAACTGAACTACCAGGCCATATTGGTGGGAGTTACAGGGCTCGAACCTGTGACCCTCTGCTTGTAAGGCAGATGCTCTCCCAGCTGAGCTAAACTCCCATGTAGTTTGTTGCCGTTCGTGACAACGTAGATTATTATACTACGCACTTTCTGAAATGTCAATAGCTTTTTTCCGTTTTTTTGAAAAAATATTTTTGGCAGAAATCTTCTCGCATATACACCCGCCGGCGGCCCACAATAAAAACAGCGGACAGCGCCAAAAACAGCGCCAAAAAGAGCCGCTGCCGGCTGCTCTTATCCGCCCAACCTTTTTGGGGAAAGGAGCCTTTTTTATGTCGAAACACCGCTCCGGCCACTACCGCCACCAACCAGTAAACGACTGCAGACCCAATACAAGCTCTGTTCGGGCCTCGCTGCCCAACGGACACGCCTCCATCTTTCCGCGCATCGATCCGACCACCGGCATCCACCCGATGTATGCCAGCCGCACCAATCCACATGCGACGCAGCCCGGTGTGCCGGTCAACAAAGCGCACCTGCCCATCCGCAACTTCGAGCAGCTGCTCGATCAGCGGGATCTGAACTCCATCCAATTATAGCAAGCTGAGAAAAGACGCCCAGACATTTTGTTTGGGCGTCTTTTCCTATTCGGCATAAAACAGCTCCTTCAGCCCGGCCAGCGTCGCCTCTCCGATGCCCTCGATCTCCAGCAGCTCATCCATATCGGAAATGCCGCCACGCGCTGCAATGAAGTCCAGGATGTCCTGTGCGCGCTTCTCTCCAATCCGGTCCGCCTCCATCAGATCCTCGGCGGTGGCCTGATTGATATTCATCGGGAAGGAACTCTGTTCCTCTCCATAGGGAACCAGCACACCCTCTCCCTGCTGGACCTCCTCCCCTTGCAGGACCTGCTGCACCTGCTGGACACGGGTGACCGTCAGCGGATACCGCGCCTTCGGCGAAAGCGCCAGCTCAAACAGCAGCAGCCCTGCTACCGAAAGCACTGCCAGCAGCGCCATGGCGTACACCACCTTGTCCTCCTTCATGCTTCCTCCCCCTCTCCATCATTTTCCTAAATTTTATTATAAAATATATTTTCCCCCTCGTCCAGCTCCAATTGATTCTTCCTATCAAAAATTCTAAATTCTATTATCACAAAATAACGCATACGATGTGTTATCTCCCTCTGTTTGAGTGCCTGCAACGAATGCGAAAAGAGCTTTTTTCATAAAAATGATGGTATAATTTTATGAAAAAAGTTATGAAAAACCGTCAATCTGTCATTTTTTCGCATAATTTTACCCCTATTTTTTTTCGATAAACTTATTGACAATGTACAATGATTTCGATTATGATATAGTGGAAGAAGATTTTATTTCTTCTGGCGGCTAGCAAAATATAACATAATATAACAATTGCTGGCTGTTCCCGGAAAAAATGACCGTGACGAGGGGGTTTTATTGTTATTTTTTCCACAATCCACACGCAGAAGGCAGCTTGTTTTCTGACAAGCTGTTTTTGCAGGTCTATAAGAAAAGGGTGGTGACAAAACTTGTTAGATGTACTCAGCAAAGTCAAGCAGGCTGAGGACGCTGCCCAGCAGCTTCTCAGCGATGCCCAGCAAAAGGCCGTCGCCATACGCGCCGACGCCCAGCGCCAGGGCAAGACAATCCTTGACAATGCCAAAGCCGACGCTGCCAAGCTCTCGGAGGAAACAGTTTCCCGCGCGCAACAGGATGCGCAGGTCTGGCTGGAAAATTCCCGTGCCTCGTGTGAAAACGAGTGCAAGGCGATGGCCGAAAGGTCCCGGGAGAAGCTAACAGCGGCGGCAAACCTCATTGCGGAGAGGATTGTGAACACGTTATGATTTTAAAAATGCAGAAACTGACGCTCATCGGGTTTCTTGCAGATAAGGAAGCTCTTCTGAAGGACCTGATGAGAAAGAAATGCGTCCAGATCGAAGGCCCGGAAAACATCCAGGACTATGAAAGCATCAGCGCCATCACCGTTCCGGGTGTTGCCCAGACCTACGAGCTGGAGCAGGAGCAGACCAAATTTACCTCTGCAATCCGCGAGCTTTCCCCTTATGAGGAAAAAGGCGGGCTGTTTGCCAAAAAGGAGCGGGCTGATTTTTCCGCCATGTTTGACAAGAGCCTGTACCAGGAGGCCTGCCAGCTGCGCGACGGTGTCAACGAGATTGTCAAGCAGATTGCCGATCACAAAAACGCCGTCTCCCGCATGCAGCTGCAGATCACCGCGCTGGAACCCTGGACGGGGCTGGATCTGGATCTCTCGCTTGGCCGGACGCAGTCCTGCGAGCTTTTGTATCTGACCGCCTCCGCCGATGTGGATCTGGAACAGCTGCAGAGCCAGCTGGAGGCAGCCACTCCCCTGTGCTATCTGCACAAGGTCAGCAGCACCGCGGAGCTTTCCTGCCTGCTTATCATCTATCATCAAAGCGCGCGGGAAGAGGTTTTGGGCGTGCTTCGCGGCTTTAACACCAGCCGTCCGGATTTTTCCTCCCTTTCCGGCAACCCCGCGGAAAATATCTCCGCGCTCAAAGGACAGGTGGAGGCCGGCGGCAAGGAGATCGACCGCCTGACCGAACAGCTCAAGGTGATGGCCAAAAACGCCAACCTGCTCAAGACCGGTTCGGACATGGTCGCAATGCAGATCGACGACCAGAACGTTCGTCAGAACATCTTCCAGACCCAGAGCGTCTTTGCTCTGACCGGATGGATCACTGCCGACGACGCCGGCAAGGTCAAAAAGCTGCTGGACCGCTACACCTGCTACTATACCCTGGCAGATCCGCAGGAGGGTGACAACCCGCCGGTCAAGCTTAAAAACAACAATTTCGTGCGGCCATACGAGATCATCACCGAGATGTACTCGCTGCCTTCCCCAACCGGCATCGACCCGACCGCCGCTCTGACCCCGTTCTTCATCCTGTTCTTTGGCATGATGCTGGCTGACGCGGGTTACGGACTTCTGGTGCTGATACTGTGCATCGTGGGGCTCAAGGTATTGAAGCCGGACGAGGGATTTTTAAAGAACGCCCTGCAGATCGGCGTTTCATGCGGCATCTCCACCATCTTCTGGGGCGCCATGTTCGGCGGCTATTTCGGCAACCTGGTCACTCAGGTGGCGGAAAGCTGGTTCGGCATGACCGTAACCGTCCCGTCGGTGTTCGACCCGCTCAATGACCCAATGTCCGTTATGATTCTTTCCTTCATTCTGGGCGGCATCCACCTGTTCGTCGGTATGGGCATCAAGATTTACATGCTGGCGCGTGAAGGTCACCTGATGGACGGCCTGATGGACGTTGGTCTGTGGTATCTGGTCCTGATCGGCCTGCCGCTGATGCTGCTGCCCGCCTTCTTCAATGTTGGCATGGTGCTGGCCATTGTCGGCGCTGTCGGCCTGGTCCTGACCCAGGGACGCCACGAAAAGAACATCCTGATGAAGCCAATCAAGGGCGTCATGAGCCTTTACGACATCACATCCTACCTTTCGGACGTGCTGTCCTACTCGCGTATCCTCGCGCTGGGACTTGCCGGCGGCGTTATCGCCAACGTCTTTAACCTGCTGGGCACCATGCCGGGCTTCAACCTGATCGGCATCATCGTCTTTGTTTTGATCTTTGTCATCGGCACCGCTTTCAACGTGGCCATCAGCGGCCTTGGTGCCTATGTACACACTGCCCGTCTGCAGTATGTAGAGTTCTTCGGAAAATTCTATGAAGCCGGCGGCAGACCTTTTAAGCCGTTCCAACCAAACACCAAATACACTCTCATTTCTGACAAGGAGGACTTTTAGTCATGGAAGCAACAACTTTTGCTCAATTCTTTTTCAACGGTAACTTTTTAGCAGTTCTGGGCGCTGCCCTCGCAGTAGGTCTTGGCGGTATCGGTTCCGCAAAGGGTGTCGGCATCGCCGGTGAGGCCGCTGCCGGACTGATTGCGGAAGATCCTGACAAATTCGGTCAGACCCTGATCCTGCAGGCTCTGCCGGGCACACAGGGCATCTACGGCTTCTTGGTCGGCATCATGGTTATGCTCAACTGCGGTTTCCTGGGCGGCACCGCTGCGCTCACCACCTCTCAGGGCCTGTATGTGCTCGCTTCCTGCCTGCCCTGCGCTCTGACCGGTCTGCTTTCCGGTATCCATCAGGGCCGTGTTTCCGCCGCCGGCATCAATGTCGTTGCCAAAAAGCCAAACGAAGTTTCCAAAGCAATGATCTACGCCGCGATGGTTGAGACCTACGCGATCCTTGGCCTTCTGACCTCCATCCTGCTGGTCATCAACGTCGGCAACATCGCTTAATCCCCAACCGCACCTGAACCCACAAAATAAAAAAATCGAGGTGAAACCGGTTGAACAATATCGAAAGCATTATCAAAAGGATTGCCGACGACGCACAGGCGCAGGCGCAGCAGAAGATCGACGAGGCGCAGGCCGAGGCCAAGCAGATTCTGGCCGACTATGAACAGCAGGCCAAAACGCTCAGCCAGCAGACCCAGGAGCGCGCGCAGAAGGAAGCTGCCGTCATCGCCGAGCGCGTTGAGTCGCAGTCGGGTTTAATCCGCCGCAACATGATGCTGCAGTATAAGCGTCAGGCCATCGAGCAAGCCTTCCAGAAGGCACTGGAGGTGCTGTGCGCGCAGGAAAATGACAAGCAGGTTGAGCTGCTCTCCTCTGCCGCCGCAAAATATATCACCTCCGACGCCCAGGTTCTCCTCAACGAGAAGGACTCCGCCGCCTTCGGTCAGTCCCTGATCGACGCCATCAGCGAAAAGCTGAAGGCACAGAACAAGCCTTACGCCATCTCCCTCTCCCCAAAGCCTGCCTCCATCCAGGGCGGCATGATCCTGGCCGAGGGAAATATCGAGACCAACCTTTCCTATGAGATCCTCATCAAGAACATGCGCGACGAGCTGGAAGCTGAGGTTGCCAAGGTTCTGACCGAGTAATGACATCTGATTTCATAAGGGAGGTGCATGGTTTGAAAAAGACAAAGGATACACAGTATCTGTATCTGTCCGCCAACATCCGCGCGCAGGAAAACCGGATGGTCGGCACCCAGGCACTGCACAAGATGATCTCTGCTGCAACCCCTGAGGAGGCCTACAAGACCGTCACCGACGCGGGCATTGGTGTGGACGTAAACTACCAAGATTTCGAATCTGCGCTGACCCAGGAGCTTGTCTCCACCTATGAGCGGCTGGAAAAGGCTGCTCCCGACCCGGAGATGTTCAAAATCTTCCGCTACAAGTATGACGGGCACAACCTCAAGACCATCATCAAGGCGCAGTCCTGCGGCAATTCCACCGAAGGACTGCTCAGCCCTCTGGGCACTGTCGACGAAAAGACGCTGCTGCAGGAGCTGCGCGATGGCGATTTTGGGGAGCTGGAGCCAAGAATTGCCCAGGCTGCCCTGCAGGCAAGGGAGACGCTTGCCAAGACAAACGACCCGCAGATGGTGGACATCATCATCGACCGCGCCGTTTTGGAGAGCATGTCCGCCCTGGCCGGGCAGTACAAGAGCAAATTCCTGACCCGCCTGGTCAACGCAAATATCGACATCGCCAATATCCGTTCCTTCGTGCGCATCAAGCGCATCGGCAAGGATCTGCGCTTCTTGAAGGAAGTGCTGGCTGACGGCGGCAGCATCGCCGTGCCGCGCTATCTGAAGCTGTTCCCCAAGACCTTTGATGATTTCTTTGAGATGCTGGACGGCACCCCTTATGGGCCTGCCCTCTCCGGCGCCTATGACGCCATCAAAAACCACGGAACGCTCTCCGAGTTCGAGAAGCTGTGCGACAACTTCATGGTCGAGGTGCTCAAAGAGTCCCGCTTCATCCCGTTCGGCATTGAGCCGGTGCTCTCCTACCTGCTGGCCAAGGAAAATGAGGTGCAGGCAATCCGCATCGTCATGGCTTCCAAGATCGCAGGGGTCGACCCTGACAAAATCACAGAAAGGCTGAGGGAAACATATGCGTAAAAAGATTGCAGTTGTCGGCGACAAAGGCAGCGTCCTCGGCTTTAAAGCGGTCGGCTTCGAGGTCTTTATGACCTCCAACCAGCAGGAGACCCGCGACACCATGCAGCAGCTGTGCAGGGGTGATTATGGCATCATCTTCATCACCGAGCAGGCCTACGCGCAGGTGCCGGAGATCATCGACGCGTACAAGGAGCAGCCCATCCCGGCAATCATCCCGATTCCCGGCAAGGACGGCAGCCTTGGCATCGGCATCCAGAATGTCAAGAAAAACGTCGAGCGAGCTGTGGGCGCAGATATTCTGTTTAACGAAGACTAAGTTTTCAATAGAGCCTTTCCCCGCAACACCATCCGGGAAAAGGCAGGGCTGTTTTTGTTCCGCGGCAGCTATCCCGCTGCGGAAAACTGATTTTAAAGTAGGTGAAAATATTGAGCCAAGGCAAAATTGTAAAGGTTGCCGGTCCGCTGATCGTTGCCGAAAACATGCGTGACGCCAATATGTCCGACGTTGTGCGCGTAGGCAAACAGAGGCTCATCGGTGAAATCATCGAAATGAGAGAGGACAAGGCATCCATTCAGGTATACGAGGAGACCGCAGGCATCGGTCCTGGCGACATGGTCGAGTCCACCGGCGCTCCTCTGTCCGTCGAGCTGGCTCCCGGCGTGCTGACCAGCATCTTCGACGGCATCCAGCGTCCGCTGACCAAGATCAGAGAAATTGCCGGAAGCAATATCACCAGAGGCATCGAAGTGACCTCTCTGGACCACGAAAAGAAATGGGACTTTGTCCCGACCGCCAAGGTCGGCGACCAGGTTGTGATGGGCGACGTGCTGGGCACCGTTCAGGAGACCGCGGTTGTCACCCACAAGATCATGGTGCCCAAGGGCGCCGAGGGTGAGATCGTCGAGCTCTATTCCGGCAGCTACAACATCACCGAGACCATAGCCAAGATCAAGGATAAAGACGGCAACATCCACGACGTCTGCATGCTGCAGAGATGGCCTGTCCGTGTACAGCGCCCCTACAAGCAGAAGCTGTCGCCTGACTTCCCGATGATCACCGGACAGCGCGTCATCGACACCCTGTTCCCAATCGCCAAGGGCGGTACCGCCGCTGTTCCGGGTCCGTTCGGTTCCGGTAAGACGGTTGTACAGCACCAGCTGGCCAAGTGGTCGGACGTTGACATCGTCGTCTACATCGGCTGCGGCGAGCGCGGCAACGAGATGACCGACGTTCTCAACGAGTTCCCGGAACTGAAGGACCCAAAAACCGGCGAGTCGCTGATGTACCGCACCGTTCTGATCGCCAACACCTCCGACATGCCGGTTGCCGCCCGTGAGGCTTCCATCTACACCGGCATCACCATCGCCGAGTACTACCGCGACATGGGCTACTCGGTCGCCATCATGGCCGACTCCACCTCCCGTTGGGCTGAGGCGCTGCGCGAGATGTCCGGCCGTCTGGAGGAGATGCCAGGTGAGGAAGGTTACCCGGCTTACCTGACCTCCCGTCTGGCGCAGTTCTATGAGCGCGCCGGCCGCGTCATCTGCAACGGCACCGAGGATCGCGAAGGTTCCCTGACCGCTATCGGCGCGGTATCCCCTGCCGGCGGCGACCTTTCCGACCCGGTTGTTCAGGCCACCCAGCGTATCGTCAAGGTTTTCTGGGGCCTGGATTCCTCCCTTGCCTACAAACGTCACTTCCCAGCCATCAACTGGCTGACCTCCTACTCGCTGTATCTGGACCAGATCGGTGAGTGGATGGATAAAAATATCTCCGAAGAATGGTCCGGCCTCCACCACGACGCCATGCTGCTGCTGCAGCAGGAAGCGGAGCTGGAGGAAATCGTCAAGCTGGTCGGTTACGACTCGCTGTCTGCGCCTGACCGCCTGACCCTCGAGAGCGCGCGCAGCGTCCGTGAGGACTACCTGCAGCAGAACGCGTTCGATGATGTCGATACCTACACCTCCAACAAGAAGCAGTTCATGATGCTCAAGATGATCATGGACTTCTCCAGGGAGTGCAGAAACGCGCTGGCAAGCGGCGTCAAGGTAGAGAAGCTGTTTGCTCTGCCGGTATCGGAGAAGATTGCCCGCGCCAAATATGTTCCGGAAGACAAGTTTGAAAGCTACTTTAAGGACACCATGGCCGAGATTGAATCTTCTGTTTCGAAAGTAATGTCTGAGGAGGTATCTGCATAATGTTAAAGGAATACCGCACCATAAGGGAAATCGCAGGTCCTCTGATGGTCGTTTCCGGCGTCGAAGGCGTCACCTATGACGAGCTGGGCGAAATCGAGCTGCCCAGCGGCGAGACCCGCCGCTGCAAGGTGCTGGAGGTAGACGGAGACAACGCCGTCGTCCAGCTGTTCGAAAGCTCTGCCGGCATCAACCTGCGCGACAGTAAGGTTCGTTTCCTGGGCCACGGCCTGCAGCTGGCGGTTTCGGAGGATATGCTGGGACGCATCTTCTCCGGCATGGGCCGCCCGATCGACGGCGGACCGGAAATCATCCCGGACCAGCGCGTCGACGTCAACGGCGTGCCGATGAACCCGGCTGCCCGCGTCTATCCAAACGAGTTTATCCAGACCGGCATCTCGGCCATCGACGGACTGAACACCCTGGTCCGCGGCCAGAAGCTGCCAATCTTTTCCGGTTCCGGTCTGCCGCACGCCAAACTGGCCGCGCAGATCGCCCGTCAGGCAAAGGTTCTCAACGCCAACGATAAATTCGCCGTTGTCTTTGCCGCAATCGGTATCACCTTTGAGGAAGCGGACTTCTTCATCAAGGACTTCACCAAGACCGGCGCGATTGACCGTGCCGTCATGTTCATGAACCTGGCAAACGACCCGGCTATCGAGCGTATCTCCACCCCGAAGATGGCGCTGACCGCCGCCGAGTACCTGGCGTTCGAGAAGGACATGCACGTTCTGGTCATCCTGACCGACATCACCAACTACGCCGAGGCGCTGCGTGAAATTTCCGCTGCGCGCAAGGAGGTTCCGGGACGCCGCGGCTATCCGGGCTACCTGTACACCGACCTTGCCACCATGTATGAGCGCGCCGGCAGAAAGATGGGCTCCAACGGTTCGATCACCATGATTCCGATCCTGTCGATGCCGGAGGACGACAAGACCCACCCGATCCCTGACCTGACCGGATACATCACCGAGGGCCAGATCATCCTGTCCCGCGATCTGTACCGCAAGAATATCGCTCCTCCGATCGACGTACTGCCTTCCCTGTCCCGTCTGAAGGACAAGGGTATCGGCGTCGGCAAGACCCGTGAGGACCACTCCGGAACCCTCAACCAGCTGTTTGCCGCCTACTCCCGTGGTAAGGATGCCAAGGAGCTGATGAGCATTCTGGGTGAGGCCGCCCTTTCCGAGACCGACCTGCTGTACGCCAAGTTTGCGGATGAGTTTGAAAAGCGCTATGTCTCCCAGGGTTACTACACCAACCGCTCCATCGAGGAAACGCTGGACATCGGCTGGGAGCTGCTTTCCATCCTGCCGACCACCGAGCTCAAACGTATCAAGACTGAGATGATTGAGAAGTACCTTCCGAAAAAAGACAGCGAAAACTAGGAGGGGTGACAGATGGCATTGATTAACGTCAACCCGACCCGCATGGAGATGACCCGCCTGAAAAAGCGGCTCGCTACCTCCATCCGCGGCCACAAGCTGCTCAAGGATAAGCGCGACGACCTGATGAAGAAATTCCTCGACCTGATCCGCAAGAACAAGGAGCTGCGCGAACAGGTCGAGCAGGAAATCAGCGATATCTACGGCGGATTTGTGGTAGCCAGCGCGGTCATGAGCCCGCAGATGCTGGAGGAGGCGCTGATGCTGCCCAAGCAGAGCATCGATCTGGAGGTCGGAGAGCGCAACGTGATGAGCGTTGAGGTCCCCTCCTTCGAGTTCATCGCCTCGGAAAGCGGGGACAGCGACATCTACTCCTACGGTTTTGTCTCCACCTCCGGTGAGCTGGACGATTCGGTGGCCGCGGTCAAAAACGTGCTGCCCCACCTGCTGGAGCTGGCGCAGATTGAAAAGAGCGCCCAGATGATCGCCGAGGAGATCGAGCGCACCAGGCGCCGCGTAAACGCGCTGGAATATGTGCAGATTCCCGACCTACAGGAGACCATCAAATACATCAAGATGAAGCTGGACGAAAACGAACGTGGAAACCAGACCCGTCTGATGAAGGTCAAGGACATGATGCTCAAAGAATCGATCGAGCAAAAGCGCGAGACCACCACCAATACCTACAGCGACTAACAGTCGTTGCTGCCGCTGACAGGCTTTGCCTGTCAGCGGCTTTTTGTTTTGTCCGGCGCCTGGAAAACGGGCGCTACAACCCCTCCCTCAAGCTGGCGATGGACATTGCAAAGGTTTTCCACGTCAGCGTGGAGGAATTGTTTGAATTTGTCGACGACGAATAGACACAAAAAAAGACCGGCCTGTCCGCCCCTCAGAGCGGCTCCAAACCGGTCTTTTTGTTTTGTATAAATTTTACTCGCCGCTGCTCAAACGCAGCTCACAGCGCTCCTCCACCCGGCAGGCGGAGAAGTATCGCTCCTCCAGCGGAATCCACCGCTGCCGGAACATCTCCAGCCCCTGCGGGCCGTTGCGCCGCTCGATTCGGCGCAGCTGCTCCTGCGGATTGACCGTCAAAAAGACGTGCAGGTCGTACTGCTCCCAGAGTGTCGGGTGGCAGCTGTAGGAGCCCTCCACCACAATCAGCTTTCTCTGCCGCACCGCAACCGGCTCGGCCAGCTTCTGCTGCTTGCAGTCGTAGGGGCGGTAGGAACAGTCCTTGCCCGCCCGCAGCGGCTCCAGCACCTCGGCGAGGAACCGCTCATAGTCGACGTTGCCGCCCGGCTGCTCCAGCCGCTCGCGGGTGCGCTGCTCGGGCCGCAGAAAGAAGTGGTCCATGTGCACCACGCTGCACCCTGTCCGCTGCTGCAGCAGGGCTGCCAGCGTCGTCTTGCCGGAGGCGCAGCGGCCATCCAGCGCGACAATCAGCGGCTGTCTGCTCTGTGGCAGCGCCTGCACAGCCTGCAGCACCGCAGAAACCATCTGCTCCTGATCCATCCTTCCCCTCCCCTTTCTGCTCTGTCTTTTGGCTTACGCGTGCGAAATATCGCTGCCGAAATATTTCTCGCTCAGCTCGGAAAGCTGGCCGGACTCGCTCAGCTCAGCGATGGCCTGGTTGATCGCTTCGCGCAGGGAGGCGGAATCGTCGCCCTTGCGGGTCGGGATGCAGACCAGCGAAGCCTCATCGGTCAGGGCAGCAATCTTCAGGTTGGCGTCCGGATGCTGGTTCATATAGTCGTAGTAGGTGACCTCGGCGTTGAGGGTCGCGTCCACACGGCCCGCCAGCAGCAGCTCGATGGTCTGGTTGAGGTCATCGACGCCGGTTGCGGTGGCGCCGTAGCTCTCCGCCAGGGTGGCATAGGTGCTGGCCAGGGTGTTGGCAGTCGTCTTGCCGTCCAGGTCCTCGAAGGAATTGATGTCGGTGTTGTCGCCGTTGACGATGATGGCGGTGCGGATGTAAGCGTATGGGTCGGAGAAGTCATACGCCTCGGCGCGCTCCTCAGTGACCTCGACGCCGTTGATGACCACGTCGTACCGCTCAGCGTCCAGGCCCGCAAACAGGCCGTCCCACTCGCCCTCAACAAAGACCGGCTCCACGCCCAGCTTCTCGGCAAGCAGCTTGCCCACCTCGACGTCGTAGCCGACCAGCTCGTCGTTCTCGTCGTGGAAGGTCCAGGGCGACCAGGTGCCCTCGGTGGCGATCACAATCTCGCCGGCCTGCTGGATGCGCTCCAGCTGGTCGCCGCTCGCTTCGCTGCTGGCAGAGCCACTGTCCTGCGCGCCGCAGCTGGTCAGCGCCATCATGCTGACCGCAAGAAAGGCCGCCAGCGCTTTTTTCCAAATGGTTCTTCTCATCATATCTTCTCCTCTTTTCTGTTACTCTTCAAAGGTCGTACCCGCATTCTCCCCGACCAGGCGCAGGAACTGTTTGGTCCGCTCCTCCTTCGGGTTTTGGAAGAAGCTGCGGGAATCGGCCGATTCCACAATATTTCCATTTTCCATAAAGATGACCCGCGAGGAGACGTTGCGCGCAAAGCCCATCTCGTGGGTGACCACCAGCATGGTCATCCCCTCGTTTGCCAGCTGGCGCATGACCGCCAGCACCTCACCGGTCAGCTCGGGGTCCAGCGCGGAGGTCGGCTCGTCAAAATAGATGATCTCCGGGTTGGTGGCAAGCGCCCGCGCGATGGCCACCCTCTGCTGCTGTCCGCCGGAAAGCTGGCTGGGGTAGTAGTCGTACCGGTCGGACAGCCCGACCTTGTCCAGCGCCTGCCGTCCGATCTCCTGCGCCTGCGCCTTTGGCATCCTGCGGGCGATGATCAGACCCTCGGTGACGTTCTGCAGGGCGGTCTTGTTGCGGAACAGGTTGTAGTTCTGAAAGACAAAGGCCGTCTTTTTACGCAGCCGGGCGATGTCGCGGCGAGGGATGCTGTGCATCGAAAAATCTTCCCCGTCAAAGGTCATCTGCCCCTCGTCGGCCATCTCCAAAAAGTTCATGCAGCGCAGCAGAGTGGTCTTGCCCGAGCCGCTGGGACCCAGAATCGCCACCACGTCGCCCTTGTTGACGCTTAAGGAGACGCCCTTGAGCACCTGCAGCCCGCCAAAGGATTTTTTCACATTCTTTACTTCCAACATAGCCTTAACCTCCGCGATACTCATGGGCATTCAGCCTCTTTTCCCCCACGCTCTGCAGCTTGGTCAGCACGGTGCAGAACAGCAGGTAGATCAGTCCCACCTCGATGTACAGCGCCAGCGGCTCATAGGTGCGCGCCACAATCCGCTGGGTGGCCATGAACATCTCGGTGACGGTGATGTTGGCCGCCAGCGAGGTGTCCTTAATCATCGAGATCAGCGAGTTGGACAGCGACGGGAAAGCCGTGCGCATCGCCTGCGGCAGGATGATGCGGCGCATCGTCTGCAGGTAGGTCATGCCGACGCAGCGCCCCGCCTCCATCTGTCCGGCCGGCACCGACTCGAGCGCCGCGCGGATGATCTCCGCCATGTAGGCGCCCTCGTTGATCGAAAAGACAATCACCGCCGCGGGGAACGGGTCGATCAGGATGCCGATGTTGGGCATGCCGTAAAAGACGACAAACAGCTGCACCAGCAGCGGCGTGCCGCGGATGACCCACACATAAAAGCGCGCTACCTGCCGCAGCACCCTCACATGGGCAAACTGGATCATCGCCACAATCAAGGCGATAATCAACGCAAAGAAAAACGAGATTGCCGTCAGGGGAATGGTCATCGTCAATCCCGGAAGCAGAATCTTCCCAAAAGAGTCCACTATAATCTCAAACAGCCGCTGGTCTATCATCTTTTTTCATCCACTCCTTCTCTTCCACATCAAAAAAAGCAAACCAGTAAGCGAACACTCTTTTTAAGTATAAGCCACCTCCTGCAAAATAGCAACTATTTCCAGAGAGAAACTTCCTCAAAATCCTTGTGTATATAGTATAATATATCTTGGACAAAATAGCAAATATCTACATTGAATAAAGGAACATAACTAAAACCTATACTTTCTTTTTGAGCAAAGGGTAGAAGCGTCTGAAAATTAGCTTCTGCTAACATCCGCCGCTTGACAAAAGCGCACAAAGATGGTATTCTATAGCCACAGGTTAGCAATAACTAACCAACAGGCAACAAGCTGTTTTGCTGACAGGGAGAAGATTCTCCTTTTCTTTTTGAGTCTTAGTTAGCAAAGGCTAATTAAACAAGGAGGACAACGATGTTTGCATTTGAAAAGGCGCTGGTCTACCACTGCTCCCCCACCCTGAGCGGACTGAAGCCGGCCAACCTGCTTTCTCTTTCCAAGCGCGACTATCCCCATCTGTCAGAGCTGGCGGAAGAATACTCTCTCCTTCTTTCTTCCAAGGGGATTCAGCTGGAAATTGTCTGCTCGTGCGGCCAGCGGTGGCTGCTCCTTGTTTTCCGGCCCCAGATGCTCGCTGAACAGCTGGCAGACCGGCGGGCCTTTGCGTTGCTGCGGCAGGCGGGCTATCCGGTCCTGGCAGACCGGCCGCTCGACCTGGCTGCTTTGCTCTCTCATCTGAAGAAAAGGCTCTCCCAGTCCGAGGGCTTCCCGCACGAGATCGGCCTCTTTCTGGGCTATCCGCTGGAGGACGTCATCGGCTTTTGCCGGCACAAGGGCGAGGGCTGCAAGCTGTGCGGTTACTGGAAGGTCTACGGCGACGTGGAGAGCGCAAGAAAAAGCTTTGCTCTGTTCGACCGCTGCCGCGAGCTCCTCTTTTCCCACCTGCTGTCCGGCGCTCCGCTGCAGGAGCTGGTCGGCGAGCAGCCTTTGGCCGCATAAAGATACACGATTCTTTGATTCCATCAGGAGGTTTTTCTTATGAGTAAAGTAGCTGTCATTTATTGGTCCGGAACCGGAAACACCCAGCAGATGGCCGATGCCGTCGCCGAGGGCGCAAAGGGCGCGGGCGCAGAGGTCAGCGTCTTTTCCGTCTCGGAAATCAGCGCCGACGCCGCCGCTGCCTACGACCACCTGGCGCTGGGCTGCCCGGCAATGGGCGGCGAGGTGCTGGAGGAAAGCGAGTTTGAACCGTTCTTCAGCGAGCTGGAGGGCAGCCTTTCCGGCAAGAAGGTCGTGCTGTTCGGCTCCTACGACTGGGGCGACGGACAGTGGATGCGCGACTGGCAGCAACGCACCGTCCAGGCGGGCGCGAAGATGCCGGCGGACGGCCTGATTGTCAACCTGACCCCGGACGAGGGCGGCCTGACCCAGTGCCGCGAGCTCGGCGCCAAGATTGCGGAGTAAGGTTTCGCCGCATCCCCGCTTCATCTACCCGCCTGCCGGATGGCGGAACGCTAAACCTATTTTTAGCACAAGCTAAAACCGCTGCCCGCTCCACGCTCTATCCCGGGAGGTTGGGGCAAGGCCACAACCTCGGGTGGCGGAACA
>ERZ773155.1957-NODE-1957-length-16522-cov-7.494201_pt1 | contig 16522 bp, 18 predicted proteins | sample MGYA00511262_ERZ773155 | MGnify/ENA primary metagenome ERZ773155 (study PRJEB29015, sample SAMEA2737828) | human gut metagenome | biome: human gut; feature: human-associated habitat; material: faeces | place: China | collected 2012 ... | reverse complement strand
TCGAAAGTGCCAATGTTGCCATGAGAAAAGCTCTTGATTTATTTGCAAATGTTCGCCCTGTAAAAGTTCCTGAAAAAGGAATAGATTGGACATTTTTCCGTGAAAATACCGAGGGTGCTTATGCCGTAGGTTCAAAGGGCATAAATGTTGACGACGATCTTGCATTTGATTTTGTTGTAGCAACAAGTGAAGGTTCGGAAAGAATTGCCAAAATGGCGTATGAGTATGCTCGTAAGAATCACAAAGATCGCGTATCAATTATCAACAAAGCTAATGTTATTAAAACGACAGACGGTAAATTCCTCAACATATGCAAAAATATCGGCAAGGAATACCCTGAAATCACTACTGATGAATGGTATATCGACATAACCACAGCAAAGCTTATTGATGAAAAGCGCCGCAAAGACTTTAAAGTTTTTGTTCTCCCGAATCTATATGGCGATATTATAACCGACGAAGCTGCCGAATTCCAAGGCGGCGTCGGCACGGCAGGAAGTGCTAATCTCGGGAAAAGATATGCAATGTTCGAAGCTATACACGGTTCTGCTCCGCGTATGATTTCCGAAGGAAGAGGTCAATATGCCGATCCTTGCTCCATGCTCCGTGCTACAGTCATGCTTCTGTCGCACATCGGTAAACAAGACAAAGCAGATCTTCTTGAAAAGGCTCTTGATTACTGTATGTTCACCGATAAAAAATATGTAATTACCGGACGAGAAAACGGTGCAACGTGCAGCGAATTCGGAGATTATGTAATGGAAACCGTTCAAAAGCTTTCAAAGTGAGGTGAACTGAGTAATGGCAAAAAATGATTCGGTATCGTTATCTGTCGTTAAAAGACTTCCGAGATATTATCGCTTTTTAGGTGAAATAAAAAAGAACGGAACAGTTCGTATATCATCCGGTGAGTTATCAAAAAGAATGGGTTTTACCGCTTCACAAATTCGCCAGGATCTTAATTGCTTCGGTGGCTTCGGTCAGCAAGGATACGGATATAATGTTGAACAGCTGTACAAAGAAATAGGTTCTATACTCGGTGTTAACAATCATCTTAAGACTATACTAATAGGTGCAGGAAATCTCGGTCACGCCATAGCTTCTCATATGTCTTTTGAAGCACGCGGGTTTAACCTCATCGGTATTTTTGATAAAAACGAAGCACTTGCTGGCAAGCTTGTACGTAACATACCCGTAAGACATATTAACGGTCTGTATGATTTTTGTCGCGACAACTCCCCTGCCGTTGCAGTGCTTTGCATACCAAGCGATAATGCAAAAGAAATTGTTGATGAGCTTGTTAAGCTCGGTGTAAAAGGATTTTGGAATTTCAGTCATTATGATATTGCTTCGGATTACCCAAATGTTGCAGTTGAAAATGTACATCTTTCCGACAGCCTTATGACTCTCAGTTATCATGTAAGTAACCTTTAATTACAATCAATACAAAAAAACGATATCGAAGTTAAATCTTCGATATCGTTTTTTATTTATTCTCAATTAAACTTTTAAGAGACCTTAAAAAATCTTCATTTTGAAAATCTTTTCGTTTATGCGGTCCTTTTGTTCTGCCGCCAGACATACGAATTTCACGAGAAATATGCCTTGACTGCAAAAGAAAGTCAATGTTATTGTCAGTATAAATCAAACCGTTTTGATTTATAGCCCTTGCATTCTTTGCAAGGCACATAGCAGCAAGACCATAATCCTGCGTTACCACAATATCGCCGGGTGATATAAGATTGACTATTTTGTAATCTGCACTGTCTTTGCCTTTTGAAACTGTAATAATATTTGCATAATTAAACGAAAATTCATGAGAAGTATCACATACAACATAGCACTCTATATTGTGTTGTTTGGCAAAATTAATGGCTGATTCGGTGACAGGACATCCGTCGGCATCAATAAAAACACGCATTTTATTCTTCTGCAAGTGCATTTAGTTTTTCAATACACTGCTTACAAATTTTATTTCCTTTATACTCTACAATATCATCTACACTATCGCAAAAAATACACGCCGGAACATATTTTTTTAAAACGATGGAGTCGTCATCAGTATATATCTCTACGGCACTTTTACCTGCTACGAGGTTCAAAAGCTTACGGGTCTCGGTCGGCAGTACCACCCTGCCCATTTTATCAATTCCACGGACCATGCCCGTAGATTTCATAATATTCACTCCTAACATTCAACAAAAAGCAACATTCGGAACTTCCTTTTGACATAATATAGCATTTTAAAATTATTATGTCAACGAAAATGCAATATCTATTTATCATTTCATATGAATATACATGGTAACGGTGATAGAAGTGATGAATTATATATGGTGTGCCATAATTCTTCTAAGCGTAATATTTTCATTTATTTGTGGCAGTACAGAGGGCTTATCAAGTGCTATTATTGCATCTGGCAAACAATCGGTTGAATTTTTGCTATCTGTATTAGGGGTATTTTGCTTTTGGGGTGGCATTATGAATATTATAGAAAAATCAGGCTTAAATAAATTATTTTCAAAGGCCCTGTCCCCTATTATTAAACTTTTATTTAAAGATGTAAAACCAAAAAGCAAACTTTTTGACGCAATAAGTCTCAGCATGGCAGCAGGACTGTTAGGACTTGGAAACGCCTCGACTCCGCTTGGTATATTGGTTATGAAAGAGTTTGCAAAAGACAGACCTAACGGATATACAGCCACAAACAATATGGTTATGTTTGTAGTCTTAAACTCAACAGCTTTAAAGGTGTTTCCGTCTACAATAGCAGCTGTAAGGCAAAATAACGGTGCCGCAAATCCCTTGGACTTTGTGGCGGCTTCGCTCGTAGCCTCATTTGCATCGGTCGCAACAGGTATTATTTTGACAAAGATGCTCGGTGGTAAAAAATATGAATAAAATAGGTGCTTACATATTCATTATTTTCATTGCAGGGACAGTATGTTATTCGCTCTTGAAAAAAAGAAACGTCTTTCAGGATTTTACTGATGGCGTGCCGTCTGGACTCAAAACCGGATTGGCCATCTTCCCGGCGATTACGGCAATGATGCTGGCAGTAAATATGTTTACAAAATCGGGTCTCTGCGATTACTTCACAAAACTTATAACGCCTGTTTTTACAAATATCGGTATTCCTGCCGAACTGATACCTCTGATAACACTAACTCCGCTGTCGGGCAGCGGGTCCCTAAGCATATTTGAAAATTTGCTCAATGACTATGGCTGCGACTCATTTATAGGCAGATGTGCTTCCGCTGTAATGGCATCAACTGAAACCACTTTTTATGTAATAACCGTTTATTACGGAGCAATAGGTATAAAAAAGATAAGGCACACAGCTTTTGTTTCGCTGTGTGCCAATATGGTTAGTGTAATTACAGCAACACTAATGGTGAAGCTTATTACTTTTCAATAAGAGAAACACCTGTCATCTCAGCAGGTTTTGCAAGTCCCATAATGTCAAGCATTGTAGGCGCAAGGTCGCAGAGTCTGCCGCCATTTTGTTTGAGCTTGCAATCATAACCTACTACAATCAACGGAACGGGATTGGTTGTGTGGGCAGTAAACGGTGTTCCGTCTTCGGCATACATTTTATCTGCATTACCGTGGTCCGCGGTTATAAGTGTAACGCCGCCCATCTTATTGACTGCATCAACAAGTTTACCGACGCATTCATCAACAGTTTCAACAGCTTTTACCGCCGCAGGGAAAACACCTGTGTGCCCCACCATATCACAGTTAGCGTAGTTAAGAATTACAACATCGTATTTTCCGCTGAGTATTCTCTCACAAGCGGCGTCGCAGACCTCATAAGCACTCATCTCAGGCTTTAAGTCAAATGTTGAAATTTTGGGTGAGTCGATAAGGACTCTGTCTTCGCCCGGATATACTTTTTCTTCTCCGCCGTTAAAGAAAAATGTAACGTGTGCATATTTTTGTGTCTCAGCTATACGAAGCTGTGTTTTGCCGAGAGAAGAAAGATATTCTCCCATAGTATTTTTAAGAGCCTCAGGTGCAAAAGCGACCTTAACATTCGGCATAGTCTCATCATACTGAGTCATGCAAACATAATAAAGAGGGAAATACTTCCTTTCGAATCCCTTAAATTCAGGATCCACAAAAGCTCTTGTTATTTCTCTTGCACGGTCCGGACGGAAATTAAAGAATACCACAGAATCATTTTCTTTAATTTCGCCGTCTTCGGAGCATACTGTGGGCATAACAAATTCATCTGTAAGATGCTTACCGTCACCATCGATTGTCTCATAAGACTTTTCGACTGCATCAACGGCGTTTGAATTGTGTACGCCTTCACCGTTGACCATAGCCCTGTATGCCATTCCGACTCTGTCCCACATATTGTCACGGTCCATAGCATAAAATCTGCCCATTAAGGTAGAAATTTTGCCGACACCGATTTCGCTCATTTTATCTTCAAGCTCTTTTATATACTCAACGCCGGATGCCGGCGGTACGTCACGACCGTCAAGAAGACAATGAACATAAACGTCCTTAATGCCGTTACGTTTAGCGAGTTCCAGTAAGGCATAAAGATGAGTATTGTGGCTGTGTACACCGCCGTCGGATAAAAGGCCTATCAAGTGGAGAGCCGTACCGTATTTTTTGCAATTTTCAACCGCACCCATAAATGCCGGATTCTTAAAGAAATCACCGTCGGTTATTGCCTTAGTAATTCTTGTGAGTTCCTGATAAACAACTCTGCCGGCACCGATATTTGTATGACCTACCTCGCTGTTACCCATTTGACCGTCCGGAAGGCCTACATCCATTCCTGAAGCCCCGATATATGTCATGGGATCATTCTTCATAAATTCATCTAACCGCGGAGTATCAGCAGCTTTTATCGCATTGCCGTAATCGGAAGGGTTGTGGCCGAAGCCGTCCATTATACATAAAACAACAGGTTTTTTCATTCAAATCACCTTATCTTACTATTCAATCATTATTTAGAAGCAGCGGCAACTATCACGGAGAAATCCTGGGCTTTAAGAGACGCACCACCGATAAGTCCGCCGTCAACATTTACTTTAGAAAGAAGTTCTTCGGCATTTTTCGCATTCATTGAACCGCCGTACTGAACCGTTACGCTCTCTGCAGCATCTTTACCGTAGGCTTCCTCGATAGCAGCTCTTACAAAGCCGTTACCCTCATCAGCCTGATCGGATGTGGCTGTTACGCCGGTACCGATTGCCCAAACAGGCTCATAAGCGATTATGACATTTGCAAGCTGTTCCTTTGTTACATTTGTAAGTGCCATCTTAGTCTGGAATTTCAAAAGAGTTTCAGTATAACCAAGTTCTCTCTGCTCAAGTGTTTCGCCGACACAAATAATAGTCTTAAAGCCTGCGTTCAAAGCTGCAAGAGCACGAAGGTTAACGGTCTGGTCGGTTTCACCGAAGTATGTTCTTCTCTCCGAGTGACCGACAATAACGTATTCAACTCCTGCTTCCTTGAGCATGTCTGCCGAAACCTCGCCGGTAAATGCACCCGAAGCCTTAAAGTGAATATTTTCCGCACCGATTTTTATATTGGAACCTTTAGCGGCCTCAACAGCGGCGGGGATATCAATATAAGGTACGCAGAGAACAACATCACAATCTGCATTTTTTACAAGCGGCTTCATCTCCTCAATAAGAGCCTTAGCTTCACTCGGAGTCTTGTTCATTTTCCAGTTACCTGCGATAACAGCTTTACGAAGTGCTTTATTCATAATTATTTCTCCTTTATCATAATTAACAGGTGAGTAAAAATACTCACCTGTATTTTTATTATTTCTTGTCGTTAAGAGCTGCAATACCGGGAAGTTCTTTGCCTTCAAGATATTCAAGCGAAGCACCGCCGCCGGTCGATATATGAGACATCTTATCAGCAAAGCCAAGCTTCTGTATAGCTGCCGCAGAGTCTCCGCCACCTATAATCGAAATGGCGTTACTATCAGCAATGGCGGTAGCAACTGCTATTGTTCCGGCTGCAAAGTTGTCCCACTCGGAAACGCCCATAGGTCCGTTCCAAATTACGGTACCGGCATCTTTAACAGCGTCGGCAAAGAGCTGCTGAGTCTTAGGTCCTATGTCAAGTCCCATCCAACCGTCGGGAATTTCGTCGGAACTAACAACCATTGCTTCGGTATCGGGTTTATACTCTTTACCCACCTTATTATCAACGGGAATAAGGAATTTAATACCTTTAGCTTTAGCCTTATCCATCATTTCCTTAGCAAGGTCAACTTTATCAGCCTCGAGAAGAGAATCACCTATACTGTGGCCGAGAGCTTTCATAAATGTATAAGCCATACCGCCGCCGATGATAAGAGTATCACACTTGTCAATTAAATTTGTGATTACGCCGATTTTATCAGAAACCTTTGCTCCGCCGAGAATTGCAACAAGCGGTCTCTTCGGATTTTCCAAAGCTCCGCCGATAAACTTAATTTCTTTCTGAATAAGATATCCGCATGCTGCGGGAAGATATGCGGCAACGCCGGCAGTTGAAGAATGAGCTCTGTGCGCAGAACCGAAAGCATCATTTACATAAAGATCTGCAAGAGAAGCAAATGCCTTTGAAAGCTCGGGATCATTTTTAGTTTCGCCGGGTTCAAAACGAACATTTTCAAGAAGCATTACTTCGCCGTCTTTAAGCGAGGCGGCAAGAGCATGAGCGCTCGGACCGACAACATCGTCAGCCATTTTAACTTCCTGACCGAGAAGCTCAGAGAGGCGAGCTGCAACGGGCTTCATAGAAAACTCGGGATTTACCTGTCCTTTCGGTCTGCCGAGATGTGAGCAAAGAATAACCTTGGCTCCGTTCTTTATAAGATACTGAATTGTGGGAAGAGAAGCTACTATTCTCTTGTCGCTTGTTATAACGCCGTTTTCCATTTTAACGTTAAAGTCGCAACGAACGAGAACTCTCTTACCTTTGACATCGAAATCTTCGACTGTCATTTTGTTTAAAGCACTACTCATTTTTTACATCCTTTCGGTTGTTAATTAACATTTTTCATCTTGTTTATTTTATAACAAACTTAGATTTTTTTCAAGTATCGCTATGGATAATGGACAGAAAATATTGATTATTTTTTGTAAATTTTGCACAACAATCAAATTGTATATGCAGACTTGATTTCTTCCGCCCTTTTAAGCACCATATTTTTCAGCTCATTTGGAGAGGTTACTTGAATTTTTCCTCCGAATTGAATAATCCATGAAACTAATCCGTCATTTACGGCTGAATTGGCATTTAAAACAAATTTTAACGGACCGTTTTTGTGTATATTAGCATCCTCTCCGAATCTGTCAAGCACATTTTCGACAATTTCATTACTGCACAATAAAGAAATCGGCTTAGGTTCGCCGGAAAACATACCGAAGTGCTTGCTTGCATAATCGGCGGAATCAAAGCTGAATTTGTAAGGAGACACTTCCGAAAACGGTCGGGAAAAAGAATCGTCAATAATCTCTGTATGTTTGATTCTGTCAATTCTCATAATCATAAGATTATCGTATTTTTCTTTGTTACCGACAAGATAATAGTGGTCACTTGACCAAATTAAAGAATAAGGACTTATTATATGCTCTTTTTCCTCATAAGCTTGGTCAGGATTGTCCGATAATATACGTCTGCGATAAATAATTTTTACTTTACGGTTATCGTTTATAGCACGGTCAAGCTTATCAATTGTATAATACAGCTCTTCATTTTTACATTTCGGCCTATTATCAACATAGACCTGGGATTTGATTTTTTTTGCCTGCTCTGCGCTTGTAAGAGTAAATATCTTATTCAGAAGCTGTTTTGTTTTTTTAGCAGAAATAAAATTTGCAGCTTGAACCGCATCACTTAACAGTCTCAGCTCAGCAAGCTCAAAGTCACGACTTGCAAGGAAGTAGCCGCCGCCGGAACCGTTACTCTTAATTATATCATATCCAAAATCAATAAGGATTGAAATATCGCTGTATATTGATTTCCGCTCTGCGGCAATACCGTGATTTAACAAGTAAAGCTTTATATCCTCGGCATGCGCAATGTGGTTCTCATCTGTATTCTCTTGCAAAAACTTTAATATATAAAGAAGCTTAAGTTTTTGATTGTTTGTCGCCGCCATATATATCCTCTCAATATCTTAACTGACTGTTAATGTCCTTCAAAACATTCTCATCAATTTTTAAAACTGCTCTGTCATATGTATAAATTCCGTTCACTTCATTTTCGACATCGCTTACCTGAGTATAAACGGTACCGGACAGGCCCTTATCTATTATCGGAATAATTTGTCTGTCAAGCAATTTTTTATAAGCCATCGTAAGACTTTCTTTAGATTTAAACATAAGATACCCGAATGCTTTTTTCTCGTTCCAAGTATGGCCCCGAACTATATTCGAATAGCCGCCGAATTCAGTAATGACAAAAGCACGCTTTTTTGATTTTCTCAGATGAATCGGGAGGATATATTTATGCATACTGTCAATATCTCCGCCTCCCTGATCATACCAACCGCTTGCGTGGTCAATAACACGATGGCTGTCAAGGCTTCTGACAAAATCGCAGACTTTCAAAGCATCAAACTGCCCCCAAGCCTCATTAAACGGAACCCAGCAGTAAATTGACGTAACGCTGAAAAGCTGTTTTATCATTTCTTCAAGCTCTTCATAGTAGTTGCGACGCCATTTTTCATCGCCGCGGCTGAATCTGTTGTATTTGTTATCCTTGAGTTTGTAAATACCGACATTAGGTAAAACTCCCGCGTAGAAATCTCCGATGTACGCTCCGCCGCTTACCATATCCTGCCAAACAAGCACGCCGAGTCTGTCGCAATGATAATACCAACGCATCGGCTCAACCTTAATATGTTTTCTCAACATATTAAATCCGAGACGTTTCATTTCAGAAATATCAAATATCATAGCCTCATCCGTAGGCGCCGTAAGTCCTCCGTCGCACCAATAGCCCTGATCCAAAAGTCCATTTTGGAAATACGGTTCATTGTTAAGGAAAAGACGTGTTATTCCCTTTTTGTCACGCCCTATTGAGAACTTTCTCATGCCGAAATAGCTTTTAACAGAATCTACCGCTTTATCTCCAACGGAAACGGTAATAAACAAATCATAAAGTTTGGGATTTTCGGGCGACCAATATTCGTACTTTTTAAGCTTGATTTCGTCATGCTGCTTAACTGTTTTCTCGGCTAAAACGCTGTCGCCGTCCATTATCCGGGCTTTAATTTTAACGCCTTTCATTTCGGCGGATAAGTCTATATCGATTGATATAAGATTGTTATCAATATCGGGAACAACATCAAGCTTTCTGATATAACAGCTGTCAACCGCCTCCAGCCAAACGGTCTGCCAAATACCGGATGTAGCCGTATACCAAAAGCCGTGCGTCTTGTTAACCTGTTTGCCGCGTTGCTGCCAGCCCGAATCCGTTGGGTCAAATACACAAACGGAAAGTTCATTTTCACCGTCACGTAAAAAGTCGGTAATATCAAAAGTAAACGCGCAATAACCGCCGATATGTGAACCTACAAAGGTGTCGTTAATATATACTTTGCATTCCCAATCAACTGCTCCGAAATGTAAAAGAATACTCTTTCCTTTCAAATTGTCGTTTAATGAAAATTTTTTAAAATACCAAAGTCTTTCGGTGGGCTTTAATCCCTTTTCGACCTTTGACAAAAAACACTCGGGAGCAAACGGAACTAAAATCTTTCCGTCAATATCATTCGGCTTTTTCTCACTGCTGTCTGATATTTTATAATCATAAAGGCCGTTAAGATTTTGCCATCCGTCGCGCACAAGCTGAGGCCGTGGATATTCCGGCAGCGGCATCGTGTCTGAAACCTTGTCGGTGAAAATGCTTCTCATTGCTGCAACTCCCTTTTGTACAATAATTGATAATTATTATATAACAAAATGTCTAATTTGTCTATTGATATTGAAAAAAACATTTGGTATAATAACGGAAATTTGCGGATATGGTGAAATTGGCAGACACGCAAGATTTAGGATCTTGTGCCGAAAAGCGTGCAGGTTCAAGTCCTGTTATCCGCACCATCGCTTCGCGGCCACAACCGTGAACTATGAAGAACAAGCGTGAATATAGGCGTATCAAGGGTTTTTTAGATAATTTCACCCTTTCTATCCCCTACATTCACTCTTGTTCACTCCATAATTACAGTAAATCAGGGATATTACAGTAAAAATCATACCTGACTTATACAATTTTAAATGAGAAATTAGAAATAAAATCGGCTCGTATGTCGGTTTTATTTTTTGATTTTTTCTTTCGGTTAAGTGGTTATGTTAAAATCATAAACATTCTTAATTTTCTGATAAGGAATAAGTTGATGATATAATTCAATTAACTCATTACAATCCGATATTTCAATTTGTTCAACTAACAATTTTATTAACTCTTTTCTTTGCGATTTTTATAGAGCATATATCCTCTTTTCAGTGATTTCAATATACTTTGCATTTTTCGACAAGCAAATTGCATTTTTAGCAAAAAACAACTGCACTGAAAATTTCAGTGCAGTTGTTTAAAATATATTAGTTTTAATAATTTCTCAATTAAATCTTATTGCAATGATATTATTATTGTCATCCCATTTGAGTATTCCATTTGTATATGTAAACTGTTGGAAATTAGTATTATATATTCCATGGAGTCCTATAGTTTTATAAGCAGGTTGTGATATGTCATCTTCCCATACAATTTCTACACACATCTGTGCATACGCAGTATCATAATAAACTTTTACATATATATTTTTATAAATATATACCATTTTATTGTGAGTTACATATACATCAAGTGAGCTACTATATGTTTCACCAGCAATTGCATCTTTAATTGCTGATATTGAACTAAATTTATCCATTTGAAAAGTCCTTTCTTATTATCTTTATAAAGCAGAGTGGTTACCCACTCTGCTTCGTTGGTTAATACACAGAGCCATCCCCTGATTGCTTTTTAGCACAAAAGAAGCATCCTCGTGTGTTAGAAATATTGTCCTATATTATTCTTTTACTACAATGGAATAAATATAGTTATTACCATTATTATTATGATACTTATTAATATATTTTAAAGAATAACTTATGCTTTCTTCTTGAGAATTTGATGAACAAAACCAATTATCATAAGTAACTCTTATCGTATTGTTATCAAAAGAATAAACATCTCCACCAAGTATTTTAAAATTACTTTTTGATAAAATATTAATAACCTCTATTATTTCCGGAAATTTCCATGCATACTCGTTTATTCCTAAATTCTGATTTAAATAAATTCCTTTATTAAGTAGCGAATTAGGTAATAAATTTTTCAAATAAACCATTTTATCACCTCAATATTAATTTGGAACAAATAATCTGTGGTTAACTGTTTTACCATCAGGCTCAATAATATATTCAAAAGTACCATCTTTACCTTTATATGAACCCGATATTTCAATTTTTGTTCTAGTTATACCATCTCCACCAACGATTTGGGTGGCTTTTCCATCAGCACCGAATGCATCTACACTTTCAGGGAATGAATGATAATCATTTTGTTTCATTTGCTCTGAGACTTTTTCCGTATATTCTATATTTTCTAAAGGGTTATAATAGGTTCCCGATTGAGAACCATTTCCAACAGTTGCCTCAACATAAGTTCGATTCTCATTAATCATTTGAGAACCATAACCAGCGCCATAAGTAACAACAGTTTCTGTCAAATAATATAATTCAGGTTGATTTTTAAAGACCGTATCACGAATCGGATTAAAGGCTACCTTTTCTGAATTTCCTGTTACTCCATTTCCTAAATCCTGAATACCTTCGATTACATCAGATGCTCCAAAACCAGTAGCAACGACAACAGCCGCAACGGCTAATGTTCCTGCAACACCGATTGCTACCTTCTTCCAGTCTACATTCTGGATGAATTCCTTTGCATCCTTAACAATACGGTCTTTGGTTGTACAGACAAACTTCTTAGCCTCTTCGATGGCTTTCTGCATTTTCGGAGGTACATAGTCATTGTAGAACTTCTGAACCTTGCCGCCTACATAGTTAGTAACTTTGTTGTAGGTTTGTTAAGATTTTTAGAGTATTTTGCAAAGCAGAGTGGCTGCCCACTCTGCCCTATTTGGTACAATAAAATCGTTTCCTTGTGTTCCTACTTTTTATTTAAAGTTTTTCTATAATTAATCCGATAGAACCATCTTCTAAAGAATTTAAATCATCAAAATGAATATGAGTTCCAGAAGGAACACTATCTTGTGCTAATGTTAATAAATGTCTTGCTAAAGAAATCAAACCAGCCTTATTCGCTGAAATTAATATCTCCTTATCAAATGATGTATTAATTTCGAAACCATATTCCCAATTAAATTCTATTCCTTTTTCAGAATTGTATGGTATTATTTCAATTTCTGTTTTCAAAATATTAATCCTCCAAATAAATATGCATATTATCAATAACTTGCATTTTTCCCGGTTTTGCTGGATTTGGTGCCATGGTTTCAGAATTCATATGTGGTCCACCACCATGTTTTCCCAAAATATCATTATCTCCCATTCTAACAACCTTTGTACCATCAGCCGAAATAAAACGACCATTTCCTGCATCCTTATATCCTTTTCCGAGAAAGTCTTCTGCTGCATCTAAAGCATCGTTTGTTTTGAGTTTACTACCATTTTTTAATCCAACATTTGTTGCCTCAGAGGTACTATCTTTAACAGCATTCTTAACAGCTTTATTATCCGTAGCACTATCAGCGATAGCATTTTTAACTGCTTTATTATCAGTTAAACTATCTCCAACAGCATCTTTAATAGCTCTGTTATCTGTAGCGCCATCAATAAGCTGATTTCTTGCAGTAGAGTTGGTCTTTGCAGCACCGACTAAATCTCCGCCGAAGCTTGTTACAGCACTGAACAGAACATCCTTGCCTGTTAATCCACCGTTTTCGGTAGCCGTCTGTGTAAGATCAAGCGCCATATCAACGCCGACTTCAACCAGCTTTTTACCGACTTTAGCAAGTACATTTGAGCCGACATCCTTGAGAACTTCAGTAGTTCCGCCGCCTACTGCACCGCCACCAATCAATGCGCCAATACCAATTCCAATTAGAACAGCTGTAGCCTTGGGGTCAAAATTGTTAACGGGATTGTTGAAACAATAAGCATACACATTGTATCCAAGGATTTCAGAACCTTCGTCAAATTCACCATAATCAACATTAGGTTCAGGGCTAATCCACCGTCCGACTTCGGGAGAATAATAGCGTGATTTGAGGTGGTAATAACCAGTCTCGGCTGGATTCTGCTATGTACCCCCGGAGGGATGCCCCCTCCGGGGGGATGATTTTTCGGAATGTTACTAGGCCGAAAAAAGCGCTATGTACCGGCAAGCACCGCCGCTCGAATACCACGGCACTTGTCAGGAGTACTCCTGAAACCTTTAAGGGCTTGGAATTATCCCAGCAGTTGCCCTTTGTCCCCAAAAGGCGTTGCGTGCTGGTATAAGTTATTTAAGAACAGTTTAACAGAATTTCATATCCAAACGGTGTTGTCTTAATATTACTGTCAACAATACAGTATAATCTTTAAAACCATGCTTTAAAATTGTCTATCATATATGTCTCGAAACGTTTCCAATTTACATTGTATGAATTTAAATCTTCATTATCTACTCGCTTGATATTACCTACATTCCCCAGAAATGTCAGTTGATTTTTAGGTATTGCTCTTGATGATGTGTTAAGTAGTGTTAATAAATATTGCTTTTTCATACAAGGATTATTTTTATATGCTATTGGCTTATAAAATTGGGGTATAAAGTCAATATTGCTTAACGAAGTTATGTCCGATAAAACATTATCAACTTTTTTGTAAAAATACACAACAGGTACTACGTGACCTGGATACCACGTGTTTTCGGCTACTTTTACAAAATAAACATACTTATGATAAAAATCATTTTCTTTGGCATATTCGCTATTGAATTGATAGGCAAAAACATCCCCTATTTTCCAGTCGCACTTATAAAGACGGTGCTGTGAAATTTTCTTTTCAGGAGGTTGAGGGGAATTTAGCTTTTGTTGCAATTCCCTCAATACCTTTTCTCTTGTGACCGCAAGTTCAGGATTTTCTTCTTGCCAAACCGCTAAATCTCCACCTTTGTCAAGCCATGCAAGAGCCTGTTCTTTTACCACTGGTAATAACCGTCCTAAATTCCATTGAGTGTCTGCCAAAGCAAACCAGAAAACTGGTGCACAAAAGACATCATCTAACTCGCAAGTGTACTCTTCAATCAACTCATTTGTGATTTGCTGGACAGTTTTCCCTTTTCGCAAATCAGCAAATCGGTCTTTAATATCAAGTGCTGTATCATTTTCATATAATCTTGCTCCCCAAGTTCCCATTTTCTCATCTCCTTAATTTTCAGTCCAATAAAGAATTTCTTTAGATACTTGGTAGAATCCAGTCTCGCTGTCGTAATAGTAGCTTCTGTACCGCAGAGTGTTCGTTTGAGCCAAGGCGGTGTTGCCGGTTATTCGGGTTACGTTACCCCAAGCGTCGTAGTAATAGTTTGCTACTATATCTCCGTTTTTATCGGCTATTGCGACTATATCGTTTTGAACATTCTACATATCAGCACAAATGTTGTTAAACATCTCCGTTAGTTGGCATTGGCGGTTACGTGCTAACTTTGTACTACTTTTAACTTGCCGACGGAATGATATAGGCTTCCGAAGCCGGACTATACGTGTAAATGGATGTTACATACAACCATTTGTTTTGCTGTAAATCATATTCCAAAAGAACAGCATATGCACCGCCTAAATCATCTGTGCATTCACCGAACGCATAGATTTTTCCGTTAATATACTGAATGGCATTGTCAACGAAAAAATCGTTTATGAAGTTACAACCGGTAACACGGATTTTTCTGTCTTTAAAAGAATAAACGGTTGAAACTCCGGTGCTTTCTTGGCTTATGTCATAAAATGAAAACGTCTTTTCCCATTGCGGAGTATGAATCTTTATGGCATTATCACCGGCATACTCGCCGTATATTTCCTGTACGGGAAATTCAAAATCGTCATAACCGTATTCTTTTGCCGAACCCGATTTTAAATCGTATTCCCAAACAGAAGCAAACGCGGCAACGCGTCCCGTTAAGTCTTTTAACAAGGAAATTACCGCTATATCTTGCGAAAGCGAGGATATTCCTTGTGTTGAAGCATACGGCAATATATATAAGGGCAAAAAAGTAATTTCGCTTTTTGATTTGTGTGAAAAGAAGCATAAAACTTATTATGATACACTTTGTATTTACGATAACAGAGCTTATTTTATATGTTCCGAGTCGGATAAAACAAATAAGCAGTGGTGTATATCTTCCGTAGATTTAAAGACGCATAATATTCAGACTCATTTTGTGTTTGAAAATCCTGCCGCAGCGTATGACGATTTTATGAATTTAGCAGAATACAGCAAGCGAAACGGATATTATTTTGACGGTAAAATTGTACTCAACGACTATGCTTCATGCGGAATGGATACATAGAATAATACGGCGAGAACCAAAACACCCAATATAATCAGAAGTGTATAAACTCTTTTCTTGTTCATAATTACTCACTCCCCAAAATTTCCAATACTTTTGTTGGAATATACACACTTCAACTGTTTCGCACGGCTTTCAACACCTAGAACCGTTCTCTGTATTATTATCTGCCAACAATTTAACGTCTTGCTCGTAATCGGTGTCAACGGAAATGGTTTCAACCATTTCCAAATCGATTACGGTAACACCGCTGTATTTACCGTATTCATTTACGGTTTCAAGCTCAATTTGGGTGTCGGAAAAGCTTTTCAAAAAACCGGTTACGCTGTTCTCTTCATCCTCCAACGAAACCAAAAGTTTGCTGTTTTCGGCAAATTTCAGCAATGAGAAGAGAATATTTTCTTCATCAGGTTCAAATTGCGGGTGACTTTGATGTTTTAATTTATACAGCGTTCCGATTTTATTTTCATACTCTCCGTCATAATCGACACGATAAACATTGCTTGCATATTCATATACAAATCCGTCGTATTCACCTCGTGTGTTAATGTGGGCTATCAGCACCTCGTCATCATTACAGGCGGTAATATATCCCGTCAGATGATGGCATGTGTCCTCTTTATCGAGGTATACGTTTGCAACCTTTCGCTTGTCTCGACAAAATTTTATGCTGTTTATAATATCCATATTATTTTACCTCCTTCTTTTCCAAGACGGTTTCATCTTTTTCTTTTCACTTTGACGCCCCGGTCTTGGTCTTGTATGTTTGTCATTAGTTTTTCTCTTTGAACCATTTCTAGTAGTCCTGTGTCCGGCAGACTGTGAACCATTTTTAGTAGTTTTTTTCCCAGATGTTTTATCGTAAACTATTTTTATTGCTAATACAATAGTTACAACAGCCATTCCAACAAGTACTACTTGACCAATAATATTC
>ERZ773155.1956-NODE-1956-length-16532-cov-42.605329_pt1 | contig 16532 bp, 12 predicted proteins | sample MGYA00511262_ERZ773155 | MGnify/ENA primary metagenome ERZ773155 (study PRJEB29015, sample SAMEA2737828) | human gut metagenome | biome: human gut; feature: human-associated habitat; material: faeces | place: China | collected 2012 ... | reverse complement strand
ATAATCTGTAATCCAATACGTTTCCAGCATATAAATAACAAGTAACGTATTTGTAATACAAATTACACTTTTTTTAGCTGTAAAAGCTTACTATTTACCGGTATGTTATTCGATTTTATTTTTTAATACTGTATAAATTCTAAATAATCCCAGTTAACTTTTTTGTGCATAACATCTTTTTAATAAGTACGGAGGTGTTACAATGGATAAAATTCTTTATTCAGTATCTGAAGCAGCTTATATGTTAAATTGCAGTACTGCTTCTGTTTATAAACTTATCGATAGAGGTATTCTTCCCTACACTTTAAAAGGAAAAAGTTATCTTTTGCACATTGATGACCTTAAAGCTTATGCGCGCTCTAAAGTTAATCAATACAAATTACCTTATCACCGCTGATATTTTTGATGATTATACTTAACAACATTTAATTGTTAAATTTACTGTAAACATCATAATAATTTAAAATGCAAAAATAATGAAAGGAGTTTTTAAATTATGTTTAATGAATATAATGATATGTTAACCGTCGAAGATCTTATGGAAGTTCTGGCAATCGGTAAAAATGCTGCCTACGAATTATTAAAGAGCGGGGAGCTTAAATGCTTCCGCCTTAAAGGAAGGTGGAAAATACCAAAAGAAGCAGTCATAGAATATGTAAGAGCAAAAGCATTTTTGAAATAAATAAGGGCAGCATTTAATTATGCTGCCCTTATTTTTATTCTTCAACCATTTAACTAAGGTATTACTGCTAAAAGCCTGCCCACTTTAAAATTTAATATCTTTTTCTACTGTTACTCCGACTTAATTCACTTTCATCAATACATAAATTTCCAATAAAACTTATAAACTCTGTTTCTGTAAAAATTTGCTTATGTGCATTTACATTTTCTGCATAATCTTCGGCAATTTTAAGTATTTCTTGTTTAGGCTTTATAACCAAGCCTAAACAGATATTAGCCTTACTATTATGCTTTAAAACTTCATCATCTGCATACCCATTTTGCAAATCTCTTTCACGAATATCATTTCCCCTCTCACCTCCTAAAATGATGTACGGGAACTTATACTTTTTATCAATATTTTTGTCAAACTGATTATCATTCAGCTGGTATTCTTTACCGACAATATTATAAAACAAGTTATAAGCTTTACCGAACGTACGCATTGCAGTGGCGTTAGCTGCATTATGTTTATCGCCTTCAGTAATTTCTTTTTTATCGCAACATTTTTCTGTAAAAAATTCAACGGGATCTGTGATTTTAGGCACTTTGTTTTCTTCCTCGTGTTCAGCGTTTAGCAGTAACTTCACTCCGTACCGAGCCAGGTCATTAAGGATAAAAAACTTCTCCCAATCAGATAATTCAGTATCTTTATTAAAATATAAAATATCTTCAGGTATACTTTCAGACAGATTAATTTCATCATAATTATCTGAGTTTATTTTCTCTACTTCTTCTCTGCGATTAACAATAAACACGTAATTGGCTTCACTTGTTAACGTTTGCTTACCCAGATACTCATTATTACCATTTACCACACATCCAGCAATCAGATTGTTTAAATAAGTTTCATCTATTATTTTGCCGCCTTCTTTAGTTATATTTAAAATCCGTGAGTAAAGTTTATCTTGTAAAAATATACCCGTATTGCCTGGGTTAGATAACTCATTTAAATTATAATCAGTTATTCCCCAGTACTTTATATTTTTTAGTTGGTCATAGCTTACTGAGTTATGAGTTAAATCATAAAATTCTTTTAATGAGAAACCTGAAGGTAGAGCACCCATTAAAAAAATTGACTGCAGAAATTGCAGTACAAAGGTTTTATTATTACAAATAACAACGGTAGCTTTTTTAACCTTCAAATCAAATTGCTTACAAACTTCTGTCCCGATTATTATTTTAGCAATAAGTTTCGCCAATTCATCAAGGCACTGTTTATCCCCATTCGTCAATAAATACAATGTCTTAGCCAGCTTAGCCCATGACAAATTCTTATTACCAATCTTACTATCTATGTGGTCCCAAAAAAATTTTAGGTTTCGATTATTAATGGGTCCATTCATAGACCTAAAAATATGTTTACTTATATCGTATTGTTTCTTTAGAGAAGAAGAATTATCAGCCGTTAACTTATTACGCAAGAAAGATTCTCTAAGATAATTCAACAAATTATTTCTTACACAACAAAAGTTATCGGTATATCTGCAAGAATTTAAGCATTTAACCTCATCTTCATTAAAAGCTTTGTATACATCATTTATTATCAATGCTTCATCTATATTAATATTATTTGTTATATTAACTAGCGGCATTGCCCTGACTAACCAGCGCAATTTTCTATTATCGCTGGCAATATAAGTATTACTGCCAGGATCAGCAAAAAAGTAATTGCCTTCAAATTTATATAAGTAATTTTTTATGCCTGATAACATAATCAGCCCCTGTCTGCAATCAATCTGGCAATTACATGAAGTATTTTTTACATACCGCATATACTCAGTCCTATACCTTTCATAGAAGGCAAAAAACACTTTAGATGCAATTCCGGCTAATTTGTTTTGCAAATCTTTAAAGGACTCGTCATCGCTATTAAACGTGCCCAATAATTCATTAACGGCATTTCTCTCGTCTTCAGTTATATATTCAGAAATATGTCCGGAAAGATTAATTTTTACCCAAGAAATAAAATTATCTAAAAAATAACAACTTTGATGCTTCATGACCTCTGGACGCACCCTGTAATCTATGTGAAAATACTGATATATAATTTCATTTATCACTTCATAAAAAGCAAAATAAAAATTACAATTACAATAAAAAAGCCTTAACCTGTCTTTTTTATAATCCCTTTTCGGTCCTTTAAATAAGCTTTCATTAAAATTAAAAGCATCCTTAACTGACTTAAAATTTAATTTATCCATTTCTTTTAATACATCATCTACACTTACATCTTTAAAATTCAACATCAGCTTTCCCTCCATAGTATATATTTACTTTAATTATATACTATGAAGAAAAATTTACTATACAAAAAACAAAATAGCACCTGCAAAAATGCAGGTGCTATGCTTTTTATTTTCGTAGCTCTCTGAAATGCTGCGCCATCAAAGCTGTTGCTTCCTTACGTTCATCCTGAACATCTCTCAAATAAATTGATGTTGTTGCAATATTAGTATGTCCCATCATCGCCTGTACCATATTCAACGGCATCCCGCTTATCAGAGCATTCGTTGCAGCCATCGCTCTTAGCGAATGAACGGCAATTCTTGGCATTGAATACTTACGGCACATTCTTTTCAGCCACAAATAAAAGCTGTCACCATTTACGGGCAAAGCTTCTCTGTTTTCACTAAAGTTTCTGGAAATAAAAACAAAATTCTGCGGATTGGAAATATTGTTTGCGTGCAGCCATTCCTCTACTGCTGCCTTATATTTGAGTAGCAATTCGTAAACGTAATCATCAAAATATAAAGTTCGCACAGATTCTTTGGTCTTAGGACTGCCCAATACTGGTTTTTCCCCGGCAACAAATTTCAAAGATTTATTAATTTTTAAAGAACGCTCCTCAAAATTAATACAATCCCATGTTAGTCCTAAAAACTCACCTTTACGCGCACCAGTAGTAACCGCAATGTAAAACATCAGCTTATTCTTCAGATTTGGTAAGGTCTCCGGCATATCCTCCAAAATGCTTAAAAATCTTTTTAAATTCTCTCTATCCCAGATGGGATAGTGTTGTGAACGCGCTTCAACAAGCAGATCTTTAGGCACTTCCTTACATGGATTCCGTGTGAGATATTTCCACTCGCAAGCCTTATTAAAAATCAGATTCAGCAGCTTGAAATGTTTTCTGATGGTTACCCCAGAGAGCATAACTTTATTACGCTGATCTAAGCGCATATTGATACTATTAAGACTATCCATAAATCTGATAATATCACTTTCAGTAATACGGTTTAGCTTCATTGTACCAAAAGCAGGCACTAATCTATCATTAAGCATCTGCTTATAATTCACAATGGTAATCAGGCTAAGCTTTTTGCTGTAACGGTTTTCCCAATATTGTACAAATTCAGCAAAGCTTATTTCTTTATCAACTACCAGCCTCCCCGTTACTTCCAGATAAAATTCGGCAAGCTTGGTGCTTGCTTCCTTCTTAGTACGCGCAAAAATTGTTTTAGTATATCTACGCTGTTTTTTATTTTCATCATACCCAGCAGATACCCTGAGTTCCCATTTGTTTTCTCCGCGTTTAAGCAATGAGCCTGCCATGATTAATCACCTCCGAAAATAAAAAAAGACTGTCAAAAAATTTGACAGTCTTTAAACTCTTATTTTGTTAATTTTTTCCATGCCGGTGTACCCATATTTTTTTCAGCCCAGTCATTCAAAGCATCCAGTGTATAAAAGTAAATTTTACCAATGCGTTTAGCTGGAAGCACACCTTCTTTGGTAAGCTTTAAAACTTTTATGTAGCCAATTTTGCCATCAAAAAATTCTTCAGCTACTTCTTTGGCTTTTAAAAATTTAGTTTTCTTTGCAGTATTAATCATTTTTATCACCTCAAACTAAAGATTTATTTTGATGTTTATTTGTTTTTATTTTTATATTTTATTTATTATATTCATCTTTTTGTTTAACATTCTTTCTGCTATTTTCAGCCTTTATATACTATTCCGTCAGGCTATCTAGTGCTTTTACAATTAAAATCAGAGAAATTTTTGCAATTCTTCCCAGTACAAGTACACTGGAAAACTGCAAAATTCATTATTTTCAATCCTCAAGAGGCCCAAACATATACCACTGATTTGAAAATCCATTAAAAAGCTAATTTACTTTTGTACAAAATCCAGTCACTTTAAAATCTTTTTGCTATATCAACCTTACTATCAGATAATGTTCATAAACAATATTTTTTTAACCATGCACCAAAGACTACACCACACCACTGCACACTGCTGAAACTCCAGTATTTATCAAGCTCTCAACTTCATTCAAAACACCATAAAAATACTTTAAAAGTTATTACACCTTGATGTGGTGTACCCAAAAACCATCGCACCATGCGCTTCACCATGCTTACCACGCAATATTACAGACAATTTCAAATTATACAGATATACATATTTCATAATATCTTTCTTTTAATATATTATATTATCTGCTTTTATATACAAAATACTAATCACTATTTTATTTTGCTAAAATTAGCAGTAAGTACTATGATATATTTGAATAGTAAGTATTCTCATTAAGTATATCTTTTGTAATTTATTTAATGCAGCATTCCTTTAATTTTATCAGCGCATTCCATAAATTAAGGTCATATTTTCAATAAGGTGCAAATAAGGTGCAGAAATAATAAAAAGCCCGTTGTCATTTCTGACAACGGGCATATTTACTGGTGTTCCTGGGCAGATTCGAACTGCCGACCTACCGCTTAGGAGGCATAAAATTCCATACTTTATTCGTTGAAAATTTTATTTTCAAAATATCATCTACAAGCCAAAACCCATGATTTAATCAGCATTACAAGGATTTTTCTATATTATCCTACATGAATAATATATGCCAAACTTGAGTTTGTTTTGTCTTTTTTTACATATTTTTTCAGTTAAACTAGCACCTAGGTAGCACCACAATTAGCACTCATATAGTGCAACCAAAATCTTTACCACTTCTCATAATAATACATATCTAAATCTATTCTTATTATATCACAAAAATAAAACTCCAGCTTTCCAACCTTCCGACCATATAAAAAACTATTTTTTATATATACATATCATTTCCTGAATATAGCCAATTTGCTTCAAATCATTAGTATCAATATTATTACTAATAATGTCAAATAACCTAATATAATAATTAATAATCATATAAACACTTTCTTAACTACATAAAAAGGAAGTGTCTATATGATTCACACAATAAATATTACTTATGAATTTAAACATTCTGATTCCTATAACTCTCTTTTTAATTCCTTAAAAATTCTCTCACACTTCAAAGGTTTTAACTTCATACCTAAAAATAAATCTAACAGAAATTCCAGATATTGGGAATCACATCTTTTTAATAACATTGGTATCAGTTCTATTATTTTCTCAAGACACAAAGGTGGAAAATTCACCAATTGTTTTATCGAAATATTAGTAAATTGTCCAAAACTTATTAATCACGGAAATGAAACTGGATTAGCTAAATTTACTGACTATAATCTTGTAGTCGACAATTTTAAATATTTCATTGACTTTATAAACAAAATCTCTAGTACTGATGAAATGCTTCCTAGTAATATTGATGAATGGAAAACACGAAGGATTGATTATGCATTTGATATATATACTGACAAAGTTAAGTACTACTTAGATATCTTTAATAAAGGTGAGATACCACGAGGTTTTTACGAACCTTATTTTTCTTATGACAGTTTCCACATTAAATCCAAATCATACAACTATAATTTTTACAATAAAACCATCGAACTTGAACAAAAGCATGGTATTACAGTTAATGAAAATATATTACGTCTTGAAGTACAATGCAAAACCAATAAACTACGTGATATCCGCAAAGAATATGGTTTAACTGAAAAATCCATTTTAAAGACATACTGGAATGAACAAATAGCCTACGCTATCATACGTAAAGCAATAATAAACACTATAGGCCCATTTAATTTTATAAAAAAATCAAATCTTATAGAAACTGTAAAAAATGCTCCCAACCCAAATCATTCTTTAACTCTTATAAACCTTATTAATGACAATATATATACTTTAGCTGATTTACAATATCTGATTTCTCAAAATAGATTACCAGATGATATTGTAAAAGAATATATAGAATCTATACTTGATCGAAAACTGATATTGAAAAACAATTCAATTATAACTACCTATATTAATATGCTACATACTCTTACATTAAGAACGGCTAAATACAATTTAAAGAAACTAAATTTATCTCCTATCGCTATACCTGATAATGCTCCATTTGAAGAATTAGAAAATCCCATCAAACTTCTTAAATGAAATAACTTTATGTTATATCGTCCCATTTATTATTGTTTTTGTCCCATTTCATGATATAATTATTATATCTAAGGGGGTTCGTCATAATGAAAAAACAAAATGTACTTAATCTAATAAAATATCATGTTGAAAGAAACGAAACTGCTTTCAGGAATGAATCCATACTTATAGCCAGATATTTTGATAGTATTGGCGATTCTCAACTAGCTGAATATATTATGGGACTAATATCAGAATCAAATCTGTATTCTCCTCAAAGCAGTGAGTTTGAAAGTAATTTTTTAAAACAAGTCGATACAAAAAACCTCAATTCTTTAAATTTACCATCTGAAATTTCAGAAGATCTCAAAGGTATTATCAATGCTGTAAACCATAACATTGGTATCAACAAATTTTTATTTGAAGGATTGCCAGGAAGTGGTAAAACAGAAGCAGCTAAAAACATTGCGCGTTTATTAAACCGTTCTCTTTTTATAGTTGACTTTGAAAATCTCATAGATAGCAAACTTGGTCAAACAAATAAAAATATAGCCAATGTCTTCCATGAAATCAATACTATACCAAATGCTAACAAAGTGGTCATTTTGTTTGATGAAATCGATGTAATTGCACTTGATAGAATTAATTCTAATGATGTCAGAGAGATGGGTCGAGTTACTTCAACAATTTTAAGAGAATTGGACAGATTAACAGATTTAAATAAAGAAATAGTTATTATAGCAACCACAAACCTATATCCAAACTTTGATAAAGCATTAACCAGAAGATTTGATGCAATTATTAACTTTAATAGATATAGCAAGGAAGATTTAATTGAAGTTGCGGAATACTACTTCTCCTCATTTATTAAAAGTTTTAAAAATATCTCGAAAGATGGTCGGTTATTTAAAAAGATTTTAAAATTAGCACACCAATTACCATATCCCGGTGAATTAAAGAATATAATAAAAACATCTCTGGCATTTAGTGATATCGGTTCTGAATATGATTATTTGAAACGGCTATATAATAATTTGATAGGCAATTTAGAACAAAAAGATTTAAATGCTCTTTATAATGAAGGCTTTACCATAAGAGAAATAGAAAAACTTAAAGGTAAATCCAAAAGTGCTATAGCCAGAGAACTTAGCAAGGAGGATATAGATAATGAATAATGTCTTAGAATTAAAAGGAAAACGTTTTATTCAAGCATCAAAGCAAACCGGTCCGGGTGGTGGTCCTTCTATGAATAGTCAACAAGAAGTCTCCACTAAACACCTTCTTAATCTAAAAGCACAAATAGAACAAATTAAAAATTTTTGGGAAGTAGAACCAAAACCTTTCGATGGAGTTTTAATTAGTGTTCATTATAATAAAATAGTTGCTAAAAGTAATCGTATATGTGGTATTTTTTCCCAATCTAATGATGCCATTGTAGGCGCAAAATTTAATAAAGAAAAAACTAAGCACATCATTACATATTTCCTTAAATCAAAAGAATTAGACTTGAGCATAAATAAACTCTCTAAAGCAGCTACAATATTGGAAAATAAATTTACCGGAATAATGACAAAAGAAATGTTTTCCACAAAAGATACTTTTAAAGATAAATTTAAAGATACTCCCTTAAATGTATCCCCTTTTAAACAAATCATAGCAGATGCTTCTTATATTGAATCATTTGAAGTAGAACGAGCAACATTAGAATTAAAGCAAAGTATTATAACAATTTATGACGTAAAAAAAGATACTAAAAAACTTTTTAAAGAATTAGGTATAGATCTTCTAAGTACCAGAATCTTAGATAACCAAACAGTTTATCTAGATAAAAATCAGATTGAAATATTATTTCAAAAAGCTCCATATCTTGTATCTATGGCTACAGTTGATTTAACAAAATTATCTCCAGATGATTTTATTGATAAGTATAATGAAGAAACTATAAAAATTCCTTCACCTACTGTTGAGCCTACAATAGGAGTTATAGATACATTATTTGATAAAAGAGTGTATTTTAACGAATGGGTAGATTATCATGAAATGGTTTCTAAAGATATACCTAAAACTCCAAATGATTATCGCCACGGAACAGCTGTATCTTCTATAATTGTAGATGGACCAGCTTTAAATCCCTGGCTAGAAGATAATTGTGGCAGGTTTAAAGTACGTCATTTTGGTGTTGCAGTAGGTGCACAATTTTCATCCTTTTCTATAATAAAGCAAATTAAAAGTATAGTATTAAGCAATACTGATATAAAAGTATGGAATATTTCTTTAGGAAGTAATCAAGAAATCAATGACAATTTTATTTCGGCCGAAGCAGCAACTCTAGACCAAATACAATACGAAAATAATGTAATATTTGTTATTGCCGGCACCAATAAACCAAATCAAGATATAGTAAAAATAGGATCTCCTGCTGATTCTATAAACAGTATGGTTGTAAATGCTGTTACAAAAGATCAGTTGTCAACTAAATATGCAAGAAAAGGATTAGTATTATCCTTTTTTGCAAAACCAGATGTAAGTTATTATGGTGGCAGTGAAGAACAATATATTCAAGTTTGTGAACCTTTGGGATTAGCCAGTGTTGCAGGAACTTCATATGCAGCACCTTGGATTGCGCGTAAATTATCATATTTGATAGACATTCTGGGATTGAACAGAGAAGTTGCTAAAGCATTGATTATTGATGCTGCCAGAGGTTGGAACGAAAAACCCACTCCAGAATATATTGCTTTATATGGTCATGGAATTGTTCCTAAAAAAATTGATGAAATCATCCAAACTAAAGATGATGAAATTAAATTTGTAGTATCAGATATAAGCGAAAAATGGAACACTTATAACTACCATTTTCCTGTACCACTCAAAAATGATAGTTATCCTTATATAGCACGTGCTACACTATGTTACTTCCCTATGTGCAACAGATTACAAGGTGTTGATTATACAAATACCGAACTTAACCTTCACTTTGGAAGACTTAACCAGAAAAGTAAAATCATAGACATTAAAGGAGATAAACAAAACACAGATGATCTTTTTGATGGTGAAAGAAACTATCTGTTCGAAGAAGAGGCTAGAAAACAATTTAGAAAATGGGATAATGTAAAATATATTGCTGAAAACGACTCTAAAAGAATGGTTCCTAAGAAATCATATCCTAATAAAAATTGGGGTATGGAGATAAAAACTAACAATCGATTGAATCCTAACGATGGCATAGGAATACGTTTCGGTGTTGTAGTTACATTAAAAGAAATACATAAGGTAAACAGAATTGACGAGTTTATTAAAAGTTGTACTTTAAATGGTTGGTTAGTTAATACTATTGATATTCAGAACAGAATTGACATTCATCAAAAAGTTAATGAAGATATTGAATTTGAATAAAAAACTTTTTCTATGTACTTGATAATCAATCTACTTCTCTTTAAAGTTAATTTCTAAAACTCTACTTTTAGGAACTTTATCTATTCTCTATAAATCAAGTGTCTAAATGTTACTTCTCCATTTTATGTACGTTCCTAAATTATTTGATAATTATATACAAACCATATATAAAAACAAAGGATAGATTTTAAAAAATCTATCCTTTATTTTTATTCTCTAAAGTACTAATAACTTCCCTCATATAAATTATATTACTAGCAATATATTGAGTCATATTATCCATTTTTTTTATATCAAAATTTTGCATTATGTCAAAGCTTTGTCTTTCAATTTGATCAAACGTTAATAATTCTATTAAGTCTTTACTCTTAAATTCTATATTCCTCATTTCATGTGCTAATTTATTACGCATATTAATCAAACGAGTTGCACAATCAAAAAAAGAAAAATTTATTGTTGATTTTTGTAAAGATTTAATATTAAAATCAAAATCACTTATATATAAATCTGCTTGGAATATTTTTATGATTTGATTGATTGTCAACTCTTTAAATAAATCATTTTCTTTAAATGAAGCGACATTTAATTTTACTAAACTGTTTCCATAATCAATATATGTACCAATTCTTCCACCACTATAAAAATAAAGTTTTTGTAAAATAGGTACAGGTAATTTAGGAATATTTTTTTCAAATGTTCTTCTTACCGTATTCTCAAACTTATTATATTCATTTAGAAACTCAAAAATTATAACCGATCTTATTTGTAAAGACACAACATCTACATCAGTCATTTTGTTTCACCAGTTATTAACCGTTTTACGATACGTAATCGTGCATTAACATTGCTCGTTGTTGCAGGCGACTTATCAAGCGTTTGTTTTACTTCAGGATGATCAAACACCTCTTGTACTTTTTCAAAATTACCTTTAACATCAAATCTTTTAATAAAAGGAATTATCGTATCAATAATGTAATCAGCATATTGTGTCCGTCCAAAATTATATTTCAACCATAATGTTGCATCTAATATTTCAATAACTTCATCCTTATCTAATTTAATATTATCTTTTTGAATATCCTGTAAAACAACATTAATCATATCACGAGGTCTAGAATTATAATTCTCTACACACTCTGTATCTATATTTGTTCTAACATAAAATGCTATAGATTTATAAAATCTTCCATAGTCTTCATACCTCTTAATATCATTAGGCGTAAAAATTGATTCATACTGCTCTTTGTTGTCATTTAAATTGCTATCAACAAACTCAGTAATCCATTTCGTAACTTTTGATTTATAAATGGCTCTTCTAATTTCATTAACCTTTAACTTTTCAGCTCCTTTATTAAGTCGAGCAAAAATATCATACTTAGTAAATTCTGGAGAATTAGCTGTAATAACGTAAATATCAAGTACCGATGATAACATTTGAGAAGTTTTTTCCTGTTCTACTTGCTTTATCTCTAAAAAAACTTTCCCACCAAATAAATCCGCATAATATTCAAGATTTCTTTCATTTAGCTTAAATTTGCCTATAATAAAATCATATATTGAAGATAATCTTTGTTTCCCATCTACCACTTCATATTTTGTTTCATCAAGAATATCTTCACTTGGAATTTCAACTACATAAATTGGTGGAATCATAATATCCATATATAAAGACTCTATAAAGGCTGTTTTTTTATCTATTCCCCAAATTGATTGACGTTGATATTCTGTATCAAGAATTAATTTACCATCTTTAATTTTTTGATAAATTTCTGCTATAGACCATATCTGTCTTACAATTTTAGTTTTTTTCAAAAGCTCTCTTTTTTCTACAAACTCATCTTTTACTTTTTCTTTTTGTTCTGAATCTACAAAAATATCTTCAGCAAGTTCTAAAGACTCTTCTTGCTCGTTATTTAACAAATCTTGATTTTGAAGTAATTCCGTTCTTGTCATAACAACATCTCCCTACTAAGAGTTATAAGGTAATAATTTTATATATTTTTCCATATATTCCCAATCAGGAACATATTCTCCATTTTTCTTCTTTGCTGGTAACCAAATTTTAGATTTGATCATTCTTTCCGGACGCCATTTTCTTCCATATGCCCAACGATATTTGTCCATCTCAATTACAGTTGCCACAAACAACGCTCTGTACATATTAAATTCATCACTAATTATATATAGCGGATTAACATCATGACTACACGTAAATTGATTTGGTTGGAAAAAAGCACAACCTACCGAACCATTATTAGTCACACATAATGCATTACCATCAAATATTTTTTCTTCTATACTTGCATTATTATCATCTCCTGTTTTAGAAGACATTTCTATATCATCTATTGAATAATATTCTGTTACCCCATTACAACGTTCTGTTGCTCCTAAAAAAGGAATATTTCCAGGAATAGTATGTTCTGGTTTTTTGTTATAGAAACCTTTTTTCACATTGAATATTTTTGAATATATAAACTCCTGCCAATTACTAGTATCAACCCTATTATCGTTATCTTTTCTTGTAAGTAAAAATTTAAAATAATCCATAACATATTTAGAGTCAGGCACAAAATTTTCATCAAAAATCTTTCCAATACTAACTAAATAGGAAAAATACCCATTTATAGTTCTTATAAAATCTGACTCAGAAAGTCTAGAATAGTCAGTATCCATATATGCTTCGCATAACCACTCATCTAAAGCATTAACAGAACATATTGCAGAATAACCAGGTTTTTCTCTCCTGTTTCTATACAAATCTATCCACTCTTTTTCAATCTCTTCCCATTTACTATTTCTAGTTATAGGATCCATTTGTTCTACACGTCCAATATTTTTTTTCTTTTTAAAACCATCTTCTTTATAGTACCCAAAAAAAGTATCTGGTGTAGAGATGTCTGAATGCTTCTTACCTATTTTAAATATCATACAACAGACTTGAACAGTAGCACCAGGATAAAAAATATCATTCGGCAGTGTAAACACAGCATCTAGAGTATTCTCTTTTAAAATATCTTCTTTAATTTCTTTAATTACGCCCTTTGTACTAATAGCACACGCAACTGGTAACAGAACTGCTAATGTAGCTTGATAATTAATAGAGTTAAGTATATCTGCAATATACTTAACAAAATAAAATCCTTTTGATGGATCTTCCTTTTTGTCTTTAGGCCAAGTATTAACATATACTTCAGGAAGGTGAATCCTTTGACCATTATAAGGTGGATTCATAAGAATAATATTAGGTTTTGACTCCTTAATCCAATCGGATAAGGCAAAACAACTTCCTTTCTTTATATTAGAATTTCCATCAGAATGAATTAACATGTTAGTAGTTGCAAGCCCATAAATATTCTCATCAAATTCAATTCCATAAATTTGTGACTTTTTAACTTGCTCCTGCTGTGCAGCTGTAGCACAATCATCTAAAGCCTGTGTCATTGCTCGTACTAAAAATGACCCACTGCCACAACATGGATCAAGAATAACAGAATGCTTATTAACACCTGTAATTTTAGCCATGAAGTCTGTAATATGATCTGGTGTAAATGCTTGATTTTTGTCTGATTTACCGACATATTTATTAAAAGTTATAAAAAATAAATTCAATAAGTCTTGCCCAGAAGTGCTTTTGTCATTAATAAAAGGCAATATATTATTTTCTACATATTTTAAAATTTCTCTAAATGCACTTACATTAAGTTGGCGAACATATTGATCTTCTAAAACATTCCTATTCAACAAAGCTAATTTTTCTGCTTTATTAATATCTGAATTTAATAAGTCTTCAAGTACTTCTTTAATTCTTATTCTAATTTGCGATGACGTCAATGTAGGCATAATATAATCTAAATTATTTTTCAAAGCAAGAAGACATGTCCCAACAAATTGGCTTCTTAACTTCTCAGGAATACTATATTTATGTAGCATTTCATTTAGCTTATATGTATTCTGCATTATTTTTTCTTTATCATTAATTTTAGATGTATAAAAATCGACATATTCATCCATAGTACGTAATACATTCTCTTTAGGCATGAAATCAGTGTCAGAGACAACTCCTCTCCATACTTTAATATTATCATTACCTGTATTAGCAAGAATCGCGATAGTGTTATTACCTGTTAGACCTTTTTCATATTCCACATATGCAGCAAGCTGCTCTTCATCAGATTTTGAAAAATTTTGTTTAGTTTCAATTAATACTGTAATATTTCCCTTAACAAATCTAATATCAAGCTTTTCAAAATTACGTCCATTTCTATTTTTTATTGGCAAAAATTCTAATGCAGCTGCCGCAAATGCCTTTCTGTAACTAAATTCATCATTCTCTATATTACTTGTAAGATATACTCTACCAACAGCAGAAATAATATCAGCCCTTTTCATTGTTTATCATTCCTTTTATAAAAATCATATATCAATATATAACAATTCATCTTTTGTTATTATTAAATAATATTATAGATTAATTTACTTATACAAACAACTTGTTGATTATGTAAAGATTCTTTAACTATCAGTAAAATCACCTAATTATAAATATATATTATAAAAATAGATGCAGGTATACTGCATGCTATAGTTCAGCCCAGATCTTAACGGTATCTGGGCTTTTTCTATGTCTAAAATCCTAACAGCAGTCTTGCACCTGACTGCTGTTATTTATATATACAATTAAAAATCTATATCAACTTTCAGGAGGAATGTATCATGAAACAAGGAATCAAAACTATTCAAAATCTGTATGGAGAACTGGAACGTCAGCGTGAGGCAAGAAAGGATTTAATTGCCGACACCAGAAGCATCAACATCAGCAGTACCAACGGAGTAAGCATGCTCAGTGTTTCTACAGGAGAAGATATTTTAAGCTACCATGTTACCGACATTGCTCATCGCCAGATTGCAGACAGACTTAATATCCCCTACAAGTATTATGAGCGTATGCGGTTTGACTATCCGGCCCTTTTGGATAAGAACGTCAACGGCTGGTTGATAAAGAATCCGGAGCGCAGGATGCTCAGAACCTTAGACGGTAAATTAAGGGCCTTTTTGAGCGACCGGTATCGCAGGCTGGATAATCTGGAGCTTGTCGACCATGTACTGCCAGTCATAGCTGAAATGAAAGGCTGCGAGATTATCAGCTGCGATATTACCGAAACCCACCTGTACTTAAAAGTAATCAACAAGACCATGAAAGCAGAAATCGTTCCCGGTGATGTTGTACAGGCAGGCTTTGTCATCTCCAACAGCGAAATCGGACTTGGCGCCTTAAAGGTAGAGCCATTAGTTTATCGTTTAGTCTGCAAGAACGGTATGATTAGTAAAGACCTTGCCCACAAGAAATATCATACGGGCAAGCAGGTTGAAGATACTGACAATGCTTATGAGCTGTATAGTGATGCTACTTTAGCCGCAGATGACAAAGCCTACTTTATGAAAGTACAGGATATCGTCAGTGCTGCCGTAGATGAAGCAAAATTCAATCTTACCATAGATAAGATGCGTACAGCCATGAGCATTAAAACCGGAGATAACCCGGTACAGACTGTAGAAGTACTTGGCGACAGATATGTACTTAATAAGCTGGAGCGTGCTTCCATCCTGCGGCACTTCATCATGGGCAATGACTACTCTCACTTCGGGCTTGTTAATGCAGTAACAAGAAGTTCCCAAGATGTAGCCGATTATAACAGAGCAACAGAACTAGAACGTATCGGCGGTACACTGCTTGATGAAGGAGTAGAAGCAGTGAGTAAGAGAAACATAATCTTACTGCCGAAGTCAGCCTAAGCACGGTAATAATTTTATTATTCATCTAATCTGATATCGACAATACACATAAAACATAGCAAGGCATAACCTTTAATGGTTATGCCTTTTCTTTTTGAAATGATTTTGTATTGAAAGGAGCTTTTACAATGGCTAATTATTGCAGTAATAATATTGCTTTCTACAGTACGGACAGGGCTGCACTGCAAGACCTGTTTGCCAAGATTAACGATGTTTTAGATAATACCAATAACCATAGCATCTATCAACTGATACTCAAGCACGGTTATAGCGAAGAAGCTGCCAAGAAGATTACTGACTGCCGGGACTATATCACCTATG
>ERZ773155.1926-NODE-1926-length-16682-cov-3.897215_pt1 | contig 16682 bp, 16 predicted proteins | sample MGYA00511262_ERZ773155 | MGnify/ENA primary metagenome ERZ773155 (study PRJEB29015, sample SAMEA2737828) | human gut metagenome | biome: human gut; feature: human-associated habitat; material: faeces | place: China | collected 2012 ... | reverse complement strand
CGTAACGGCACTTTCAGGAGGTCGGAACGTTTTGTCAGATTGCCCGCAATCCGGTTTTGGAACCGTCCTGCATTTTTCGTATCTTTGCAAAGGATTAATCCTTACGACATGGCATTTTTCGATATTTTCAAAAAGAAACAGGATACGCCGCCCACCGGGGAGCAGGCGCAGAAACAGCAGGAGGAGCTCTCCGCCGGGCTGGAAAAAACCAAAACAGGGCTTTTCTCGAAACTGGCGCGCGCCGTGGCGGGCCGGTCGACGATCGACGCCGGGGTGCTCGACGACCTCGAAGAGGTGCTCATCTCGTCGGACGTGGGCGTGGAGACGACCGTGAAGATCATCCGCCGCATCGAGGAGCGCGTGGCCCGGGACAAGTACATGAACGCCTCGGAGCTGCAATCTATCCTGCGCGGGGAGATCGCGACGCTGATGGAGGATGCGCACGGCTCGTCGGAGAATTTCGGACTCGACGCCACCGAAGGTCAGCCCTACGTGGTGATGGTCGTGGGCGTCAACGGCGCCGGCAAGACCACTACCATCGGCAAACTGGCTGCGCAGCTCGGCAAGGCGGGCCGGAAGGTCTGGATCGGCGCGGCGGACACGTTCCGCGCGGCGGCCATCGACCAGTTGCAGGTGTGGGCCGACCGCGCCGGAGCGACGATGATCCGTCAGCAGATGGGTTCCGACCCCGCATCGGTGGCTTTCGACACGCTCACCTCGGCCAAGGCCAACGGAGCCGACGTGGTGCTGATCGACACCGCCGGACGCCTGCACAACAAGGTGGGCCTGATGAACGAGCTGACGAAAATCCGCAACGTCATGGGCAAAGTGATTCCCGGCGCGCCGCACGAGGTGATGCTCGTGCTCGACGGATCGACGGGACAGAACGCCTTCGAGCAGGCGAAGCAGTTCACGCAGGCCACGCAGGTCACCTCGCTCACGATCACCAAGCTCGACGGCACGGCCAAGGGCGGCGTGGTGATCGGCATCAGCGACCAGTTCCACATCCCGGTGCGCTATATCGGCATCGGCGAAGGCATCGACCAGCTGCGCATCTTCGACCGGAAGGAGTTCGTCAACGCATTGTTCGGCCATGAAAAAAATTAACGTCATAACGCTCGGCTGTTCGAAGAACACCGTCGACAGCGAGCATCTGATGGCACGGCTCGCCGCCGCCGGATACGAGGTTCTCTTCGACAGCGACCGCACCGACGCCAAGGTCGTGGTGATCAACACCTGCGGATTCATCGGCGACGCCAAGCAGGAGTCGATAGACATGATTCTGCGCGCCGCGGCGGCCAAGCAGGCCGGAAAGATCGAACGGCTGTTCGTCGTGGGATGCCTCTCGGAACGCTACGCCGACGAACTGCGGGCCGAGATTCCCGAAGTGGACGACTATTTCGGCGCACGCACGTGGGACGGCATCGTCCGTGCACTGGGAGCCTCGGAGGACCCGGCGCTGGCCACCGAACGCCGTCTGACGACCCCGAAGCACTACGCCTACCTGAAAATTTCGGAAGGCTGCAACTGGAAATGCGGCTACTGCGCCATCCCGCTCATCCGCGGCGCACACGTCTCCGTCCCGATGGAGGAGCTGGAGGAGGAGGCCCGCAAGCTGGCCGGGCAGGGCGTCCGGGAGCTGATGGTCATCGCGCAGGACACGACCTATTACGGGGTCGATCTCTACGGCCGCCGCCGGCTGGCGGTGCTGCTCACGGAGCTGTGCCGCATCGGGGGCATCGAGTGGATCCGCCTGCATTACGCCTATCCGACGGGGTTCCCCGACGACGTGATCGAGGTCATGGCGTACGAGCCTAAAATCTGCAAATACCTCGACATTCCCTTCCAACATATCTCCGATGCGCAGTTGAAGGCCATGAAACGCCGCCACACCAAGGCCGACGCCTATCGGCTCGTCGAACGGCTGCGTGCGGCCGTGCCCGACATCGCTCTGCGTACGACGCTGCTCGTGGGCTATCCGGGCGAGACGGAGGCCGATTTCGCGGAGCTGCTGCAATTCGTCGACGACGTGCGTTTCGACCGGCTGGGCGTCTTCGCTTATTCCGAGGAGGAGGGTACCTATTCGGCGCTGCATTTGAAGGACGATGTGCCCGACGAGGTGAAGCGGCGGCGCGTGGAGCGGATCATGGAGCGGCAGAAGGCGATTTCGCTCGACAATAACCTCCGCCGCGTGGGGCGTACCGAGCGCGTGGTGGTCGACGCGCGGCAGGGCGACTATTACGTCTGCCGCACGCAGTACGATTCGCCCGAGGTCGACCAGGAACTGCTGATCCCCGCCGGCGGCCGACGGCTTCGGCGCGGCTGTTTCTACGAGGCACGCATCACGGCAGCCGAGGAGTACGACCTCTACGGCGAACTGACCGAACGGCGAAAACGGTAGTGCAGAGGGCATTCCGAAGCGGCCGGCGGTTTCGGCCGTCGTGCCGGCTGAAAAATATCTTCGGCCGTTCTTTCGTTTTTCCGTAAAAATTTTTACCTTTGGGATGTTAATGTTGTAACGACGATCGTTCATGGCGGCTCAGGAGATCATAGCGAACCTTGCGGCGCAGGTGCGGCGGCTGATGGCGGAACACGCCAAGCTGCGCGGACTGTGCGATCGGATGAAGACCGAGGGCGACGCTCTGCGCAAGGAGAACAGGACGTTGCAGGAGCGGGTGCGTTCGCTCGAAGAGGAGCTGTCGTGCGTGCGGCTGGCCGAAGGGCTTGCCGGCGGCGGTCGGAATCGGGAACGGGCGCGGGCGCGTGTCAACCGTTTAGTGCGGGAGGTAGACAGGTGTATTGCGTTGTTGAACCGGCAGCAGGAGTAACGAAACCGTAGCGAATGGCCAAGCAGAACATAACGGTAAAAATCATCGGGAAACCCTATCCGCTGGCGATCGACGGCGAGAAGGAGGAGTTGTATCGCCTTGCCGAGCGCGAGATCAACGCATACGTCACGCGCATCGAACAGGCGCACTTCAAGGGGTTTTCGAAGGAAGATTGTCTGGCGATGGCCGCTTTCCAGATCGCGGTGGCGAAGCTGGCGCTGGCGCAGAGCCGCGAGGTCGGCGACGAGGAGGTGAAGACGCTCGCCGCGCTGGGCGGAGAGTTGGAGAGCTATCTCGATGCGTTGCGCTGACGGGCGCGGGATCGGTGAATGAAGAGGCGTCGGACGTCGAGGTCCGATGCGTCGGCAGAAAGAAAAGAGAGAGACGGGCGCTCCGGCGCGGACAATAATCGCAGGTCGGGCACCGTTCTTGAAATGAAACGTTTGACGACGGATTGCGTTCTTTAACATACACAGAAATAATCTACCCGCATAGATTCCTTCTAGCTTTGCGAAACTGAACACTTATTACATTGGGGTCAACTTACGCGAATGTCTCAAAATCAGGCCTTGACCCTTCGGGGTGCATCCTCCGGGGTGCCGTTGGAAGATTGCGAACCCGAAGCCCCCACACATGACTTATCGGCAGATTCGTCAAACAAGAGCAAGGAATCCTATGCGGTTTTTTATATGTATACCTATTAATTAACTATATTAACTAACACAACTCGAAACCATGATTGCCATTGTATTATCGAGCGTCGTTTCGGCCGTTGTGTGCGTCGGTATCTATGTTCTGGTGACCCGGTTTATCACCAAGAATACCATCCGCGCACAGCGTGAAGCCGCCCTCAAAGAGGCGGAGGCCGAAGGCGAAATGATAAAGAAGGAGCGGATTCTCCAGGCCAAGGAGAAATTCATTCAGCTCAAAAGCGACTACGACCGTCAGGTCAACGAGCGCAACCAGAAGCTCGCGCAGAGCGAGCAGCGCGCCAAGCAGATCGAGGCCAACCTGCTGAATCAGCAGCGCGAATTGGAGAACCGCCTGCGCGAGAACGAACGGCTCAAAGAGCAGATGGAAGCGCAGCGGCAGCTGCTGGAACATAAGACCGAGGAGATCGACCGCCTGATGAAGGAGCAGAACGCGCGTCTGGAACAGATTTCGGGCATGAGTTCGGAGGATGCCAAGAACATCCTGATCGAGAACATGAAGGCCGAAGCCAAGAGCGATGCGGCCGCCTACATCAACGAGACGATCGAGGAGGCCAAGCTGACGGCCACGAAGGAGGCCAAGCGGATCATCGTCACCTCGATTCAGCGCGTGGCCACCGAGACGGCCATCGAGAACGCCGTGACGGTCTTCAATATCGAGAGCGACGAGGTCAAGGGCCGCATCATCGGCCGCGAGGGGCGCAACATCCGTGCGCTGGAAGCGGCTACCGGCATCGAGATCATCGTCGACGACACGCCCGAAGCGATCATCCTGAGCGGCTTCGACCCCGTGCGCCGCGAGATCGCCCGTCTGGCGCTGCATCAGCTCGTCACCGACGGCCGAATCCATCCCGCCCGCATCGAGGAGGTGGTCGCCAAGGTGCAGAAGCAGATCGAGGAGGAGATCGTCGAGGTCGGCAAGCGCACGGCCATCGATCTGGGCATCCACGGCCTGCATCCCGAACTGATCCGCCTGATCGGTAAGATGAAGTACCGTTCGTCCTACGGGCAAAACCTGTTGCAGCATGCCCGCGAAACGGCCAATCTGGCCGGTATCATGGCCTCCGAACTGGGGTTGAACCCCAAGATCGCACGCCGTGCCGGTCTGTTGCACGACATCGGCAAGGTGCCCGACGACGAACCCGAACTGCCGCACGCGATCATCGGCATGAAGCTCGCCGAGAAATACAAGGAGAAGCCCGATGTCTGCAATGCGATCGGAGCGCACCACGACGAGGTGGAGATGACATCGATCGTAGCTCCGATCATTCAGGTGTGCGACGCCATTTCGGGCGCCCGTCCCGGCGCCCGCCGCGAGGTGGTGGAGTCCTATATCAAGCGGCTCAAGGAGATGGAGGAGATCGCCCTCTCGTATCCGGGCGTGCAGAAGACCTATGCCATTCAGGCGGGCCGCGAGCTGCGCGTGATCGTCGGCGCCGATAAGCTCTCCGACCAGGAGTCCGAAGGATTGTCGCGCGACATCGCCAAGAAGATTCAGGACGAAATGACCTATCCGGGTCAGGTGAAGATCACCGTGATCCGCGAAACGCGCGCCGTAGCCTACGCGAAGTAGCGCCGGTTCGCCGGACAGGCCATTGGGCCGTATCGACGAACCTTCCCGAACCCCTCCTTGCGAAAGGAGGGGTTTTTGTTGTGCAGGTGAAGATCACGGTGATCCGCGGAACGTGGGTCCCGGTTGCTTGCCGAACGGGCTCGACATTGCCGGACGACGTGTCGATCGTTCACCTCCGCGGCAGCGGGCGGTTGCGGTCGAGCGCGGCCAGTACGTTGCGGCGCACGGCGCGCAGCGACGGCGGCAGGAGATCGGGTTCCAGCAGCTCGACCAGCGTCCGGAATTCGTGCAGCAGGTCTTTCTGGGTGCGGCACATTTCGCAGGCGAGCTTCATGCAGTACATGCGCACGGCGTGCGGCTGCGCGGGATCGGTCATCGCATCGAGGCAGAAATCCAGAAAGTCGACCCGCAGCGGCTCCGGCTGCGGTTGCCGGTAGAGAAGCGCGAGCAGCAGCCGCCGGCGTCCCGCGTGCGGGCAGTCGAGCGCCGCGGCGACCAGTTCGTCGTAGCGGTCGCGGAGCACGGCGTCCCATGTCGGGGCGAGGTGGCACAGCGTCCACGCAGCTCGGTAGGCGAGCGGCTCTTCGCCGGCGGAAAGCAGAGCGTAGAGTGCCTGTACTTCGTCGGCCGAACGTACGGCGGAGGCGATGCGCCGCACGGCGGACGGATGCGTGAACCCCAACAGTTCGTCACGCAGCTCCGCGACGGTTCGGGAGCTATCGTTCGACCGGTTCATAGTCGATGTGCGACTCCTCGTCGGTGCGTTCGATCTTCATGATGACCGGCCGCAGACCGTCGTTGCAGGAGCAGATCGCCACGCCCTCCCGATCGATCCAGTCGCCGTAGTAGAAGACGCCCGCTCCGTGCGACAGGGCGAAAACGTACTGGTAGACCGCTTTCCACGCTTCGTCGCAGAAGCCTTCGGGTTTGGCGTAATCGGCGTAGAAGACCTGCCCTTCGCGCATCATCGGGCAGCGGGTGAAGCCGGGGGCGGCGTACTCTTTGGCCAGTTCTTCATCGAGGGTGGTTTTGAGAATGGTGATTTTGCAGCGTTTCATCCTGTGGGATCGTTTGTTTTTCGTAAAGATATGCAAAGTCGCGGGGAAAAGCGACGCTTCGCAAGTTTAAAACGGGAAATTATAAATTCTGTTATGTCATCCAGAGGGCGGCGGAATTCCGGCGTAAGGACCGACTGCTGTCGTATTTGCGGGGCGGAGTCTGCGGAGAGGCCCGCCGCAGGCGGTGTCTGCGAGGGCCCAAGCCCCGCGCGGCATCGAATCCGGCCGCCCTTTCCGCCGTAATCGGGCCGGCTGCGAGTAGTTACCGTCGTCTTTTCGGATCGTCCTCCGAGGTGCGGCAGCGCCCGTTGACGGCGGTCGAGCCGTCGGATCGTACTTCCATGTCGAAGCCGACGGCCGCCTCGTCGATCGTGAGTCGGGGAATCGGGACGAGCGTCAGCAACGGCACTTCGACCGGCTGCCCGTCGGAGGTCGTAAAGGCGATGCGGGAGGATGCGTCGACGGGACGGCCGACCGCGTCGGGGTGGGCCGCCGGATCGTCCGGCAGCGGGGCCTTTCGGGGATCTTCGTGCATGGGTCTATTCGTTTCGGGGTGTATCCTGCCGCAGAATTTCGTCGCGCAGCAGGGCGATGGCCTGTCCCGACGCACGATCGATGATCTGGCCGCGGTCGCTGCCCGACTGCCGGCAGACGGCGACGGTTCCCTGCGGGCCCGCCACGGCCATCCAGACCGTTCCGACCGGACATTCGGGCGTGCCGCCCGCGGGGCCTGCGACGCCGGTGGTAGCCACTGCATAGTCGGCGTGCGCCGTGCGCCGCATTCCTTCGGCCATGGCGCGGACGACGGGTTCGCTCACCACGCCGTAGCGGTCGATGTCGTCGAGGCTTACGCCCAGCAGGTCGTGTTTCGCCTCGACGGTGTAGCTGACCACGCCGCATCGGAAGTAGGCCGAGGCGCCGGGCATGGCTGTGAACCGGGCGGCGATGGCGCCTCCCGTACAGCTTTCGGCCGTGGCGAGCGTCAGGTGGCGCTGCGTGAGCAGGTCGTGGACGACCGACTGGATCGTGGCCGTTTCGTAGCCGAGGATATATTCGGGAATGATCGTGCGCAGCTTCTCGAACTGCGCTTCGATTTCGTGCGCCACCTCTTCGCCTTCGACCTCGTAGGCCGACAGCCGCAGCCGCACCTTGTCGGGCGAGGGGAGGTAGGCCAGATGCAGGTAGGGCGGCAGGGCGGCCTCCCAGCCGGCGATCCGTTCGGCGAGCATCGACTCGGCCAGTCCCGAGGTGATGAGCGTGCGGTGTACGATCTGCCGCAGGGCGAAGCGGGCTTTGAGACGCGGCATCACTTCGTCCTGCATGAGGTGTTCCATTTCGAACGGCACGCCCGGCAGCGAGACCACGACACGGCCGTCGCGTTCGAACCACATCCCCGGCGCCGTGCCGTGGGCGTTGAACAGCACCGTGCAGCAGGCGGGAACGAGCGACTGTCCCCGGTTGAGGTCGTTGTAGGCGATGCCCCGGCTTTCGAGCATCCGGCGCACGTGCCGGGCGACCCGTTCGTCGCGCACCAGCTCGCAGCCGAACAGCTCGGCGAGCGTACGTTTGGTGATGTCGTCCTTCGTGGGGCCGAGTCCTCCGGTGATGACGGTCACCTCCGAGCCGGCGAGGGCGCGCTCCGCGGTTTCGATGATTTGCGTGCGGTCGTCGCCGATCGAGATTTTCTCGTGGACCACGATGCCCGCCGCATTGAGGTGTTTGGCGATGGAGACCGAATTGGTGTCGACGATCTGCCCGATGAGTATTTCGTCGCCGATGGTGATGATGGTTGCCTTCATGTGTGGGGTTATTTTTGTCCGGACCCGGGGCGGCGTTCCTCTTCCGATTCGCCGTCGGATGCCTTCCCGGCGGTCCCGACGGCCTCCGGGGCGGATGCTTCGGGGTTTTCCCCGTTTTGCACGGACTCCCCGGCGGCGCGCATGGCGGCCGGCTTTTCGGCCGCGGCGATCAGTTCGCGGCACACCGCTTTGACCATTCCGGGACCGTTGTAGACGTATCCGGTGTAGAGTTGCACGAGGTCGGCCCCGGCGTCGAGCATCGCCCGCACGTCGCCGGCCGACATCAGTCCGCCGACCCCGATGATGGGGTAGGTTCCGCCCGAACGGGTGTGGACGCGGCGCACGATCTCCACGGCGCGGTGCGTGAGCGGTGCGCCGCTGAGGCGTCCGCTGCCGATCTTTTCGAGCGTCGTACGGCTCGTGTGGAGTCCTCCGCGGCTGTGGGTTCCGTTGGTGGCCACGATCCCGTCGAGCGGCGTTTCGAGCAGCACGTCGGTGATCTGGTCGATCACCTCGTCCGACATGTCGGGCGAGATTTTGAGCATGATCGGCCGGAACTGGTTCTGCCCGCGCCGGAAGTCGAACAGCGGGTTGAGTATCTGAAGGATATGTTCGCGCGTGTGCGTCGTGCCTTCGCGGCAGGCGTTGTCGCAGCTGATGTTGACGGTGAAATAGTCCGCATACTGGTAGAGGCTGCGGAAGAGTTTGAGGTAGTCCGCCGGAGCGTTCTCGGCGGGGGTCGAGGTGTTCTTGCCGATGTTGCAGCCCACGATCACGCCGTCGTGCGGGCGCCGCAGGTGGCGAATGGTGGCTTCCAGTCCGCGGTTCGCCAGACCGATGCGGTTGATGATGGCATTGTCCTTCGGGAGGCGGAAGACCCGCGGCCGCGGGTTGCCCGCCTGCGGACGGGGCGTCACGGTCCCCACCTCGACGAATCCGAATCCCAGCGCGGCCAGTTCGCGGAACGCCTCGCCGTTGTGGTCGAATCCTGCGGCCAGCCCGATGGGGTTGGCGAAACGGATGCCGAACACCTCGCGTTCGAGCGCCGGATGCTCCACGGCGTAGCATTTGCGCAACAGCCAGCGGCCGCCGGGTATCAGCCCGATGATGCGCAGCAACAGCAGCACCGCGTGGTGGGCCTGCTCGATGGTAAGCGAGAAAAGTACGGGCTTTATGACTCTCCGGTACATGGTTCTTAACTGATAATCGCGGGCAAAGGTAATTAAAAAAGGGCGAATTCGCTAATAAAAAGCAGGTTTCGCCTTTTTCGGACGCCGGAGCGTGCGCAATCCGCGCCGTTCGTGCTAAAAATATTCGCGGCGGTAGGCGTAGTGGTCGCGCATGGATTCGAAATCCCCGGGCCGCTCCTTGAGGCTGCGGCTTTCGGACGCGATGTCGTACGCCCCGCCGATGGTCCGGCAAAGTTCCTGCCAGGAGATCGGCCGCCGGCGCGCCGGGGCGGCCTGTGGCGGATACCACCCTTCGAGCGGCAGGCCGAAACGGCGGGCCAGCGAGGCGACGGACATTGCCGTGGCGTTGGCCTTGCCCTGCTCGGAGTAGCCCGCGATGTGGGGTGTGGCGAGCAGCGCGTTTTCCAGCAGCGCCGGATCGAGGTGCGGTTCGTGCTCCCAGACGTCGAGCGCCCAGCCGAGACCGCTCCGGAGCAGGGCCTCGCCGTCGACCACCTCCCCGCGCGAGGAGTTTATGAGGATGGCGCCGGGTTTCATCAGGCCGAACAGCCGGCTGTCGGCCATGTGGCGCGTCGAAGCGTCGAGCGGCGTGTGGAAGGTGAGCCATGCGCGGATTAGGCGATGCAGCACGTAGACTTGAAGCGTGCGGCGACCGAGGGTGGTGAGCTCACCTCGATGCTCGGGCGCCAGGCGGATCAAGGCGACGGAGAACAGCGCGCCTATTCCGAGCGCGGTGAGCTTTTGCAGCGCTCCCATAAGAAGGCCATGCTCATAGGGGTTGTCGCCATAGACCATGGGAAAGAACCACTCGTGCGCATCGGGGTCGATCACGCGTGTGGCGGCAATCGCGAGAGCGATCGCAACTGCGCACGATGCCCCTCGCCAGCTGCGAATGCGCAGGATGTCCTGCGGTTCCAGGTAATACCCGAGCGCGAAGCACGGCAAAAACGCGATGGTTCGGCTGATGGCGAGTAAGCCGCTCGAGAGGTCGACCATGCCCCATAGCACCGACGCAGCGAGCGCGAGTGCCAGGCCTCGTCGAGGGCCCAGATGTGAGAGTGCCGGGGTCAGCGCGTACCAACATGCCATGGAGACCAGATACCACGGCGCTGACGTGAACGAGAGGATGCGCGCGGGCGTGAGCGCGGCGCCGTTGACGAGCGCGAGCGCCAGCTGGAAGCCGAAGCCAAGGGCGAGGAAGCTCAGGATGCGGTCGACGTTGAGCTTGTCTCCACGGTACGCGCCCTTTGCGAACAGGCCGGACATGAACACAAATAACGGCATGTGGAATAGGTAGATGATGTCGAAGACTGCGCTGAGGACGGGATTCTCGTTGTGGATGGGATGCGCCACGTGGCCGAGGACCACCAGGATGATGAGGATGCCCTTGATGTTGTCGAACAGGGCGATTCTTTCGCCCCCGCGTTTTTCCACGCCCAGCCCCTTTCGTTGCGCACGAAGCTCTCATGCTAACAAGACGGAAGCACCTATATCGTTGCCGTAAGATATCTGCATATATGACGTAAACGGTCGGGCTCGCCGCATGCGGTCCGTCCTTGGGCGAGAGGGGCTTTTGTGAATCTGGAAGAGACCAAGATCGGCTTCATAGGATTTGGCAACATGGCAAGCGCCATGGCGGATGGCTGGATTGCCAGCGGCGCGGTTCCGGCTGGGAACATGTGCGCCTGCGCCGGCCGCTACGAGGCGCTCGTGTCCCGCTGCGAGGTGCGCGGCATGCGCGCATTCGAGGATGCGGTGGATATGGTGCGCGCCTCCGACGTGGTGGTCGTCGCTGTGAAGCCCTACATAATCGAGCGCGTGCTGGGTCCGGTGGCGCAGTTCCTCGCAGACAAGGTGGTGCTTTCGGTCGCGGCTGGTTGGGACTGCGAGGCGTATGAGCGCGTCATTCCGGGGACGCGTCATCTCTCGACGGTGCCCAATACCCCGGTCGCCATCAACGAGGGCGTGATTGCCTGCGAGAAGGCCTCCACGCTCACCGAGGGCGACCATGACCTCGTCTTCGCCCTGCTCGATCTGCTCGGTACGCCGGTTGAGGTCGAGACGCGCCTGCTCTCCGTCGCCGGAACGGTGGGAGGCTGCTCTCCGGCGTTCATAGCCATGGTTATCGAGGCCCTTGCGGATGCCGCGGTCAAGCACGGGATTCCGCGTGCCACGGCCTACCCCATGGTGAGCCAGATGATGGTTGGAACCGCCAAATTGCAGCTTGCGACTGGCATGCACCCCGGTGCGATGAAAGATGCCGTCTGCTCTCCCGGCGGCACTACGATTCGCGGTGTGGCGGAGCTCGAGGCGGCGGGCATGCGCTCGGCTTTTATCCGCGCTATCGACGCGATCGAGGGGTAGATTTCTGCAACTCGAAACACGGATGAAATCTTGTTGACTGCATTCCGCTAAAGCGCGATACTGCAGCAGTCCACTTTAGTAGACGGGAGCGCATCCCGCGCGAACGTCGGAATCACAAAGGGTTTTAAAGTCATGCGTCATCTTTGCCTAAACATTCTCAGCATTATTAGCTAGCACGGGTTGGCAAGATGTGTCGCCCGTGCGTTCACGGGCGGCTGATAGCTGATGGGGGCCGTCGTATTGTATCGACGGCCCCCATTTTTTTCTGACTTTGACACTCAAGAGGGGGAGGAACTATGAACGGAGTCGTATTGATGGTGGTTGCCGCGGCAGTTTTGGCCGCAGGTTACCTGGGTTACGGAAGGTGGCTCGCGAGTAAATGGGGCGTCGACCGAGAGGCCCTCACGCCGGCGTGCCGCATGGAGGATGGCAAGAACTTCTCGCCGGCGTCCGCCTTCACCGTCTTCTCGCACCAGTTCAGCTCGATCTGCGGCGCGGGCCCCGTCACGGGCACCATCGTCGCCATGGCGTTCGGTTGGCTTCCGGTCGTACTGTGGGTTCTCGTGGGCGGCATCTTCTTTGGCGCGGTGCACGATTTCGGCGCGCTGTACGCCTCGATGAAGAACAACGGCAAGTCCCTCGCCCAGCTCATCGAGAAGTACATCGGCCGCACGGGGCGTCGTCTGTTCCTGCTGTTCTGCTGGTTGTTTTGCCTGATCGTGATCGCGGCGTTCACCTCCATGGTCGCCGGCACCTTCAAGTTCACGCCTGATGCCGCGGGCGCGGTCGATTTTGCCAAGTCCTATGCCGCCGGCTGCGCGGGCACGATCTCGATCCTGTTCACCTTCGTCGCCATGGCTTTCGGTTGGGCCTGTCGCAAGTTCAACCTCACGGGCGCCAAGCAGTTCGCCACGGGCGTCGTCCTCATGGTCGCCATGTTTGCTGTTGGCATGCAGTTCCCCGTCTACCTCGACCTTAATGGTTGGATCGCGGTCGTCATGGTGTACCTGGTGTTTGCCGGTGCCATGCCTATCCAGACCCTCAAGCAGCCGCGCGACTACCTGACTTCCATCATGATGATCGTCATGATCGTGTGCGCCGTCCTCGGCATCGTGGTGCTCGGCGCCAAGGGCCAGGCCACCATCACCGCCCCGGTGTTCACGGGCTTCACCTCCGCCTCCGGCATGATGTTCCCGGTCCTGTTCGTCTCCGTCGCTTGCGGTGCGCTTTCCGGCTTCCATAGCCTGGTGTCCTCGGGCACGTCCTCCAAGATGGTCGAGAACGAGGCCGATGCGGTGAAGGTCGGTTACGGCGCTATGGTCGTGGAGTCCTTCGTGGGCATCCTTGCCATCATCATCGCCGGCATCATGTTCTCCGATATGAACACTGCCGGCACGGGTGCCCTCAACGGCGGCGTTGCCTCCACCCCGTTCGCGATCTTTGCCACCGGCATCGCCCGCGGTATGCAGGCGTTCGGCATCGACGGCACCGTGGCCACGGTGTTCATGACCATGAACGTCTCCGCCCTCGCCCTGACCTCCCTCGACGCGGTCGCCCGCATCGGCCGCACCTCCTTCTCCGAGTTCTTCGCCGCGAGCAACGACGCTCTGGCCGTTGAGAGCGAGAAGGCCGGCGCCATGAAGGTCCTCGGAAACCCCTGGTTCGCCACCGTGGTGACCCTGCTGCCCGGCTTGGCCCTCACCTTTGGCGGTTACCTCAACATCTGGCCGCTCTTCGGCGCCTCCAACCAGCTGCTCGGAGGCATGACCATGATCACCTTGGCCGTGTTCTGCAAGTGCACCGGTCGTCGTGGCCTGATGCTCTACGTGCCCGTTGCGTTCCTGCTCGTGTGCACCTTCACCTCGCTCGGCATGAGCATCGCCGGCTGCGTGACGGCGCTGCAGACGGGTGGCATGGCCGTTATGGCCACCTCTGGCCTGCAGCTCGTGTTCGCCGTGCTCTTGGTTGCGCTCGGCCTGATCGTCACCGGCAACTGCCTGAAGGAGCTGCGCGGCAAGGAGTTCGGCTCCATGCCCGACGAGGAGCCCGAGTGGTCCGAGATGGGCGCCCGCGACTACCGAGCCGGTAAGTTCTCCGGCAAGGGAGAGGTTCCCGAGGGCGTGGCCGTTGAGGCGTAAAGTCGCTTGACGGGGGCTTCCCGCGCGCGGAAGTTCGCATCATGACGGGTCGGTTGCAGTTGCGGTCGACCCGTTTTGTCTTGTCGGAGACATTGCCGCGGTGTGAAGCGGGTGTCCGCCGCGATACGCTCGCCGCGCCCGCTGGGTATAATGGTTCAACATCGAATTGACTCGACTTGGACCGACGGTCCTACTAAGGAGTAATCATGGGCAAGGGTATGAGTTTTGTCGCTGGCGTTGCCGTGGGCGCTGCCGCGGGTGCCGTCCTGGGCGTCATGTTCGCCCCGCGCTCCGGTTCCGAGACCCGCGCCATGGCCGCCGATATGGCCAACGACGCCTGGGATTCCGCGCGCGATATGTATGAGCAGGGCGTCGATCAGGCCCGTTCCGCCATGGGCGACTTCGGCCCCACCATGGACGCCGCGACCGACGAGCTGCGCGCCAAGGTCGACCTCGCTCGTGAGCGCATGGACCAGCTGCGCGAGCAGCTCAATGTTGCTGTCGCCTCCGGCACCGTGACCCCTGCCGCCGACGTGGTGGTGGAGACGGTCGCTCCCGAGGCCCCGCTCGACCCCGTCCAGGCTTAAGCGCCCATTCGCCACGCATATGCTGGCAGGTGATTTCGCGGGAATGAAGCTGTACAGGCTTCCCGCGCAGGACAAGAAACTCAAAAAAGACGGAACGCCGCGCGATCCCAAAAAGATCGGCAAGTTCCACTGCCCGGTGTTCACGTCGGACGGGACGCAAGTCGTGGGCTTCATGCTCAAGATGCCCGACATCGCGGGCATGATCAAGCAGCCCGACCGCTTCGTCGCCTACGACGCAATCGCCGCCGGTGCCGAGGAGATCGTCGTCAAGGAGGATCGCGCCGCGTTCGACACTGCGGCAGCCAAGCGCTTGGGCATTGATCTGGACGCGTGTCTCATCTGGACGGGAATGGATGTGCGCACCGTTTCGGGGGAACGCGTGGGCTACTGCGCCGACGCCGACTTCAACCTCCGCACCGGAAAGGTCAACGCTTTTATCCTCACCGAGGGTGGGGCCTCCAACGCGCTCGTCGGCCATAGGGAGATGTCCGCGAGCATGCTCAAGGGCTACCGCGACGGCGCGATGATCGCACAGCTCGGGACGCCCGACATGAAGCTCCCCATCCGGTACGCCTTCACATGGCCGAACCGGGCGGAGAGCCCCGACGAGCCGCTCGACCTGCTCAGGTGCGGCGACCTGACGTTCCACGCCCCGGATCTCGACGCGTTCCCGTGCCTGCGCATCGCGCGCGAGTGCGCGAAGACGGGTGGCACGGCCTGCGCCATTATGAACGGCGCGAACGAGGAAGCCGTGGGTCTGTTCCTGCGCCGCGAGATCGGCTTTAACGACATCCCGCGTCTGATCGAGGACGCGCTTTCCCGCGTGGCGGTGAAATATGGGCCGGGCCTTGCGGATATACTGGAAGCAGACAGACTGGCGCGTGCCGCTGTACTGAATCGGTAGGAGAACGCATCGTATGATCTATATCTTAGCAGCCATCCTGATTTTCGGCGTGCTGATCGCGCTGCATGAGCTGGGCCACTTCTGCGCGGCCAAGGCCTGCGGCGTGCGCGTCAATGAGTTTGCCATCGGCATGGGGCCGGCGATCCTGAAAAAGACGAAGGGGGAGACGACCTACGCATTGCGCCTGCTGCCCATCGGCGGCTTCTGCGCGATGGAGGGCGAGGAGGAGGCCTCCGACGACCCGCGCGCGCTGAGCAACCAGGGCTTCTGGAAAAAGCTCATCATCTTCGCCGCGGGCGCGCTGATGAACTTCCTGACGGGGCTTGTGATCCTGCTCGTGCTCTACGGCGGGGCGAAGGCGTTCTATTCGCCGACGATCACCGGCTTTGCCGACGGCTGCCCGCTGCAGAGCAAGAGCGGCCTGCAGGTCGGCGACGAGCTTTTGTCGATCGACGGTGAGCGCGTGTATGTCTACAGTGACGTGGGCCTTCTGTTCAGCCTGAACAAGGACGGGATGTTTGACCTCGTTGTCCGCCGCGATGGGCAGAAGGTGAAGCTCACCGATTTCCCGATGGAGCAGCGCGAATACGCCGACCAGAGCGGCGGCACCTACACGGGCTACGGCCTGTTCTTCGGTGCAAAGGAGGCGGGCTTTACAGACCGCGTGAAATATAGCTGGAACAATGCGATGGACTTCGTCCGCCTTGTGCGCTTGAGCCTGAAAATGATCGTGACGGGGCAGGCGGGCATCTCGGATCTGAGCGGCCCGGTCGGCATCGTCTCGACGATCACGGACGTGGGCGAGCAGTCGGATTCCGCACTGGCGGCGGTGGAGAACATCGCCTATTTCGCGGCGCTGATCGCGGTGAACCTCGCGGTGATGAACCTGCTGCCGCTGCCCGCGCTCGACGGCGGGAAGATTTTCTTCCTTGTCGTGAACGCCGTGTGTATGCTGACCATCCGGAAGAAGATTCCGGAGAAATTCGAAAATTACGTCCACCTCGCGGGCTTCGCGCTGCTGATGCTCCTGATGGTGGTCATCACGTTCCAGGACGTCTGGAAACTATTCAAATGAAGGTGACGAAATGAGCAAGCAGATCCATGTGGGGAAGGTGGCCGTGGGCGGCGGCGCGCCGGTTTCGATCCAGTCCATGTGCAACACGCACACCGAGGACACGCCGGCGACCGTCGCGCAGATCCTCCGGCTGGAGCAGGCCGGGTGCGAGATTGTCCGTGTGGCCGTGCCGGATATGGCGGCGGCGCAGAAAACTGGCGAGATCAAACGCGCCATCCACATCCCGCTGGTCGCGGACATTCATTTTGACTATAAGCTTGCGCTCGAGTGCGCGCGGCAGGGGGTGGACAAGATCCGCATCAACCCCGGCAACATCGGCGCGCCCGAGCGGGTGCGCGCGGTGGCCGACGCGTGCCGCGAGCGGGGGATCCCCATCCGCATCGGCGTCAACGGCGGGTCGATGGAGAAGGATCTGCTGCGAAAGTACGGCGGCGTGACGGCCGAGGCGCTCGTGGA
>ERZ773155.1922-NODE-1922-length-16694-cov-3.081615_pt1 | contig 16694 bp, 9 predicted proteins | sample MGYA00511262_ERZ773155 | MGnify/ENA primary metagenome ERZ773155 (study PRJEB29015, sample SAMEA2737828) | human gut metagenome | biome: human gut; feature: human-associated habitat; material: faeces | place: China | collected 2012 ... | reverse complement strand
GTAAGTCGGAGCATTTTCAATTGATAGGCGATTATTATCCCTCAGGCGATTTGGTGGAGGCGTTCAATCCTGAGGTCACCGTGGTTACCTACGCTCAGGAAATCAATCCGCAGTCCTATGCGATCTGCAAGTCCGACACCATCCTGAAGGGCGGCAACATCTCGAACGTCCAGCTGGGCGACACGTTGGCGGATGACCGCATGCCCGGCGAGACGTTCGGTTATCAAATCTCCAATCCCCCGTACGGCGTGGATTGGAAGAAGTCGAAGGCCGCCGTCACCAAGGAGCACGACGAGAAGGGCTTCGCCGGTCGCTTTGGCGCGGGCCTGCCGCGCATCTCAGACGGTCAGCTGCTTTTCGTGCAGCACATGGTGTCCAAGATGCGCGCGCCCGAGGACGGCGGCGGGCGCATCGCGGTGTTCCTCAACGGCAGCCCGCTCTTTACGGGCGCCGCGGGTTCGGGTGAGAGCGAGATCCGCCGCTACCTGTTGCAGCGCGACCTGGTGGACGCGATCGTCGCCATGCCGAACGACTTCTTCTTCAACACGGGTATCGCCACGTATATCTGGGTGCTGGATAACGCCAAAGAGGAACGTCGCCGCGGCAAGGTGCAGCTCATCAACGCCAACGGTATCTACAGCAAGATGCGCAAGAGCTTGGGCAGCAAGCGCAACGAGTTCAGCGACGAGCAGATCGAGCAGGTCATAGACCTGTACCGAGCGTTCGACGAGGCGGACCCGTCGCTTTCCAAGGTTTTTGCCAACGACGAGTTCGGCTATATAACGGTGGACGTGCGCCGACCCAAGCTCGATGAGCGCGGTGAGATCGTGCGCGACAAGAAGGGTCGTCCGGTCGCCGATAAGGAGAAGAACGACACCGAGAACATCCCACTCATCGAGAGCGTGGAAGCGTACATGGAGCGCGAGGTGCTGCCCTGTGCACCCGACGCCTGGATCGAGCCGCGCAAGCAGAAGAAGGGCCAGATGCTCGAATTGCGCGATGGTGGTGTGGTGGGCTACGAGATTCCCTTCACGCGGCATTTCTACGAGTATACGCCCCTGCGTCCCAGCGCCGACATTTTGGCCGAGATCCGTGAGTTGGAGGCGGGCATCGAGGGCAGACTGCAGGGCCTTTTGGGCTAGCTATGCTAATCATTAAGTCATAACTATGATAATTGCTAACTCTGTCTTATGATAATCACGAAGTGAAAAAGGAAACCCAAGGGCAGTCTCTACGTGACCTCGGCTCTTAAAAGGCGGAAGGAGCTGCTTATGATTTTGCGCGAAATGAAGGCGAAGCTGTTGCAATTGGCAACGAAGTTCCCTGTCGTTTCGGTCACAGGGCCACGCCAGAGCGGGAAGTCAACGCTCATCAAAAACGCGTTCCCCACGTACGCGTATCTATCGTTTGAAGACCCCTCGACGCGCGAGTTGTTCCAGGCCGTCCCGACGAGCTTCCTCAAGCGCCATTCCCACAACGTGATTTTCGATGAGGCGCAGCGCGTGCCCGAGTTGTTTTCGTATTTGCAGGGGATGGTCGATGGGCGCGACGAACCCGGCTCGTTCATCATCTCCGGTTCGCAGAACTTCCTGCTGTCGAAAAGCGTTTCGCAGTCACTTGCGGGGCGCGTTGGAATCTTGCGCCTGCTGCCGCTTTCCTATGGTGAAATCGCTCACGGCGCACAGCGCCCGGAGAGCGCTTGGAGTTGGGCGTATCGCGGGGGTTATCCGCGCGTCATCGCATCGGATATCGATCCGCTCGATTTCTACCCCGCGTATATCGAGACGTATCTGGAACGTGATGTCCGTCAGGAGCTCGGTGTGGCGAAGATCGAGGAATTCTCGCGCTTCATACAGCTTTGTGCGCTGAGATCCGGAGAGCTCCTCAATGTTTCGAGCCTGGCGAGCGATTGCGGCATCTCGCCCGCGACTGCCAGCAATTGGATTTCGATTCTGTCATCGAGCTATGTGATTCACCTGCTCAGGCCCTATGCGACCAATCGGGGAAAGAGGCTCGTGAAAACGCCCAAGCTCTATTTCTACGACAGCGGGCTGCTGTGCAGCCTTCTTGGAATAGAAGATGCCGATGAGCTCGCGATGCATCCCCAGAGGGGGGCCGTGTTCGAGACTGCGGTCGTGTCGGAGCTCATGAAGGAGTATCTCAATCGCGGGAGGACGCCGCATCTCTCCTTCTGGCGCGATACCAATAAAAACGAAATCGACGTCATCGTGGAGAAGGGCCCCGTCCCCTTTTCCGCAATAGAGGTCAAATCATCCGCGACGTTTCGTGCCAAGTACTTCGATGTGATCGAGCGCATCGCTCCGCGCGAGCTTGGCCTCAAGGCGGACAGCTGTTCTGTGGTGTATGCAGGGGAAGATGAACTATCGAGCTCTCGTGGCCGGCTTGTGCCCTATGCGGACATCCCGAGCATTTTGGGCTTTGAGGGATGAGGGTCGTTTAAGGAGCTTGCCGGATGATGAAGCGGCAGTAACTACAATCATTGAACATTCAGTTTGAAATCGAAGGCAGCTGAGAGTGGAACGATACGAGGCATATAAGGATTCCGGCGTCGAATGGATCGGCGAGATTCCCGTAGGGTGGAAAACCGCTCGAATGGGAACGAGCTGCTATCTAAAGGGCAGAATAGGATGGCAGGGGCTCAAAGCTGAGGAGTTCATCGATGATGGTCCCTATTTGGTCACAGGAACAGATTTTTGCAATGGTCGCGTTAACTGGAAGACTTGTTACCACATCTCCCAGGATAGGTTCGAAGAAGCTCCTGAGATCCACGTCAGAAATGGAGATTTGCTCATAACGAAAGACGGTACGATAGGTAAGTTGGCGCTGATATGTGATGCTCCAAACGCCGTTTCCCTTAATAGCCATCTTCTTTTGATGCGTCCGCTGGATGGCCAGATTGATAGCAGATTTTTGTTCTGGGTTTTGAGCGGTGAGGAGTTTTCTCACTACACCGATATTTCGCAAAGCGGCACAATAATGGCCTCGCTCTCTCAGGATAAAATTGCACGCTTCATATACGCCCTTCCATCCGTAGTCGAGCAACAGGCCATTGCTGATTATCTTGACGTCAAGACCGCCGAAATCGACGGGCTCGTGGCAGATTGTGAGCGCGAGGTCGAGCTGCTGCAGGAGTATCGCAAGGCGGTTATCTCCGAGGCCGTCACCAAGGGCCTCGACCCGAATGCGCCCATGAAGGACTCCGGCGTCGGATGGATCGGCGAGATTCCCGAGGGGTGGCAAGTCCGCTCTTTCAAAGGCGTCGGCCAAGTTGTTGCCAACCTGCAACGCCCCCAAGACCACCTTGGTCTCGTTCAGGTTGCTCCCGACCGAATAGAAAAAGGTACCGGCCGGCTTTGGCCGTGCGTCACCGTGGAAGAGGCAGGCGTTGAGAGCGATAATCATCTATTTGCAACGGGCGACATCCTTTACTCCAAAGTTCGACCAGCGCTCAATAAGGTAACTGTTGCCACATTCGATGGCATGTGTAGCGCAGACATATACCCCATTAAAACCTCTGAAAACGCACACTGGCTCATGTACTACATGCTCTCAAGCGCATTCGTGGGGCAAGTCGTAGTTTCAACCGATCGAGTCAAGATGCCCAAAATTAATAAAGAGGAGCTGGGTGTGTTCAAAGTCATCCTCCCGCCCCTTGTCGAGCAGCAGGCTATCGTCTCCTACCTCGACGCCAAGACCGCGGAAATCGACTCGCTCATCGACAGCAAGCGCCAGATGATTGAAAAGCTGCGCGAATATCGCAAATCGCTCATTTCGGAGGCGGTTACCGGCAAATTCAAGGTGCCGGGGGTCTAAGCTGATGTCATCGCCCACACTCGCAGGAAGGCGCTCGCCCATGGATGCAACCATCGATACCGGCAGCATCGCCGCCGCGGAATACGACTCTTCCTCGTATTCCAACACCACGGAACGCAACTTCGAGGACGACGTTGAGCGCTTCATGCACGATGCGCGCTGGCGCACGTCCTATGGCGAGGGGATGTCTCGTGCGGAGAACATTGCTGCCTCGCAGGCGGACTACGACCGCAAGCTCGCCCTCAAGGTCGACTCGCTCATCGGTTTCATTCGGGAGACGCAGCCGCAGGAGTGGGCCAAGATTGAGCGCCAGTATGGCGCGCTTGCCCGCGACCGCTTCCTCAAGCGCCTGTGCGATGAACTGGAGCCGCATCAGGACCGTGGCGGCGTGATCAACGTTTTGCGCCGCGGTATCAAGATGGCGCCGGGCGCGCAGTTTAAGCTGTGTTTCTTTCGCCCCGCCACCGAGAAGAACCCGGATGCCTGGGAGCGCTATCGCGCCAACCGCTTTGAGCTTGTGCGCCAGCTGCGCTACGGGACCATGCCGGGCAGCACGGACAACTCCGTGGACGTGGTGCTCTTTCTTAACGGCATCCCCGTGGTCACCATGGAGCTCAAGAACAACCTCACCGGCCAGCGGACCGATCACGCCGTGGTCCAATACAAGTCCGACCGCAACCCGCGCGAGGTGCTCTTCAAGCCCAACCGTCGCGCCATCGTGCACTTCGCCCTCGATTCCGAGACCGTGGAGATGTGCACCTGGCTCGCCGGCGACGCATCGCATTTCCTGCCCTTCAACAAGGGAAATGGCATGAACGGCGCGGGCAACCCCGCCAATCCGAACGGGTACCGCACCGAGTACCTGTACCGCGAGATTCTCTCCCCCGACAGCCTGCTCGACATCATCCAGCGCTTCGCGCGCGTGGATTACGACCCCGAGACGCGCGCCATGAAGCGCATCATCTTCCCACGCTTCCATCAGCTCGACGCGGTGCGCAGGCTCGTGGCGGACGCGCGCGAGTACGGCGCAGGGAAGAGCTACCTCATCCAGCACTCCGCCGGATCGGGCAAATCCAACTCGATCGCCTGGCTCGCCCATCACCTGCAGTCGTTGCACGATGCTTGCGATAACCCCGTGTTCGACACGGTGGTCATCCTCACCGACCGGCGCAATCTGGACACGCAGCTCTCCCAAACCATCGAGTCGGTGGACCACAAGCGCGGCGTGGTGGTGCGCGTGCGCGAGCAGGACGGCAGCGCGGGGCTTCGCGGGGCAATCAACTCCGGTGCGCAGATCATCACCTCCACCATCCAGAAGTTCCCCTACATCTGCAGCGAGACCAAGGTGAGCGGCAAGAAATTCGCCGTCATCATCGACGAGGCGCACTCCAGCCAATCCGGCAAGGCCAACGCCAAGATGAAGATGGCGCTCATCGATCGCGACGTTGACCCCGACGAGCCGTGGGACGACGAGGACGAGCTCGTCCGCGAGATGCGTGCTCAGGGCACCATCCCCAACCTGTCGTTCTTCGCCTTCACCGCCACGCCTAAGGCCGCCACGCTCGAGGTATTCGGCACGAGAGACGAGCAGTGCCGCCGTGATGAATCCGGCATGCTCATTCCGCGGCCCTTCCACCTCTACTCCATGAAGCAGGCTATCGACGAGGGCTTCATTCATGATGTTCTGGAGAACTACACCTGCTTTGAGAGCTACTTCAAGCTCGCCAAGACCATCGCCGACGACCCCAAGTACAAGGAAGCGAAGGCCAACCGCGCGCTCATGGGGATCGTGGACTGGAATCCCGCGATGGTGGGCAAGAAGGCCGAGATCATCGTCGAGCACTTCATGCGCGATGTCGAGGGCGTGCTGGGAGGGCGCTCCAAGGCAATGGTGGTTACATGGAGCCGTCCCATGGCGTACCGCCTTTACCTCGCCATGACGGAGTGCATCAAGCGCCAGGGTTACGCCTGCCAGGTGATGGTCGCCTTCTCCGGCAGCCTCGACGTGGACGGTGAAGAGATCACTGAGGCCAAGGTGAACGGTGTGCCTGAGACGCGCACTGCCGATCTGTTCGACGCGGACGACAAGCGCATCATCGTGTGCGCCAACAAGTTCCAGACGGGTTTTGACCAGCCCAAACTCTGCGCCATGTACGTGGACAAGATGCTCACGGGCGTGGCAGCGGTGCAGACACTCTCGCGCCTCAACCGCACATGCTCGATTCCGGGCAAGCGCACCTTCGTGCTCGATTTTGCCAACGATTGGGACACCATCCGCGCGAGCTTCAGTACGTATTACGAGGTGACGGAGCTCGACGCCGCCACGGACCCCGATGTGATCTACAACCTGGCGGACCGGCTCGAGGGCTACCGCGTGTACGAGGCGAGCGAGGTGGAGGCCGTTGCCGCGGCGTACTTTGAGGAGCTCGATCCAGGCCGCGTGCTCTCGCGTGTGGAATCCAGGCTGCCCCCCGCCGTCGACCGCTGGTGCGCCCTGGACGACACGCCAAAGCGCGAGTTCAAGGCGCTGATGCGCAAGTTCCTCCGTTCGTACTCCTTTGTCACGCAGATGATCAACCTGGGCGACGAGGACCTGCACCGCCTGTTCGTGTATGCGGGTTTCCTCATAAAGAAGCTCTTCTTGCCCACCGGCAGCACGCCCGACCTGCGGGATAAGGTGGAGCTTGAATATCTGCGCATCGAGGATAAGGGTACCCAAGCAATCAAGCTGGAGAGTGAGAAGCTTCATAACGGCGGCGCCAACGCGGGTATTGCCCGCGAGGAGGAAGAGGAGCGCCTGAGCGTGCTCGTTGACCACCTTAATGAGGCGTTCGGCACACAGTGGACCGAGGCGGACAAGATCATCAAAGCGTGCGCCGACAAGATCTGCGAGGACGAGGCCTTCGTGCAGCAGGCACGCGCGAACAGCATGTCGGACCTGCGAGCTGTTTTCGGCGATGTGATGATGAACGCCCTTGCGGCCATTTTGGGCGATAGCGCCGATATGTATGAGTCGTTCAACAAGAACCCCGATGCGTATCTGCGCGTCATGAACAACGACTTGCTGCCGATCGTGTACGACCGCTGCCAGCGTGCAGAGTAGAAGCCGTCGACGCTTCCAATTGCCCGGTGCCCCTGAAAGGACCCCTTATGGCTATTCCAAAATACGATGATCTGTACGGCGCGGTGCTTGAGTTCTTGGCAGATGGGTTGGAGCACGCATCCAAGGAAATGACCAATCCCATCTCGGACGCATTCGGCCTTACTGACGAGGAGCGAGCAGAGCAACTACCCAGCCAGCGGCAGGCGACCATTGCCAATCGAATCGGGTGGGCTCGCACGTATCTCAAGAAGGCGGGCCTCATCATCAGTCCCAGACGAGGGGTCTTCGCGATAACGGAGCTCGGCCGAACCGCCCTCTCATCGGGGGAGGTAATCGATAACGCCTATCTCAATCAATTCGAGTCGTTCAGACGGTTCTGCGACGGGCCGGTGTCCCCTGCAGTGCAACAAGAGGACGTCGCGAATGCGCCGCATGCGACAAGCGACGAGTCGACGCCAAATGAAAAGCTCGCCGAGGCTCTCACCCTTATCAACAAGCAGCTGGCAGATGAGCTTCTCGAGGAGATCATGAAGCTATCCGATAAGGCGTTCGAGCGCTTTGTCTTGGATCTCATGAACGCAATGGGCTACGGTGCCGCTGACGGCTCTGCTGAGCAAACCCCCTTCTCCGGTGACGAGGGAATCGACGGCATCATCATGGAGGACAAGCTTGGATTTGATTTGATTTACATCCAAGTCAAGCATTATGCCGCCGATCATGCCGTCGGCCGCCCGGAGATACAGGCGTTCGTGGGCGCCATCGCGGGTCGCAATGGCAAGGGTTTGTTTGTCACCACCTCTAAATTCAGCAAGCCCGCGCGTGACTATGCGGCGCAGCAGCACATCGTTTTGATCGACGGCGAGAAGCTCGCGAGCCTGATGATCGAGTATGGGTTTGGCGTATCGACTCGCAAAGTCTACAAGATTCAGGCGCTCGATACGGATTTATTCAACGGCTATTTGGAAGAATAGGGGCGATGTCGCGGGCGGGCCGGATTGCGCCGCCGCGTTCGCCATCTTTCGACGCCATATCGTCCACGGGCCTCGTGGCAAATCGGCGCCGTGCGGGGTATAAGTACCAATCATCACGCACGATGGAGCGCATTCGCGTCGGAGGTACCTGCATGCCACATATAGAGTTCGAAAACGTATACAAGGTCTACGGATCGGGCGAGGGCGAGGTACATGCGCTGGACGGCGCGAACTTCTTGGTCGAACGCGGCGAGCTCGCCGTGATTCTCGGTGCCTCCGGAGCCGGCAAGACCACGGCCCTCAACATTTTGGGCGGCATGGACAGCGCCACGAGCGGGCGCGTGGTGGTTGACGGGCGCGACATCAGCGCCGCGTCCGAGGACGATCTGGTGGAGTACCGTCGCGCCGACGTGGGCTTCGTGTTCCAGTTCTACAACCTGGTGCCCAATCTCACGGCGCTCGAGAACGTTGAGCTCGCCTCGCAGATTTGCCCCGATTCACTGGATGCCTCCGAATGTCTGCGCAAGGTCGGCCTGGGGGAGCGCATGGCGAACTTCCCCGCCCAGCTCTCCGGCGGCGAGCAGCAGCGCGTATCCATCGCGCGCGCCATTGCAAAGAACCCCAAGCTCCTTCTGTGCGACGAGCCCACCGGCGCGCTCGACTACCAAACGGGCAAGCAGGTACTGCAGCTTTTGCAGGACACCTGCCGTCGCGACGGCATCACCGTGCTCATCATCACGCACAACTCCGCGCTCGCCCCCATGGCCGACCGCCTGATCCGCTTCAAGAGCGGGCGCGTGACGGACATGCAGGTCAACGAGCATCCCGTGCCCATCGCCGACATCGAGTGGTAGGCGGGCGCATCATGAGGGGGAAGAAGGCCGGCACTCGACCCAACGCGTTCACAACCGATATCAAGCGCACCATCACGGGCAACCTCAAGCGGTTCATCTCGCTGTTCGTGATCACCGCGCTCGGCGCCACCATGCTGATGGGCCTCAAGGCGGCCTGCGACGACCTGCGCTTCACCGCCGACGATTACTACGACGCTCAGCGCCTGTTCGACATATCGGTCAAATCGACACTCGGCCTAGACGAAGCCGACATCTCCGCACTCAGCGAGGTGGACGGTGTCGAAGTCGCGGAGGGCGGTTATGCGGAGACGGCGTACACGCAGGTCGGCGATAGCAGCCAAAAGGTCGATCTTAAAGCGCTCTCACCTGCGGGGCTGAACGAGCCCAAGGTCCTCGAAGGTCGCCTCCCGCGCGACGTGGACGAGGTCGCCGTCACCCAGAAGTACCTCGACGCGACCGGGAAGAAGATCGGCGATACCGTCACGTTCCAGGGAGAGGATGACGCGCCAGCCGATGACAACGAGACCCCGGCGGCGGACGAGCCTGCGGAAGTCTTTGAGCGCGGGGAATACACCATCACGGCCGCCGTGCTCGACCCCATGGATGTCAACGCCGGTAGCAAGACGATGAGCTTCCGATCGACGGGCGGACCTCAATACGCGTTCTTCTTCACGCCGGGTGCCGTTGCCGATCGCGACACGTTCACGGTTGCGTATCTGGCGGTCTTAGGGGCCGACCGCCTGATGACCTATTCGGATGAGTATAAGACTGCGGTCGATGCGGTGAAGCAACGCATCGAGGCCACGCGTGAGGAGCGAGAGCTCGAGCGCACCGGCCGCGTGAGGGCGGATGCGAACGAGGCGGTTGATGTGGCGCAAGGCGATGCGAACGCGCAGTTCGACGCCGCCGCCGCGCAGCTCGACGCCGCAGATTCCCAGATCGAAGACGGTCGCGCCCAGCTCGAGCGGCAGAGGGCCTCGGCGCACGAGCAGCTCGATGAGGCCCAGCGCCAGCTCGATGCCACGCGCGCGCAAATCGATTCCGCTATGGCGAGTGCCGACACCTTCGCCGCGCTCATGGGCGACGCGTGGCCCGCGAGTGCGTGGCAGCGCCTGCAAAATGGTGATGCCGCGGCGAAGGACGAGTTCGTCGCCGCGATCGACGCATATGCGAGTGAGATGTCCCGGCGCATAGACGAGGGGGTGCGGCTGTGCGATGAACTGGCCTCCGCCGTGGGCGAATTGCCCCTGGGAGATCCACAGGTCAAACAGGGGATGTACGACGCGCTCGACAAACTCGAGGAGGGTGGCTTGATCGAGCCCGCCCAAGCCGAACGCATACGTGCGCTCGTGGAGGTCTATCCGGAAAACGAGGGCGACCTGACGTCCATTCAAGCTGAGATCGGCGAACTCAAACGCTCGGTCCTCGCGCTGGGCGAGCTTGTGGGCGGACTCAAGGGCAGTATCGGGTCCCTTGCCGATGCGGCCCTCGGCAGGCCGGCGCTCGAAGCTGGACAGGCGGAGATCGATCGCCGGCGTGCCCAGGTCGAACGCCAGCTCGCCGAGGGCGAGGCGAAGCTCGACGAGGGGGCGGCGAGGGCCTGGGAGGGCCGCACCGAGTTCGAGGGCCAAAAGGCGGACGCCGAGGCCAAGTTCGCCCAGGCACGGGCCGATGTCGACGGCATCGAGCGCGCGAAGTGGTACATCCAAGATCGCGGCGCGCTGCCGAGCTATGCGAGCATCGAGAGCGATGCGAGCTCGATCGAGTCCATCGCCACGGTGTTCCCGCTCATCTTTTTCACGGTCGCCGTGCTCATCAGCCTCACCACGGTCACGCGTATGGTCGAGGAGGACCGTGGCCTCATCGGCGTGTACAAGGCGCTGGGTTACGGCCGTGGCCGCATCTTGTCCAAGTACCTCATCTACTCGTTCGCCGCCTGCCTGGCGGGCGGTATCGCCGGCGACGTGCTCGGATTCATCGCCCTTCCCGCGGTGATCTTCACCATATTCAAGACCATGTACGCATTGCCCCCGTTCCAGCTGCACTTCAACATGTTCACGGCGGTGCTCGGAATAGCCCTATTCGCGCTCGGTATCGTGGGCGCCACGTTCCTGGCCTGCCGTCATGTTCTCAAGGAGACGCCTGCCTCGCTCATGCGGCCAAAGGCCCCGCGTGCGGGCAAGCGCATCTTGCTTGAGCGCATCACCCCGGTGTGGCGCCGGCTGTCCTTCCTCAATAAGGTGAGTGCCCGCAACTTGTTCCGCTACAAGAAGCGCTTCTTTATGACGGTGTTCGGTATCGCGGGCTGCACCGCCCTCATGATCTGCGGCCTGGGCATTCGCGATACCGTGATCTCGCTCAAACCGCGTCAGTACGGGCCTGCCGGCGTGGTTCGCTACGACCTGCTGGCCGTCACCACCGACGAGGATTTCGCACAAGGTGAGCGCGAGTTGCGCGAGACGGGCATGGTCGACACCATGCTCGAGGCGCGCGTCGACAGTGTGACCGCCGAATTCGGGGGCGCGAGGGAGAGCGTTCAGCTCGTCGTGGTTCCCGACAACGCCGATTTGTCCGCGTACATGAAGACCGAGGATGGCTCGAATACGACCTTCCTCGCCCCCGCGATGGGCGGAGAGGAGCTTTCGCTGCCAAGCGACGGCAACGGCGTTCTCGTGACCAAGAATGCCGAGCAGGTGCTCGGCTTCTCGCTCGGCGACGAGCTCCTCCTGCAAGACTCGACGCTCAGCCAGGGGTCGGTGCGCGTGGATGGCATTGCCGTGAGCTTCCTGGGCAACTTCGTGTTCATGACCGAGAGCGCTTATGCCGAGGCCTTCGGCGAGCCGTGCGTCCCGAATGCGCTGTTGGCCAATCTCACGGGCACAGATGAGCAGAAGATCGAGCTGGCCGATCGTCTGGCGGCGGGCGCCACGTTCGTGAACGTGAACAGCTCGACGAAGGTCGCCAATGACTTCTCGGAGAGCTTCAAGATCATCGATGTGGTGGTGTATGTCGTGACCGTGATGGCCGCGGCGCTGGCCTTCGCCGTGGTGTTCACGCTGTCCAACACGAACATCTCCGAGCGAGAGCGCGAGCTTGCCACGATCAAGGTGCTCGGCTTCAGGCGTGGCGAGGTGCATCGCTATATCAACAAGGAGACGATCGTCCTCACGCTTATCGGCATTGTGGCTGGTTGGCCGCTCGGCTACGTGATCACGAGATTCCTCACGTATGTGCTGCGCATGCCGTCGCTGTTCTTCGACACGATTGTGGAGCCGCAGACGTACCTGTTCGCCTCGGTGATGTCGTTCGTCTTTACACTGATCATCAACCGGATGACCAACCGCAGTCTCGATCGCATCGACATGGTGGGTGCCCTTAAGAGCGCGGAGTAGGGCAAAGGCCGTCCGTCTGAGATAGACGCCGCGGTACAATGGCGGGGACGAGAGGGGCCCGCATGATCACGACCATATATCACTCGCCGCTGGGCGACATTTCGCTTGCCGCCACTGCGCGCGGGTTGGCCGGTCTGTGGTTTCGGGGGGTCGACTGTGCTCCCTCGATGTGCGCCGATTCCGCTCGCTTCGACATGAATGGCGGCGGCCTCATCGATCCCGATTCCGCTGCCACGGTCGAGGAGATCGAAGGTTGCGATGCGCTCTCGGGCGCCCGTCCCATGTGCGCGTCGAGTCCGGCGCACGGCTCCGCGATCGCCGTGTTGGAACGCTCCTGGGCGTGGCTCAACGCCTATTTCGCCGGGCAGGCTCCACGATGGGTTCCCCCGATGGATTTCGGCGGAGACGACTTCGAGCATGCGGTATGCGTGGCGCTGCTCGGGGTGTCGTATGGTGAGGTCGTCACGGTCGATGAGGTTGCGGCGAGCGTGGCGTCTCGAATCGGGGGTGCGCCCGATGTGTGCGCCGTCTGTGACGCCGCGTTGCGCTGCCCGGTTCGGGTCATCGTTCCTATTCATCGCGTCGAAGGCCTTTTGACGCCCGACGACCCCCGTGAGCGCGTTAGCGTCGCGCTGCGCACCCTGGAAGCCACCTGCTGATCGGGCACCCCTTGGTTTTGCTGTGAAGTTCCTCACACGCGTCGGGCGATTCATGGTACAAAAGAGGTCCAGACAATTGATTCAACGAACCGAACGGGTTCCCAGCTCAAGCTGCTATGAGGTGGGGGCCCTATTTTTATGGAGGTGGGTACATGGGAGATATGCGATCTGGTGCCGCGTCTGCGGGATCTTCGAATAAGTGGGCGATTCTGCTCACCGTTCTCATCATGACGTTCATGGCGACGCTCGATTCGAGCATCGTCAACGTGGCGCTGCCGGTCATGCAAAAGGCGCTGGGGGCGGGACTCGACCAAATCCAGTGGATCTCGTCGGTGTACCTGCTGACCATGTGCGCCTTTTTGCTTGTGTTCGGCAGGTTGGGCGACCTGTATGGGAAGGTCCGATATTTCGAGATCGGCGTGGTGATCTTTTCCATCGGCTCCCTTATGTGCGGCATGTCGACCTCGCTGCCGGCGCTCGTGGCGTCTCGCGCGGTTCAGGGCATCGGCGGCGCATCGGCCATGGCGAACAATATGGGCATCATCACCGAAGCCTTTCCCGCCCGTGAGCGCGGCCGCGCGCTCGGCCTACTGGCGAGCTTCGTGGCGCTCGGCATGATGTGCGGTCCGGTGTTGGGCGGTTTCATCGTGTCGATGTTCCCTTGGGAGGGCATTTTTCTCATCAACGTGCCGGTCGGCATCCTGTCCCTCGTCATAGGGCACTTCACCTTGCCGCGCTCGACGCCCGAATGCGCGGGACAGTCCATGGACGTCAAGGGCGCAGTGTTGCTCGTTCCCGGCATGTTGCTCACGTTCCTGTCCGTCACTATGATGCAGGGCAACGCGAGCCCCGCTGCCGCGCTCGCGCTCGTTGCGGGCGCGCTCATGCTCGTGTTCTTCGGGCTGCACGAGCGCCACGTCGAGCATCCACTGGTCAACTTGGCGATCTTTTCCGACCGTCATTTCGCGGTGAACGTCGTCTGTCTGTTCATCAGCTTCGTCGCCATCGGTGTTTATGAACTCATGACGCCCTTTTACCTGCAGGATGCCCGTGGCTTCGACCCCGGTGCATCCGGCCTGATCTTCTGCATCATTCCCCTGGTGAACGCGGTTGCGGGACCCATATCCGGTGCCGTGTCCGACCGCATCGGATGCAACCTGCTCACGGTTCTCGGCCTGGGTGCGTTCAGCGTGGGCCTGTACCTCACCGGCACGCTCGGGATGACGGCAACGCTGCCGCAGATCCTGTTCTATCTGGGTTTGGCCTCGTTCGGCACGTCGATCTTCCAGTCTCCGAACAACTCGCTGATCATGGGCTCCGTCTCCACCGAGATGCTCGGATTTGCGGGCAGCGTGAGCGCGCTCGCCCGGTACCTGGGCATGGCGGTGGGTATTTCGGGCTCCACTTCGATCCTCTATGGCCAGATGAGCGTCGCGGCCGGCCGCCATGTGACGGCTTTCGTCGAGGGGAGGCCCGACATCTTCCTGTACGGGTACCATATCGTCTACGTCGTCACCGCCGCGCTCGTGCTCGTGGGCTTCGCGCTGGCGATGGGCCGCATGATCGCGCGTAGGCGTTCTCAGCGATAGGGCGTCTTTTGTCGCATGCGTCCCTTGATGGGTCCCGATGTACTCGGGACCTATTGCCGTTTGGCGGATATGTCTCATTTTCATCATCGGAGTATGCGAAACTGGTACTCTACGTAGTACATTGTTCGTCATCCGCATCACGGGAGGTTCGTCGCACGCATGCTGCTGGAACGCATTTCATCGCCGCAGGACGTGAAGGACCTCGATGCCGCCGACCTGCCGCTTCTTTGTTCTGAGATTCGCCAGGCCATCCTTTCGAGTTCGGCTTCGGTAGGGGGTCACATCGGTTCGAACCTCGGCGTCGTGGAGCTTACCGTCGCCTTGCACCGCGTGTTCGATTCGCCGACGGACAAGCTCATCTTCGACGTTTCCCATCAGACGTACGCGCACAAGATGCTCACGGGTCGCGCCGCGAACTACCTCGACGCCGAGCGTTTCGGTGGTCTGTCCGGTTTCACCAGCCCGGCCGAGTCCGAGCACGACCTGTTCTCCGTCGGCCATACCTCCACTTCCGTGAGTCTCGCTTGCGGCATGGCCAAGGCGCGCGACCTCATGGGCGCCGATTACAACGTCGTCGCCGTCATCGGCGATGGCTCCATTTCCGGTGGTCTTGCGTTCGAGGGGTTTGACAACCTTGCCGAGCTCGGCACCGGCGTGATCGTCATCGTGAACGACAACGGCTGGTCCATCGCCGAGAATCACGGTGGCATCTACCGCAACCTCGCCGAGTTGCGTGAGGGCGAAGGCACCGCCCCCAACAACTTCTTCCGCTCCCTGGGGCTCGACTATCGCTTCCTTGCCAATGGTAACGACGAGGCGGCCGTCGAGCGTGCCTTGCTCGAGCTGCGCGATATCGACCATCCGGTCGTTCTGCACGTGTGCACCGTCAAGGGCTCCGGCTACGAGCCCGCAGAGGAAGACGCCGAGGGTTGGCACCACGTGGGCCCCTTTGACATCGAGTCTGGCACGTATGAGGCGCTCCGCCGCAGCCGTTGTGAGAAGAGCGAGACCTACGCGGATATCACCGGCCGCCATCTGCTCATGCGTATGGCCGCCGATGAGCGCGTGGTGGGCATTTCCGCCGCCACGCCCTACATCATGGGCTTCACCAAGCCCCGTCGCGATGCCGCGGGTTCCCAGTTCGTGGATGGGGGCATTGCCGAGGAGCATGCCGTGACCTACGCCGCGGGCCTTGCGCGCGCAGGCGCCAAGCCAGTGCTCGGCCTGTACGGCGTGTTCATGCAGCGCGCGTATGACCAGCTCTGGCACGATCTGTGCCTGAACAACCTGCCGGCCGTCATCCTCGACTTCGGCTCCTCCGTGTATGGGACGAGCGATGCGACCCATCTGAGCTTCTTCGACCTCGCCCTGCAGGGGGCTTTGCCCAACTTGCGCTGCCTTGCGCCCACGTGTCGCGAGGAGTATCTCGCCATGCTGGATTGGGCTATCGACCAAGACTCTCGTCCTGTGGTCATTCGCGTTCCCGGCAATGGCGTCGTTTCCAATCCCGACTTCGCGCTCGACCCTAAGGCCCCGGCCGATTTTACCCTCCCGCGCTATGACGTGGTACACGAGGGTTCCGATGTTGCGATTCTCGCGTTGGGCAGCTTCTTCAGCCTGGGTGAGAGCCTGTGCGACGCGCTTTCCGCTCCTGCGGACGGCGGGCCTGCGCTCGATGCGACCCTGGTGAACCCGCGCTTCGCCACCGAACTCGATGAGGCGACCCTCGACGATCTCGCCCGTTCCCACCGTGTGATCGTGACGCTCGAGGACGGTGTGCTCGAGGGTGGTTGGGGTGAGAAGGTCGCTCGTTACCTGGGCCCGACCAGCGTACGGGTGCTGTGCTACGGCGTGCGCAAGGGCTTCCCGGATCGTTTCGACGCCGACGAGCTCCTTGCCGAGAACGGCATGACCCTCGAGGCGATCACCGCCGATATCCGCGTCGCCCTTTCCTGACGTCGCATCGGGAGTGAGACGTTCCCAATCCCATCTAACCCATCGATGATGCCCGCGCTCCATAACGCGGGCGTCATCGCGTAAAAGCTGTGGTTGCCGCGCAAGTGATACAAGTGCCGCGGTTGGGGCATAAGAACGCGTAAGTCCACGAGTGCGTTGGACTGACTGAGCAAACACTGCGGTATAATAAAGTATTATCGCATACAGGGGAAAGGAACCCTCATGAGCAAGACCATGCGTGAGTTCACGCTCGACCGTCGCCAGGTACTGGGCGCCGCAGTTGCCGGCGCGGCTACGTTGGGCCTGGCAGCATGCGGCGAGCAGCCGGCCGCCCCG
>ERZ773155.1902-NODE-1902-length-16808-cov-29.537158_pt1 | contig 16808 bp, 14 predicted proteins | sample MGYA00511262_ERZ773155 | MGnify/ENA primary metagenome ERZ773155 (study PRJEB29015, sample SAMEA2737828) | human gut metagenome | biome: human gut; feature: human-associated habitat; material: faeces | place: China | collected 2012 ... | reverse complement strand
GTCAAGAATACGATACCACCATATCCTCGTCTTGCTGTCAGCCGTTTTATCCTTAGCTCCCACCATAATCTTGGCGGTAAGAGTCCTAGATGCTGCGTGCTTGATAGGATTCCACAGCACAGTAGGTGGACTATCTAGCATAATCTCAGCTCTTGCGTTAGTGCAGTCTTCCAGATAGAGAGCCTTATTAGCAACGAACGTGTACTTATATCCGCAAACGGGGTCTATCCAGTTTCCTTCAAATCGCATTGTCCGAGGCTTGCCTAGAACTGAGTTCTGCTTGATATAGAGAGTTCCCTTATCCGTTCCTTCCCTCACGGCTTCATATCCTGCCTTTACACTTGCATTCTCACTTGTGGCAACGACAACAATTCCGCTTGATGTTACCTCAGACCACTTGAATGAATCAAGACGGCTGTTACAGGTCGTCGTCTCGCCTGGATTATCTGGGTCGATAAGGTAGCAGGCTGGAAACATCGTACAAGGGCGAATAGAGAAGTCTGGAGAGAATGAGCCTTCGATACCATCATACTGCTGTCTGTTGATGATATTTCCAATTATTTCTATGCTGACTGACTGAGAGTAAGCCGTGGGCTGTATCTCCATCATCTTGTCAACGCTAACCGCTAATTCTTTAGCCATTTCTATTTATTTTAAAAGTTCAACATTAATCAGAAACTAACACTCACATCCTCGGAATACATCGTTTCGCCATCCTTGATTTCGGCATCACATCGGAATGTCACACTACCTATCTTGAATGCAGAACCACCGAGGTCTTCGTACGTCAAATCAACCGACAATCCGCAGTTGGCGTGAGAGAGTGCCCATTTATTATCTGCCGTAGGATTGTTTGTTTCCCTCGTCCATACGATATTAGTCATCGAGTCCGTAACGTCCTGATTGTAGAGCCTTCCGACAACAGATAACGTTGTGAATACCTTCCAAGAGCCATCAGCATTCGTTGCCATTAGGTCGTTGAGACGGAAGTTCCACAGCTTCGATGATAGCATTTCGAGGGTAAAATATGGATTACCTTCCACGAATGCCCAAGCTGTAGAGGAGTAGATTGGAGGCTTCGTTGTCTTGTCTTCGAGGCACTGCCATTTGCAGCCGAGGTAATAGACGGTATCAATCGTTCTGTCACCATTGCGGTAAGGATTATCGCCTTGTGCCACAGCCAAGCTCCAAACACCTCTGTCTCTTGTCGTGTAGATTGGATTTCCTTGATAATCTATCTGTTGGAATGATGCAGCCATCATCCACTTAGCATAGAACGCTCCGTCTCGCTTATTGGCGGTAGGGAAGTCTTGGAAGAGGAATGACAGCGCATCTGGCAGCTTACCCATTGCAAGGGAATAGTTTGTCTTGTCGATGATAGGCTTGGTAACGTGGTCGAGCCACACAAGCAATCCTTCAGACGATGATATATACCAGCAACTCTGTCTGTCTTCATCCACCGCATTTCCCCAACGAATCAGCCTCGCCAATTCGCAAGGTGGATAGTTCTTCTTGCTAGGGCATTCATCATCAGAATAGCAAACAACCGTAATGGTATTCGTCACGGTATTGACCGAGAGCACTCGCAACCACATATCGTAATACTTGCCATTCTCGGCAAGAGTATTGATGGAAGCTAAGACTACATCATTTTCCTTGAATGCTGTGAAGTCGTTATCCCATCGCTTCTGCAACTTCAAGTCATAGGTTACATTACCGTCCTCCGTTGTTGCAGGAATCTCCGCCACCGTTTCAACCAGACCACTTTCCGTAAAGACAAAGTTGCTTTCCATTGCCGTCTGCCTGTTGGTAATAAGCTCCTTTGCAATAATGGAACTTCGGGATGTGATGCTTTCAAACTCCGCATTGCCCAGTTCATCAATTCTACCGCCCGTACCGAAGAGCATTCCTTGAATGAACTCTCCGAAGGTTGCACCTTTCTTGAACTGAGATAAGTTTTCTGCCGTCAATCCTTGCAAGAACTTCTGCACCTTCTCCCAAGTGATTGTGTTCTTTGCTTTGTCATCGTTTAATTTAGAGAGATACATCTTATCGGTTATACTAGCATTAAAGCTATTGGTATTACTACCACCAACCATACTAGATAGAGATTTAACCGCTTCTCCTTTTACTGCATCAATAATCTGCTTTGTATCACTCTTTGTAACTTCCAACGAATTTACAAGCTCAATTTCAACTTCTGCCAGCTCATCGTTATCAACCTTTACTGAGTAGTTGCTGACGAAAACTTCGTGACCAATAAGACTTCCATCGCTATTCGAATCGCCTTGTATCTGTATTGACAGCTTTGCATTCTCGTTTAGCTTGCTTGCAAAGTCAGGATTCTCTTGCAAGAATATGCGAGAAAACTTAACAGAGTAGTTAAATTGGTCTGTATTGTTTTCGCTCATGTGCTTGACAAGAGCATCATCTAGTCTTTTTTCTGCTGCCGTTACAAGAACCTTTGGTGGTTTGATGCCTGTGATGACAAACAAATCTCCCTTTTGCGGTTTAAAGCCAGCACTTGCGTTTGGCATTACGATACCTAATGTTGATGTGTCTTTCTGAACCGCAATCCATAACTCTTTCTGAGTTGAATCTTGGTTTGATTTGTTATCCTCAACGTATGTGTCGTTAAGAATATAATCACCTTTGCTATTCATTTTTCCACTATCTGACTTCAAATTTCCATTTCCGTCAGTAAGTACATTGTTATAGCACTTATTATTTGTGCGATTCCAATAGCAGTCAATTGTAAACGAACAAGCAGGGCATCCGTTACTCTTAATTAGATTTATCTTTGCAGGTTCACTAGCCAAAGCATGTGCAAACAAGTCAAAGCCAAAATCTCCATTAAACTTATGTAGCTTTATATAGAAATAGTTATGAATATATTTTCCGTCACTATCCTTTACATCGCTATCTTCTTTATCAAAAGCAACATCTGCAATCTCTCCGAATAACTGTCCTTCCGCATTTACAATTCCCTTGATAGTTGGTTTTATACCATCAAAAGTAACAGTTCCTTGACGAGGATTTCCTTTCTTATACAAGTTTACAAACTCGTAATATCCATTACCGCTTGGCAACTTGTGGGTGTTATTCAAAGCGTAATAGAAACGCTCTGCACCTTTCGTGTTGCGATATATAGAAGGCATAAGTACCGATGATGGTGCAATCCATACTCTATCAGTAACTATTACCTTTACTGCATTATCATCAGTTCCAGTATAAACCTTATTGAATCCGTATCTGTCACCTTCTTTTATAAATTGATAGTCGTATTCAATGCAATTTGCCTCGCTGATTACACTTACATTAATACCAGCATCACTGTAAGGAATGTACTTGTCTCCATTCTTCCATTCATATTCCGATTTTGACTCGTATAAGAACTCAACACTTCCACTAAAAGCTGCATTCCAACTATCCGCGCCATAAAAGTCATTAATGCCAGCACTATTTTTGTACACCTTGCATTTGTAAGAAAACTCAGATTCTATAGATAATGTAAAATCTCCATCCTCTTCAAATGTGTACGTGCTAGTACTACCAATACTCATTCTTTTAGAGATAGTCTTATATAATTCTTTTCCCTTGAATAAGTATATGCTCTTGACGGCATTTCCGACCTTCGTTATATAGTCTTTTCTAGAAACAGAGCTATTAAGTTCAAAGTCAAACCCTAAACTCGTCAAATCTATCGTCTGACCTTTTATCGCGCTGATTAAAATATCAAACGAAAAGATACAAGTAACTGTTGGGTTAGATTGACTATCAGCCTGCGTCAAGTTTGATGGGGTAGTAAATCTATCAAATGCCTTTGAACTTACATCTACACTTCCGTTATAATTCTTCCCATCCTTGCTTTTATAAAGGATGAGAGTATCATTATATCTTGAATCTTTAAGGAACTTTGATAATTCTACACTAACTTTATCCTTGCTGATATTCTCTGTATTGAACACTGCCTCGCCAAACTCATCATCATTAGGATAATAATATGGCAGGTTATCAGATGAACCGTAACCTGTTATCATATCAACTATCTTATAGTTCGCATTCTCCTTAGATACAGAGATAAGAGCATCACTACTACCATATTTAATAGGTGTATCGGTTAAGTCGTGCTGTACCTTGCCGACATGGCAAACGTTGCCATCCCAGTAGTAATCAAGCTCAAAAGTTGTGTTGACAAGTTGTAAAACATCAGTTAAATATTGGTCTTCAAATGACACTTCCTTAACTTCATCTGTTCCATACCCTTCATCAACAACAACGTAATATCCCTTGTATTTATCTGTAGGGCGATACAATCCGCAATATGCCATTGAGCTATTGACGCGAGCAACAAACTCATTGATAGTTCCACCAAACGTGAACTTTGTCTGATTTGAGCGGTATCTATCTTTGTTCTGTGTATCAACATCATCAACGACAACATCAAAGAACAGAGTGTTATCAAGCAATTCTCTTCTGGATGTGAAAGTGATTTCGCTCTTCCACATTCTAGACGAATTATCCTTTGTAGAGTTTGGTGTATAGGACGCAAAGAATCTATCGCCATTGTACTCCACGAACTCTTCCTTCTTCCATTGCAAAGGCTCAGATGAATATATTGTAGCAGTAAGGGTAGGAGCACCACCCATACGTTTTGCATCGTAGGTATATGATGATACAATAGCAGGGTTAGCTTCCGATGGGAACAAACCGATAATTTCATTACCAGTGTTCTCATCGTAAGTCAACTTCTGTATGTATAATGATTCTGCCTTCATGTTTATTCTTTATTATTGTTTGTATTCTTTGTCATTGCGGTAATCTCAGCTTGTTTTTCGGCACGTTCATCTGCCTCTTCTTGCTGAGTCTGCAATCTTACTTCCTCGTCAGGTGCAGAAACAGTATTCTTTTCAACACCAGTCTTAGTAGAAATCAAACCTGCACCGCTCAATGTACAAAGCATCTGATTCCATGCACTTTCATCGAATGGCTGCCAAGGCTTAAATGATGTACTGATTCTCATCTGCTTAAACTCAGTGATAGCAGTAGGATTCTCGCCGCTTGCAACCAACTGCTTTGCCAATCCTTCCTTGAACAATCTTGAATGTTTGCTGACGAAATTCTGCCATTCAATAGCTGCATTGTTAGCCTCCTCAATATCCAAAGAACGTGTCATCTGAATTGCCAAACCGCTTATATCGCCACTAGACTTAATATCCTTTGGCAAGATAAATGTACATCCTGTAGCAATCTGCAACTGGTCGAGAATTGATTGCATGAACTCAATCATGTTCTGTGGAGAAGGTGGAGTTTTAAACTCTGCGCTTCCATTTCCTTCAATGCTTGTATCATTCAAGATGATAGAACCAGCAATCTTCTTTGCGGTTTCATTGAGCTTACCCTTGATATAAAGGATTCCCCATCCGTGACGTTTTTGGATGACCGCAAACAGATTATAGATAATCTCGAATAGCTCGATAAGGTCTTGACCGTTATTCCAAGCAACATCACCACGCTTTGTAACAAGTGGACTCTCCGAGAATCCGTGTTCTTCCTTGCTTTCCAAGCACCAGCCTTTCAGTACTTCGTTTGTATCAACGTCCTGAACGAATACATCTGTGAAATGATAATGATATGTCTTATCGTATGCATCAATGTGTCTTACATTATCCTCTGTGCGATAATACACGCAATCAAGAAGCGGTTCTCCGTTATCGTCTTTATGGGTAATAATCTGATAGCCATCTTCATACGAGAATAGCCTACTTTTTACTTCGTTATCCTCATTCATGTAAACGAGTAAGCCAACATCACCATAACTCTGCTGAATACGTATAGCTTGCATTTCGATACCATCCTGATTCGTTTCATCCCAATGCCATTTGAAATCGGCAAAGTTCTTTTTGAGTTTATCAGTCGGATTGCTGTCATGTAGTATGTGATTGCGCTTGTTACCACCTAAACAGAGAGCTTTCTTATCAACAATGCGCCGTTGCATAGGAATGCCAAACTTCTTAAACTCAATCTCGCAATAACTGCCATCATCAAGCTTGCAGCATATAGAAGGTAAGTTCGTATCAAACAATACCCTGTGAGAATAAGGGTCTAACTCCTTCGCAAAACGCTCTTGACTAACAACTATCTTGCTAATATTCGGAAGCTGTGCCTCTTTACGGAAGTTTGTCTTAATATCCGAACCATCAGAAGAGTCATTGATGGTAATAGAGCGCGAACCCCTCAAAAACGGCTTTTTCAGAAGCAATTTTTGAGGATTCTCCAAAAAATCATTGATTATGTCTTGTCTCTTTCTACTCATCGTTATTGTCGTTTAATGATGGTTCAACATCGTTGTTATTTTGTGAATCGTTATTCTCTTGTGGGTCAATCAAACCGAAGTGTCTGCAACAAGCCTTTCTTGAAGGCCAGTAGTTACATTCTCTATTGGTAGTAGGGCAAACAATATCATGCTTGCTTGGTACTACGATGATTCGCTTCTGCTTCTGTGACTCTTCCATTTCGAATTTATCATTCAGCTTTACACGTATATCAGTCTGCATCTTCAATGCGTCCTTCGGTTCAAGATTTCCATCACTAAGAGCTTGGTCTATCTTGTCGAGCATTTTAAGAAGCTCGTTTTTGTTCTCTTCCTTGGTGATAGCGTTGTTATTAACATTTCCGATACCGAAAGGTTCTAGAACATCTAGCAGTTTCTTGAATCGTGGAGTTTCGTAGAATTTCGCTGCATCCTTTTCGCTCTTACGATAAGCAAGACGATATGCTAAAGTCTTATCTTCCAATGCGTCACAGAGGATAGCAAATGCAATGTCTTTCTCATCACATTTATCCCAGTCAATCCGCACGGATTCAAGAATCATTTTTATATTTTCTTTTTTCAGCATATATTCTAAAATTAATAGTACAACGTATCATCATAAATACTCTGAGCATTAGGATTTTTTTCTTCAACTTCTTTCTCTGCAAGTCTGAATCCCTCCTGTAGCTCGCTACCATACTCCATATTCAAGCATGGGTACATTCTCATTGCGCAAGGGTCGAGCAAGTCCATAGAACGGTCTTTTCCAAGATTTCTGTTCATTTCCTTCTTGCTCTGTAACTTCTTCTTACCGCTCTGCATCTTATCAAAGCGAACTACCGCACATTCTTCCATGAACTCATTCTGTATGGAAACTCTGTATTTGAGGTTTTGATGCGTATAAACCGCATTTGCGACCTTATCAGAGAATGTGAGCTGTCCTCGCTTAATCATATAACTCAGTCGCAAGTAGCATAGGTCTTTTATTGTCATAGCAGACAAATAATAAATTCCCATTGCCTTTGCCGCTGATATGTAAGGTATAGCATCGGGTATATAGTCATTGAAATACCTACCTGCCGTAGCATCATAGATAATATGGCTCTCTGCTACTCCCTCACTTGCCGCAAACAATCTAGCTCTCTCTGCATTAATTCGCGGTGTCGAATGCATTACGATTTCGTAATTGACGATATGGAATCCATTCCACGACAACATCAGAGTATTATCCTTTCCGTAATCTGCCAAGTCGATTGTTATCCATTTGTCACCATTTACGGCTGGGTCTTTTACGAAGCAATCTCGTGCCGCTTGGCTAGGAATCGGTATATCCTCATCCTCTTCTGGGTCAACATTGAAGTTACCCTCCATAAGAGCTTGTGCCATTCTGCCGCCCGATGCAGCTACAGAACCTAAATAGCCAGAGTTGTTTTCAAGCATCTTCTTGTTTGAACCAAGTTTACCTTGATAGAAAACAAAGCTCTTAATCATTACTTCATATCCAAAGTTGCCGCCAATGGTTTTAAGCTTTCTGTCTATATCTATTTTACATTTCTCATAGACTTCTCGCTTAGACATCCCCCAAACAACATCCTTAACAGTCGGTCCTGCACAATAGAAGTATCTGACTACACCATCACGCTCTGGGATGATAAAACCATCTGGACCAATATACCAATCAAGGAATATTCTTGTCCAGTGGCTACGCTTCGGGTTAAGTGTTGCAAAGAACTTACCTGTAAACGTCTTGCTCTGACCTCTGTTTCGAGTCATGACGTATGAGAAAACTTCCCAAGTCATCTCCGTCAACTCGTCAATCGCAATCAAATCGTACTCCCATCCTTTCGCGCGCTCTCTCAACTTATCCATATTGGAATCGTCAAGATACGTCAAATCGACAAACGTTCCATTCGGAAATGTAACGCGTGGATTCTCGCTCTCTCTGACTTTTACAAAATCAGCTCCGAATATCTGTTTAAACTTCTCTACGAATCCTCCACCTGCTTTTTGATTACCAAGTGAACGGCGTGAAATCATTGCACGAAAATCTGGGTCGGTCATTAACGGCTCTGCCATCGCAAGTACAAGACCATACGAGTTGTGGGTTGTAATGTAATCATCCGTGATATACAAATGCTTTTCATCATCAACCAAAATGCACTGGCACTCGGCTCTTCTTACCTTTTTGATAGACACAATTCGTGAATGGTCGTTACTTCGAGCATACTTTCTTGTTTTGTTCCGCTCATTATTGTACCTAGCTTTATGCTTCTCGCTTGTGAAGATAATATCGTCAGTGCGTATTACTATGTCGTAAGCAACACCTTTCGTATATTTTTCTCTTCTGTCTTCTCTGCAAGAACATGTATATCCAAGACTACGACACAGTTCTATAAATGTATCTTTAAGCCTTACACTTGTCGTAGAGAAGCTATAACTATTATCGTAGGGTTCTACATTTCCATCGGTATCAAACAGACCTGCTAACAATTCTTTGCGCTGCTTTATGCTTGCGAAGAGATAGTCTTTGGGTATAAACTTGTTGTACGAGTACGTTGATAACCCAGCGTTGTCTATATAATTCCAATAATCGTCATTATGTGGCGAAAAGAAATATTTGTTATAATTTGTAATGTCTTCTCTTGTATGAATTGTATCTGATAATCGAGCAACCTTTTCTATTATATCTTTTTCAGAATTTGATATAACAAAACAGTGTGAATTACTTCTGCAAGACTTTGTAAGACACCCATCGCCAAGCATAACACCTAACACGTATGGCGGTATGGGCAGTTCTTTCTCGCCAAACTCTATAGCTTTGTTGTTTGGGATGAAATATTTCTTTCCTTGCGACAACCCATCAATCAGGTCTTTTGTCTGCAAAGTCATAGTCCATCCCCATTCCTTATTATGGGAACGATACTTATGCACTTGCTTTGGAGTTCGTACCGTCCATAGATGTTCAAGACCACATTCACACTTTCGTCCATCTAACGTTGTAAGTTCATACACATCTTTCACGCCTTGTGGAAATACAGCAATCACGGTGGCAATTCCATCAAATGGAGTCATCACCTTAGAACCAACTTGCATATCGCCCATAGTCTGCCATCCCGATGGTGTCAAAATCTTAGCGTTTAAGGGCATTTCCTTGCCTCCTCCGAGATTTCCGCCACCAAAAACAACGTCAACGTTGCTACTTGCAAAGGACATTTGAAAGCCCTCTTGTGGTCTGATTTCTATATCTTTATTCGTGTTCATGCTGCAAAGATACCTAATTTATAATATATAATAGCGTGAAAATAATTCTATATTGGTTACGTAACAAATAGAGTTTCTAAAAACAAATAAATCAACACATTATTTAATTATCTTTGCAGCAGAATTTTAAAAATTAGTAATATGAAGTTTACAAAGCAACAACTTTTAGACACCCTAAAAGCAAAACTCACTGCAAACGGAAAACACCTTTCCATCAGTGAAAAGACAATCAAGAGTTTGAGTGATTCCCACTTTGACCTCTTAGTTGGTGAAGATACAGAGTTAGATGATTTGGTGAAGAAGATTTTGCCGCAGTATGTTTCCCTTAACGGCAACTACGAGAAGGATAATGCCGACTTCATCAAGAAATGGAACGATGAGCATCCTGACACCAAACCAAACCCAAATGACGATGGCAAAGAGCCTTCGGCTGTTGAAAAGAAGCTTTTGGAACGCTTGGAAGCTCTAGAGAAGAAGGATGCAGAGTACGAAGCATCTAAGCTCGTATCACAGAAACGTAGTGAACTTCTCGCCAAGTTCAAGGAGAAAGGTATCAACGATAGCAAGTGGATTGACAAGTACATGAACAAGTTGAACCTCACCAAGGATTCGGACATCGAGCAGGAATTTACGGATGCGGAAGAGTTTTACAATCTCTCTCATTCAAAGCCAAACAACAACACTCCAGGTAGTGCTGGCGGTGGTGACAATGACAAGGCTGACGATTTCTCTGATGTTGTGGGTATCGTGAACCCTGACGCAGGCGAATAACATTATTCATTCACTATTAAACAAATTTACAAATTATGGCAGCAGCAGATGATTTCTATTTGAAGCATGGGTATGGCGGTCACTTTGGCGGTCGTACACTTATCCAAGCGCATGGTAAGATTGGCGGTCATAGAAGCGTTTTCATTAACCTCGTAAGCGGTAACAAGGACGCATTCGTTTACCCTCCTTTTGGTGGTGTTATCACAAATCCGTTCAAGGGTCGCGCTAAGGCTTACGCAGGTGATTTTTGCGAGTATGACCCAGATACTTACGGCAAGAATGGCGGTCAGACCGTCAAGATTTTGAAGTATTACGAGTTGGCAAAGGCAGCTACAAGCACCGACACTGATATTTTGGTTGTCAATGATGGCTATCATCACATTCCTTTTGCAGGTGATAATATCATGGTGGCACAGTCAGACTTTACGAAGAAGTCTTTGGGTGTTACCATTACAGCTGTAGAGAAAGCAACCGAAGGTGGCAAGGATGTTTGGAAGCTCTCTCTTTCAGCAACTCTTGCAGTTGCATTGAAGGTTGGCGATATTCTCGTAGAGGCAGAAAAGGCAGGCGCAGCCGTAGCTCCTATGGTTACAAATCCTAACACTTACTTCGACCGCGATAACGACTTCTTCTATGACCCTAACTTGTCAACCAATGTTGAGGAAGGCGAGGGTGCTCAGTACTCTTATACTCCAGCATTGATTAAGGATTCAAGAGTAATCTTGAACTTGGCAAAGTGCAACAAGCTTCCACCAGCCGTACTTGCGATGAACACAAGAACAGAAAACGGATGGTTCGGATTCTAACCGCTCCAATTCAATAGGATAACAATAGGATAACATATCATTAATTTAAGTATTCAGGATATGCAACAATTTGATTTTAACAATTCGAGATACGCCAAGTTGTTCTCTTCTAAGGATAACATCAACTTTCTGAGAACCTTCTTGAACACCAAGGGGTTGCTCTATACCAACTATGGCTGGTATCTCACACAAGGTCGTAGAGCTTCTATGCCTACACCTACAGACTACGATGGCGTGGCTTCATTCAGCATCAAGTCTCGAAAAGCAGAGGCAGCTCCTTTGATGCACCTTCGCGCTCCACTTGGTGATGCTCCAGAAATGGATAACGAGGGTTTGGAGATGTACACAGGTACAATTCCAGACTTTATCGGTTACAAGTGGTCTGAGAACGCAAGACAACGCGAGTATAAGGAAAAACTCTTTGAGCAGTTCGGCAACGATGCAGACCTTATGGCTGCTTGGGTGCGCGATGTTGTTCAGGTAGGTAAGAACTCAGCAGAGGCAACACTCTCAAACTTGACCGCACAGATTATGACAACTGCAAAGATGAGTTGGAAGGGCAAGGGTGAAGGCTTGCAGCAGTTCTTGCAGAAGGTTGAACCATTCCCAACAGAGAACCGCAAGAAGGCTGGTGCAAAGGCTTGGACTGACCCAGACTGCAACCTTATCTCACAGATGAGAAAGATTGAGGACGATTATCGCGATGAGCGTGGTGGTACTGAGATTTCTCTCGTATGGAAGATGACTCGCAAGATGTACCGCGATGTATTCTTGCAGAACAAGGAAGTTAAGGAGTGGTACATCAACTGGTGTAAGGCTCACGACCGCGCATATACTGCAAATATGCAGATTTTGGACGAGGACTTCAAGAAATCACTTTCCGACATGACAGGTCTTTCGCCTATCGAGATTGTCGTTGAGAAGGAGCGCAACAAGACTGTTACAACTGACACATTCGTGCAAGGTTGGGATGATAAGATTGTTGTACTTTGCCCTACTGGTGATAGCGTTGAGTTCAAGTGGACTCCTATCTACGACCAGACACTTCAACAGAAGTATGGCGCAAAGAATATTGATGTTTCTTGGGCTTCAATCGCTGACGGACTCGTTACCGTAGGAAACTACGCAATGGATAACGGTCAGTTCCGCGAGTGGCAGACTAAGGTCATGATGTCTGCTTGCCCTGCACTTCTCGACTTTATGAACCACGTAATCATTGATACCTCAGTAGCAGGTAATTAATGGTGGTTCACTCACAATATACGATAACATTTAATTCATTTATCTCTCAATGGCAGCATCGAAGTTTGACATATTGGACTATCTTAGCGGCATGACTAACTTTGTCTTTGACAAGTCGGCATTAAACAATGTCGCTTTGGATTGCGGCGTTTCTGATGTCGAGTCTTATTTGGACTTGACAGAAGAACAGAAAGACAGATGTAAGATTGCACTCTTGGAAAAGATTGTGTTCGGTGTCTATCAGACAGCATCGACCACAAACCAACATGGCGCATATACTCTTACGGTAGGTGCTCAGACCATTACATCGGCTGCATTGCTGAGTATCAAATCAGAACTCAAAAGACTTTACAAGAAGTATGGAGAGGATGAAAAACTTGAAGCTCTCAATGAAACCGATGGAGAGGTTAAATGGATTGAAGAAACAGATTGGTAAGCTATGTACACTGACAGAAATTCTTTGGATGAATATGCCTATCATGGTATGTTCTACCGCTCGGAACAAAAGCCGAAAGAAGATGGTGACCTTATCGGAAACGATGGGGATATGTTAGGCGATACTGATACTAGTGCAGGTGATTCAGAAACAGAAAATGTAGAAACTATCATTTTTGAAACTGATTGCGATATTCAGGAAACCAATAAGCTGTTTAATTCGGGCGTAGTTACGTTAGGATATACAATCTATTTTCCGATGCCCACGAAAGAGGGAGAAGATGGAAAAGAGGAAGAATATATTCCTGAAGGATTGAATGCTGGCATTCGTTTCCGAGGAAAGATGTATGGAATGGATGTTGACGGAATGGTTATTGGCGTTTATCCAACACAGATGCATGGATGTGTAGCTTACATCAAGGGTACTGACATTTAGTTTTTTCATCATAAGGTAAAATGTATTTAGGATAACAAGGTATGGCACAGAGGATTAATCGCAGATTGTCTCGCATTGAAAATTTCTTTTCGATGCTTCTTACTAAAGGAAAAATCTCAGACAACATATTTGTCGGAGAGTTACCTCCTACAACTAGCAAAGACTGGGATGATTTTGTGAATGTTGACGTAGGTCAGCAAAGAGAACATGGCGGTTACTCCTCTGGCTATGCTAACATTTATCTCTATGCAAGACCAAAGGGAACTCCACTTAGAAAGAACGTTAAACTACTTGACAAGATGGAAGGAATCCTTGACGATGTGATTAAACAATCTAATAATAAGGACTATACAATTCAAGTTCTTTACCGTGATAGCGGATATGATTCAAATCGTCAGTTCCATTTTCAGATGATTTCTGTTTCAGTTATCGCAAGATAAATATGTAAAATCTATTAAATGTAACATTTAAAACTCATTATATTATGGCGAAAAAGGTTATAAATACTGGTGCGGGAGCTGTCAAGTTTATCAAGCCAGATTATATTGTTGCCACATTGTTCGATGGCACAGAGACCGATGAATCTGCTCCAAAGGGTGATTCTTACATTCTTGAGGATGTTATTGAGGACACTACATCTATTTCACAAGATGATAACGACACCACCGATATTGAGTGCGAGACCTCTGACTCTCCTATCATTTCCATTGTTAAACTTGGTAAATGGCAGTTTGCGGCTGAGATTGGTGATACGCAGAAGGAGCTTTTGGCTGCATTGTGTGACTTTACAGACGATGCAACAGGAAAGAAGACTCTTGCACCTTCTACTTACAAAGCAAAGTATGCAAAGATTGATGTTGTACAGGTTCAACCTAATGGAACCACAATGGAGGCTTACGTTCTTCCAAAGGTTCAGCTCAATTCTAAGTTGACTATTGAGTCTCTCAATTCAAACTTGGCTCGTATTGCATTGGCTGGTACTGCCAAGGATATTGCGCTTACCGTTGGCGCTAAGACTGTTCGCACACCATTCTATGTTGACCACAACTATTCATTGCCAACTGCTAGTGAGTAATGTAGATTCTTCAACAATTCTCGACTATATACAAGGGGCGGCGGCTTTTATGCTGTCCGCTCCTTTTTAAGTTTTATCATTTATGGCTGAAACATTATACAAAAAAGCATTAAAGCTTATTACGAAGGAATTAGACAAGGATGCAAAGAATGTGTTAAGAGAATGTATTCAAGAAATTACATACACACATCAAACGCACAACCTCTACGATTCTTACGGATATGGCATTTATGTCGAAGGCAAGCTTGAAAAGATAGGTTACTTATCATCCTCTCCAAAAGCATCCAAAGGCAAGAATTGGTATGGAGAAGAGATTAAAGGTCGTGAAGCGATAAACGAATATCTCAAAAACGATTATTCCCCTAGTGGAGTAATTGATTTGGCTGTTGTTGCGACTATGCCATACGCTAAGATATTGGAAGATGGCGGTGGTAATCTGAAACAATCTTACAGAGTCATTTCTATGTCGTTTCAAAAGCTACAAAACCTATCCAAGAAGTATAATGGAACAGTAAGTGTGATTAGAAAGTAATTCATATATATGGGAAAAGTATATAGAGCACAAAAAGACCCGAATAAAGCTAAGAAACAAGCTGTAGAAGACGAGAATAAGGTGTTACCTAGTTCTCCCTTGTCTGATGCGGCAATGGAACGTCTGGCGCAAATTATGAATGATTCTCCTACAATTGTAAAACTACAAGGCACAGAGTGGGAGATAAGAGCATTGAAGCCAGGCACTCAATGGATGATTGCAGAGGAGGCTTGTAAGATAGTCAAGGGCGAAAACTTATCAATGGGTGACGTTATCAAGGAATTTGCTATCAATATTCCATCGGTGGCAAGAGTAATCACACTATCCTTGCTAAATGACAAAAAGCGCATTGATTCCGATGAATACCAACAAGTTTACGACCAGTTGCTTTGGGGAGACTATGACATCAAGGATTGGGCAACATTACTCGTTGAAATTCTCAATTTGCTAGATGTGGATTTTTTCTTCGCGAGTACCAATGTGATTCAGACCGTCCGCAATCAAGCTCTGATGAGGAAGAAGCAAGCAGCCGAATTATCCCGTCACGAACAGAATACGGACAAATGATAGATTTCTTACGTGCCAACACATGGTGCTCGCAAGAAGAATATAAGTGGAGAATGACCGTTCCGCAGATTCGCCTTGCGTCTATGGATTTTACTCATATAGAGTATATATCGTCAGATAAAGACAATAATCAGAAGAACGACAAATTAAAGAATGCAAAGGTAATCAATGGTGCAGAGGATTTACGAAATCTCAATGACCTTGGAATACCTATTTTATAAACTCTTAAACTTTTGAATTATGGCAGATTCAGCATTAGGAGCAGCTCTAACCATTCCTAAAAGTGCGTTAGATGCTATAGAACAAGCAGACAAAAAATTGAAAGACATACAAGATACGGCTAAAAATACCGCGTCTAGTGTAACACAATCTTTCAAGGATATGTCTGTTGGTACTAAGCCGTTCCTTGATTCTTTAGACCAAGTTATAGCAAAACTCGCAACAATCAACGCATCTGCTTCAAATGCAAGCAGTGGTATCTCAAACGTAGGTGCGAGTGCAGGTAACATGAACAATAACATTACCTCAGCAGCACAGAACATTCAAAATATGGTAGCACAGCTATCTAAGATGAATGGTTCTGGCACTAGTGGTATTATGCAAGCGGCACTTGCATTTCAGAGATTACAGGAATCGGCAAAGGGTGCTAGCGGTATGAATATTGCTGAGTTAAAGCAAGAAATTGGTTCTATTGAAAGTATGTTGCGAGATACAACACAAAATCTCACCAAGGCAGACCAAGATGCACTTATTAAGCGAAAGAAGTCATTACAGGATGAGTTACGATACCAGCAGCAGATGTATAATGAACGTGCTGTTGCTTTTCAGAAGGCTCTTGATAAGATGGTTAGTGCCGAACAATCTTACAATAACAAACAGAGAAAGGCATACGCTGATAGAGCAAAAGACTATCAGACGAGAAATAACAAGGCAAACACTACATATCAAGGCGCGCTTGATTTCTCTGCTACTGCAAATACGCTCAATCGCCAAGTACGCGCTATAGAATATCTGAAAGAAGCTCGTATGAAGTTGTCTCAAACCGATGCTGATTATAAGCGAAAATTGGATATTCTCAATGCTGCAATTGAGCAACATAACAAAAACTTGAAAGAGGCTGGTGTTAATTCTCGCGCGTTGACCGAACAAACATCATATATGGCTGGATATATGTCACGTTGGGCACAGCGTATGGCATTTACATTCTCATTTGGTGCAGCAAAATCTTTTGTTGGACAAATAGCAGAAGTTAGAGGTCAGTTTGAACTCTCAGAGCGTTCACTCGAAGCTATCTTGCAGAACAAACCAAAGGCAGACGAGATTTTCAACAAGACAGTAGAACTTGCCGTTAAATCACCTTTCCGTATCAA
>ERZ773155.1891-NODE-1891-length-16844-cov-15.342427_pt1 | contig 16844 bp, 13 predicted proteins | sample MGYA00511262_ERZ773155 | MGnify/ENA primary metagenome ERZ773155 (study PRJEB29015, sample SAMEA2737828) | human gut metagenome | biome: human gut; feature: human-associated habitat; material: faeces | place: China | collected 2012 ... | reverse complement strand
AGCACGTACAGTCCAATCATTCCAGTCCCAATTAATGCGACCGGAAAACATATCAAGATTGGAGGTGGTAAGAATATCGATTAAATCGGCATTCTCCTTCAAATCTTCATAACGATTCACATAACTACCTTCTACGTTCAGATTCATATTCTGTAAACCCAGAAGTGAAGAAAGTGAAACACTGGCATCAAATCCGCGAACGTAACTGTCTGCATAATCCAGATAAAGGCGGGGGCGTCCATACAGCCCGCTCAAACGGACATACTCTTTATACTCATAACGCCCCTGCACACCTTCAATAGAATTATTAAAGCCTAAAGCCCGATCTTCGTAACTGCGAAACACAAGTCCACTACCATATTGATCGTAAATATCACCAGCACGAAAACCAAAATTCTCATCTTGCCAGCTCACATATTTAGCCCCTAAAAGCGTACGCTTGCCATTACCGTAAACAGCATAATCATATCCTTGCAAAGCAGGTAAGAATCCTTCCAACTGAATACCAGCAGAGAATTTACCATAGCTATAGTCCAGTTTCAAATAGTTATTTGAACCAAAATGATCATCAGGGTTTACAGAAGAACCGGCATCCAGACCTGTATCTTCCACATAATAGATACTGTTGCTCTCCAGGCTTCCGGTCAACTGGCCTTTATTAGATTCCTGGGCATTGAGCTGTGCCACAGAAAAACAGACCAACATCCACATTGCATATAATTTTCTCATTTCTTTTGTAGTTCTTTAAGCTTCTCCAATAATTCCAGTTCACTACCGGGAGTATAGCCTGAATGTGAATATACAATTTTGCCATTTCCATCCACAATATAAGTTTGTGGAGTAAGAGATACGTTCATAACCCGCTTCAGGTTCTGGTTCTTATCGAACAAACAGATAAAATCCCACCCAAACCCTTTGGCCATAGACCGGGCACGAGCCGTAAAACGGCTATCATCAATAGATACAGCAACAATATTAAAATCCACTTCTTCACGCCATTCTTCCAAGAGTTCATTCAGCGTGTTAAGTTCAGTGATACAAGGCTTGCAAGTCACTCCCCAAAAAGAAAGGATGAAAGGTTTTCCGTCAACCAATGTTTTAGTAGAAATTATTTCACCTCGAGTGTTTTCGACTTTTACATCAGGCAATACTTGAGCATAAGCCACAAGGGTAGAAAAAACGAAGAATACCCCCATTAAGAAACTGATTTTCTTCATCATATCGAGTATTTCTTAATTAATTACTGAAAAGGTACACCGGAATAATTCCGGTGTATCCTTTAAATAGTTTTTAATTGCCTACGATTATTTCTTAGGCATCTTAGTATGTAATTCAGCTGCTTTCTTCTGAATATTCTCTTTCAGAGAAATGGACTTTATAGTAGTCTCCGGCATCAGTGGCAATAATCCATCCTTTGTCCAAGGCAAACTAGTACGCATAAAGCGATTTCCTTTATGAGATGCAACCATTTCAGCTCTAACAGTTGTTTGCTCAAGTGCTTTCGCAATAGGAGCCATCTTCTTCTCCGGTTCTGTCCAACCTCTTGTCAGAGTGATTGGTGACGTAATCTTTGAAATGAAAACAGGTTGATTAACAAATGAATAGTAAGCCGGAGAAGGATAGCACATCACATCGTCAGCTTCAACACCTCCGATTGTAATCGTATTCTTATCAGAAGAAACCGTTACTGGGAAATGTCCCAAAGGAGCATTATCATAAACAGCAGAGTTATATCCCACGAACAATACTTCATAATTTTTCCATGCAGAAACAGGAGCAACACAACTCTGGTCGGCTGTCAGCTCAAGTTTATCTTTACCGTTCTCATCCTTACTGATTTCCAGGAATAACTTCGGACCATAATCGTAGAATAGCTCTTCAGTGTCATAAGCCGAATAATCGAGATTACAGAATAAGTCCCAAGCACTCATATATTCATGTGCAGCATCAAATCTCAAACCAACCAAACGGTTCTGTCCTCTGTATTTTCCGGCATAGCGTGTAGCTTCCGATTTATACTCATCAAAGAGTTCTGCTACTTTGGTTTTTGCATAAGCTTCAGCAGTAGCTTCATCCTGGCCATTCTTCATGGCACTTTCCTTGAAATAACTGAAGAGTGCATCATAATCTTTCGAGTCCATTGCACTCACAGAAGAAGGTCCCTGTTCGGGTCCGCCAGCAAGAGTGACCTTAAATGAGACTTTTTGGTCATACGTTCCGGTATAATCTTGCCATTGAGCCTGACATGTCGCAGTCCAATCCCCTTTCAAATCATCGAAAAGTGGAGAATCCACACGTTCTTTATCCGGTTCAGGCAAAGAAGTAGACTTCCCTTCATACACCGCCATTTTTTCATCTTCATTAAAGGAAGCTACCATAAGCATTGACTCTGTATGCTCCCAAGAAGTGAAGCCGATGTCATAACCATCATTACTATTAATTGCATTCATGATTTCGGCCTCTGTAACATAATTACCATATGATTGCATCAGTTGCTCTTTAGTGGTACCCGAGTTCAACATAGGAGTCCACTCTTTCATATAATTCATCAGATATCTGATATATGAACAATTCTTATCCGGAGCTTTGATGTTAAACCATACCATCCAGGGATTTTTATCCGGGTCTTCTTTAGCAGTAATCTCCAGTTTTGCTTCCGGCTTTGTAGATTCAAACGGGGTGAAATCTATAATCTGAATACTTTGTACACTATAATCTTCACTGTATGTGCCTACAACAATCAGTTTATATGTTTTCCCCTTTTCAAAAGGAAGATAAGCTGGATTGGTAGACATAACCTGAGAGCCTGTATACATTTCATTATTAGTGAGTTCAAAAGTAGGTATACCTCTTTCACCACATATCGTAACATAATAATCATAATCTTCCTTTGTCATTGCGTCTACAACATAGGTGACAACATTTTCATCCGGAGTAATCGTGAAAGTAGCCGAACGTTCCGTTATTTTTGTTTTTTCAACGGTAATCTTACTCTCAACCAATGTTGAACCACCGTAGACATATTGCTTTGCATACTTACCATTAAACGTAACTGCCGCGTCAGAGCACTCTTCCGTATAGCCATCTGTCATCGGAGCAGTAGCCGACCGGGTAGTTTTCATCGGTTCCCAATCATCTCCGCCATCACCATAATCATATTCACACAATACATTGCCATCTGCATCACATTCTGCAACCAATATCACATAAGGATAGCCAGGTAACACCTGAATAGGAAAATCTTCATCCGGTACCGGATTTTCCTCCAAATATTCACCATCAACCAAGTTTATAGTCTTAGCACCTTTATACAATTGTCCATATGACACATAGTCACCATCAGTCATTCCAAATTGATCTTTTTGTGCCTGATACATATCACGAGCTCCAAAAGATAACTTATAGTAAGTATTTTCCGGCATCTCAATATGTAATTTTATACTATAAGGTTTTGTGTCTATAACTGTTATAAGGCGTGTATAAGCAGGCGTAGTAATCGTCTGCGACTTTACAATATACTCCGCACCCTTTTTCAAGGCAAAAAATACAGTATAAGTTTTATTCCCCTCCAAGCCATATACCGTAACCTCATTATCACCATCTTCCGCAGAAATAACTATATTATTTTCCTGTGCTTCAGCATAAATCACTTCTCCTGCGGGAGCAGTAGCATCAGCACCTTCCACTACCTGATAGGCAAAAGACTCCACCCCTCGAGTAGCCAGTTTAAACGTAGCAGAAGTTGCATACACTTCGCTCGTTTCATCCGTACTTGTTTGTGTTATAACAACACTTTCAGTTTCATCATCGTCGTCAGAACAACTCCACATTCCCCCAGCCAATACAAATGTACTTAGCAGGAATAGACATCGATACAATTTTCTCATAAATCAAACAAATTAAATTAATAAATACACGAATCAGCAATCCATTATATTTTCCAATTCGCCAAAACAAGACCTCTATACGTAATCAATTATTCTTTTCATAAATTGTCCTGGGAATCATAAATATACAGTCCATAGTTGAGACATAACAGATACTAGCAGCCTCATAATTTCTACATTTCAGAATTTACAACCAGCAATTGTATCTTTCAAATAGAAGAGTGAAAATGATATTCTTTCTCCTTTCGAACATCTTCAAAAGGGAGGAACAGGTGATAGCATAAAATTATCATTAAAAGCGGCATCATTATAGAGAGTTGATACTCTGATAGTACCCTCTAACTTTGAATTATTGCAAAAGCAGCATACAATAAATACAATGCAATAATTCACCAATGAAAGCGTTTTTTTTGCATTTGGCATATTCGTTATTTTATAATGTGAATAAGCTATTAAACATATCCTTCCAATTAGTCACATCAAAACATTTTATACAACTTCTTACTTACATTTATTTTGTAAATAAAAACAGTATCTCAGTGCTAGAAATAGCTAGTTCAAGAAGAACGTTTTTAAAACGCTTTTTATCTTACCGATATACTCTGCAGAGGCGATATTTTGATAAGTCATAAAAGGGGTAGAAAGAAAGTGTGCCAATATAACATATAAAAGATAATTTCATTCAATAATAGCGATTTGTATGCTCCTGAATCAGATTAGACTCAAACCTAAGAATAAATAGGTAGAAAACCAGATATGGAAATAAATGAATTATATAATGAAGTCACTTTATTATAAGCATTGACTACATTGCAAGTAATACTCTCTATTTGATAGCATTAATAGTACTAAACTCACTTGTTTGATTACATTCTTCCAAAGTTCATTTTTGTCACGTTAAAAAGAGCATAAATGTATTGTTTTTACAAAAAAACGCATATCTTTGTAACCGTAAGCTAAATGAAACTTAAAAAAGCTCATTTATCAGTTACAAGCGATAAGGTGGCTTATTTTCTTTGTATATATGCACATATATATACATTTAATATAAAAAAGAAAACAAAAAGCGCCAAGTTCTTCTTGAACTTGGTAAATCTATTTCACTTTCAAAAATCATCTAGTATTTCCACAAAAGCACCAATATTCTATAGAACTCATTTTTAAATATTTCTTCTATTTACTATAGAATACAAAGATCTTTATAAGAAGACAACTAACCAATACATAGCCAGTTGCCTTCAATAAATAATACATCAATATTTTCATCAGAGAGCAATGAGAGTGTATTGGCTCAGTTCATCTAAAGAAATATCGATAGATGGAAGAGTGTAAACTGCATTCCTAATAACAAAAACACCATAATTTTTAAAACTCATTCATCGGTGTATTATACTATAATTCATCCTTAAAAGTTGCAGTCAGATATTTTTCCATTATTTCCGCCTTGATATTACTGCTGTACTACATTTCATAGACATTTTGATCTATTGCAACATTTAGTTCTCCAAATACACCTTGCGTATTATTGGTTACTGTTGAACTAAAAATCTCAGTCATCTTTCTTTTATGTCCAATAGTAAATAAACCAAGATTTATAGAAAATCCACCATTCACTTTCTTGGAAACTTGTGACTTTTCCAGATATCTGTCAAAGGAAGCGAAGGAGAATGAATTCATGACGTTATGCCCTGAATGAACGTCCCAAATAATCGCAAAAAGCACGAGAAATAGTAGTTTTACTTTCATAACACCTCAATTTAAGTTTAACAATATGTGAGTTTCAAAAAATGCGAGTGTTAAGTATCAAAGTTGCGTTTGTATTATAAATGCAAATATATACATTTTTCTTGCAATTTAAACAAAACAACGTTTTATTATTGTAACACAGAGATATAAAAGAGTTAGAATCAGCTATAACCCATAAAAAAAGAGGAAGCCTATCACAAAAGCTTCCTCTCCTTATATTTCTTAGCTATAGATTATTCTCCACCGCCACCGCCTTGAGTACCGCCGCCACCTTTCACATCATCGTTACTGATAGAACGGGCAGCTTTCTTCACACTGGCCTTCAATTCACCAATACGATAGCTGATACTCATACCAAACGAGCGGTTGGGATAACGGCTCTTGCTGGTAGAATAGAAATTGTCTCCAAAAGTTGTATTATTGAAGTTCATATATTTGGAGAACAGGTTCGAGCCATAGACGCTCACCGTCAATCGATCCTTGAGGAACGAACGGTTCACGCTCAAGCTATAATAAGAATAGCCGCTACCCTTTCCTTGCAGAGAGATGTAAGGTGTGCTTCCACCTGCATTCAAACTAGCGCGCAACTTCCACGGGAAAGTATGCTGGATACCACCATACATAGAACCTTGCCAACCGTAGTTGTGTAAGTTCCGCGACGGACTTTTGAGATCTGAATAACCACCACGTCCATTGATATAAATACGCGTTTTGGGTGATGCATTCCAATTAAGATATAAGCTCATATTGGTATTACGACTCTTACCTATATTCTCATATGTACTGTAAAGAGCACCTTCGGGAGCAAAATGCTCCTGGTCTGGTCCAAAGTATTCACCACCTTCACCTATCAGACGACTTACATTCTCAATTCCATTGTTATTGAACGAATGACGTAGCGATACATTTACATTAAACTTGGCTGTAAAACTACTATAACTTAAATTGAACGCATGACTTTTCTCACTTTTCAATTCTGAATTACCCTGACTAATAAACATCGGGTTACGATCGTCAAAGTAAGGATTCAAATACCAAATACCAGGACGATAGATTCGCATGTCATATCCTCCACGCAATGTCTGCGTCGGTCCAAGTTTAATGCCCATAGATACGGAAGGCACTACATCATTATAGTCTACCTTGAAATCTTCACCCGCACCGACTATGTAGCGCACATCCTGTGCCGTGTGTTCAAAGCGTACACCGGGTTTGAAGGTAAAGTCTTTGTAACGTAGCGTATAACCCAAATAGGCCGCAAGGATGTCGTTCAGGTGTTTGTAGTTACTGCTACGGTCCTCGTTATACACATAGTTACCATTACCGTCACTACTCTTGTCTTCCTCAAAGTTGTTTTCACTTGTGTTATTACGGATGATATACTTCACACCCGTCTCTATAGTATGTAACTTGCCGATGGGTGTCGTATAATCCACCTGGAAAGTATGCTCTGTAGTATTGGTCTTGCCAAAGGTGTGCGAATTGTAAAGTTGGAAAGCTTCAGGCACCTGATAGCGATCCAGATAACGGTTGTAATTGTCACTCTCCTGTGGCTGGGTGTTGATTTTGTAAGACAAAGTGAGCATACGGTTCTTGTTCTTTTTTGAAGTACGCTGGTAATCGATGTTACCGCGGATAGAATACCACGAACCATCACCTTCCGTTAAGGTACGATAACTATACGCCTTTGCATCACGTGCTTCATTCCACATATCGGTGTTCCCCTTCGATTCATTGTCATTTCCGCCGCCATACATGCCCACAGACATGGTAATGAGCCTCAGGGTATCTATCTCATAACTGGCTTCCACATTGCCGTGTTGGAATTGTCCGCTATAATCCGACTCGTTGGTAGACTCCAAATACTTTTGGTCGGTAGAATTGTAATCTTCCCGGTAGCTGTCCGAATAACTGGTAGGCTGGTTATTGTAGCTGTAATTATAGTTGCCTGTCAGCGTCAGCTTACCTTGCTTGATCGTAGCGTAAGCACCGCCTCCCAGTCCCATATTGCTGGCCCGGCCGCTAAAAGTAGCGGTATATCCTTCGAATCCGCTGCCAACGGTTACAATGTTGAGAATTCCCCCCACTCCTTCTGCATCGTACTTTGCTCCCGGCGAAGTGATAACCTCAATGTATTTGATGGTATTGGCAGGCATACTCTTCAACACTTCCTTGGGATTATTGCTCATCATATTGTTGGGCTTGCCGTTGACGTGTATCTTGAAGCTACTGCTACCGTTTACCTGAATATTGTCTTCACCGTCTACCGTCACCAGAGGCACTTTCCGCAGCATCTCTATCACAGAATTGGTTTTTGAGTCAGGGTCATCTTCGATGTTATATTCTATCTTGTCCACATCCACCTTCACCAAAGGCTTTTGGGCAACAACTTCCACCTGTCCCAATTCATTGGAAGCATCCGTAACATACAATGTTCCGAAGTCAACGATCTTCTCGCCCGCTTTCACTGTGAAATCTTTCACAATCGTATTTCTACCAATGGAAGAAATCGTCATCACGAAATTACCCGTTCCGGGCACTTTTTCCTGGAACTTACCTTTCATATCCGTAACCAGCATTTTCAGGGCCTTGGCAGGTGCTTCCTTTTTTACGATTTTAATTGTGGCATAAGGTTCCCCTTCCTGTGTCAGCGAATCAAGCAAGACTCCCTTAATTTGGAACAGAGGTGCCGCATTCTGTGCCGCTACCAATGAGGATACCACCAGCATAATGAGCAGCAAAGAGCATTTAATTTTCATTTCTGTTTTTGTTTGTTTGATGAATATTTAGTTGACTGTTTTTGTATTAGACGTATAATGTAGTCATTTTGTCACATGGATGCAGCAAAAATAGGCTCTTTTTCTTTATCTACGAGAATTTCGGAGTTAAAAAAGCACAAAGAAAAGGGGATAATAGAGAATATTTGTAAGTATCCTAATAAAATCTATAGCAAATAGAAGAAAAGAAGCAAACAGACATTGATTGCAATCACACCACCAAACCCACGCAATACCCACCGGCGCAACGGGCTCTTCCCACCTGCAAAAAACAACGCATAGCACATATTTACAGCAATATTGCTCACAATAGCCTGCATACAGCAAGCCGTCACCACCATAACAGCAACTCCCGAACCTTGCAATAAATTCAAAATAAACGGAGTAATATCACTCAGCCCGGCAATAAACGACAGCACATTCAATCCACCAGTACCCGTATAAAGTAAAGTGTAATGCGTCACAATAGTGAATATCACAAACAGAACGGCAAAAATAAGTGCAACCTTAAATTCCAACGGGTTGCTGCTATCTTCTTCTTCAGCCTCTTCATCTGTTGCCGGAACTTGTTTACGCTTCCGATGCAGATACCAAGCTACTCCGGCCGTCACTAAAGACATAATAAGCAAATATGGATAGATAGCCGCAAGAATTTCCTTACTGAATATACCTATTAATATAAGGAAACGGAGAAACATCATACTTACAGCCAGCAACATGGCTGCTGCATATTCCGGCGCTTCCTGCGCAGGCGCCTTACGGCTCTTGCGTGCCAGCACGGAAATGGTTGCCGTGCTACTATATAAACCACCGATGATACCGGATACCAGAATACCGGATTCATGGAAAACATACCGCCTCAGCAAGTAAGACAAATAAGAGATGCCGGATACCACCACCGTAGCCAGCCAGACGGTATAAGGAGTGAGATTTATATCCGGTATCAGGTTTTCGTTGGGCAGCATGGGTAAGATAATACCACTGATGGCAAGGAACTTGGCTAGAGTGATCATTTCGTCATTCTTCATACGCTGCGCAAGTTCTGTAAAAGTATGCTTCAATTCTGTAAAAAGCAATACCGTCACCACCACCATCACATAAAACCAAGAGGGCTGCGTGTCTACAATAGGGGCAATGCAATAAGTAATCAGTGCAATAATAATGGTAGTAACTCCGAATACATGGAATTGAGATTGCTTGACGTAATAATTCAGTCCGAGCAACAGACCTAATATCGCTCCTCCACCCATAAACAAGCGATACTCCACCGGATCGAGAATATAAAGCAAATAACCCAGAATACCTATAAAAGTGAACGTACGGTCCGTACCGAACAAGGTCGTTTCACCTTCACGCTTCAAACTGATTTTCCGCTGTGAAAGACCTATCAATAAAGAGAATAAGGTTACCAGTACAAAAGTTACCAATTCTCTCGGCAGATATTCATAAAGTTTCTCCATTTCCTGCTCTAAATATATCTAATTAGCAGCCGGTTGCAAAGAGTTAACTTTCTGTTGACAAGAACTTAACTTCTTGCGGACAAGGCATTAACTTCCTGTCGACAGGCTGTTACACTTCACCAGGTCGTATAGGGACACTTCCTCAATTGTGAGTTATAGTAACGAATATCACCCGTCACCTCCTCACCTATGAAGTCCGGTTTCTCGAAAGCCTCGTCTTCCGAAGCCAATTCTACTTCAGCAACTACCAGCCCTTCGTTCTCACCGTAGAACTCATCCACCTCAAACGTATGCCGCCCGCTCCGTACCAGATAACGGGTCTTATCTATAACTCCCGGTTCACAGAGCTTCATCAGCTCCTCCGCTTCATTCAGTGGAATTTCTTTTTCCCACTCATAACGGCTGAGGCCTGAGGCATCGGAAGCACCTTTTATCGTAAGATATCCCTTTCCGCTACGGATACGTACCCGTACGGTTCGGCCCCTTGCGCTACTGATATAACCTTGCACAATACGGCTTTGTTCATACGCCCTCGATTTATAATCCCCCGTCACGAGGAATTTCCGTTCTATTTCTTGTGACATCTATTTCTTATTTCCCCAAGAAAGAGTATCCTATCAGCATTACCAGCACCAATATCAATGCAGATACACCAATAATCAACAACACTTTCTTAGCTTGTTCTTCTTCTTTACGGCTATGCATAACCTTTTTCTTATTCTTTCCCATAATGTGCTTTTAGTATTAAAGTTCAACTGATAACAAAGTAACATGAAATTCGGGAAGTTTCCAAAATAAAAGAGAAAATTTATTCATATCAATTTAATATCTTCTCCCTGCCTGAGCCCTATCCGAACCCTACTTGCTCCGTACATTCTCCACTCAGAAGTACCTCTGAACGGAGAAAGTACGGGGTTGATACGGAACAAGTAGGGTTCAGGTAGGGTTCGGGTATGATTGAAGTGCCCATCAAATATGATTCACTAAAAAAAAAGAATGGGTATCACCTTCCATTTATCAGGTGATACCCATTTACTGTATAGCAGAGTTTTGATTTATTCTCCTTGTCCTGCAAACTCCATCAGATACGCCTTGATGAAACCGTCTATCTTGCCATCCATCACTCCATTGACATCCGAAGTCTGGAAGTTAGTACGGTGGTCTTTTACACGACGGTCGTCGAATACGTAGCTTCGTATCTGAGAGCCCCATTCGATTTTCTTCTTACCGGCTTCCACCTTAGCCTGTTCAGCCATGCGGTGCTGAAGTTCTTTATCATACAGGATAGAACGCAGCTGACGCATTGCATTTTCACGGTTCTTGGGCTGGTCGCGGGTTTCCGTATTTTCAATCAGGATTTCTTCTTCCTCGCCCGTATACGGGTCTTTGAATTGATAGCGCAGACGAACACCAGACTCCACCTTGTTCACATTCTGACCGCCGGCACCACTGGAACGGAAAGTATCCCAAGAAATATTGGCAACATTAATGTTCACCTCGATAGTATCATCTACCAGCGGAGTGATAAAGACCGAAGCGAAAGAGGTCATACGCTTACCTTGCGCATTGTAAGGAGATACACGTACCAGACGATGCACACCGTTTTCTCCTTTCAGGTATCCATAAGCATAATCACCCGAAATTTCGATGGTACAAGTTTTAATACCTGCTTCATCACCTTCCTGCAAGTTGGATATCACAGCTTTATAACCATTGGTTTCAGCGTAACGCAGATACATACGCATCAGCATGCTTGCCCAGTCCTGGCTTTCCGTACCACCTGCACCGGAGTTGATTTTCAACACACAGTCCATCTGGTCGGCTTCATCACGAAGCATATTTTTCAATTCAAGCTCATCAATAGCAGTAGAAGCCTTGGCATAAGCCTCGTCTATTTCTTCCTCCGTAACAAGTTCGTCTTTGTAGAAGTCGAAAGCCAGTTGCAACTCTTCCGATAATGTCTTTATTTCATTATAACCGGCTATCCATTGTTGCAAACCTTTCACCTTTTTCATCTGCGCTTCGGCAGCCTTCTGGTCATCCCAAAAACCGGGAGCCTGGGTACGCAACTGTTCTTCTTCTACCTGGATTTTCTTTCCTTCTATATCCAAATAGCGATAGAGTGCTTCGGTGCGCTCCTTTACGTCTTTCAGTTGTTCTATGGTAATCATAATCTATGAAAATAAACCTTCTAGTTAAAATATTTACTTTTTGCGTGCAAAGGTATGAAAAAAACGCATATTTTTGCAGTTATCAATCTAATAAGTCAGCTTATGAACAAACTATTCCGACAAATTGGTTTAATGCTTATCCTACTGGTAGCGATAAGTTTAGGAAGTTGTACTTCAAAGTACAGTTATGAAACAGTTCCCAATGATCCGCTGAAAGCGCGTATCTACACTCTGGATAATGGTCTGAAAGTTTACATGACCGTCAACAAGGAAACACCGCGCATACAGACGTACATTGCCGTACGTGTAGGTGGAAAGAACGACCCTGCAGAAACAACCGGGTTAGCTCACTACTTTGAGCACCTGATGTTCAAAGGTACCACAAACTTCGGTACCCAAAACTACGAGATTGAGAAACCTTTGCTCGACCAGATCGAAGCACAGTTTGAAATCTATCGTAAGACTACCGACAGTCTTGAGCGTAAAGCTATTTATGCAAAAATAGACAGTATCTCTTACGAAGCTTCCAAGTATGCCATTCCTAACGAATACGACAAGCTGATGGCTGCCATCGGTGCCAACGGAACGAATGCCTATACCAGCTTCGACGTAACTTGCTATACAGAAGATATCCCCAGCAACCAGATTGACAACTGGGCCAAAATCCAGGCAGAACGTTTTGAAAATTGCGTAATCCGTGGTTTCCATACTGAGCTGGAAACAGTTTATGAGGAAAAGAACATGTCACTGACCCGCGACCCGCGTAAGGTATACGAGGCTGTACTTTCTTCTCTTTTCCCACACCATCCTTACGGCACACAGACCGTACTTGGTACACAAGAAGACCTGAAGAATCCTTCTATCACCAATATCAAGGAATATTATAAGAAATGGTATGTGCCCAACAACATGGCTATCTGTCTTTCAGGTGATTTCGATCCCGATCAGATGATTGCAACCATTGATAAGTATTTCGGTGGTTTGAAACCGAATCCTGATCTGCCGAAACTGGATTTACCGAAGGAAACTCCAATTACAGCACCTGTTGTACGTGAAATTTTAGGTCCGGATGCTGAAAGCGTTGCCTTGGCATGGCGTTTTCCCGGAGCAGCAGACAAAGACGTAGAAACCTTACAAGTGGTTTCCCAAATACTTTATAACGGACAGGCCGGTTTGATAGACCTGGATCTGACACAACAGCAAAAGACCCTGAGCGCTTATTGTTATCCGATGACTATGAGCGACTACAGTGCATTCATGATGCAGGGACGCCCCAAACAAGGGCAGACATTGGACGAAGTCAAAGACCTCTTATTGGGCGAATTGAAAAAACTCCGCGAGGGTGACTTTGACGAAAAGATGCTGGAAGCCAACATCAACAACTTCAAGCTGTATCAGATGCAACAGTTGGAAAACAATGATGCACGTGCAGATATGTTCGTTGAATCATTCGTAAACGGTAGCGACTGGGCGGATGAAGTGACTGCTCTCGACCGCATGTCTAAACTGACAAAAGATGACATCGTAGCTTTTGCCAACAAATATTTGAAAGATGATAACTATGCCGTTATCTACAAGAAGCAAGGCAAAGACCCGAATGAGAAGAAGATGTCGAAGCCTGAAATCACTCCTATCGTGATGAACCGCGATACAGTCAGCACTTTCCTGAAAGAAATTCAGGCAAGCGTAGTGACTCCTATTGAACCGGTATTCCTGGATTATTCCAAAGACCTCACCCAGTTGAAGGCTAAATCGGATATTCCTGTACTCTACAAACAAAATACAACGAATGACATCTTCCAGTTGATTTACCTTTTTGATATGGGTAACAACAATGACAAGGCATTGGGTACTGCCGCTCAATATCTGGAATACCTCGGCACAGCCGACATGACTCCGGAAGAAGTAAAAAGCGAATTCTACCGCCTTGCTTGTTCATTCTTCGTATCTCCGGGTGCAAAACGTACTTATGTAGTGCTCTCCGGCCTCAGCGAGAACATGCCTGCTGCCATGGCTCTCTTCGAAAAACTGATGGCAAATGCCAAAGTTAATCCGGAAGCTTACACCAATATGGCTAATGATATCCTGAAATCACGCAAGGATGCCAAGCTGAATCAGATGCAAAATTTCTCACGCTTGGTGACTTATGCCACTTATGGTCCGAAGTCTCCGTCAACCAACATATTGACCGAAGCTGAACTGACTTCTATGGATCCACAGCAACTTGTAGACCGTATCAAGCAGTTGAACAGCTTCAAACACCGTATTCTTTATTATGGCCCCAATAATCAGGATGAATTACTTGCCATCATCAATAAAGAACATCAGGCTCCGGAAACATTGAACGAAATTCCGGAAGGAAATAACTTCGAACCGTTGCTCACACCGGAAACGAAGATTTTCATTGCTCCGTATGAAGCTAAGCAAATTTATATGTCACAAGTCTCCAATAAGGGAGAGAAATTTGATCCTGCTGCAGAATCAGGCCGTCAATTGTATAACGAATACTTTGGTGGTGGTATGAATTCTATCGTATTCCAGGAAATGCGCGAAAGCCGCGGTCTGGCTTACTCAGCATGGGCCGGTATGCTGAAACCGTCTTACCTGACTGATCCCTACACTCTCCGTACGCAGATTGCTACGCAGAACGATAAGATGATAGATGCAATCAATACATTCAATGATATCATCAACAACATGCCTGAATCAGAAGCTGCTTTCAAACTTGCTAAAGATGGTATGATTGCCCGCATGCGTACTGACCGTACCATCAAGATGGATGTCATCTGGGATTACATCAGTGCTCAATACTTGGGACAGAATGTGGATAGCCGCATCAAACTGTACAATGATGTGCAGAACATGACGTTGCAGGATGTTATCGACTACCAGAACAAGTGGATCAAGGGACGTACATATACTTATTGTATTCTTGGTGACAAGAAAGAATTGGATATGGAAAGTCTGAAGAAGGTAGGTCCGGTGATTGAACTGAAGCAGGAAGATATCTTCGGATACTAAAATTTCCGACAAATAAAAGCCAAAAGGGTTGTACATAATGTACAGCCCTTTTTTTGTTAGCAATTTTCCTTGACTTCAATCTATAAATACTCCTTATTACACAAAAAATCCCCCTTCACCGTTGTATGATTCCGTACTTTTGTCCACGTATTCATATTTTATCACATATCAAAGAACATAAGACAACCCATGAAACGTTTATCTATTTTTATTGTGGGAATAATGGTGGCTGTGGTAGCCATGTCCCGCACATTCGACATGAAACAGTTGGGAGCAGATGCCAAAGGTATCAAGTCCTGTACGAAACTGATCAACCGAACCATTGAAAAAGCAGCTTCGGAAGGTGGCGGAACTATTTATTTCCCTGCCGGAACTTATCTGACTGCTACCATTCACATGAAAAGTAACATAACGTTGTACTTGGAATCGGGTGCAGTTTTGCGTTTCTCCGACAAGTTTGAGGATTATCTGCCCTTCGTCACCTTACGTTGGGAAGGTACTGTGATGAAAAGTTTATCACCACTGATTTATGCACACTCAGCAGATAATGTAACCATTTCCGGACGCGGTACACTGGATGGAAACGGATTAAAGTGGTGGCTGTGGGAATTTGATACCCGGAAAGTGATAAAAGAAAACGGCGGCAAACTCCCCGCCTTGGATAAATTGCAGCAGATGTGGGTGGACGCTAATAAAGATCTGGAAATATCCGACTATTATAAACCCTCATTGGAACGCCGTATGTTCCGCCCGCCTTTTATCCAGTTCTACGAATGTACCAACATCCTTATCGAGAATGTGAAGATCATAAACTCTCCTTTCTGGACTATCAATCCGGCATTTTGTGATAACGTTACAATACACGGGGTTACTATCAATAATCCGTCAAGCAATCCCAAAGGTCCCAATACGGATGGCATCAATCCGAGTTCCTGCCGGAATGTACGCATCTCCGATTGCTTTATCAGCGTTGGGGACGATTGTATCACCATCAAATCCGGACGTGATGCTGATGGACGTAAATATGGAAAAGCCTGTGAGAACATTACAATCACCAACTGCATCATGCTTTCCGGGCATGGTGGAGTAGTCATCGGTAGTGAAATGTCAGGTGGAGTAAAAAGAGTGGCAATATCCAATTGTGTATTCGACGGGACTAATGCCGGTATCCGGTTAAAAGCATCCCGTGGGCGCGGTGGTGTAGTAGAAGATATCCGGGTAGATAATATTGTAATGAAGAATATCCAGGGAGATGCCTTTATCTTCGACTTATTTTATGACCGTTTATCGAAAGTGGAGCCTGTAAGTGAACGTACACCTATCTTCCGCAATATTCATTTGAGTAATGTCACAGGAAATGATATAAAACGAATAGGATATATAAAAGGAATTGAAGAGATGCCTGTATCAGAACTCTCCTTTTCCAATATGAATATAGTAGCCGAACAAGGATTTAAAGCGGAAACAGCAACAGATATACGATTTAACAATGTCAGCTTTACAGTGGGCGAAGGACCATCATTCGACTTCAGACAATGCAATGGCATATTCCTGAATGATGTACGTTCAAAGAAGCCGATTACCAATCAGCCGGTAGTAAATATAGAGAAGGATGTGGAGAATGTGAATATCATTCATTGTGACTCCACACAGATCATGAGAAAATAACTTCCAACAGATGATATACAAATTACGCGGATCTTTAAGTGACCCGCGTAATCTGATATTCAAGAAGTACTCTTTATTACTATTTTATAGTAACTAAAGTTTGTTGCAAAGATT
>ERZ773155.1884-NODE-1884-length-16914-cov-3.923186_pt1 | contig 16914 bp, 17 predicted proteins | sample MGYA00511262_ERZ773155 | MGnify/ENA primary metagenome ERZ773155 (study PRJEB29015, sample SAMEA2737828) | human gut metagenome | biome: human gut; feature: human-associated habitat; material: faeces | place: China | collected 2012 ... | reverse complement strand
GGCAAACAGCTCAAAATGCGGCAGAAGGCGCTCCCTACGATCAAAAGCAAGGAGTCGGCGCTGCGCTCCGAGGTCAAGAAAGCGAAGGAGGCCGCACAGGAGTTCCGGTCGCAGCTCTCGCGCCTCGAGGCCGAGTACGACTACATGGTCTCGCTGTGGGGTGAGTTTGATTGTGACCTGCTGCGAATCGCCGACATCGAGCTGACCGAACAGAAGATCGCGGGCGTCCGCACGCCCGTGCTCCGGGAGATCGTCTACGAAGAGAAGCCCTACGACCTCTTCTCGTCGCCCGTATGGTACGCCGCCGGGATCGACCTGTTGAAGCGGCTGTCGAAGCTGGGCATCGAGTACGACCTCTTCAACCGCAAGAGGGAGCTGCTGGATTTCGCACGCCGTAAAACCACTCAGAAGGTCAACCTCTACGAGAAGGTACAGATTCCCGGTTACGAGGATGCCATACGCAAGATCAAACGATTCCTTGAGGACGAGGAGAACCTCTCGAAATCGGCACAGAAAATCGTAAAAACCAAACAGCAACAGGCCGGGGAGGGGCAGATGTCATGATCGCCAGGATGTCGAAATACGACTTTATTCTCTACGCCGGTCAGAGCGACGACTTCATCGAACGGCTCCGCGAACTGGGGCTGGTCGACGTGACCTGCCGGGGCTGGGAGCCTTCGGAGGGCGACCGGCAGCTCGTTACGGCGATCGAAGGCCGCACCAAGGCCCTCGCGGCGCTGGAACGGTTCCGCAGTTCGGAGCATTTCGACGCGGCGGCCCGCCCCTTCGCATCGGGCGACGAGGCCTACGAACGCTACGGCCGCACGGCACAGGAGCGCGCGGCGTTGCGCACCGAGATCGGACAGACCGAAAAGGCTGCCGAGGAGGCGCGCCCGTGGGGCGACTTCTCGGCCGGGACGTTGCAGCGGCTCGCACGGCGTGGCGTCGTGCTGCGCTTCTTCACCGCGCAGCGGGATGCGTTCGAGAAATCGCGCGACGCCTGGAACGAACAGGCTCCCGTGGAGGTGATCCACGAGACCTCTTCGACGGTCTGGTTCGTCGCCGTATCGCACGAAGGCGCCGAACTGTCGTTCGACGCGCAGGAGGTGAAGGCCCCCGCGATGACGGCGCACGACGCCGAGGCGAAGGTCGCCTCGCTGCGAAGCCGTCTGAGCGCCACCGACGCCGAGATGTCGCGCGCCGCGGCGTCCGCCGCACTCATCGAGCGCGACTGCAACCGTCTGCGTGAAGAGTTGCAGCGGGTGAAGGTGACGGCCACCGCCGAGGCGGCCGCCGACGGCACGCTGCTGATCATGGAGGGATGGGCCGAACGGGAGACGTCGGATCGGGTGGACGCCCTGCTGGACGAATATCCCAACGTGCTCTACATCAAGAGCGACCCCACGCCCGAAGACGAGACGCCCGTGAAGCTGAAAAACAACCGTTTCGCGCGCATCTTCGAGATGGTGGGCGACATGTACGCCCGCCCGAAATACGGGACGATCGACCTGACGCCCTTCTTCGCGCCCTTCTACATGCTCTTCTTCGGCATCTGTCTCAACGACGCCGGCTACGGACTCATCCTGCTGGCGATGGGAATGGCGATGCTTTGGAAATTCAAGGGGGGCATGATGCGCCGCGCCGCATGGTTCGCCACGATGTGCGCCGTCTCGACGATCGTATTCGGCCTCTTCTGCGGATCGTTCTTCGGCGTCTCGCTCAAAGCGTACTTCCCGTCGATCCCCTTCTTCGACTTCCAGGGGAGGTTTTTCTCGTGGGCGCTGGCCATCGGCCTGGTGCAGATTCTGTTCGGACAAGTATTGCGTATCGTCATGGTAAGTGCCACGGCGGGATTCCGCTATGCGCTTTCGACGCTGGGCTGGTTCCTCGTCATCCTCGCGGGCAGTCTGGCCGCAGGGCTTCCGCTGCTCGATCCGGCGTGGGTCATTCCGGGATTCACCACTTCGTCACCCGCCTTCTACGGCGTGGCGGCCATCGGCGTGGTGCTGATGCTTTTCTTCAACTCGCCGGGCAAGAACCCGTTCGTGAATTTCGGAACCGGACTGTGGGATACCTATAATAATATAACGGGCATCCTTTCCGACGTGCTGTCGTACATCCGTCTGTTCGCCATCGGCCTCTCGGGCGGTGTGCTGGCGCTGGTCTTCAACTCGCTGGCTACGGGGCTGAGCCCCGACATTCCGATCGTGCGCGAGATCGTCATCGTGCTGATCCTGCTCGTCGGACACGGCATCAATCTCTTCATGTCCTCGATCTCGTCGTTCGTCCATCCGATGCGACTCACCTTCGTGGAGTTCTACAAAAACGCGGGATTCGAGATGAGCAACCGCTCGTTCGACCCCTTACGCAAACTGAATTAAACCGATAAAACAATAAAAAAATCAATTCATTATGGAAACAACAGCATTGGTAATGGCCTATGTCGGCGTCGCGCTGATGGTAGGTCTGGCCGGTATCGCATCGGCCATCGGAACTTCGATCGCCGGACAGGCAGCCGTAGGCGCCATGAAAAAGAACGGCGGCGCATTCGGTAGCTACATGATCCTTTCGGCTCTTCCGGGCTCGCAGGGTCTTTACGGTTTCGTCTGCTTCTTCATGGTGCAGGGCTTTTTGGCCGCACCTACGCCTGTGCAGGGTGCCGCCATTCTGGGCGCCGGTATTCTGGTCGGCATCGTCAATCTGGCGGCTGCCATCTATCAGGCTAAGGTTTGCGCCAACGGTATCACCGCAATCGGCAACGGCCACGACGTGATGGGTAAGACGCTGATCCTGGCCGCATTCCCCGAGCTCTACGCCATTCTGACGGTTGCCGCGACGTTCCTGATCTCGAACATCATCCGCTAAGGGTACGATCGTATGGATTCGAAGGGCGCTCCGGCGCCCTTTTTTCATGTGCCAGGATGCGGAGGCGCAGTCCGTAACGGCTTTGTGTTACACCTGCGGGAGCGGAGGTCCGACGAAGGCCGATTTTGCCGCGAGAGCCCGCTCCGGTCCCCGGCGATTTTGAAATGTCGCGATTTCTGCGTATTTTGCGCTCCGAACAAGAATTTCCCCATGAAGAAGAGTTACGAAGAGATCAATGAAAAGATCCGTCAGGGCAAAGCCGTCGTCCTGACCGCCGAAGAGGTGTCCCAACTGGCGCGCACCCTTTCGCCCGCCGAGATCGTCCGGCGCGTGGACGTCGTCACGACCGGTACGTTCGGCGCGATGTGCTCGTCGGGCGCCTTCCTCAACTTCGGCCACGCCACGCCGCCGATCCGCATGGAGCGCATCGAGCTCAACGGCGTCCCCGTAAGCGGCGGCCTGGCGGCCGTCGACACCTTCGTAGGCGCCACCGACTGCGATCCGGCGCGCCCCGCCTACGGCGGCGCCCACGTCATCGAGGAGCTGGTGGCCGGCCGCAGCGTCACGCTGGAAGCCTGGGGCAAGGGAACCGACGACTATCCGCGGCGCCATATCCGCTCGCACGTCACGCTCGACGACATCAACGAGGCGATCCTCTACAACCCGCGCAACTGCTACCAGAACTACAACGCCGCGACCAACTCTTCGGAGCGGATGCTCCATACCTACATGGGAACGCTGCTGCCCAAACTGCGCAATGTTTCGTACAGCACCGCAGGCGAGCTGTCGCCCCTGCTCAACGATCCCACGTGCCGTACGATCGGCATGGGCACGCGCATCTTCCTCTGCGGCGCACGCGGCTACGTGAGCTGGCAGGGCACGCAGTTCAACACCTCCAAACCCGTCAACGAGCACGGCATTCCGATCGGCGGCGCGCGCACCGTGGCCGCAATCGGCAACCTGCGCGAGATGTCGACCGACTACCTGCGCGCCGCCTACTACGAGAAATACGGCGTGAGCCTCTTCGTGGGCGTGGGCATCCCGATCCCGCTGCTGGACGAGGAGCTGGCGCACGACGTTTCGATCCGCAACGAACAGATCACCACCAACATCCTCGATTTCGGCGAGGAGGAGCGCCCGATCGGGCAGACCAACTACGCCGAACTGCGCAGCGGTTCGATCGAGGTGCGGGGGCAGCGCGTGCGCACGGCTCCCGTGGCGAGCCTGCGCAAGGCGCGCGAGATCGCCGAAACGCTCAAAGGCTGGATCGCCCGCGGCGAATTCCTCCTCACGGAACCCGTACAACCCATGCCCGCCCATTCGACGGTCAAGGGGCTGAAAGCCGACGACGAATAACCGCTAACAAGGAAAAGCACATGACGACCAAAGTAATTCTCTATTTCCCGTCGGACGCCACCGACAAGGCGGTTACCTACGATCTGGTGAAGCGTTACGACCTGCGCATCAACATCCTGCGCGCCGAAATCGAGGCGGGACGTTCGGGTTCGCTGCTCGTCGAACTGACGGGCGAGGAGTCCATGGTGCGCGAAGGCGTCGCCTACCTCGAACGCAACGGCGTCACCGTAAGCCCCGTGGCGAGCAAGATCGCCTACGACCGCGACCGCTGCATCGACTGCGGCAACTGTGCGCTGGCCTGCTTCCCGCAGGCGCTTACGATCGGTGCGCCCGACTGGCGGCTGCATTTCGATCCCGAACGCTGCATCGCCTGCAAACTCTGCCTCAAAAGCTGCCCTCTGGGCCTCTTCCATATCGAATTCACCGAAGCCTGAGCCGTGGAGTACGTCGAGCGGCGCTACCGGAGCCGCATGGGGCGGGATGCGGTCGTGTTCACCGTCTCTCATCGCGAAAGCGACCTGTGGATCGCCGTCGACCGCGGCGATGCGGCCGTCATGGCCGCCCGCACGGAACACTTTCTGCACGAACTGCGCGTGCGGCTCGACCGTTACCTCGATTGCGACCCCGCCTACCTGCGCGCCCTCGTTCCCTGTCTGCCGCGACCCGACGCTCCGCCTCTGCTGCATGAAATGGCCGTGGCGGCCGCTACGGCAGGCATCGGGCCGATGAGCGCCGTAGCCGGAGCCTTCGCCCGCGAGACGGGACGGATGCTGCGCCGCGAATTCGGCGTCGGCGAGGTGGTCGTCGAAAACGGCGGCGACATCTACGCCGACGTGCACCGGCCGCTCGACGTGGCGCTCTTCGCCGGAGAGTCCCCCCTCTCGGAACGGGTCGGACTCCACATTCCCGGCGGAGCCTTCCCGCTGGGTATCTGCACCTCGTCGGGGACCGTTGGGCCGTCGCTCAGCTTCGGCCGTGCCGATGCCGTGATGATCGTCTGCCGCGACGTGCTGCTCGCCGACAGCTATGCCACGGCGTGGGCCAACCGCGTCCGCACCGAGGAGGATACGGGCTCCGTCGTCGAACGGGCCTGCCGCGTGCCGGAGATTCTGGGGGCGATGGCCGTCAAGGGCGAACGGCTGGCCGTCGGCGGCACGTTCGAGCTGCGGCTGTTCGGAGAAGCCCGGGATTTTTAAAAAATCGTTCCGCCTGACGATTTCGCGCCAAACTCCCCCTTTCCGCTTTCCATCCGTTGCGAATTATGCCTGAAAAGATGATACTTTGCGATCTATCCGGATGTAAACCGTTACAGTTCCGCAGCGAAAAAAGAGGCCGGACGGAGGATATACTTTTCCAAAGATTACAGAGTTTCTGAAAAAATACCTATATTTGTCGGTACTTTCCCTAACGACACGGTGCGGGAAAGGCACGACCGGACGAGAATCATTACAATCAAATACGTTTTACTATGAGAAAATTCGGACTTTTTTTATGTCTCTCGCTGTTATTCGCCTTCACGGGTTGTAGCGACAGCGACGATGTAGAAGAGCAGGGCGGCACGGTGCTCGCCAAACCTTCGGTCGCGGTGACCACGACGACGTCCTCCAGCTTCAAGGTGGCGTGGGATGCCGTACCCAATGCCGAAAGTTACAAATATCGCCTCTCCCAGGAGAACGAGACGGGCGACGAACTCGTCGTGCAGCCCGAGAACTCGACTTCGGCTACGGCCCTCGCATTCGGCGACCTCGATCCGAAAACCAAGTATATCCTGCGCGTCAAGGCCGTCGCCGCCGCAGGCAGCGGTCTGACGGATTCGGAGTACTCCAAAATCTTCGCCACGACGCTGGCCGAAGAGGCCGCGGAGCTGACGTTCGAGAAGATCGCCGCGACGAACCCGACTTACGAGAGCGTCGACGTGGAGATCGTACCTTCGGCCGAGAACCTCTACTACTGGCAGGTCGTCGAAAACAGCCTGATCGAGGGCAAGAGCGACCGTGAGATCGTCGCCGCCCTGAAAGAGAACATCTCCGAACTCTCCTCCGGCACGGTCAGGAAGACCGTCCACGGTTTGAAGGCCGACACGGAGTACACGGTCGTCGCCTTCGGTTACGACCTCGACGCCGGCAAGTCCACGTCCGCTGTCGCACGTCTCGAAACGGCGTTCACCACGCCGGCCGACGACCGCATGACGATCGCCATCACCGTCGGTGAGGTGGCCGATAACAATGTGCACGTGACCTTCGAGCCGTCGGTTGCCGACGGACGCTATTTCGCTGACGTCGTTGCTGCTGCCGATATCGCGGGCAAGAGCGAATACGAAATCGTCGTTCTGTTGCAGAACAAGTACGGAGCGGAGATGACCGATATCGTTCGCAACGGCAAGTTCGAGACGGACGTCGCCGTCGAGGAGAACAAGAACTATGTCGCCGTGGCCTTCGGATACAATGTCGCTGCATCGGAATTCCTCACGCAGTTCTTCCGTGCCGAGATCAAGAATGGCGGCGACGAACCGGGAATGTCCGAGGCGTGGGTTAACATGGCGTGCGTATACGGAACGATCAGCGGTCAACCAGGAATCGGAGCCGAGCTCTATCCGAATGATAAAACCGTTAAGGTCAAAGCCGGCGGATTTACGCTCACGGGACCTGCGACCTCTTTGGAGGAGATTGGTATGACCGAGGCTTCTCTTCGAGAAAGGATCATGAAAGAGGGTATCGACGTTACTCCGAGCCAAGGGTCCTATCAAGTCTCCGCCCCAACCGAATACGGGCAAGTATGGCTCTTCGGTACCATAGGTATTGATGAGCAAGGCAATGCAGGCGAAGCCAACTGGTTCATTGTAAAAGCACAGGCATCGGCTTCCACAGAGCCCGAGATCCTCGGTATGTCCGATAAGAATGATGAGACGGGTGGAGACGAACCCATCGAGACGGATGCTTGGTCGGATATAACAGCGGTTTCGTGGGAAATGCAGGATGCCGGGCTCGCTATTTTCTTTGACTGCGAACCCAACAAGACTGCGACAGCTGTTACCGTTGGAGCGTGGACACTTGACATGGACAAATTCCCTGCCCCGCCTACCTCGCTGGAAGAGATTGGAATCAGATCCGAAAGCGAACTCCGCAGCATGACGCTTGAAGACGGTATTGCGCTCGATATGGAGAAGAAATATGTAGGATTGAAAACCAATGCCGGAGAAGTGTGGCTTTTCTCGACCGTCGCTGCGGATGCCGAAGGTAAAAACGGAGCCGTCAACTGGGTCATCGCACAGGTTCCTGCATCTCCCTCGGGTGAATATGGCGCTTGCACCATCCTCGGCCAGTCGGAGAACAACAATGCGGGCGGTATCGAACTTGTCGGTTCGACATATGAAGATTATCTGGGTGCATGGACGCTGGTTTCGTATGGTTCGGCAATCGTCGGCGAAAAAGGATATCAGTTTACGGAGACTCCGTTGCAATTCAATGTCCGAATCGAGAAGGATGTGGAAGGTCAGAGCTACAAGGTGTACGGCTGGAATGCGGATACGGAATTCGCCAATGCCAATCCGTTCATAATGAACTACGATCCGAAGGAGACGGAAGGTATCGGCGGCTGGCTCAATATTCCGTTGGCGCAGGTGGTCAAGACCGAAGGCAATATCGATTGGACGCTCTGTCCGAGATTCCTCTCCGGAGAAACTTATTACTATTACACGAATACCGATATGGATAAAGCCTTCATCGGTGCACGTGAAAAGGAGGGGGCTGTAGTTATTCAAGGTGGGCAATATGAATTTACAGGAGGCATCGGTGTGGTTCAGATTCTGTCTATGAATTTCATGGGTATCGATAAGGATAATCCGAAAGGCGAAGCCCAAACCCGGCCGTTGGAGACGAAACATGCGCTGGCGCCCTATGTTCTCGTCAAGGGAGATCTTTCGGCATCGAATGCCCGCAATCGGATGCAGATTAGTCGTAAAGCCGCTGATATCGCACGCGTTCAGGCGACGATTAATACCTTTGCCAGCCTTTCGACGGCTGCTGCGATCGGTGCTCCTCGGCATGTGGCCAAACCGACGAATATCCGTCAGATCAATGGCCGATCGACAGGAATGCTCGGACTTGGGACGACTTCCGAATCGATGATGACCGTTTATTATCGGTCCGACCGATAATTCGATGTGGTTTAAATAAAAAGCGTTGTCTCAATATACGAGACAACGCTTTTTATTTGGACATTCCACAGAGGTAATCGCGGTCATCCCTTTCGGCGCAGGTTTTGCGCCGCATTGGCTTGGAGGCGCCGGAGGCCGCTGCGCATGAGCGGCGTGCGGCCGAACGACGTGCGGAATTCCGCCTCCTCCATCGCGAGCCACCGTTCGGGCGGGAACGACAAGGGATCGAACAGCGGATCGAACGCCGGATGAAGATGCAGCGGCGCACGGAGGTTGTAGGGGCAGCGGCTCTGGCAGGCGTCGCAGCCGAAAATCCACCCGTCGAGGGCAATTTCCGCAGCCGGCGTCCGTTCGATCGTATGACAGGAGATGCAGCGGCGCGCATCGATCGCGCGGTCGTTGCAAACGGCACCTGTCGGGCAGGCTTCGACGCAGCGGCGGCAGGAGCCGCGGTGGTATCCGCGGTGGTATCCTTGATGTGGCTTTCGGTATCGGCAGCGTCGCCGTTGAACTTCTCGATCATCTTTCCGGAGAGGGACTTCGCAAGATCCACGGACATGACGGACATGAACTCACTCTTCATTACGCCGTCAACGGAGAGGTTGAAGGTGACTGCGACGATGGTCTGCTCGGGGTCGAGTTCCGCCAGCTGGCAGAAATTCGTCTGCTCGATCAGGTAGGGGGTCGGCGTGGAGATATCCACGGAGATACCCAGCAGGTCGGACAGCGCGGTCGCGGAGGCGCCCATCATCTGGTTCATGACCTCGCACACAGCACTGATAGTCAGCTCGTTGAGTTCGAACTCATCATCCGGTGTCTCGCTGCCCATCAGGATATCCACGATGGTTTTCACGTCACTGCGCTTGAGCAGCATGATATTGCTGCCCTCCAGGCCGGAGACATACTTGATCTCGATGCCGATGGCGGGTTCCAGTTCTCCAATGCTGAAATCCTCCACGGAGACCACCTGCACCTTGGGCGTCGTGATATCCACCCGGTGATCGAGCATGTTGGAGACAGCGGTAGCCGAGGAACCCAGGCTGATATTCATGAGCTCGCCGATGGCGTCAAGCTCCATCGAATTAAAGACTGTTTGACTCATGCTCCTTATTTCTCCTCTCTTTTCTGGATATGGCAGGTCTCCGCGATTTTAACGGCCATATTTCCGCCCTGAGTTCCCAGCTTGCCGCTGAACCAGGGCTGCCCGCCAATATACAGGTGGATGGGTTCCTGGGTGGAGTGTCCCAGGTCGATCACATCCCCTACATTCAAGCTATAAATATCCCGCAATGTCACATTAGTACGGCCCAGTTCCGCCGTGAGTTCCAAATCGGAATCCCGGAGGATTCCCAAAATCTCCTGAGAGTTGTCCTCTCCCGAGCCGCGGCCCACCTGGTTCATGTCAGCGATCTTGGCGAAAATGCTTGTCAGTATCGTACCAGGCAGGCAAATATTCATGCGGCCGGAGGCATTTGGGAACCGCAGGCTGATTCCGATGATCACTACGGTCTCGTCCAGGCCGATCAACTGCACCAGTGTGGGATTGGACTCTACTCGACGATAGTTGAAAGTCAAATCAATGTAATTTTCCCAGCTGCTCCCCATCACACTGATAAAGTCCTTGACGATGTTCTCATAAAGTTTGAGTTCCACCGTAGTAAAGGTATAGCCGGAGGGGACAGCGTCGCTGCCGTCGCCCTCGCCGCCCATCAGGCGATCCATCATATTGAGCATCAGCGCCGTACTGAAGTGGAGCAGTATGGGGGCCTCCTCACTTTGGGTTTTCCCATCCATCTCCACATCCGCCAGCGTCAGAACATCGCCGTCGGACAGGGCGTTGGAAAATTCATAGTATCGCTGCTCCTCCACGGATTCCACAGCGATTTCGCAGGTGGTATGCAGCAGGCCATTGATCCGGGAATTGATCATGCGGGTATAGTTCTCAAAAACGCCCCAGATCATCTTCAGCCGGTCTTTTGTAAACTTTCTCGGGCTGTAAAAATCGTATTTTCTGTACTTTTTCTCTGCACTCTGCTCTTCTTGGCCAAGATTCATCTCGCCGCTGCGGGCCGCGCTCAGCAGCGCGTCGATCTGGCTTTGGGATAATACTTCCGCCATTGGCTACTCCTCCTGGCCGGAGCCGGTCTGTGTACTTTCCTGGGCCTCCTGGCCGGCAGAGCCGCTGACGCCACCGCCCAGTCCGCTGTCCTCACCGGACCGCATGGTATAATACTGAGTGATATCATCTCCGCCTCCGCTCTGGAGATCCAATCCTGTCACCAGCAGTTCCACCCGACGGTTCTGGGCGCGACCGTCAGCCGTGCTGTTGTCTGCTACCGGCTCTGCCGAAAGGGCGAGAAGCGCCACACAGTACCAGAACCCACGCTGACAAGTCTTGCCGGATCGATGATGTTTTTCTCCTGAAGATAAACCGTCACCACTGCGGCACGATTGGTCGCCAGGAAACGGTCTACCTCCGGGCGATTGGGCTTATCGGCACTGGCCTGGGCTGTGTGGCCCAGCACCCGGATCTCATCAATGGATTCACTTACGCCCGCGATGGACTGTGCCACCTGGTCCAGAATCTTCTTTCCCTCATCCAGCAGTACATAGCTGTCACCGTCAAAGAACACAGTATCATCAAAGGAGACGAAAACGTATCCGCTGCCCTTGGTAATGCTGACCTGACTGGTGAGGTTTTCCTGCTTGACATATTGCTCCATAGCCTGGTAGAGCGTCTCGATGTCAGCGTCCACCTGTTCCTGGGTCAGCTGGTCCGTAGACTGGGAACCTCCAGAAGTCTGCTGAGTTGATGCATCAGGGTTGAAGGATTCTACCAGGGCCATCCACTTCTGCTGATCCATAGAGGACATGGAGTATAGCATGACGAAAAAGCACAGCAGCAGCGTCACCATATCACCGTAGGTGTCCATCCAGTTGGCACCGCCACCGCCACTATGTTTTTTCTTCATTTCCGCACCTCCTTCCCCTGCGGGGGCAATTTTTTACTTGCCGCGTTTTCTCTTGCGGCCGCCTTCATTCTCACCCTGCGCGCCTTCCTCTCTGTCCTTTTGATTCATAAAGGTCATAAGACGCTCCCGCAGGAACTTGGGATTTTCACCGGATTGAATGGCCATGATGCCCTCCACAATGATCTGCCGGCACAAAACCTCCTCTTCGTCCCGGGCCGTCAGGTTCGCGGCGATGGGATTGAAGATCACGTGGGCCAGAAAGGAGCCGTAAAAGGTCGTGATCAAAGCCACGGACATGTTGGGCCCCAAAGAGTCCATATCCGCTCCATCCAGCGTTTTGAGCATATTGATCAAACCGATCAGGGTACCGATCATACCAAAAGCAGGAGCAGCGTTGGAGCCCCGCTCATACATGGCCACCACCTCCTGGTGGCGTGCCGAGGTCTGTTCGATATCATTTTCTAGAATGCTGCGCACCCGATCCGGGTCATTGGCATCCACAATCAGCATGATGGCCTGTTTGAAAAAGGGATCGGTCTGCTCGTTGGCCTTCTCCTCCAGTGCCAGCAGGCCATTCTTCCGGGCGATCTGCGCCAGTTCCACCAGCTGTTCCACATACGCAGCAGGATCAAATGCCTGGGCCCGGAGCATGATCTTGATATGCTTTGGAAAAGACTTGGCCAGTTTGGGATAGCACGCGATCACAACCGCCAGCGTACCGCCCACGACAATCAGAATACTGGACAAGTCAAAAAAGTTCCAAAGGCTGTCTGGTGAGAAGCCGAAGGTAAACATGGGACTTTGCCCGGGATGGATGCCAATGCTGACGATAATGCCAAACACGGTAAAAACCAGTGCCAGGGCAATTCCGATTAAATACACGATGTTCATACTGTCGATCCCTTCTATCTTTCACCCCGCAGGGCGGGTGCGGTCAACGCCGGTCAATCACCGAAATCTCCCGGTGGATGTCCTGAACCTTGGCGTTGTATTCCGCGATCTTCTGAATGATCTCTTCCACGGTGTCCCGCACAATGTAATAATCGTGGTTCATCATCACGACCTTACACTCCGGAATCAGTTCAATGCACTCAATTTGGTTGTGATTGATGAGAAACCGCTCATTGTTCATCTTCTTTAGTACGATCATAGGGCATCCTCCTCTCATACACCCCGCCCGGCACATCCGGGCGGGATGTTTCAGGTTTTATCAGCGCTTGATATTGACCAGCTCTTCCAGCATGGAATCGGTGACGGAAATGATCCGGGTGTTGGCCTGATAGCCGCGCTGGTAAACGATCATATTGGAAAACTCCGTGGCAAGGTCTGTGCTGGACCCCTCCAGATAAGAAGTCATGATACCAGTGCCGCTCTTGGCGGAGAGCATCGTAGCCGGATCGGTATCACCGGCAGCGTTTTCAATCTTGCCGTTGTTGAGATAGCCGGTAACGGCGCTGTTGGGTGCACTGAGGGTAATGTCACCGGCGGCGTCTCCGGCGGTATAGTAGGGGCCGTCTGTATGGAGAAGTCCATTGGGGTTATCCACAGTACCCAGAGCCAGATATCCTACCACCACCGGGTCACCGGTATCCTTATTGGTACAGGTAATCTTGCCGTTGGCGTCGATGCTGAGGTTTTCATAGTCGATAAATCCGTCCACGTCCGTGGTGGGATCTACGTTTTTACCGGTGTCAGCATCCACACCCACGTACACGGCATCGCCCAACGTATCGGTAGCGGTGGACTTCATGGGCAGTCGGATGGGGGCCAGCGCCGTACTGGCGTTGCCCACGGTAGTCCCGGCGTCACCACCGGCAGTGGGATTGTCCAGGGAGCTGGTCAAAAAGCCGTAGACCAGATTGCCGCTGGTCTTATCTACCAAATAACCGTTGCGAAATTCAAAGTTTCCAACACGTGTCAAGGATAAGCTCTTTACGTCGTCCATGCTGTTGATATTCTGGCCGTTCGGCCCCACCAGGAAGAATCCATCTCCCTTGATGGCGCAGTCGGTAGCCAGTCCCGTGGGACTCAGGTCACCGGTAGACATGTCCAGGTCAATGGTTCCCACACTGCAGCCATAACCGATCTGCTGGGGATTGGTACCGCCCATGGTGGTGGTTGCGCCGGAACCAGCACTGAGGGTATTGTATATACTTTCCTTGAACGTAACGCGCTGGGCCTTGTAGCCATATGTATTGACATTGGCGATGTTGTTACCCACGACATTGAGCGCCTGCATATGGGTTTTCATGCCGGAAATCGCCGCGCTCATTGCTCCTGTCATAGACATGGTGTATCTTGCTCCTTATCTTGGTCTCAAAAAGACGAACGCCGCCGGGAAACCGTCATTCGGGCGGTCCCCAGAGCCTCCTTGCGGTCCTGCCCTCTGCATCTCACAGGAACACGGCGCCGTCAATGTTGGTAAAAATGTTCTCTTTCATCTCATCTTCCGACAAAGCGGTGATGACCCGTCCGTTGGGAACGTTGACGATAAACGCCAGACTCTGGTCCAGGGCCAAAATATTTTTAGCGCCCTTGGCCTCCGCCCGTTCCACGGAATCGCTCAGTCGCTCCAGCAGCGTGGGGGTCAAGTTGATTCCCCGCTCCTCGACCCGGCTCAAAGCATGTTTGGAAAATTCCACCGTTTTTGCCTGCGCCTGTTCCAGCTCCTTCTGGAACACTGCGCCGAAGCCGCCATCCGCCGCACCCGTGCTGCGTCCGGCACTGCTTGGCACTGCGGAGCCCGGAACGGGTGAATGGACAGATCCAACCATTGGATTCCCTCCTTCCGGTTTTATCACAGTGCCTGCGTGGTCTCCCCGCCAGTCTGCGAATCTCCGCCGTTCTCTCCGGTCTGACTGTCTCCACCGGTATCTCCTGTGTCAGGAACCTCCGGCAGCGTCCCCACTGCCATAATGCTGCTCAGGGGGTACATCTGGTCGTTGACGAAAATCACCGGCGTATTCTGATAGGTACCGGTCCCGGTGACCGTTCCCACAATCTCCTGCACATTCCCACTATCATCGTAGGTTCCCACAGTGACAGTCTTGCCCACCAGGGAGGCAGCATAGGTCATGGTGCTGGCGTCCGTTAGATTATCCAGGCTGGTCTTTACGCTGCTCATCATCTGCACCACGGACATCTGCACCAGCTGATTCAGCATATCCGAGGTATCGGCAGCACTGTCAATGGTCTGATTTTGCAGCTGGGCCACCATCAGTTGGAGAAAATCCGTGAAATCCAGGCCCAGGTCCTCACTGGGATCACTGACGGTATAGCCCAATTTCTCAAGCTCCTCTTTCGACATGGTGGCGCTGCTTCCGTCAGTGGCGTAGGAGTTGGCGGCGTAACGCGTGTCCAGGGAAAGAGGCATAAACTCGCTGCTCATGATTTTTTGTTCACTTCCTCACATGATCTCCTCCGGTCCCGTTTCCACAAGGCCCAGCCGCAGCTGGTGGAGAAACGATTCCGTCTCCTGTTGGGGAGCGTGCCGCTGTTGTTGCTGCTGTTGCTGCTGCTGACGTCCGCCCTCCTGATCCGGCTGCTGCCAGGACTGCTGATTTTGCTGGGGCTGTGGAACCTCCACGCGGACCTCGCTGTGGGTTCCGTCCTGGAGCAAAAGCCCCAGCGCACCGGCGTGATCCCCCAGCAGCTTGGCCGCCTCGGGATTCTCTGCCCGCAGCACCACATGGAGCGCCCCCTCTGGGGAGCGGATAAACTCTGCCGTCACCGTGCCCAGGTTGGCCGGTGAGAGTTGGATCTCCAGGTGCTGTGCGCCGTTTTCCAATCCACGGTTCAAAGCCTTCCCAAGGGACTGCTCCATTTCAGGAGCGGGAGCGGTGGTATCTACTGTAACCGTCTCCCCCACTTTCACCGGTATCTGCTCCGTCTGCCCAAACAGCTGGGTCTCCCAACCGGTAACGCTGTCCGTCACCTGAGGGGAATCTGTTTGTCGGGCGGTCTGCTCTCCCTGCCGGTCCTCAGCGGCAGCAAATGTGTCGTTGTGAGCGGTATCGGAGGCTCCCTCCTGCACCGATGCTTCCTGGATCTGTACCTGCTGTGTGGGGAGTTCCGCCAGCGGAGCGTTCTGCACCGGATCGGAAGATTGCTGCGCCGTCTGAGGCACCGCCATCTGAGACATTGCCGCCGTTTGGTCCGGCACCGATACCGCAGAGGGATTCGGTGCAGTCTCCCCACCGGAGAGCACCAGTTCCGCAGGAATGGACTGGACTGCCTCCTGCGGCTGAACCGCCGTCTCGCCAGTTTCCGGCTCAATCTGGCAGATTCCATTTGCCAGAAGTGCCGCACCCAGAGCCGCCAGGTCCACGCCTGCAATCTGTTTGTCCTTCTTTATTCCGTCCTGCCGGGGCAGTGCATCCTCCGTTGGAGTCTGGGAATCAGCGGTATCATCTCCCGTGTCCGTACCACTCTGGGCGGTGTGTTCCTGCCGCTGCTGGAGTAGCGTTTGAAAGGACGTTCCTGCATCCTGAGCGGAATTTTTCCCGGCGGACACAGCCGGAGGATTCCACGCAGCAGTATTGGCTCCTGCCATCTGCATCAAAAGCTGTGCTGCATACATCATGACATTCACCTCCTTTCACGGCGATTTGGATGTCCGCGATCAACCGGCAGTTCCCCGGCGTGCGGAGACCAGCTCATCGATGAACAACTCATCACTTTTTTGGACTTCCTTGTTGTAATCCTGCCATTTCTTTTCCCGCAGGCGCTCCAACACGGCCTTGTCAATATGGGCGCGCATCATCTGCTCCCGCTTCTCCTCTGCGGCACGGCGATAATCCTCCAGGAGCTTGTCCTCTTGAGCGATCTCCCGTTCCAAGAGCCGCAGTCCGCCTTCATAGGTCAGTGCATCCGCCGCAGTAATGCCGGCGGCCGCTGTGTCCCGGAACTCCTGGTTGAGCCGGCGATAGCGGTCCTCGGTCTCCGCCTTGCGTGCCTCCTGCTGCCGGACCTGGTCCAGTGCCTGGGCGTACTCGCCCTGGCAGCCGTCCAGGACCTGCCGGCGATAATCCAGCACACTGTCCAGACCAAACCGGAATTTCTTCATGTCTTACACCTCATTTTTACAAAAGCCTGCGCATGGCCTCCAGGTCTTCCTCGTAGGTAAATCCCTCGTCGACGCCTTGGGCCAAAAACTGCTGGATACCGTCAATTTTGCTGAGGGCGTAGTCCAGCTTGGGATTAGTGCCTGCCTTGTAGGCACCAATGGACACCAAATCCGCGTTCTTCTCATAGGTCCCCATCACATCCCGGATACGGGAGGCCAGTGCCCGGTGTTCCGGCGAGACAATGTCCGTCATAAGCCGAGAGATGCTGGCGCTGATGTCGATGGCAGGGAAATGGTTGCTGTTGGCCAGCTTCCGGGAGAGCACGATATGCCCATCCACAATACCGCGAACAGTATCCGCAATGGGTTCGTTGGTATCGTCGCCCTCCACCAGCACGGTATAAACACCGGTGATGGAGCCCTTCTGGAAGTTGCCGCTGCGCTCCAGCAGCTTGGGAAGCTCTGCATAAATGGAGGGCGTATAGCCTCTTGCCACAGGG
>ERZ773155.1882-NODE-1882-length-16924-cov-4.442468_pt1 | contig 16924 bp, 17 predicted proteins | sample MGYA00511262_ERZ773155 | MGnify/ENA primary metagenome ERZ773155 (study PRJEB29015, sample SAMEA2737828) | human gut metagenome | biome: human gut; feature: human-associated habitat; material: faeces | place: China | collected 2012 ... | reverse complement strand
CAAATGTTTGGTTTCCTCATTTCTGACGAAAAGCTTTTTATGCAAAAACTGTATCATTTCCCGTAAATCGTCGATCGTGTATTTCCCGCTTTTCAACATGGTAATATAACGGTTTATCTCCGTTTGTAACGATACCAGCACCCCTCCGATGATTTTCTTAAACCGCACGGTCGGCTCTTTCAGTCTGTCAGGCACTACATTATCTATATTTTTTACGAATATGATTTCGGCATCTATGTCGTTCAGATTCTCGATTAAAGCCCCATGTCCTCCCGGACGGAACAACGGCCTACCATTCTCTCGGAACGGCTCGTTATTCGCATCGACCGCAATAGTATCGGTAGAAGGCTTTTGCTCGGAAAAACTAATATGATAACGTACGCCATAACGTCGCTCATAATCCGCTTTCTTCTTGGCTACTAATGCTTTAAAATCGGCAAGGTGCTCATGAGATACCGTAAAATGAATATTGACCTCCCCGTCGGAACTGGCGGCATAAAGAGCTCCCTCCGTCAAATGTTCCTCCATAGCCGTACGGTTATTCGTCGCATAACGATGAAATTTCAATACCCCCTTCGGTAAAGAACCATAATTCAAGCCCTTCGCTTCGAGCAGATTGGACACCACCGCTTTGTAATTGCCCGATTCTATCAAATCGGTTATGCTCCTTCCTTCATTCTTCAAACAGGCTTCGTCAAGATCGGAGTAAAAAGCAAAATGTTCGATCGAATTGAAAAATTTCTTTTCGAAATCAGTTTGTGGCTCACTGTAATCGGCAGAAAGGAATGCGAACAAATCTTTGAACATACGACTCGCAGCTCCCGATGCCGGAACAAACTTCACGACCTTATGATTATCTTTCAAGTAACCTTCCCACAAATCGAGATAATATTGCGTTTGCTGTTCGTCAAGCGATAAAATACCGTTCCCGACAGAAGCAGAAGATAATATCCTTAAAAAAGGAAATCCGCTTTTAAACGAGGCCAACTGCTCCTCAACCGTATGTACGTCAATACCTTTCTCGGCAAACAAATTTAAATCTTCCGGTGTAAACATAGCTTGTAATGAATAATGAATTTTAATTCCGTTCCCAAAACTACAAAAAGCTCTAAAAAAAAGCGCATTTTTACCCACAAAAATATATATTTGAGACAGAATTTTTGAAAACAGTCGCACCTTATGCCCGAAAAAAGCTATTTTACACTCGACGAAAAAGAAAATGTCCTATCGGTCTATCGGCAACTGTTACGCAATAGTCGCCCGGTTTTAAGAGTCGAAGACTTCAACCGCATGCGTCGCCTCATTTCCGAAGCCGTCGAAACAGGGCACTATCAGCGAAACAAACAAGGAATAAATCCTGTTGTCCGTAATCTGAATACTGCGCTCATCTTATGCGACAGGGTGGGATTAGAACGCAGTATGCTTATTTCGGTTCTACTTTTCAACTTGGTCGTCAGCGAATTCCTCACTATCGAAACCGTAAAAAAAGAATTCGGGGACGACATAGCCCAGCTCATTCGGGGTCTCATTAAATCGAACAGCTTGTATGCCAAACAGGCTGCCGTCGAAAGCGAGAATTTCCGCAAACTGTTACTATCGTTCGCCGAAGATATACGAGTTATCATCATCATGATCGCCGACCGGCTTTGCGTCATGAAAATGATAAACCACCACCCCAACGAAAAATACCGTTATGACATCGCCTGTGAAGCCTCCTATCTTTATGCTCCGCTGGCGCACCGATTGGGACTATACTCCATAAAATCGGAACTGGAAGACCTCTCCCTGAAATACACCAATCGGGAAATCTACGACCAGATAGCCCACAAGCTCAACGAAACCAAGAGGAACAGGGATAAATACATCATGGAATTTATCCAACCGGTAAAACAAAAACTCGAAGCCGAAGGTCTACATTTCGAAATCAAGGGCCGCACGAAATCCATCTTTTCCATCTGGAATAAGATGAAGAAACAAAAAGCCGATTTGGAAGACATTTACGACCTGTTTGCCATTCGTGTCATACTGGAAACTCCCCTCGAACAGGAAAAGGCAGACTGTTGGAAGGTATATTCGATCGTCACCGATATGTACCAGCCCAACCCCAAGCGAATGAAAGACTGGCTGTCCATTCCCAAATCGAACGGATACGAATCGTTACACATCACTGTGCTGGGACCGAAACAACGCTGGGTAGAGGTACAAATACGTACCCGGCGAATGGACGAAATAGCCGAACGAGGACTTGCCGCCCACTGGAAATACAAAGGAATTAAAAGCGAGAACGGGCTGGACGATTGGATGAACAATGTGCGCGAAGTACTCGAAGCGGCCGGAAACGGTGGAGCTTTGGAACTCATGCGCGATTTCAAAATGGATCTCTACGACAAAGAGGTATTCGTATTCACTCCGAAAGGAGACCTATACAAATTGCCTTTGGGAGCCACGTTACTGGACTTCGCATTCCTCATTCACACCGGGTTAGGCTGCAAATGTGTCGGCGGCAAGGTAAACGGAAAGATCGAAACCATAAAATACAAACTGAAAAGCGGCGATACGATCGAAGTACTTACCTCTCCCAATCAGACACCGAAGCAAGACTGGCTCAACATAGCCGCGACATCGAAAGGGCGGGTAAAGATAAAGCAAGCCCTGAACGAACAGCAGAATAAAGCGGCGGAATATGGGAAAGAGCTTTTGCAAAGACGGTTCAAAAACCGCAAAATAGAGATGGAAGACGGTGTAATGATGCGCCTTATAAAAAAAATGGGCTATAAGACCGTCACCGATTTTTACAACGAATTGGCCGATGAACATATCGACGTCAATCGCGTAATCGACCTTTATCTCGAAATCGATAAAAAAGAAAACGAAGAGCAATACGAAACTCGTACGGCAGAAGAATTTACTTTACAAAAAGAACCCGACGAATCGAAAGAAGACGAGCTCGTCATAGGCGGCGATGTCAAAGGTATCGACTATAAATTGGCCAAATGCTGCAACCCCATTTACGGCGACGAAATCTTTGGATTTGTCTCCACGGAAGGAACTATCAAGATACACCGTAAAGATTGTCCGAACGCGCGACACATATACAGTCGTTACCGTTACAGAGTAGTCAATGCCCGCTGGTCGGGAAAAATGGGTTCTAAATACGTCACCGTCCTGCGAGTTATCGGAAACGACGATATCGGTATCGTAACGAACATTACATCGATTATTTCAAAAGAAAAAAACATATATATGAGAGGCATCTCGATCGACTCGAACGACGGCCTTTTTCAAGGACATATCACCGTCACGGTCGATGACATCTCCTCCCTCAACAGTCTGATGAAAAAGCTCAAAACCGTTAAGGGAGTCAAAGATGTACAGAGAGGGTCTATTAGATAGAATTAACATCAAATACAATACACCGATCAATTATGGCTAAATATCTTTACTTTTGGATATGCTCCTGTGCGATAGTATTATTCTCCTGCGGAGATAATAGTAATGAAGCTAACGCTCAATATGAAAAAGCTCGGAAGTTATTCGAAAACGGTCAATACGCCCATGCTAAAAATGCTATCGACAGTATCGAATTATTATACCCCAAAGCCTTCAAACAGATAAAAGCGGGTATGTTGCTCATGTGCCGCGTAAAACAAAAAGAGAGTGAGCAAAATCTGCTTTATATAGACAGTGTACTCAAAGTGAGACAAACCGAACTCGAAGCAGCCAAGAAAAACTTCCGGTTCGAAAAAGATGCCAAATACCAAACGGAAGGGAATTATATATATAAGAAACTTCCCAAACAAGCTGCGATAAATTGTAGCCAATTGAAAGTTTTGGTCACAGAAAACGGACAAATGCAGTTGGCAAGCGTATATTACGGAAGCACACCGATAAAACACAGTTCCATACGGGCGACGCTCCCGGACAAAAGTAAAGCCGAAACTCTCGTTATCGGGTACGACGGAGCCAATAATTACCGGTTCACCAACGACGGCAAATATACCGAAATCGTGACATACAAAGACGGTCAATGTTCTGCCGTCGCAGCACTCATAGCGAATAATACGAGTAAAAAAATAACCCTCACTTACTTGGGTGGAAACCGATACACTCTATCGCTCGACCCCGTCACTCGCGAAGCCGTTAAAGCGACCCGTGAGCTCGCCAACCTCATGAAAAATGTCGATGACCTCAAACGAGAATATCAACTGAACGTACGCACGCTCGAACTCGCAGACAAACAAGTCTTACAGTTGGAAAAACAGCAATCCGAACAGAATGCCGAATAACAACGTCTTTAACCGGAGACCTGTGAAATGAGAACGATATTAGAAACCCGGAGATTAATTCTCAGAGAGTTATGCCCGAACGACTTTCATGAAGTTTGTAAACTCTTACAAGACAACGAGGTGATGTACGCCTACGAAGGCGCATTCAACGACACAGAAGTCCGGGAATGGTTAGACCGACAAATAAAGAGATATGCCGAAGACAAAGTCGGTTTATGGGGAGCCGTTCTTAAAGAAAACGGAGAACTCATCGGACAATGTGGCATCACTATGCAACCATACAGAGAACAAACCGTTCCCGAAATAGGCTATCTCCTTCGCAAAAATTTCTGGCACAAAGGGTATGCTACCGAAGCCGCACGATCATGTGCCGACTATGCCTCCCACATTTTGGGTATAAAACGCATTTACTCCATTATCCGCGACAATAACCTTCCTTCGCAAGGAGTCGCAAAACGAATCGGTATGACTCCCGGCGATACCATCGTAAAACACTACCGAGGCATCAATATGCCCCACATCGTGTTTTCGATGCCTCTCGGAGAATAAACGAACTTTGGGGGTATCATTCGTTCAATCCATTGCTCCGAAGCCAACGAAACATCTCGGAATAAGCAGCTTGACGAGCCGAAGGTTTCGAAAGTACGAGATCGTGCATTCCTTCCTGAACCTCAAACTCTGTGACTTTTGGACCCAACATGCGACCATAACGGGCAATATCCTTTACATCGAGTACAGCATCTCCCGATTGATGTTGAGGCGTCCATTTATTTCCGTCCACCGATTGACTCGAATACATCAACAAAACGGGACAGGGAATATGCAACCCTTTATGAATTTGATTGTGACCGCGATGTATCGCCCGTATCCATGCCGAAGAAACAGGTGGAGATACCTTAAATTTCAAGTTGGTATCATAATCCCATTCCCCATGATGATCTTTTAGCAAACTCTCGGCATAAGCGGTAGAGTTTCCCTGACTTATCTTCGTTCCTTTAAACCAACGCCCCCAAGCCGACACGATAGGAACCAGAATCTTCTCATAGAACCAATTCATATTCATGTCGAGAAACGGACTGTTCAAAATGAGTCCCTGTACCGGCAAGTCGTTGCGATGAGCCTCACAATAAAGCGATGTTATCAATCCTCCCGTCGAATGAGCCATCAACACAATGTCGGTATTTCCCTCCTCTCGAATAAGAGTCAGAGCCGTATCTATATCGGCAAAATATTCTTGTAAATCTCGAACCTCGAACGGCGTTTGTTCCGGCAATAACGAGCGTCCGTATTTTCTCAAATCCACGGCATAGAAATTAAAGCAGGAATCGTTAAACGTCCGAGCCAGCGTTTCCTGAAAGAAATAATCGTTATATCCGTGCACGTAAAGCACCGCTTTATGCGTGTCGCACGACGACAAACTCCGAACAAGAGTTGTCACTACCTTTCCGCTGTAATCGTCCGGCATGGCAATAGTTTTCGCTTCGAAACCTTCTCCCAAACGATCGGGCTTGTATTGCGCGAAAGAACAAATCGTCCCTGCCGCAAGCCATACAACTATAAAAATGAATATATGCCTCATATATTTAATCATGACAGATTTTCTTAATCCTCCAACGAATTTTTCAAATTACCGAAAACTTTGGTCAACATTCTCCCGGCCATCTCGACTTCTTTATCCGAAAAGCCGTCCAACGCTGTTCTCATAATAGCCGTCACCAAAGGCTTCGTAGCCACCTCCAACTCCCGACCTTTATCGGTAAGATGAATCAAATTGATACGCCGGTCTTTCACGCCCGGAGAACGGACGACAAGCTGTTGCTTTTCCAAATTATCTATTAGCCGGGTCATGCTCGGTTTGTCTTTAAATGTAACATTACACAATTCCTGCTGAGTCACTCCGTCCCGCGACCATAAATAATACAATACAGTCCATTGTTCGGGAGTTATATCGATAGACAATTTTCGAAAACTACGATATAATTTCCGATTAATCGCAGCAGACAATTTACCGCTCATCAAAGCGAACACCATTTCTATATTCAATTCGGAAAAGTTCATATATTAATCATTGCTTAAACAACTACAAATATAAAGTAACTTCACCATAAAAACAAATTCACCTCCCTTTTTGCTCACTCTCCGAGAAAAGGGAATGTATTTAACCTCCTGACATACTTATCTATTAATCCTTCCGTCACTTGGTGTGTGTAACCCTTTCACCCCTTTGTTGTAGAGCAATATAGTAGTGAAACCGAAGAAATGGTAATTTCTAAGGAGAGGAGTTGGAAATATAAAAGGGCAATCCCTACTGATTTCCTACTGAGCCAAAAACAACTAAGGGGGGAGACAAGAACATAGGCACAAGCAGGCGACCGGGAATCGACTGATCGAGGCTTGTCCCGATCGAAATTTCCAGAGTGATTTACAAATCTGTTTTTTACATCTGTTCGTAATCTTTGGCAAGGCCACCCTCCCCGGTCTCCTTGTACAAAGACGGCAAATCGTGCCCAGTTTGTTTCATTACAGCCACCACCTTGTCGAACGATACACGATGATTCCCATCGGTAAAAGCCGAATAGATATTAGCATCCAAAGCCCTCGCCGCAGCATAGGCATTCCGTTCGATACAAGGTATCTGCACCAATCCGCACACCGGATCGCAAGTCATACCCAAATGATGTTCCAGCCCCATTTCGGCGGCATACTCGATTTGTGCGGGACTACCTCCGAACAACTGGCTGGCTGCCGCCGAAGCCATAGCACATGCCACTCCCACTTCGCCTTGACACCCCACTTCGGCTCCTGATATAGAAGCATTTTGCTTCACGATATTCCCCACCAAACCGGCGGTCGCCAACGCTCTTAAAATGCGAGTATCGCTGAATTCCCTACTCTTTTGCAAATGGTACAATACTGCCGGCACGACTCCACAGGATCCGCAAGTGGGTGCGGTTACAATGCGCCCACCCGATGCATTCTCTTCACTCACGGCCAACGCATAGGCAAATACCAATCCCCGGCTTTTCAAACTGTCTTTATAACCCTTCGCCTTTATATAATAAGAAGAGGCTTTCCGCCGTAAATTCAACGGACCGGGCAATACACCCTCCTGATCGAGACCTCGTTCGATAGCCTCGCGCATAGTCGACCACACCTCGGCCAAATAGCCCCAAATATCGTGGTCTTCGCATTCCTGCACATATTCCCAATAACTACGGCCCGTCCGTTCACACCAAGAGAGAATCTGAGTCATACTATTCATTTCGTACAATTCCGGTGTCTCGTCGAAAGGCTTCCCTTCTTCGGCCAAAGCCCCTCCTCCCACGCTGAACACGGTCCATTCGTCGGTCACTTCACCCGAACTATTTTTCGAGCGAAAAGTCATGCCGTTCGGGTGAAACGGCAGAAATACCGACGGTTTCCACACAATCTCGACCGTGGCATGAGGTTGAAGGGTATCGAGAATCGCTACATCGGTCAAGTGCCCTTTTCCCGTAGCGGCAAGACTACCGTACAAAATGACCTCGAACGCCACAGCCTCAGGGTGGCGGTTCAAAAATATTTCGGAAGCCTTTCTTGGCCCCATTGTATGACTACTCGAAGGGCCATACCCTATGCGATATATCTCTCGTATCGTTTTCATCGTTCCGTAAAATTTAGAGTCCATGCAAGTAAAGGGAGCAGAACCGAATTCCATTTGTTACGCCGAGCCCGACCTGCTTTCACAATATACGCAAAGATAGTGCAAATGAGGGCAAAAGCAAGCTCGCTTGACTTTGCCGAATGTAGCCTATTTTCGCATCCTGCGCAAAGATAGCCCAAACAATTTTCAAAACAACCTTACCGAATAGAAATTTGCGCCTTTTCATCTGCAATCTATTTTCGATGCAATTTTCCACGAGTCGTAACCGATTTTATTTTCAATCCGTTAGGTAGATTTCGCACTACCGCCGACCGGGAAGGTACAGCCGTCATATTCTCTACCCCCGAACGAGCAGAAACACAAGGCATAGTTTTCCCCGACAGTACATCGATACTCTCCGACTCTCCCTCTTTGTTCCGGGAAATTTCTCCCGATCCCCCGTTTTCTACGGGAGCAGACTCTATGGCCGATTCTTTCGGTTCATATTTACGGGCATAGCGTTCGAGCGTGTTGATACTGCTCATGAGAGCTTTCACTTCTTGGGTTTGCTCCATGATATCGAGTTCGAGCAATTGTGCGTAATAACGCAGCAACACTCGATTTCTCAATAATTCTATTTGCATACGGCTCTCCGCCAGTTCCCGGACAAATTGTTGTTCTTGTATTTCCATACTCTTCTCTTTTTTTGAGCAAAAGTATAATCACACCATACCCGATTTATGGCATAATCGAAAAAACTATGACTTACCTATCGATTCCCAACGTCCTCCCCTGCCCGAAAAAAGTGACAATAATTACTCTACGGAATAATTTTGTCCACTTTGGATAACTATTGTCATACATATCCGAACAATAAACCTCGAAAAATATATTGGCACGTCGTTTGCAAATATCCGAATGACGTCGGTTATCGAAAGAGCCGAAGTCAAAGAAAAGATTAAACAACTTAAAAATAGGAGATTAAAACTATGTTACCCACAAGAAAAAATCAAGGTTGGTTACCGAGTATCTTCAATGATTTCTTCGATAACGATTGGATGGAAAAAGCTAATGCAACGGCTCCGGCAATCAATGTGGTAGAGCATGAAAACGACTACTGCATTGAAGTGGCGGCTCCGGGTATGACAAAAGACGATTTTCAAATCCACATCGATGACAATGACAATCTCGTTATCACGATGGAAAAGAAAAGCGAAAATAAGGAAGAAAGAAAAAAAGAGCACTATCTGCGTCGTGAATTTTCTTATTCCAAATTCCAACAGACAATGATATTGCCCGATAACGTAGACAAAAACAAGATAGCGGCTCACGTCGAACACGGTGTTCTGTCTGTCGAACTTCCTAAATTACCCGTTCAAAGTAATGACGGAGTCGTAAAAACAATCGAGGTCAAATAATGTAAATCTGGCTCATTGAAACTGCAAATCCTTGTTGAAGAAGGATTTGCAGTTTTTTTTTGCAATATCTTCATTTCAATAAGAAGCTGTTTTAAATTTATTCCGAGACAGATTGAGACCTATGTTGAAGCAGATTGGAGTCCGAGATATGCAGTCAATAGCGGGCTATTGACAAAAATCAAGGGATTCAAGATGCGAGACAGGGGCTCAATAGGGCCGGAACATACCTGCTTGCAATGATAATATTATTTCTCTATAAATTTAAAACAGCTTCTAAATACTACACGACAGATACTATCTGTTCACATTTAAAAGATGCCAAAAAAAATTTAGTCTCTCACGAAAAAAAATAAGTCGATTATTTTGGACAAAACAGTCTTATTCACGTCCTTTGCACCCGATTTTTTCAGAAGGTCCGCGAAAATCACGCGGCCTCACTGCTCAATAGGTAATTAAATAGAAATGAAAAAGAGTCTTATCGCACTGGCATTCGGCACATTAGGATTAGGTATAGCCGAATTTGTCATGATGGCTATACTGCCTTATGTAGCAGCCGATCTGCACATCAGTATCCCGACCGCCGGACACTTGATTTCGGCCTATGCTCTCGGTGTTTGCGCAGGAGCGCCCATGCTTACCCTCGCCCGTAAACTCCCGTTAAAAAATATTTTGTTAGGACTGGTGGCGATCATGATGGTAGGAAACATCTTCGCCTCACTATCACCCAACTACTGGACTATGCTTGTCGCCCGATTCATATCGGGGTTACCACATGGAGCCTATTTCGGCGTCGCATCGGTTGTCGCAGAGAAACTTGCCGACAAGGGAAAAGGTTCCGAGGCAGTCTCTATCATGATTGCCGGCATGACCATTGCCAACCTCTTCGGAGTCCCGTTAGGAACATCGCTCAGCACGTTGTTATCGTGGAGACTCACATTCATGCTGGTAGGAGTATGGGGTATCATCATACTTTATTACATCTGGAAATGGGTTCCCCATGTCGAAGGACTACCCGATACAGGGTTCAAAGGGCAATTCCGTTTCTTGAAAACCGTAGCCCCGTGGCTTATTTTGGGAGCTACCATGTTGGGAAACGGAGGCGTATTTTGTTGGTATAGCTACATAAATCCCCTCCTTACGAAAGTTTCCGGATTTTCCACAGAAAGCATTACCCTATTGATGGTATTGGCCGGATTCGGTATGGTAGTCGGGAATCTCTTGGGCGGGAAGTTATCCGACAAATATACCCCCGGACGTGTGGCTGCCTCTACCCAATTCATACTCTTTATGGCATTATTGGGCATTTTCTTCGTAGCCCATATCAACTGGCTCACAGCCCTGCTCATGTGCCTCTGTACAGCCGGACTGTTCGCCGTGTCGAGCCCTCAACAAATCTCTATCATTCACTTTGCCAAAGGAGGCGAGTTACTGGGAGCTGCCTGTATACAAGTGGCTTTCAATCTCGGCAATGCCATCGGCGCGTATATCGGAGGTCTACCCCTGCAAGCCGGACTGGGATATCAATATCCCGCCCTGATAGGAGCGCCCCTCGCCTTCGTCGGGTTTATCCTCCTCACGCTGTTTTACAAAAAATACGAGCCGAAGAAGATGTGATACTAAAACCGCAGAATATGCAAAATACAGTAGAAGCTGTTTTAAATTTATTCCGAGACAGATTGAGCCCTATGTTGAAGCAGATTGGAGTCCGAGATATGCAGTCAATAGCGGGCTATTGACAAAAATCAAGGGATTCAAGATGCGAGACAGGGGCGCAATATGGCCGGAACATACCTGCCTGCAATGATAATATTATTTCTCAATAAATTTAAAACAGCTTCTAAGAGTGAATGTTCCCTCAAAAAACGAGTATAAAGCATTGCATAATTACAAAATAATACCTACCTTTGCCCCGCAAATAAAAACATTATACTAATTACGTTAAACTAAACGAGTATGAATCATTACGAAACCGTTTTCATCTTAACTCCCGTTTTGTCTGATGTACAGATGAAGGAAGCGGTAGAAAAATTCAAAACGATTCTCACCGAACAAGGCGCAGTAATCGTGAATGAAGAAAACTGGGGATTGCGCAAACTTGCCTATCCTATCCAAAAAAAGACCACCGGGTTCTACACCCTGTTGGAATTCGACGCCGAACCTTCTGTCATCGCTAAATTGGAAATCCAATTCCGTCGTGACGAACGTGTAATCCGTTTCTTGACATTCAGAATGGATAAATTTGCAGCCGAATACGCAGCAAAGAGAAGAAGTGTTAAATCGTCTAACAAAGAAGAAGTAAAGGAGAACTAAAAAATGGCACAAGCACAATCTGAAATCAGATATTTGACCCCTCCCTCGGTCGACATCAAAAAGAAAAAATACTGCCGTTTCAAGAAAAACGGTATCAAGTATATCGATTACAAAGATCCCGAATTCCTGAAAAAATTCTTGAACGAACAAGGCAAGATTCTGCCCCGTCGTATCACAGGAACTTCGTTGAAATTTCAACGTCGTATTGCACAAGCTGTGAAAAGAGCCCGTCACTTGGCGCTGCTCCCTTATGTAACTGATATGATGAAATAATTAAACGAAGGAGGAATTTAGCATGCAAGTAATATTGAAAGAAGATGTCGCTAACCTCGGTTACAAAGACGATGTCGTTACAGTGAAAAGCGGATATGGTCGCAACTACCTTATCCCGCAAGGAAAAGCAGTGATCGCTTCTCCTTCTGCATTGAAAGTTCGCGAAGAAGATTTGAAACAACGCGCTCACAAGCTCGAAAAGATCAAAGCCGATGCTTTGGCTTTGGCTGCCGCTCTCGAAGGCGTGTCTCTTACCATCGGTGCTAAAACTAGCTCGACCGGTACGATCTTCGGTTCTGTAAACAACATTCAGATTGCCGAAGCACTCGAAAAATTGGGACATATCGTAGACCGCAAACAAATCGTTATTAAAGATACGGTTAAAGAAGTGGGTAACTACAAAGCTATCGTGAAACTTCACAAAGAAGTCAGCGTAGAAATCCCCTTCGAAGTCGTTGCCGAATAATCATCGAAACTTCTTATAGTAAGAACGCCCGACAAAATCGGGCGTTCTTCTTTTTAAATTTCCACTTATTTATCAACACGACACGTTTTGTCGTTCTGCATCATTATATTTGCACAAGAAGCAAAAACAAACAGATATGGCAAAACTCAGTCAAATACGACGCTTGGCGATACTCATCAACAAACTATCGGCAGTTCGATACGTCCCGACAGACGCACTCATCGCACATGTAGAGAATACCCTCGTCCTATACGACAACAAAGATTCGAACTATTCGCAACGAACCATGCAGCGCGATTTCGGACTTATCGACGAAATATTCGGTATAGTTATTCGTAACGACAAATCACGAGGATACTACATTGCCGAACTCGACGAGATGACCGACAACTACAAAGAACTACTGCTCAACTTCGAGCTGCTCAGTTCTATCAACACCGACAGTGTTTTGCAAAAATACGTCCTCGCCGAGCATCGCCGGAATGCCATACGGCACGAACTCATCGCTCCCCTCCTAAAAGCGATACGAAAAAGGAATCCCATTGAATTCGACTACACCTTAGTACGCCATAACGGAAAAATCGTTCACAAACGGCTCATGCCCCATTTCTTGAAAGAATCGCAATACCGATTACTGGAACCTGTATTATCAAAACAAGCTCTGCCCCACCAGCCCCTCCCCCTTCGCCCGGTATGTGTCCACCCTGGTGGAGCCGGGGCGGACGCTGGCGGAGCTGGGGTGCGGCAACGGGCGGGACGCCCTCTACTTTGCCTCTCTGGGGCTGGACGTGGTGGCGATGGACCTCTCTGAGGCGGCCATCGGCATGCTCCGGCAGCAGCCGGTCCCACACGCCCGGTTCGTATGCGGCGACTTCGTCAGCCACACCCTCCACCAGCCGGAGAGCTATGACTACGCCTACAGCCGCTTTACCATCCACGCCATCAACCAGAAGCAGGAGCGGATGCTCCTGGGGAGCATGGCCCGGGCCCTCAAGCCGGGCGGAAAGTTCTTCATCGAGGTGCGCAGCGTCCATGACCCGCTCTACGGCAAGGGGGAGGCGCTGGAGCGCAACGCCTTTTTCTACGACAACCACTACCGCCGTTTTCTTGTGCTGGACGAGCTGACCGAGGCCCTCCGGCAGGCCGGCTTCCGCATCGAGTACGCCAGGGAACAGACCGGCTTCGCCCCCTACGGCAACGACGATCCCCCCGTCATCCGCGTTGTGGCGGTGAAGAATTGAGGAGGCGGTTTTTATGACCTGTCCCGCGGATCTGCATACCCATACCACCGCGTCAGACGGGCAGTATACCCCGTCCCAACTGGCCGCCAAGGCCCTGGCGGCCGGAATTCAGATTCTGGCAGTCACCGATCACGACACCATGGACGGCGCGGAGGAGGCCGTCCGGGCGGGACAAGCCTGCGGATTGACGGTGCTCCGCGGGGTGGAGCTGGGGGCCCGGGAGGACCGTCACATGCACATACTCGGCCTCAATCTGGGCCCCGAGTGTCCCGCCCTGGCGGAGCTCTGCCGCAGGCTCCGCGCCAGCCGGGAGGAGCGGAAATACCGCATCGCCGCGTTTCTCCGCGGGAAGGGGCTGGACGTGCCGCTGGAGGAGGTGGAGGCCCTCGCCGGCGGCGGAGTGGTCGCCCGCCCCCACTTCGCCCGGGTGATGCTCCGGCGCGGGTATGTCTCCTCCCTCCGGGAGGCCTTCGACCGCTATCTGGACACGGACGAATACCAGCGCATTGAGCGGTGGAAGGCCGGCGCCCCGGAATGCATCGCGGCCATCCATGATGCGGGCGGAAAGGCGGTTCTGGCCCATCCCTGCCAGCTCGGCTGCTCCCACGGGCGCCTGGAGGAAATCCTCCGTGCACTGAAGGACGCGGGGCTGGATGGGATTGAGTGCTTTTATCCCCGGCATTCCCCCGAACAGACCGCCGCCTATCTGCGTCTTGCAGACAAATACGGCCTCCATATCACGGGGGGCAGCGATTTCCACGGGGAGGCCGTCCGACCTGATACCTTCCTTACCCCCATTCCCCTCAACCTCAACTGGCTGGGAACCTTCCAAAATGCCCAGCCACATCGGAACAAGCTCGATCAAAGCCAAATTCCGCACTTCCGATAGGTTTTTGTCGTTTTTCCCCTTAATTTTTTGTTTATCCGTCCGATATAAACATCAGAAAACGATTACATACAATCGTTGACTGTGTGTTTGACAGAGAGGAACTTCCCGGCAAAGCGGCAGACGCTGCCGCCGGTTTGAGATAAACATACAAATACTTGGTATCACGCCCATAACGCGGCATTTTGCAATGATACCGAATGGGGGAATCGATGTTGTTTGGGAAACTGAAACTGACTTCTAAGCTGGCGGTCATCATCGGGGCCGTCCTGGCCGTCATCTTTGCACTTCTGATCGGAGTGACGATCTCCACTACCAGCACCAGCATACAGAAGGGCATTGCAGGCGAGCTGTCCGCCCTGGCGAGGACAACCGGCACAGAGATCCAGGACAGCTTTGGGGTTGTGGATGACTGTGGACGGTTGCGGACTTCGAATGTACTTCCGCTAACTGTTTTTTCTCTCTGCGGATGTTCTCCGGAGGGGATGATGAAACAGATACTCCGTTTCTGTCCGGCAGAGCCTTTGATACAGACAAACAGAGCCTTCGTTCGGTTGAATCGGAGGCTCTGTCTTAGTTGAAAAATACGGTCGTTTTTACGAACACTTTGTGGAACATTTTTTCCTACTGCAAATAGCTGTATTTTTGAGAGTTATCTTTCTGTGGGAAAAAATGCCGAACGCAAAGTGGAATACATAATAAACGATAAAAGATAAATGATATATTTAAAAATATATAGTTCGATTTTTCTTTTATTTCTTATCCGTGTTTTTGTTTTCTGCTACGCGCTGTACTTTGACCGACAGTATAATGTGGGGCGGTCCCCAATGGCGGTAGATGATTAGCTGCATTTCGGGGCTGATCTCGATCGTCGTGTCGGTGTAGTGCGCGTCGGCAAGTTGTTCACTCAAAGCATTACTTGCTTTGATACAATTACGCATTTTTTTGCTGGCGGACGATGTACTTGCCATTTGAGGGAAGTATGCCACTGCCAAATCGGAAAAATGCTTGAAACCGTTAATGCTGTAGCTTTCGTCAGCTACTTCATTACTTTTCATAAATTTACAATTTAATTGTTTCTTAATTATGGCTTTTGTCTTAAAAACCGCACAAATATATGAAAATATATTTGATAAATAACATGAAAGTTTTAGTTTTTATTTTTGTAAATTTATGTATGTAAATTTTTATATATTGATTTTTTTGTTTTACTAAAGTAAAGTGTGGGAATAGTAAATATTATTAATTAAATTATTTGTTGATGAAGAAGGAAAGTTTTACTTCGTTTATGAAACAAGTGGCTGTTGATTTGCAGCAGAGTGGGAATTTAGGGACTGCTCATGTATATAGAAGTAGTTTGAATGCGATTCTTGTTTTTCAGGAATCGGAAAGCGTGGAGTTTCGGGAAATAACTCCGGAGTGGCTGAAACATTTTGAGGGTAGCCTTCGTGCCCGTGGGTGTAGTTGGAACACGGTGTCTACGTACCTTCGCACGATGCGTGCCGTTTACAATCGGGCCGTCGATCTTCATCGTGCGCCGTACGTGCCGCATCTGTTCCGTTCCGTATATACAGGTACGCGGGCAGACCGCCGTCGGGCATTGGATATGGAGGATATGAAGAAGGTATTTGCCCGTCTGTTGCAGTCGGACGCCATCACTCCTGCCATGAAGGGGGCGCAGGAGTTGTTCATTCTTATGTTCTTGCTTCGGGGACTGCCTTTTGTCGACTTGGCTTATTTGCGCAAGAGTGATCTCCGGGGAAATGTGATTAGTTATCGTCGTCGTAAAACGGGACGTCCGTTGTCTGTGACGTTGACGACGGAAGCGATGTTTCTTTTGCAAAAGTATATGAATCGGGAGGAACAGTCGCCTTATTTGTTCCCGATTCTTCATAGTGACGAAGGTTCGCCAAAGGCGTATAGGGAATATCAACTGGCTCTGCGCAATTTTAACTATCAGTTGGAACTGGTGGGAAAGCTGCTTGGACTCAAAGACCGGTTGAGCTCGTACACCGCCCGCCATACCTGGGCTACGACTGCGTATTATTGCGAAATTCATCCGGGTATTATTTCCGAAGCGATGGGACATTCGTCCATCACCGTGACAGAAACTTATTTGAAGCCTTTCCGAAATAAGAAAATTGATGAAGCAAATATGCAGGTACTTGATTTTATAAAACGATCTGTGGTCGGTGTAAGTGCTTGATTTTTATTCTGTTACTTTGTAGGTAACGGGTTGAAATATCGGTGCAAATATGAGCATATTTCTTAAAACAACCAAACGAAATCATACATTTTTTCTAATAAACTACTCAAAACAGGAATTAAACAAATAAAACACGCGGATTCTTTGTATTAGGGCTTTGTTAACTTCTAAATTTTGCAAAAGATTTCCTTCCCCTCTACTGCCTTTCAGAAGCAG
>ERZ773155.1878-NODE-1878-length-16945-cov-16.385909_pt1 | contig 16945 bp, 19 predicted proteins | sample MGYA00511262_ERZ773155 | MGnify/ENA primary metagenome ERZ773155 (study PRJEB29015, sample SAMEA2737828) | human gut metagenome | biome: human gut; feature: human-associated habitat; material: faeces | place: China | collected 2012 ... | reverse complement strand
CAGCCTGGGTGGTAATTGGTCTATAAAACAAAAAATACATTTATTTTTGCAGGCGTGTTGGCTGTCCATTAAATAGGTTTCAAACTCCAGCCCCAATTCGTCATACTCGCCCTTTTTAACGGTGTAGCGGCGCTTTTTGCCGTTTACTTCAACCAGCAGTCGCAGCTTTTTTTCGTTTTGGTAAAAGCGGTAATCCAGCACATCGTCAATTTCGTGGCCGTTTATTTGCAGCAGCCGGCCGCCGGCCGGAACCCTAGCCTTTTCACAGGGGGAGCCGGGCTGAACCGATTGAATTGTAACTGCCATTTTACACACCTTCCCTTTTAAAGCTGCCAACCCGCCGGCCGCCATTTTTGCTAAAAAAAATAGAGAAGGTAAAACCCCTTCTCTATTCGTCCGAACATAAAGCGGAAAATTAATCCTCCGCTTTAACTACCTCGCGGCCATTGTAATACCCGCAATTCGGGCACAAACGATGCGGCCTTTTGTACTCACCACAATGGGAGCATTTTACAAGAGCGGGGGTTTCTAACTTCCAAACATTAGAACGCCGTTTGTCGCGTCTGGCTTTAGAAACTTTTCTCTTTGGTACTGCCATCTTAGGGCACCTCCTGTTTTTCAGTTGACAGTGTTTTTAGAAGCTTCGCCGAACTTCAAGCTTTGGGGTTACCGTTTACAATTGCAATCTCCGTCGTTCAAATTGCGGCCGCAAACCGGGCAAGCACCCTTGCAGTCGCTTTTGCACAGAAATTTGCTGGGTAAAGATAAAATAATTTCCTCTAAACAAACAGCGTAAAGGTCTAACTTTTCATCGGGCAGCAATAAATAATCGCCGTCATCCTCACCCTCCAGCGCGGTAACCAGCACGCGGTCTACCGTAACCTCAACGGTTTTTTCGGTGTCGCGCCCGCAGCGGTCGCACGGTAAAAAAACCTGTACCGGAAAGTGCAGCAAAAGCCTTGTAACCTCTGCTTTGTTTGTAACCGAACCCACAACCCGAACCGGTTGTTTGAACGGGTGGCAGCCGTAGTATTCCTCGCCGGTATAATCTAAAGTAGCATCTACCGCTAAGGTGCGCGCGCCGCCGTTTATGAAACCTTTTAAATCAAGAACCATAGGTTCACCCCAATTGTCACAAACACTATTATATAATTATTTAAAGCCTTTGTCAAGGAATTTTTTTGCCAAAACGCACATTTCGCCCAAAATTTGCAAATTCAGCCTTTTTGCGGAACAAACCGACGCAGCTTTTGCCCTAAAAAGGCGGTTAAAACCAAAGCAATTACATCGCTCGGAATAAAAATGACCCAGCAGTACAAAAGCATTTTAGAAAGCGCAACCACCCGGCCAAAATAAAAGGTGTTTAGGCAAAAGTAGTAGCTTAAGCCAAACAGGTAAATCAGCCCTACCCCGCACGCGTTGGCCAATAGGTTTTTTAGCAGCCCAGGCTTGCCGCAGCGGGTAATTAGGCTGACCGCAACCGCTGCCGCCAAAAAACCCGGAATGTACCCAAAGGAGGGCTGCAGCACATAGCTAAGCCCGCCGCCGCCGGCAAAAACCGGCACCCCCAACAGCCCCAGCAGCAGGTAGGTAAAAAGGCTGCCGGCCGCCGCCAAGGGCGACAGCAGCTGCCCCGCCAACAACACAAACATGAGCTGCAGCGAAAAGGGAATGACCCCCACCTGCACCTTTAAAAACGCCCCAACGGTTATTAGCGCCACAAACAGTGCTGCCAAAACCATTTGCATGGTAGAAGATTTTTTTGCCATAAAAATACACCCTTTACAGATTGTTCTCTGTAAAGAGTATATCACAGTTTATTGTAATTGTAAACCAAAAAATTAATTTTAGTTTACAATCAGCTTTACGGGTAAACGGTTCACTTCTTCAAAGGCCTACCAAAGGCTTAGTTATTCAGGTGCGAATGGTGAAAGGCCGGGCTGGCCTCGCTCAGCGCCTCAAACCGGTAGCCGCGGTTTTTCAGCTCTTTAATAATGGTAGGCAAGGCCTGCACCGTTGTTTTTTTGGCCGGGGCGTCGTGCATTAAAACGCAAATGTTTTTAACGCCGTTTGACTCCCTTAACACATTATTTACCAGTTTGGCGGCCGGAACATTGGTGCCGTTGGCGTCGCCGGAGTCTACATTCCAATCAAAATAATAAAACCCTTTGCTTTGTACGCCGACGGTCAGCTTAGTCATAATACCCTTACAGTGCTTTAAGCTAACTTTATTACTGCTGCCGCCCGGGAACCGCATTAGATGAACGGTTTTGCCCGTTTTATCTTTAATTAAGGCCTGCATTTTGTAAAGGTCATTGTAATAGGCGGCCTCGCTTTTGTAAATGGAGGGGTAATCGTGCGTGTAGCTGTGAATGGCCAGCGCGTGCCCCTCGTCGGCAATGGTTTTTATGTACTCGGTGCGGCTGCGGGCAATTACAAAAAAAGTGGCCTTCGCGTTTTCACTCTTTAATATTTTTAATATTTCAAGAGTATTAGCCGAAGGCCCGTCGTCAAATGTTAAATAACAAATTTTGCTGTTTCCGCTGTTATTCAGGTGCTGCTTCTTCATGGCCTTAATACTGGCGTTTTCGCTTTGCAAACGCCGGTTTTCCTTCTGCAGGGAGCTATTGTTGCTTTCTAACTGGCCCACCTTGCTTTCGGCCTCGGCAACGCGCTGCTGCAGCTCGCTGTTTTGCTGCCCAACCGAGGATACCTGCTTGGTAAGCTCGGTTACTTTAGAGTCGTGCTTTAGGCCTAAAGCCACCACGCTGCAGCCCAGCAAAGCCACTAAAACCAACGCCACTATGGTAGGCCAGGTGTTTTTGTTTACTTTTGTATTCATGCTCTTACCACCGTTACTGTAAAATAAATTTATAATGAAATAGGTACCAAAAGGCCTACCGCGATTGCTTTAATTAGTTTAGCATACTTTGCTACGTTTGTAAAATTACAATTAGTTACAAATATAATACAATTTGAAACCGTCTACCCCCATTTTATGCCGCTTGGCGCGCGGGTATTCGTGCCGGTTGCCCGAACTTTAAGGTCAACCGCCTCACAAACCCACCAAAAGCGCTGTGGCGGCCGCCACGATATTATCCCAAAGCATTACCTTTTCCAAATTGCGTTTATCTAAGCCTAAAACATACACGCTGCCAATGTTCAGCAGCATTTGCAGTATTCCGCCGCTCTTCATATAATTCAGCGCGTTGCAGCCAATTAAAAAGAGCAACAAATAGATTATTAAAAGCATAACCGTGCCACTCAGCAAATACGGCCAAGACATTTTTTGTTTTTCGGTGTGCTGCTTAAAGCAAGCTTTAGGTAAAAGCCGGTTTTCGTTTGGCCTCACCCCCGGAGGTTAGCAAGGTAAGGGTGTGGGCTACCATTTGGTAAAACTGCCCTCGGCACATTCGCCGCGGTAAATTTTGTGAAAAACCTTGCCATCCTTAATAAACAACACGCGAAAGGCGTGGCTGCGTACAGCCGTTTGCGCAGGCGGTTTACATTTACCGAAAGGGTGTTTTCATCTACAAAGCTTTCGGTTTGCCACAGCTGCTCCATAAGCTTTTCGCGGCTAACAACCGTACCCTTGTTTTGCATTAAAACCAGCAAAATTTTAAACTCGTTTTTCGAAAGGTGAATTTTTTCCTCCCCGTAAAACAAGGTGTTCTCCCCCAAATTCAGCAAGGCGCCCCGGTGCTCTAACACCGTAGTTCCGCCGGCAAAATCGTAAGTGCGGCGCAAAAGCGCCTGCAGCTTTGCCATTAACGCGCTTTGGTCAAACGGCTTGGCAATAAAATCGTCGGCGCCCATGTTCATGGCCATAATCATATTTAAATTATTGGCCGCGGAGGAAATAATAGGCACCTTAGAGGCCTTGCGAATTTCTTTACACCAATAATAGCCGTTGTAAAAGGGCAGCGAAATATCTAAAAGCACTAAATGTGGCTGAATTTTTGCAAATTTGGTTGTAATCTCGCTAAAATTCTTAGCAAGTTAGGCTGTATTCCCCAGCGCTCGGCCTGCTCGGCAACGGCCTCGGCAATGCCTAAATCATCCTCCACAATATAAACCCGGTACATAAGCTGCTCCCCTTGGCTTTAAGTTTACCCCTTAATGGTGCAAATGCACATCCATTTGCGGAAAGGGAATTTCAATGTGATTTTCATTCAAAGCGTTGGTTACTCGCTCGGTCAAATCAATTTTAACCGGCAGCATATTTTCCGCCGACGCCCAAACCCGCACTTTAAAGCTCATGGCGGAATCCTGCAGTGCCGTCATGCGCACAAAGGGTGCCGGACTTTTTAAAATGCGGCTGTCGGCCCGAATTACCCCTAAAATAACCGCTTTTACCTTTTCTAAATCGGTGCCGTAGGCAACGGTAAAATCTAAATCTATCCGGCGGTTTTCGGTGCCGGGAAAAAAGTTGGTTACTGTGTTGCTCGTCATAGCCGAATTAGGAATATGCATTTCGGAATCATCGGCTGCCCGAATAACGGTATAAAAAATGCCAACATCAATCACCGTGCCCTTTTTATCGCCGCTTTCAATGCAATCGCCCATTTTGTAGGGCTTAAAAATTAAAATCATTAACCCGCTGGCCAAGTTGGCTAAAGAGCCCTGCAGCGCTAAGGAGACCGCCACCCCGGCCGAGGCCAACACCGTAATAACCGAGGACATTTCTACCCCCAAGGTGCCAACAACGCAAACCGCCACAATGGCGTACAGCACGACTTTAGAAAAATGCAGCAAAAATTGGCGCACTGTAGGGTCAAACGGGTGGCGCTGGCTCCCTTTTGGGAAAAATCGAACCAGCAATTTTGCCGCTATTTTACCCGCCAGCAAAATTAAGGCGGCCAAAACCAGCCTGCCCGCTATGGCCACGCACCAATCTACCAGCTGCTCTAAATATTTTTCCATTCAAATACCCCGCTTTCGCTCAATATCATACACCAAAAAGGGGGCGCTGTCAACCAACGAGGCAGGCGCACCGGCCAAAAATTTACCGGCAAAATTTTCCCACAAAAAAGCAGGGGCCGCCGCAGGCCCCTGCCGCCGGGTTAAAACCGCACAAACGGCTTTGGCCCGGTTAGCGAGCTTAGCCAAAACGCCTTGCCCGCCTAAAAAAGTACACGCCCCAAAAAAGCAATGCTTTATTTAGAATTTTAACAAGGCTGCTGCCAAACAAACGCGCCCCAAACCGCATTTAAGCGCAAGCTTTTTACCTGCCAAGCTACTTTGGCGCCAACCCTTTAAAACTCCGTTAACATTATAACGCACAGTTCATTATTTGTCAATATAGAATTAGTATTTTTGGTAAATTAATGTCAAAATCTTATTAGAAACCGGAGTGCAACTACCACAACTTCCTATTACTGTAAAAAAATAGGAAGTTTTTCTGGAACAAAATCACTCAATTTTCTAAAATTATTGTTTAGCCATTTTGGAATTATTGGCTTTAAACGCCATTCTATTCACATTTTTTTAAACGCTAACCGTGCCCAATTGCCCAAAAAAGCGGAGATTTCGGCCTACGATTCCCACCAAATTCGGCAAAGCGGTGCCTACCCTTTTTTTAGCAGCGGCTTTAAAAATTGCCCGGTAAAGGATTCGGCACAACCGGCAACCTGTTCGGGCGTTCCGGTGCAAACAACCGTGCCGCCGCCGTCGCCGCCCTCAGGCCCTAAATCAATAATCCAATCGGCCGTTTTAATAACATCTAAATTGTGCTCAATTACCAGCACACTGTTGCCGGAGTCTACCAGCTGCTGCAGTACGTCAATTAACCGCTGCACATCTGCCGTGTGCAGGCCGGTGGTGGGTTCATCTAAAATATAAACAGTGCGCCCGGTTGCCCTGCGGGAAAGCTCGGTAGCCAGCTTGACCCGCTGCGCCTCGCCGCCCGAAAGGGTGGTAGCCGGCTGGCCAATTTTAACATAGCCCAAGCCAACCTCGCACAGGGTTTGCAGCTTACGCTGAATTTTAGGCACGCTTTCAAAAAAATGCAGGCCCTCCTCCACCGTCATTTCAAGCACATCAAAAATACTTTTACCTTTGTATTTTACCTCCAGCGTTTCGCGGTTGTAACGGGTGCCACCGCAAACCTCGCAGGGAACATAAACATCCGGCAAAAAGTTCATTTCAATTTTTTTAATGCCATCGCCCTGGCAGGCCTCGCAGCGCCCGCCTTTTACATTAAAAGAAAAGCGGCCGGCGGTATAGCCCCGCATTTTGGCGTCCTTACTTTGGGCAAACAGCTCGCGAATATCGTTAAACACGCCGGTGTAGGTAGCGGGGTTTGAGCGCGGCGTGCGCCCAATGGGCGACTGGGTAATGTTAATAACCTTATCCAGCTGCTCTATCCCCTCCATTTTTTTAAACTTACCCGCAAAGGTTTTGGCACCCATGAGCTCGGCTGCCAGTTTTTTTTGCACAATGCCGTTTACTAACGACGATTTGCCAGAGCCCGAAACCCCGGTTACCGCCGTTAAACAGCCCAGCGGAAACTTTACCGTAATGTTTTTTAAATTGTTTTGCGCCGCACCGGTAACCTTTAAATAACCCTTTGCCTTACGGCGTGCCGCCGGTACGGCAATTTTTTTGCGGCCGGAAAGGTAATCGCCGGTTAGCGATTTTTTGTTTGCCGCCACCTGGGCCGGGGTGCCGCAGCAAACAATTTCACCGCCGTGTACCCCCGCGCCGGGGCCAATATCAACCAAATAATCGGCCGCGCGCATGGTATCCTCATCGTGCTCCACCACAATTAGGGTGTTGCCAATGTCCCGCAGCTTTTTTAGGGTGTTAATCAGCTTTTCATTATCCCGCTGGTGCAGGCCAATGCTGGGTTCATCCAACACATACAACACGCCGGTAAGTGCCGAGCCAATTTGCGTAGCTAAGCGAATACGCTGACTCTCCCCGCCCGAAAGGGTAGCGGCCCCGCGCGAAAGGGTAAGGTACGAAAGTCCAACGCTTTTTAAAAACTCCAGCCGAGCAATAATCTCTTTAACAATAGGCTTTGCAATCAGCTCGGCGGCACTTGGCAGCTGCAAATTTTTAAAAAACTCAATCTCCTCGCACACCTGCATGCAGGTAACCTCAAAAATATTTTTACCGCCAACCGTAACGGCCAAAATTTCGGGCTTTAGGCGCTTGCCTTTGCAATCCGGGCAATCGCACTCGCTCATCACCGTTTCAATGTCGTTACGAATCCAATCGCTCGTTGTTTCTTTATAACGGCGCTCAATGTTGGGAATAACCCCCTCAAAGGTGGCAGAATACACCCCGTTTTTCCACTCGTTATTGCGCTCAAATTCAATTTTTTTGCCCTTGCTGCCGTACAATAAAAAGTCTTTGGCCGGTTTTGGAATGTTTTTGTAGGGGGTGTTGGGGTCAAACCCAAAATGCTTGGCAATGCCCTTGTAGTAAACGGCGGCAATCGTCTCCCCCGTGTTATTGCCAAAGGGCACAACGCTCCAGCCGCTGGCGCGAACCGCCCCCTGCAGCAGCGATTTATTTTCATCCGGAACAATCAAGTCCGGATCTGCCTTCATAAATACGCCAATGCCGGTGCAGGTGGGGCAGGCGCCAAACGGGCTGTTAAAAGAAAAGTTGCGCGGCGAAAGCTCCGGAATACTAATATTATGCTCCGGGCAGGAAAGCTTTTGGGAAAACAGCTGTTCCTCGCCGCCTATTACATCAATCAGCACCAGCCCGTCAGCGTGCTTTAAGGCGGTTTCAATGCTGTCGGTCAGTCGGCTGCGAATCCCCTCTTTTAAAACCAAGCGGTCAATAATAATATCAATATCATGGCGAATATTTTTATCCAGCACAATAGGCTCGTCCAACAAATAAACACTGCCGTCTACCCGCACACGCGTAAAGCCGGAACGCTTTAGCCTTTCCAGCTCTTTTACAAATTCGCCCTTTTTGCCGCGGTACACCGGCGCCATTACCTGAAATTTGGTGCCGGGTTTCAGCTGCAGCACAGCGTCGGTAATTTGGTCAACCGTTTGGCCGGCAATCTCCCGCCCGCAAACCGGGCAGTGCGGCACGCCGGTTCGGGCAAACAACAGGCGCAAATAATCGTAAATTTCGGTTACCGTGCCAACGGTAGAACGCGGGTTTTTAGAGGTTGTTTTTTGGTCTATTGAAATGGCCGGCGAAAGCCCCTCAATGCTATCTACCCGCGGCTTGCTCATTTGCCCTAAAAACTGCCGCGCGTAGCTGGAAAGCGATTCCACATACCGCCGCCGCCCCTCGGCGTAGATCGTATCAAACGCCAAAGAGGATTTGCCGGACCCCGAAAGTCCGGTAAAAACAACGAATTTATCCCGCGGAATTTTAACCGTTACATTTTTTAAGTTATGCTCCCGCGCACCGCGCACTTCTATAAATTTATTGCCCATTTTAAACTCCAAATTTCAACAAAAATAAGCCGGGCAAAGCACCCTTGGCTATTGTAACATATTATAGTATACCTCAACCAAATAAGTCAATACCAACCGCAAAAAATAAACGCCCTACACTGCCGTAAAAGGGCTTGAACCGGGCCGCAGCTTACAAAAGTTTACCTTTATTTTGCGCTTTACAGTGTCACATTTTGGACAAGTGAATATATTATTAAAGACAAACCCGTTATTCGGCCGGCAAGGTAAAACCCTTCATTACGCCCCCAAATAATCAGCCTTTGTTTTTTAAAAGTGGATTTTTGCCGCCCGCGCAGTTTAACAGGTTTTATTTTATTGTAGGAGCTGAATAAATTGGACGATTATTTAGATAAATTTGGTTTTACACCGGAGGAATTCGGCCTAAAACCGGCAGCTGCCCCGGCCAAGGCACCGGCCGCCACCCAAAAGCCGGCCGAACGGCCGCGCAACAATTTTTGCGACACGCCTTTGCAATATCTGCCGCTGGCCATGGCCTATGTGCCCCTGCAGCACGGCATTGAAAGCTATGACCCCGCCATGGCGCTAAACACCGGCACCCTTTTTCCCGCTTTAAACAAACCGTTAACTTTAAAAAAAGATTGAGGTGTTTTTATTGGAAACCAGAGAACAACTATTACGCAAGCTTTCCGGCGCACAGTTTGCCGCGCAGGAAATGCGCCTGTATTTAGATACACATAACGCCGACGCCAAAGCAACGGCAGCCCACCAAAGCTACTGCAAGGCGGCTGCCGATTGCAAAGCCGATTATGAAAAGCTTTACGGCCCGCTAACCGCCTGCGACCTTTACGGCGAAACCAATCAGGGCTGGTTAAACGCCCCCTGGCCCTGGGAAAACGAAAGCGAGGCGAACCGCTAATGTGGCAATACGAAAAAAAGCTGCAATACCCCATTAAGGTTAAAAACCCCAACGCCAAATTAGCCCAGGTTATTATTAGCCAGTATGGCGGGCCAGATGGCGAGTTGGGCGCCAGCCTGCGCTATTTAAGCCAGCGTTTTAGCATGCCCTACCCTGAACTAAAAGGTTTGTTAACAGATATTGGAACCTGTGTTTCAGCTTTTGATTTTTCGTAAATAGGCTCTATTGTTTTTGATACGGAAAACCGCCATTTTTCGGGCAAAATGTTTAAGTATAAGTCAATTGTATTTTTATCCACAATCACCATTTTATCTAAAATCTGCTTGTAAAATTCATCCTCATATTCTGCGCCGTCAATCAGTTCGTTCACGGCTTTTTCAATGTCCTTATACAATTCACTTTGCCTGTTTCTTAAGTCGTTTCCGTTGCGAATACCGTCTATTTTGGATTTTACACCGTCTATTTGCAAATTAAGCCTTTCACGCTGCTCGGTAAATTCGTCCTTTTCAATGCAGCCGCCCATATAAAGCTCCAACAGCTTTTCGTGTTTTTCGGATAATTCCTCAATCTGTTTTTTCAGCTTTTGTGTGCTGCCGCTTAAAGTATCGCTTGATAAGACCGAACGAATGGCTTTTAACAGGTTAGCAACAACCCTTTCGCGGTTAAATTTAAGGTTTTTCATTGCAAGATACATAATATGTATTGCTTCCTCGTTTTGAATACTCCTGTTAGAACAGCCAACTTCATTGCCGAGATTGTCTGTGTGCCGTTTACCGTGCTTGGCTCCCTCGCCGCAGCGCCACGCCTTATATTTGCTGCCGTCTTTGCGGCGTTTGTAGCGTGCAACATAGGTTGAGCCGCAAATTCCGCATTTGATTTTTCCCGAAAAGGGGTAGCGGTAGCTGATTTTTTCCTTGCCTTCGGGTGATAAAGCGCGTTCATCCAACATTTCATTTGCTTTTTTAAAAAGCTCCTTTGAAACTATCGGCTCGTGGTGATTTTTAATGATTACAAATTCTTCTTCGCCCCTGTTGTACTTTTTTTCGTGCGTTAAATAATCCGGTGTAAAGGTCTTTTTTTGAACCAAATCGCCGCAATACTTTTCATTCCGCAATACACGAAGTATTACAGTGTTGCTCCAATCTTTTGCCGTCATTGATTTAATCCCTTCCTCTTTCAGCTCTCTTGCAATGGTGTGCGTTCCCTTGCCCTCGTTTACAAATTTATGATATATCAGCCTGACAATTTTAGCGCCCTCCTCGTTAATGGTCATTTTACCGTTTTCAACATCGTAGCCCAACATACTGCACCCAAAAACAACGCCGTCCTCCATGCGCCGCTTTTGCCCCCATTTAACCCTTTCCGAGGTTCTTCGGCTCTCATCCTGCGCTATGGACGACATTATTGTAAGCCGTAATTCTGCGTCCGAATCAAGCGTGTTAATATTATCATTCATAAAAATTACGCCCACGCCGTACTTTTTAAGCTGCCTTGTGTGCGAAATACTGTCAAGCGTATTTCTTGCAAATCGGCTTATTTCTTTAGTGATAATCAGGTCAATATCACCGTTTTTGGCACATTCTATCATTCGGTTAAATTCCTTTCGTTTTTTTGTGCTTGTACCCGAAACTCCCTCGTCTGCAAATATTTCGTACAGCTCCCAATCGGGATGTTCCAAAATGTATTTTTTATAGTATTTTTGCTGCGACTCAAAGGAATTTGCTTGGTCTTCGTTATCGGTTGAAACACGGCAATAAGCCGCTACGCGTTTTATTGGGTTGTCAAGCTTTTTTTCGTTGTTCAAAAGCTCGTATTTTTCAATATTCATACTGATTACTCCTTACTATATAAAAAAGCCGAGAGAATACCCTCGGCTGTTATTTTCGCTCTTATTTAACTTCAAGTTGTTCAATACATAATCTTCCTTGTTGCTGTGACAGCAAGCTTCTTTTTACCAGCGACATTATAATAGCCTTCGCTATTTTAAATTCTAATTCCGGCGATTGATTTATTTCCGGTATATTATTTGGATAATAGGTTTTACATTTCGTTGCAAACACCTCCGGATTACTTATTCTGTTAAATAATATGCATTTCAAAAAGTTTTAATATCATATTTTATATATAAAAAGCCGCAATTTTCTTATTGGGTTGCGGCGTTATCTTCAAATTTATTAAGTGCTATTTCTTCAATTTTTTAATATTTATAATTTTAAATTTTACTTAAGTATTTCAATTTTTGAAATTCTTGAATATTCTTTTCCGGCTCTATTCATTACCGAAAATTTAACGCTTTTATTTAATGCAATATCGGTATCAAATTGTCCTTCCTCATTAAGGCAGCTAAATGCAAACTCATTTAACGCTCTGCTTTTAATTGAAAGCATTGAACAAAAAAGCTCGCCGTTTACTTCAATTCTAAACCAAAATATTTTTTTGATTTCATTATTTGGGGATTCATTATCTTCGTATTCATTATATGAAAGCTCCCGTAAGACACCTTGGTATTCTCCTTCCTCTAAATATTTTATAAACCTTTGCGGCGTAAAGTTAACAATAGCCATAATTGTGGCTCCTTTCTTGAATTTCGCCCGTTTAAGGGCTTATATTAAAAACAGGAAGTCCTGTTTTTTTACGAAAATAGTTCCGGATTTAATTCAAGGTCTATATCATCATCGTTAAAATCTTCAAGATTTAACGGTGATGATGATGAATTTTCTTTTGCTTTAATGCTCCTGCATTGCTCGGTCTTTTTAGGAGCCTCGAGCTTTTCAGGCTTTGAATCATCAGGAACACGAAAACCATAGCAAACTTGTTTGTTCATTCCGGTGACAACAACCTTACGAATGGTTTTTCTATCACCTTCGCAAATTAAAATGTTGTCGTTTTTTAATTTTTCGAGAATTGCGTTATAATTTTGAATTTTATTTTTTAGGCACAATTCTTTGAAAATCGGTTTGGTAATATAATATTCTATAAATCCTTTTTCCTTTAATACCAACCCGTAGCCTTTGTTTGCGGTATATGTTTTATCAAAGGAATATCTGCTGTTACGCAGCATTACATCCTCCTGTATAACCTCCAATAAATGCTGTTCGGGTGTTTTTTCATCCCGTGTTTGTTTCTCTAAATTTGCGGTGTATGTTCTTAATGAATCAACATTTATGTTTAAACTTAACGCCTGTTTTATATATTCTGCCGTAAGTGTAATAACCGCAAATTTGCTGAAAATTCTTTTTGTAAGCTCACCGCAACCGTTTGATATTTTTAACAGCCTTGATATTTCTTCGGCGTATTCCTCTTGAATAACATCACGCTTTGTTAAAAGAAACAGGATAAACGGCTCACAGGCAACCGCATAATTTTCCTTTACGGTGCGCTTTATGTTGTCTGCCTGTTCGGCAGAGCTTGTCAGGGCGTCCTTCAGTTCAAACATTCTTGCCCTCACGCCATCCGGCGAACCGCTGTCTAATAGTTGAAATTCAGCCGAGCTTAAAATTACCGATGAATATTTTTTAACCTCGCGTTGCTTTGCTTCCGGACTCAATCGCATTTTACCGCGACCCGAACAAACAGAGTAAAAAAATTGCGATGGATTTTTAAGTAATGACATTCCGTATTCATCCAATGCAACCGTAAATCCTTGACAATTGCTGATGAATTCAAGAATAGACTGCTCCGTTCCGTTAAAGGAAATCAGCGTTCCGCTATTCATATTGGGGTTTGAGAACGCCGAAACCGCAAGCATTTCGGCAGTAGTTTTACCTGTTGAGCTCTTGTTTGCAAGGTTAAAGAAAATTGAGCCTAAATCGTTTTTAAAATTAAGCAGCTGTAATATGGGACTTGCAAAACCGCAGCATAACACAAAGGTTAGGGGTACACTGTTTAATACATCTTTTTCAACCATTACTTTCCAAACATCAAGGCTGCCTTTCGGGGCTATTTTCAGCTCGCCGGAATATTGCATGGGTTCCGTTGCTCCAATTGCTTTGTAGCCTTTGAAATACTCGCCCTTGCTATCAAACCCAAGCCTTGAAAATGACAGCCTTAAAGGTGACTGTGAATCTAATATTGCAAGATATTCAATTAGGGTTCCTACTCGGGTTTCTAAAAAACGAATACCATAATCACAAAGAGTTTTTGTTCCGGCTCTTGTAAAAATATCACTTGCAAAAATTCTCTCTGCAATACTTTTGCCGTCATAATAGCGCAACCGAACCTTTACGGTTTGCGTATCAATATCTTTAATTTTTTCGGTTATCTCAAGCCTCGTAGAAAATACCGACAGGTTATAACCGTTATCGGATTTATTAAGCTTACCAATGAACTTATCGGTAGCAAGAAACCCGTTTTTAGATTGCTCCAAAAAAATTTTGTAAACATTTTCTGACAACGAATGATTTCCGAATTCGGTCATATAATTCTCCGGCGAATAAATATTAACGATTGACATAATTTTTTACCATTCCTTTATTTTAAATTACATAAAACCAGTAGGCAAAAGAAAAAGACCGCCATAAAGATGACGGTCTAAAACAACACAAATAAGCCTACACAAAGGTTAGGCTAATAATACTCCACTATTTCAATACCAATTCAAAAAATCGGTATTTTGATACGGCGTGTGAAATATTATTTTGTGTTAGCGTTTCATTACCGCTAAGCCTTATGTAATCGCCATATCACCTTTATTATACAGCTATTATACAGCGTTTCCTTTGATTGTCAACCCCCTATATTTGAGCCTAAGTTACATTATTCGAGCCTAAAACAACACTTGTGACCCCACCTCTGGGCGCGTTAAAGGGCAACCCTTGTCACGGTGAAAAATTTAAAGGTGCAAAAAAATTTTTTAAATTTTTTTATGAAACACGGAAATTACCGTTCAATCTTGTCTATCGGACAAAAATCGGATTCTTTTCAAGCTGAAAAGTATTGTTGAAAAAAGAAATTTCCCGATAATCCGAAAGTCCGGAGCGTGTCGATAAATACACACTCCGGAATAGATTCATTGACTTTTTCAATTTATTCAAGCTTTGAAATTTTAAACTGATTAGCAAGAGGGGAAAGAGGATGACTGTACGGCAACCCGCGCCTATCTATTAGGGTATATAGTTTATCTTTATACGGCTGCAATTTTTGCAGTATGGCGCTTTTTTCCTCTTGGAACCCTGTGCCGCGATCAAAGCACAGCAAAATAATATTGCATTTCTCACATTCCGTTAAAACCGTTTCTGTGTTTTGCTTATTCGATTTTTGATTATCCCCAAAGATTGAAGAAGTCAAATTTATTATTGAAATACTTCCGAAACCGTTCTTTACTGCACCGTTTCTGCACAGCATTGTAGTTTGGTCTAATATCAATTCATCGGCACTGGATGGAAATGTCATTATAATTGCGGCGGATTTCTTTTCAGAATCCCATTCCATTTTAAGCAAATAGCGTTCATCACCCGATTTATTGAACACCGCAGTTGTTTTAATATTGCTTATTCTTTCTGTCAATTCCTTATTCATTTATCTTTCCTCCGTATATTTATTAAATAATTCGTTTCTTCCTATAATGTTCAGGCTTCTGTCATTGTCTACAACAACAGCCCCTATCATATAATCGTGTGAAAAATTATCTATCCATTCAAAATCTTCTTTTTTACTCGGCACGGTTATTCCGTACTTTTCTATACACATCCAATCTTCACCGTTCTCTAAAACAAGAATTGCGCCGATGGATGAAATATCACCATCGGCGCAAAAGCTGCTGTATTCTTTTAGGAAAAGTTCAAGCAAATTCTTTATTTTTTCCTTAATTGCCTTATTTTTAACTTTTTCAAGGTCGGATATTTTCGTTATGGTTATCATTTTAACACCGACCTTTTAGGCTTCTTGCCCGTAGAGTAAATGTACATTGCAAGTATACTGCCCTCTAAAAGACTTTCAACACAAATTGTTGAAACCGTTAGTGCCATAATCATTATTTTTCCCTCTTTCTGTTGTTGGTTAGGCAGAGTATTGCCATTGTGCCGAAAAATCCAATTATAAAATATCTCATATTATCAAATCACCTCTCATATAAAAACAACGCTTACCATTCTGTTACGAATGATAAGCGTTGTTTCACTTAGCTAATGTTAAAAATCGTATCTAATTTCATATTCACTGCAAGCAGTTCTTGTAGAGGGACATTCACGTCCTTTTCTATTGCACATTGCTCTTTCCCTAAGGTCAAATTCAATAGAATATGGATTTTTAACTCGCACACTGCAGCCATTCCAAAACTGGCAGGTGGCACAAATTCTGGTGCTTTTAGAGCGTGATGTTAAGTACATGGTTTCACCCCCTTTCACTATTCATCTTCATTTTACTCATCCCTTCTATTTTCCTCTTCGTATTTTCTTATAAAATCCTGAGCCTCCTCAACCTGTTCGTCTGTATATTTCGAAGGGTTATTTACAATTATTTTTGCCTGTGTGTATTTGTACTTTTTTATAAAATTCTGAGCCATTTTAACCTGTTCGGCTGTGTATTCCGAAGGGTTATTTACGATTTGATATGCCAGCTTCAGATTTTCAGAAAAAGCTTTCTTGGAGAAATTTATGAAGCCTGTTTTAATTTTAGGTAAGCCTTTAGATAAAATATTGTATACGCTCTCTGTTACTTTCTCTGTTATATCCCTTTTCTTTCCATAGACTTTGCATTTACAATAATGCTTTTTCATATCGTAAGATGAATTATCAAAGGCAGTATAATGCATTTTTAACGGCGGATAATAGAACTGCACCTCGGTTAAAGAAGTACATCCATAAAATGTATTTTCTTTTATGTCTTCAATTGAACCGTAGGCAACAAATTTTTCTAAATTGACACATACGCCGTATGCACCTGCCCCTATTTCGGTAATACTGCTTGGAAGTCGCATTTCTTTTAAAGATTTACAGCCATAAAAAGCACACATTGGAATAGCTGTAATCGTATTTGGTATAATTATTTCTTTCAGCTTTTTGCAATTATAGAAGCAACCTTTTCCAAGTTCATTAATATTGCTTGAAAGTTTTATACTACGCAACGATTTACAGCCGGAAAAGGCTTTATCCGGAATTTTTGTAACAGCATTTGGGATAATTATTTCCTCCAAATTTTCACAGCCAAAAAAACACTCTTCACCGAATTCATCAATATTACTTGGCAGTTCTATGTTACGCAATGATTTACACTCTGCAAAAGCTCCCTTCGGAATTTTCGTAATGGTATCCGGGATAATTATTTCCTCCAAATTTTCACAGCCGTAAAAACAATATTCACCAAATTCATCAATATTACTTGGTAGCTTTATGTTGCGCAACGATTTACACTCGTCAAAAGCTCCTTTCGGAATTGTTGTAATAGTATCCGGGATAATTATTTCCTCCAAATTTTCACAGCCGCAAAAACAATATTCACCAAATTCAACAATATTACTTGGCAACTCTATGTTGCGCAACGACTTACAGCCGTAAAAACAAAATTCACCGAATTCATCAATATTACTTGGCAGTTCTATGTTACGCAATGATTTACAGCCGTAAAAACAACCGCTTGGAATTTTGGTTAAGGTTTCCGGAAGAACTATTTCTTGTAAATTTTCACAATCATAAAAACA